>ENA-ORPF01000074-ORPF01000074.1-human-gut-metagenome-genome-assembly--contig:-NODE-74-length-94287-cov-9.780000_pt1 | contig 94287 bp, 86 predicted proteins | sample MGYA00242140_ERZ509070 | MGnify/ENA primary metagenome ERZ509070 (study PRJEB26280, sample SAMEA2338713) | human gut metagenome | biome: human gut; feature: human-associated habitat; material: faeces... | reverse complement strand
ATGAACTAATGTTTTTCATAATACACCTCATAGATATAACTGAACCAAAGCCATTTTCAGAATATCACATTGGTGTTTGTTTGTCAAATAATCATAAAGAACAGATTTTCATTCTGATAAAACAACTACATCTAAAGATTAAAAAAGCCCCTCTCTGTGAGGGGCTTTTTTGAGCAAACCGTCGGCCTATTTGATATAATCAAGCAAACTCAAACTCATGGCCTGCTGCAAAACGGCATAAGATGCTTCCAAATTCTGCGAAGCCAGCAGCAATTTAGTGGCTGCCTCCGTTTTGTCAACATTTTTCAGCGAAGAGATGTTGTTCTCCAGATTGGCTTTGATAGCGGTCTGATTTTCCGTCGTCTGGTTCAAAACAACGTAATTTGAGTTTATTTTGGCCGAAATTGTATAAATGTCGGCATTTTTAACATTGGCATTTTCGCTGGCATTAAACAATGCGTCGGAAATCAGGTCCAATGCCTCGTTAACACGCTCAATCGGATTTTCCGAAGAAATGGTTTCGGTAATGTCGTCAGCCGGGTTACGGGTATCGACGAAATTGCCCTGTGCAATTGTTCCCAATGCTCTGAACAGTTTTTCAAAGGCCGGGTCGTTGGCATTAACGTCAAAGCTGATGGACTGGTTTTCGGAAATGCGTTTTTCCGAAGTCAGATCACCGCCTTTATAATAAGATTCGGTCGAAAGGCTCCATGAGCTGGAGGCGGCAATCGTCGTCGTCGGAAAGCGCGACGGATCAACCGTTACATATAATTCGGTTCCGTCGTCACTGATACCGGTAACCTGAACCTGGCCGGCGATGTTGTTGTTCTTAAAGCCATCCATGTTAATCACCGAACCGACCGGGAACGACTTGCTGAAAGTGACGTCATTGTTCGGCGTAATCACATCATCGGTAACTACCGGAGTCGATTCTTCAAAAGTAACGGTCTTGCCGTCGGCGGAAACCGATTTGACAATATAAGCCTTGGCATTGCCGCCGGCGCCGTTGCCGCCGATAACAACCGTGTCTCCTGCGCTGAGTGTGTTAAAGGCGCCGTATTCGGTGGCGTTCATCGTATTTTTGTCGCTGTTGAACGTCAGGGTGCCGGTTGTCTTGTCATTAGCGGTAATCGCCGGTTTCAGAAAACCGCCGGCTTTTTCTGCCGTAATGGTGCCCTGATTGGTGTTGTTTCCGTTCAGTTTGAGCGAAATGTTCCCCGTGTTGCTTGCGTTGACCGAAAAGTTGGAGAGGTCAGCGCTGCTGTTGCCCGGGTATTGAATATTCAAACCGTCATAATAGGCTTGAAATTCGTCCAGCGTCGAGAACGGGAAATTGACCGGAGGCTGGTTGGAAACACCGCCGCCGAACAGATATTTGCCGTTGGCAAAGGTATTCAGGCTGTCAACCAGCATTTTCAAAGCTGAAAAGGCGCTGTTTTGCAGCTGTCTCAATTCCCGGGCCTGATCCGAGTTCATGGTATAGGGCTCGCCGGTTTCCACACCGTTTACGTTCAAAACGCTTGAAGCGCCGTTAATCGTATAAAGCGGGAAAGTGAATTTGTTGCCTTCAAATTTAAAATCGGCATTGGCAGGCAGCTTATCCTTCAGTGCATTCATCACGTCTTCGGCATTTGCGGCGCCGCTGATGTCAATATTATTGCCGTTGCCGTCATTGGCAAAGGTATATTGAACACCGTTAATGGTAATCGTCTGTCCCAGATAATCGGCCACATTGTCATTGGTAAAAGTCAGTTCGCCGCCAGTATAATCGGGAGTGAGACTGCTGCCGCCGGTAGTGGTGGCCACCGGCGAACCGGTCGTTACGCCGTTAGCCTTGATGATTGTGGAATTATTGTCAACCGTGCCCAGCGGATAAGTAAACGTTGTACCGTCAAAGTCATAATCGGCGTTGGCGGGCAGTTTGTCTTTCAGAGCCGTCATAATCTCTTCAGCCGTCGTGGCGCCGCTGATGTCAATATTATTGCCGTTGCTGTTGTTGGCAAACTTATATTCGGTACCGTCGATAATAACGCTTTTGCCGATATAATCGTCGGGGTCGTTGCTGGTAAAGGTCAGCTTGCCGCCGGTGTTGTCGGTGATGGTGGTTCCTTCTCCGCCGTTGCCGGTAATGCCGCTGAAACTGGTCAACGTGCTTTTGAAGTCGTTAATCGCTTTTTGAATCGCTTCCATCGAGGTGTTCATCGTTTTGATTTCGACTTCGGTAATTTTGTTGTTTTCCATAAACGTGCTGGTAACGCCGAGCGTCGCTTCCAGAGAAACGATGCTGGAGGCACTCATGCCGTAGCCGGAATAGTTCTGAGCCTTGAGGCCGGTAATGGACTGAAAGCTGTAAAGATCGACCAGATTTTTGTTGGCAATCGTTGCGTTGGTCATATTCAGATAAGTTGCATAAGTAGGTACGCGCATTTTTCAGTCCTCCTAGTTAACCATATTCAAAAGCATGTCTAACATTTCTTTAGACGCGGTAAATGTCTGGGCGCAGGCGGCGTAGCTTTGCTGAAAAATGATCAGCTGGGCCAGTTCTTCGTCGCGGTCAACGCCGCTGAGCGTCGCTTCCTTCAGCGAAATGGAATTAGTCAGCTCCTGCTGATAATTCAATGCCGAGGTTGCGCTGTTGGTTTCCGTTGCCACGGCGCCGACAAAGGTCGACGCATAATTGGCCAGCGTCGTGCTGGTCTGAGCCAGACTTCCGGCCTGGCCGAAGTCTTGTGAATCGGTAAAGACCTTGGCCATCGCGTTGGCAATATTATTGGCCGCCGGATTCAGCTGATATTCGCCGGAATTGGAGTTGAATTCCGGCGTACCGGAAGAAATGCCCGACGGATTGGTCAGCAGGTCTTCACGCACGCTCAATGACCCCGCGGCATCTGAGTTGGACGGGTGCATGCCGATTCTTTCCAGAAAACCGGTCGTCCGCCCCGTGGTCTGGTTAATTGCTTCGCTGATTTCCAGCTGTTCACCCGAAGTGTTGTTAATCTGCAAAACATAACCGTTGCCGTTGGGAACCAGCGAAGCCTTAATCTGACTGTTCAGCTTCGGGTCGTTGTTGATTTTGTTGACGATATCCTGCAGGCTTTCGTTCGGGTAAATGTTGATTGAACCCAAAGACGGATTGTTGCCGGTGGCGAAATTGATGGTAATTTTTTCCTGAACCCCGAGATTGGCATTCTTATTTAACACTTTCGAGTCATAAACATGTTCGTTTTTGGTGGTCTGGAAAAAGTCATTCATTCCGAAGAAGTAGGAAAAACCTTCCATCGTCCGGTCATAAGCGCCGTCGCCGTTAACGTCGAATTTAATCGTAACGTCCTGCTGGTCGCTGCCGGCGGTGGAAGAGGCTTCGTCCATAATCGAGAACGAATAGTTGCTGTCTCCGGTGTTGATAACCAGCTTTCCGTCATCATTGATTTCGGCATAAGCCTGCGGCAGGTTTGCTCCGTCCGGAGAGGTCAGCCAGTCATTGACCAGTCCCACCATATCGGAAACGCTGCCCCCGCCGTCGGGAAAACCCAATCCGGCCAGCAAAGTCGTTGTCGCAACCTGCTTGCCCTCGGAGTCAAAAATTGTCAGTCTGACATCGCCGTTGGAAATCTGAATATTCTGATTGGCCGGGTCAATAAAGGTTCGGCTGCCGGTGAGTTCTGACGGCGCGTTCGGATAAGACGTTCCGCGGTTGTGAACCTGGTTGATGGCGTCTTTCATTGTGGCCGCCAGTTCGTTCAGCTGGGTTTGCAGCGAGGTCAGCTGGTTGTCGCGAATGTCAATCAGCCCTTTGAGTTCGCCGTCTTTAATATTATTGGTGATGTCTTCGCCGTCAACATAAATGCCGCCGATGCCGCCGCCGGCGTAAGAGGTTGTCGGACTGGCCTGTGCAACGGCGCTGTGCGACAGCTTGTGCGGATAGCGGTCCAGCAGCGTAACGCCGCCGGTCGTCTGAATAACGATTTCGCCGCTTTCCCGCTTGAAATAGGAAATGTCTATCAGTCCGCTCAAATCACGCAGAGCCTGGTCGCGCTGGTCTTCCAAGTCTGCCACGCCGTCATATCCCAAAACCTTGTATTTGACAATCTGGTCATTGAGGTTCTGCAGGTCGTCCAGCAGGTCGTTAATCTGGTCGCAGGCTTCGCTGATGCTCAAATCGGCATCGCCGCGCAGTTTTTGAATTTCCGTCGTCAGGGAATTAAGGCGGGAAGCGACCGTATTGGCGTTGTTCAACAGATTATAGCGCCCCGAAGATGAGGTAACGTCAGAAGCGAAAGTTTCAAAAGCCGATTGCAGATCGCCGACATTGGCGGCAATGGAATTGTTGCCGGACGGAGTTCCCAGCAATGTTTCCGTTTTGCCCAGAAACTGGTTCTTGGCATTAAGATTCCCGGTCTGGCTGTTGGAGGCCAGATAACTTTTTAACAGACCTTCGTTAACGGTGCGGGTAATATCTCCCAGCTGAACGCCGGCGCTGTATCCGCCCAGAACGAGATTTTTCTGAGCCGCGGTTTTGCGGGTGTAGCCGACCGTGTCGATATTGGCCAGGTTGCGCCCGACGATATCCATCTGGTTCTGGGCAACTTTCATGCCGCTCAAAGAGGTCTGTAAGCCTGATAACATAACCATGATTCCAACTCCTATAATGTTCTGTTGACAGCTATCGCGCTATGTTGATTGTCCGGCTGGTTAAACTGCCCTTGGGCTCCGTAAGACGTCGAGTTGGACTTGCTCGTCATCTTGGCGACGTTAACAATCGAACCGATAACCGATTTGCTGGTTTCCATTCTGGTTTTTAATAATAAGTCGTTTTCCCGCAGCAGTTCGTCCAGCTTGAGGGAATTTTGCTTCAGCGTAGCTTTGGCCTCGTCGTCCATGGAGGCCAGGGCATGCTGGTTTTTGATAAAATAAGCCACCAGATTTCTGTAAACTGAAACAATCTGGGCTTTCTGCTCATACATTTCGCTGACTCTGACAACGTTATAATCGCGCAGAGCCTGGTTTTCTTCCTGCAGCAATTCGGCGAAAGTCAGAAGGATTTCCTGATAATCGCTGATTTTCTTCTGCATCTCCGTCTGTTGTTCTGCCTGTTCCATTTCACACCTCTTATTTTGCGCTTTGTCCGTTGATAAAGCCCTGGCTTTCCATTTCCTGCATTTCCAAAATCGAGCGCATAACCTCATCGGCCACGCCGACCGAGCCGTTTTTTGCCATTGCCTTGCCGTATTCGTTGATCAGCAGGGAGCGGTAAACTTTTTCGGCATGACCGCCGCCGAACATGCCGTCGGTGGAAATGCCTTCAAACATGGTTTCGGCCATTTTGCTCAGGAAAAAGGCTTCAAAGTCCTGAGCGGCAGCTCGGGCTTCTTCTTTGCTCATGGCTTTTGTTCCGTTCAGGGAAGTGTTGGGCTTCCTGTTCAGGGCAATAGCCGCGGCGTCAAAACCGGTTATGTTCGCACTGCTCAGTTCCATTTTTAAATCACCTCAATGTCTGCCTGCAGAGCACCGCTGGCTTTCACTGCCTGCAAAATGCTGATTAAATCGCGCGGGGTAACGCCGAGGGCATTTAAGCCGTCAACCAGTTCCTGCAGATTAACGCCGGTATCCAAAACGCTCAGCCTGCTGTTGACTTCTTCGTTAACGTCAATTGCGGTAACGTTTTGCGTAACGGTGGTTCCGTTACTGAAGGGCAGGGGTTGGGAAACCATCGGAATTTCCGAAATTTTGATGGTCAGATTGCCTTGGGCAATGGCCAGCCGGTTGATTTTGACATCCTTGCCGATGACAATAATGCCTGAACTTTCGTCAATCACCACCTTGGCCAGCTGATCGGGCTGAACCTGCAGCTGTTCGACTTTGGTCATCAAATCAACAATTTTATCCTCATATTCCTGCGGAATTTGCAAATCGACGGTGGCCGGATCCAAAGCTTTGGAGGCCGGCTGTCCGAGCATTGCGTTAATAGCGTCGGAAATTCGGCGCGCGGTGGTAAAATCGGGATTGCGCAGGGCGATGCGGATATTTTTCAGGCTGTCCAGAGCAAAGTCGATTTCATTTTCAATAATCGCGCCGTTGGCGATTCGTCCCGAGGTGGGAACCCCGCGGGTGACCGAAGCGTTATTGCCCTGCGCCGAAACGCTTCCGGTGGCAATTTGCCCTTGGGCTACGGCATAAACTTCGCCGTTGGCGCCGTTTAACGGCGTGGCAATCAAAGTACCGCCTTGCAGGGATTTGGCATCGCCCATGGCGCTGACCATGACGTCAATCCGGCTGCCTTGGCGGGCAAATGGCGGCAGGCTGGCCATAACCGCCGCCATGTTTTTGGATTTAAGCTGACCGTCGCGGGCGTTGATGCCGAGTTGGTCAAGCATGCTGATCAGACTCTCTTTGGCAAAATTGATGGATTTTATGTTGTCACCGGTGCCGTTTAAGCCCACGACCAGTCCGTAGCCGACCAGCTGGTTCTCTCTGACGCCTTCAAAATCGGCAATATCTTTTATGCGGGAACTGGCCGCAGCCTGTCCGCCCGCGAGCAGAAAAACAGCTCCGATAATGCTGAAAACGGCTGATTTCTTAAACAAAACGGTGTTCATAATCACAAAACCTCAAAATTTTTCCATAAACTTATTTGTTTTATATGCAATATTCGTGCCAAAAATAATGAGATTTTTTATTCGCAACCTTAGCAAGAGAGGTGGAACTCTTAAATCGATTATTATATATTAGGGGATGATAATATTAAATGCGGGAAGACGATATGGATTATGAAGACGTGCTGCAGGAAGACGTTCTGCAAAAGGCTCACCAAAAGCTGAGCGAACTCAAAGCCGGTGTCTTGTTTATAAATCAGGCTGCCAAAAAAATACAGCTGGCGCTGTCTCTGGTGGAAGAAAAGCTGAATGAGGTTGACTTCGTGATATGGATTGCGCCTTCGGGGTTTCTGTCCACGCGTTCCTATATGAACGAAATCAAAAAGAATAACCGGACGTTCCGTCACCGGATGTACTATTATTCGATAGAAAGCGTATCGATTTCAGATGAAAAATATCTGGAGTTGTATAATTTAATCCACAACTTTAAGATTTTCTGCGTGGTCGATGAAAGCATCACCATAAAAAATACTGAGGCGGGCCGGACGCAGCGCCTGCTGTCTCTGAGCTCAAAATTCAGTTACCGCTTAATATTGAGCAGTATTCCGTTGACACAAGGATTAATTGATTTATATTCGCAGATAGAGTTTTTAGACACTAAAATCCTGCGGATGAACGAGAATCAATTCGGCCACATCTTCATGCCGTTCTGCTACAGCAACTATCTGGTTATGAAACATTGGTCGCGTCCAGAAGACGAAGCCCGCCTGTTTGAGCTTGTCAAACCTTATGTTTTGGGGTTTGATTTCGGGGACAAATACGAAATTACCCACAGGAACCATTATTTTGAACTGACACCGCAGGAAGAAAAAAGTTATAATGACGAAAAGAGTCTCTTTTTGCGGGACCGGGAGCAAGTTGCTTTTATGGATGTTGTCCAGAACTTCCAGCGGATGTACACCCTCTCGGAGAACAAGCTTGAAGCCTTGCGGAAACTGGTACACCAGATTTTGGAGCGCGGCGAAAAGGTTATTATTTATATTAAGTTTTTGGATGAAATTACCTTTTTTAAGGAAAGCCGGTTTTTTGGCGATGTTAAATTTGTCGAATTGACCGGAAAATCTAATAAACGTAAAGCGATAAAAGAATTTGAGCGAAAAGCGGATATTATGTTTTGTACTTACGGCGTTGATAAGTTCGGGCTGGATATGCAGTTATGCAATAATATTATATATTTTTCCCAAACTTTCGATTATAAATGTAAAGTACAGGGGCTGGACAGTGTCGTGAGCAAAGGAATCGCACGCAAAATAAATATTTATGACTTTTGGGTAAAAACCAATTTGGAACAATTGATTAATGATAATTTGGAACGTAAAAAAAATGTTCTGTCAAATGTATGCCATATGATAACGAAAGAGGAGGCATTACGACTGTGAAGAAATATTTGGATATTAATGTTTATGAGGCAACTCAGGCTCGTTTAAAATATATCTTCGAGCATTTTGAGAATATCTATGTCTCTTTTTCCGGCGGTAAGGACAGCGGCCTGCTGTTGAATCTTGTCCTGGACTATAAACGCCGTCATAATATTCAAAAAAAAATCGGCGTCTTTCATCAGGATTTTGAGGCTCAGTATCAGACAACGACGGATTTTGTCACCCGTATGTTTGAAAACAATATAAACGATATCGAGCCTTATTGGGTTTGCATTCCGCAGGCTTCCCGCTGCGCCGTCAGCAACTACCAGATGTACTGGTACACCTGGGATCCTGACAAAAAGGCTGCCTGGGTGCGCCCGATGCCCAAACAGGATTATATCATTAAGCTGGAAAATCATAACTTCGATTTTTACAAATACAAAATGCCGCAGGAAGACTTCTATGCGGAATTCGGAAAATGGTATGCCCGCCAGCATAAGGGAAAATCCATCTGCCTGCTGGGGATTCGCGCCGATGAATCCCTCAACCGTTACCGGGCTTACGCCAACTATAAAAAAACCAGCGTCGGCGAGGGCAAATGGAACACCAAAATGGGTGAGAATTTTTATCACGCTTATCCGTTGTATGACTGGACAACCAAAGATGTATGGGTTGCCAACGGAAAGTTTGATTTTGATTACAACCATATTTATGACCTCTTTTATAAGGCAGGCCTTTCCATTAACCAGATGCGTGTTGCCAGTCCGTATCATGAGAGCGCCAAAGACAGCCTGAACCTTTACCGCGTGCTTGAGCCCGATACCTGGATACGGGTTGTCGGCCGGGTTCAGGGGGCCAACTTCGGGGCCATCTACGGCAGCACCAAGGCATTGGGCGCCCGCAAGTTCACGTTGCCTCCGGGGCACACCTGGCGTTCCTATGTAAAGTTTTTGCTGGCAACCCTGCCGGAGAGCATCCGCCAGAATTATATCAATAAATTTAAAACATCCATTCGTTTTTGGTGGAAAAAAGGCGGCGTGGTCAACGAAGACGCGCTGAAAGAGCTGGAAGAATGCAATTATCCGATTCGCCGTAACGGTCCCAGCGGTTACAACAAAAGCCGCGACAAGATTCGTTTTCTCGGCACGCCGGATAACACCGATGATATAAAATCAACCATCGATATTCCGTCTTGGAAACGAATGGCCGTATGCATTTTGAAAAACGATCACCTCTGCAAATATATGGGCTTTACCCAAACCAAAAAACAGGCGGAGCGTGAGCGCGAATTAATGGCGAAATACAGAAACTTGTGAGGAAAGTATTATGAGTGAATATAAAAGCCCTGTTTACAATGTTCAGGCGATTCCGGTCGAAAAAATCAAAGCCAACGACTACAACCCTAACCGTGTTGCTCCTCCGGAAATGAAACTGCTGGAAATTTCTATCTGGGAAGACGGTTTCACCCAGCCGATTGTCTGCTACTATGACAAAGATAAGGATGAGTACATCGTTGTGGACGGTTTCCACCGTTTTACCACCATGTTGACCAGCCCGCGCATTTATGAGCGTGAAGGCGGCAAAATGCCGGTTGTCGTAATTGACAAACCTTTGGGCGACCGGATGGCTTCAACCATTCGTCACAACCGTGCCCGCGGCAGCCATAACGTTGACCTGATGAGCAACATTGTGGCCGAGCTGCTGGAAATGGGCAAAAGCGATGCCTGGATTTGCCGCAACATCGGCATGTCTGCCGATGAGGTGCTGCGCTTAAAGCAGATTACCGGTCTGGCCTCTCTGTTCAAGGACGAAGAATTTTCCCGCAGCTGGGAAGTCTGATTATTAATCATACCGCGGCCTGATATTGCCGAATGCAAGAAAGACTGCTGAGTCGGCGTCAGTCGGCTGTTGTGAGGGACGATGATAACCAAAAAAGACATCGCAAAGCTGGAAGGCTTGCTAATGCTGGTTGCTGTTTCGGAAAATAACAGCAAGAAAAAAGTTGCCGAAGCCCTGAACCTCTCCGTTGATACCCTCAATAAATATATCAGCGATTTGGAAAAGGAGCTTGGAACCAAGCTGGTAACCAGCAACGGCCGCGGCAGTGTCCTCACTTATGAGGCTCAGAACATTATCAATCTGGGGTTTGACATCAAAAAGGTTGTTCGCAGCGTAGATACCCTTGCTTCTCATAAGGATGCCCTGTCGGGAACCGTCCGTGTCGGTATTCCGCTGGCTGTTTCAGCTGCGTTGCCGAGTGACAGCATCAGCACTTTCTGGGAAGAATACCCGAATATCCGCATTGATGCGATTTCTAACTACGAGCCGCCGAATTTCAATGTGCTCGACGTCGATTTGGGCTTTACCTTTGAGCCGCCGACTGGTTCCGACCTGGTTATCGTTGCCAGCCGGAATGTAAAGTACGGTTTTATGGCCACACCCGAATATCTGAAAAAACACGGCGAACCGAAGAGCATTGAGGACTTGATTGCCAACCACCGTGTCTGCGGCAAATTCGGGCATTACCATTATTTGAAAGTGTGGAAAGATATTATGGCGCGTTCTCCCCGCGTTTGCTTTTCCTCCAACTCCAATTTTTCGGTTATTAAAATTTTGCGTGCCGGCGGAGGCATAGGGGTTCTGCCGCTGCAATATGCCAATGACGGAAACCTCCGCCTGTTGACGGAGATTAAGGAGACGCCGGAAGTAACTTTTTATCTGGTGGCGCACCGTCTGACCAAAGATATTCCGAAAATTCGTGTCGTTATCGACTGCTATCGCAAAATTATGATGAGTTCTTGGGATTAAATGTTTCATACCGTAACCTGCCGCAAGACAGGTTACGGTATGAAAAGTTTAAAAGACCGATTGGATGAAACCGCCGCCCAAAACCGTTCCGTCTCGATAAAAAACAACGGATTGACCGGGCGTTAAAGCTTTTTGCAAATCTTCAAATTCAACTTTGAAACAATCGTTCTCTTCCGGGGTCACCGTAACCCGGACCGGTTTCTGCGATGAGCGGATTTTGGCTTCGCAGTGTAAAGCCGTTTCCGGTGCTGAAATTGAAATCCAGTTCATCCGTCCGGCAATCAGTCCTTGCTGCATTGTCTCGTCGGCAAAGCCCAGCACAACCTCATTGGTTTCCGGATGCAGGGCAATAACATACAACGGTTTTTCCGCGGCAATACCCATACCGCGGCGCTGCCCGATGGTAAAGTTCCAGAACCCCTGATGCTGTCCGAGGATTTTTCCTTCGCTGTTGACAAAGTTTCCGCTTCTCGGCGCTTCCTGAATAATATCATTGATATCGCCGGTATAAAAGTCCTGGCTGTCCGGTTTGTCACAGACTTCGAGCCCGGCTTCCTTGGCCAGTTCCCTGATTTCCGCTTTGGTGTAACTACCGAGCGGCAGCATAATGCCGGCCAGTTGTTCCTGAGACAGACGATAAAGAAAATAAGTCTGGTCTTTACGCGGATCTTTGCCGCAAAGAAGCTGATAACGCCCGTTTTCCTGATTAAAACGGACACCGGCATAGTGCCCGGTCGCAAACTTGTCAAATTCTATTCCGGCCGCTCGGGCGGCAAGAGGCAGGGCTGAAAATTTGATTGTCGCATTGCATAAAACGCAGGGATTCGGCGTTCGTCCGGCCAGATATTCGGCTTTGAAGTTGGAAAGCACGATTTTTTTATATTCCGCCGTGCAGTCGATAACATGATAAGGAATATCCAGCTTTTGGCAGACTTTCCGGGCAGCGGCAATGTCCTCTTCCTCATGCGGGCTGAAACAGCCTTCTTTCCCGGTCATATTCTTAAAATTTTGTGCTTTGTCCCAAATGGACATTGTGGCGCCGATAACGTCATATCCGGCTTTTTTCAATAACAGAGCCGCCGCGGAAGAATCAACGCCGCCGCTCATGCCGACAAGTATTTTCATTTTTTCCTCTTAGTGAATTAAGTTGTAACATTCACCAAAGAAATTTAAAAATTCAAAGTTTTTAATTTCTTTGACCGGCTCACTATATAGGAAAACAAACGAAATATAAAGAATTATTATTATCTGAAAATTAAAGATTATATGTTTAACTGTCCGAACAGATAACCGGAGGAAAACCATGCCTGTCAAAGCCAATATTTTCAGTTCCCGGCCTTATGCCTTTCTGGCGGAAAAAATAGCCGCGGCTCCGTCGGAAATCGATTTCCGCCTCGGCAAAATCGAGCACACCCGCTTTCCTGACGGGGAAAACTATTACCGTCTCCTTGAAGCACGGGAGATACGCAACAGTCCGGCCGTCTATGTCGCCGGAACCGTCAGCGATGCCGCGGTGATGGAGATGTATAATATATGCAGCGCTTTGGTCATGGAGCAATGCTCTTCGCTGCATATCGTCATTCCTTATTTCGGCTATTCGACCATGGAGCGGGCTTCCCGGCGCGGCGAAGTCGTCATAGCCAAAAATATTGCCCGTCTGCTGAGTTCTTTGCCGACTTCTGCCCGCGGAAATTTCGTGTATATGGTTGATTTGCATTCACTCGGCACCCAATATTACTTTGAAGGTTCCATCCGTCCGATTCATCTGACCGCCGAACCTTTGATAAGACAGATGATTGCCGATGTCGGTGAAAACCCGGTTCTGGCTACGGCCGACATGGGGCGGGCGAAATGGGTGCAGAAAATGAGCGGACGTCTGGGGCTGGACAGCGCTTATATTATGAAACAGCGTCTTTCCGGCGAGCAGACGGAGGTTGTTGCTTTGAATGCCAACGTATCCGGACGCCGGGTGGTTATATATGACGATATGATCCGTTCGGGAGAATCCGTTATTCAGGCAGCCCGGGCTTATGATGCCGCCGGTGCGCGTGAAATCCACATATTGGCAACCCACGGCGTTTTTGTTGACGGAGCCGTCGAACGGTTGAAAGGCAGCGGCTTGTTCAAAAGCCTTCGCTGTACCAATACCCATGTCAACGCCTGCCGGTTTGCGGCGGACGATTTTGTGAAGGTTTATGACATAACGCCTGTTTTGGCTGCCGGGCTGGAGATATCCAATTAATAATAGATATTTGATTATTTCCGCTTGCCAAAAGGCGGCATTCTGTTCTATGTTGGGAATAACTTTAATATCACAACTGAGATGAGAATGTTTGCCAAACTTCTGAAGAAATTCAAATCAACTTACACCGTCAGTAATTATTGCAAAATCTTTCCTTATGTCAAACCTTACTGGGTAAGGGGGCTGCTCGGTGTCCTGATTACAATTCCCATCGGTTCGATGGATGCGGTCATTGCCTGGTCGCTGCAGCCTTATATGGATATTGTCATGGTCGAAAAAAATACGGCTTCGACTTCCTATATTCCGCTGCTGATTGTTTTGTTCAGCTGCCTGCAGAGTCTGCTGAACTATACGGCAACTTATCTGAATACCTGGGTCGGACAGAAAATTTCCCAGGGGCTGAAAATCACTTTGTTTGAAAAACTGATGCATTATGACGCCGGCTTCTTTGACAAATCGACTTCCGGCGACATTCTGTTTCGTTTTAATTACGATGTTGATATGGCCTGCGCCGGGCTGCTGAATAACCTCAAACTGTTTACGACCCGTGTTTTCTCTTCACTGTCTCTTATCGGCGTTTTGATTTACAACTCGTGGGAACTGGCAATCGTGGCGATTATCGTCCTGCTCGGAGCCCTCTATCCGCTGACAACCGTGCGCCGCCGCATCAAGGGGCTGATGGATAAAACCATCTTTTCCGGTTCCGCGGTAATGACCCACTATAACGAAACTTTCAACGGCAACCGCATTGTTACGTCCTACAACCTTTATCAATACCAGTTGGCCCGCTTCCGCAACACCTTAAACAGTGTTTTCAAGCTGGGGATTAAAATGATTCAGCGTACCGGACTGATGTCGCCGCTGATGCATTTTGTCGTTTCTCTTGGCATTGCATTGATTATCTGGCTCGGCAGCTATCTGATTATCACCAAGCAGATTTCCGCCGGTAATTTTGTTTCGTTTATCACCGCGCTGATTATGCTGTATAATCCGATAAAAAGCATCGGCAACAATTTCAACAGCGTCCAGCTGTCGCTGATGGCTATGGAGCGCGTTTTCGGGCTGTTGGAACAGGTTCCCGCCATTACCAGCAAACCGAATGCCAAACCGTTGGAAAAAATCAGCAAGTCGATTGAATATAAAAATGTTTGTTTTGAATATGTTCCCGGCAAACCGGTACTGAAAAACGTCAGTCTGAACGTTAAAGTCGGTCAGACAATAGCTTTTGTCGGCAACTCCGGCGGCGGCAAAACCACCATGGTTAACCTGCTGCCCCGCTTTTATGACGTCACTTCCGGCAGTGTCTGCATTGACGGGGTTGACGTTCGTGATTTGGAGCTGGATTCGCTGCGCGATAAAATCGCCATCGTTTTTCAGGATAACTTCCTGTTTGCCGGCACGATTCGCGAGAATATTCTGCTCGGCAAGGAAGACGCAACGCCGGAAGAAATCGACCGTGCGGTAAAATCAGCCTGCCTGGAAGAGTTTATTGCTTCTCTGGATAAAGGATTGGATACCGAAATCGGCGAGCGCGGCGTTCTGCTCTCCGGCGGTCAGAAACAGCGTATTGCCATTGCCCGTGCCTTTATCAAAAATGCGCCGATTGTTATTTTGGACGAGGCGACCTCCGCTCTGGATAACAAGTCGGAGGCAATCGTTCAGCAGGCGATTGACAACCTGATGACCGATCGTACGGTCTTTATCATTGCCCACCGTCTGTCCACGGTTCGCAACGCCGACAAAATTGTCGTCGTAAATTACGGCGAACTGGTGGAAATGGGCAGCCATGACGAACTGATGCAGAAGGAGGACAGCGTTTATCGTTCGCTGTATCGGACGCAGCTGAAATAGGTGTGAATGAAAAAACTGACTTTTATATTGCTGTTGCTGCTTGTCTTGTTTTGTGCGGAGCTTTTCTGCTCAAAATATCTGGGAATTTCGATTCGTCCGCACGGTGCACCGCTCAATTGTAAAATAAGTTCCGATATAAATGCCGTTCTAAACTGCATAAACACCCAGTATATGAAATATGATACCCTGACGGCAGGCTGGAATGACGATTTGTCCGCTCGTTATCTGAATGCGCGGATGAAACGGTTTTACCGCAACAGCAATATGGAATTTTCTCCCTTTACCAGTGTTAAACCCTGTTACGGCAAAAACAACTGTGCCGTAACCCTGAAAGATGAAAATTATCGGATAGATACCTATCGAAATCTGGTTGCTTACGTCAAACTGGATCCGGAAACCAGCAGTTATACTTATAATCGCGGCGACGGCAAATGGAGCAATCTGATGCTTCCCAAATTGTGGATGTTTCGCCGCAGTTATAAATTTCCCTATCATGACATAGTCATCGGACACCGGAACGGCAAAGACATTTTCTATATTCTGAGTATGGAAGCCGTCCCTCTGGCCGGAAGTTATGACCTGCTGATCGGCAGCATTACCGCTTTTTGCTCGGAGACGGACAGGCCGAAAGGGAAAAAATATATTTGCGGCGGCTATCGTTTTTATTTGTATGACAATATCCGCAGCAATGCCAAAAGTTTTTCCCTGAGTTTGGATCGCCGGCAGAATCCCGAACATATACTGGTTAAATACGGCCAGGCCTCTTATCAGATAAAATTAGATGATTGACATTAATGACATAACCATCCGCATCGGCCCCAAAGTTTTGCTTGAACATGCCTCCGCCCATATTTCCGATGGGCAGAAAGTTGGTTTGGTCGGCCCTAACGGCTGCGGCAAGTCAACTTTATTCCGAGTCTTGAAAGGCGAATTGGAAACAGAACAGGGGACGGTCTTTTTTCCTCGCGATTACAATGTTGTTTTTGTGGAGCAGGAATTTTTGCCTGACGAATTAACAATGCCGATTCTGGCGTTTATTCTGCAAAAAGACCGGGAGCGGGCCGAGTTGCTGCAGCGTCTGCAAACGGCTTCCGGTGAAGAGCTGGCGGCAATTCATGAGCGTTTGAATATCATTGGCGCGGCGGCTGCCGAAGCCAGAGCTGCTGAAATTCTGCACGGTTTGGGGTTCTCGCATGAAGATCTGACGCGTCCGGTAAGCGAATTTTCCGGCGGCTGGCGAATGCGCCTGGCATTGGCCGCGGCGCTGTTTCGTCCTTCGGACATTCTGTTGCTGGATGAGCCGACCAACCACTTGGATTTGGAGGCTTCGCTCTGGCTGGAAAATCATCTGGAAAAATATCGCGGCACTTTGTTGATTATCAGCCACGACCGCCATATTCTCAATTTGCTGTGCCGCTATATCATTCATTTTGATGGCGGCCGGCTGGTTACTTACAGCGGCAATTATGACACTTTTCAGCAGACCCGCGCCCGACAGAAAGAGGTTTTACAGCGGCAGGCAGCCCGTCAGGAAGAAAAACGCCGGCATCTGCAGTCTTTTGTTGATCGTTTCCGCTACAAAGCCAGCAAAGCCAAACAGGCTCAAAGCCGGATAAAAATGCTTGAAAAGCTGGAAACGATAACCCTTATGAATGATCCCGCCGCTACGGTTTTTGATTTTCCCGAACCGGAGGATTTACCGCCGCCGCTGTTGACAATTGAAGACGGCAGCGCCGGCTATGGCGACAAAACGGTTTTGCGCCGTTTGAATATCCAAATTGTCGATAATGACCGCATTGCCTTGCTGGGTGCAAACGGTAACGGCAAATCGACCTTGGCCAAGGTCGTTTCCGGACGGTTGCCTTTGCAGGCGGGGACCATGCGGTACTCCGGAAAACTGAAAGTCGGCTATTTCGCCCAGCATCAGGCGGAAGAACTGCCGCTGGAACAGACCGCCTGCGAATTTATGTCTTCGCTGCTGCCTGATAAAATGGAAGCTCAGGTAAGGGCGCATCTGGCTCGTTTCGGACTTAACCGGGAAAAAGCCTTAACGATGATTGCCAAACTCTCCGGCGGTGAAAAAGCCCGCCTGCTTTTTGCGGCTATGACTTATAATGCCCCGCAGCTTTTGATTCTCGACGAACCGACTAACCACCTTGATATTGACGGGCGGGAAGCATTGATTAAGGCGCTCAACGAATACGGCGGCTCGGTTATTTTGATTACGCATGATTTGCACTTGATTGAACTGATTGCCGATGATTTGTGGCTGGTTAAAAACGGAACCTGCCGTCCCTATGACGGAGATTTGGAGGATTATAAAAAATTATTGCTGGAGCATGACCGGCCGGCCTCTCCCAAAACTTCGGCAAAGCCGGTGCCGGCCTCCGCCGAGAAGGACAGCCGTGCGGAAAAAAAACAGCTGCAAAGCCGCCTGAAAAAACTGGAAAAAGAATTGGAACAGTTAAATAAAGAAAAGGAAGATATCGAAAATCAGTTTCAAAATCTCATGTCGCCGTCCGAAATTGTTCGGAAACAAAAAGAACTTGCCGTGATCGCACAAAAACTTGAGGAAAGCGAGTCTCTGTGGCTGGAGCTCTCTGAAAAACTTGAAAGCATAAGTTAATTATAAAACTTTTAAACAATTAAGCGTTGAGGCTGTATGGTTTTCTCCATTTTATGGCATAATTTCAAAATAGTGCTTGAACTTTCTAATCCCTTCCTTTATTGTAAGTCTAAGCCTGGGGACAAACCCGAGGAACAGAACTCAGTAAGTTCGGAGCTTTGAACGGCTCTTGTAAAGGATAAGGCAGGGATATCTGTCTTAAGTCTGTTGTTACAACAGAAAACTTTCTGCATCCGCAGAGACGAAACGAATTTTCATTCGTTTCGTTCTGTTGACTTTACATATCCGTTTAAAACTCTGCCGCCCTTTAGGGTGGTTTTTTGTTATGACAGAGAAGGAAAATTGATATGTATCGTCATTCTGAGAGTACTGGTGCACAATCCGAAAATCCGAAAAATTCTCCTACTTATTACATAGTCAGCGGCGGTTTTGATCCGATACATGAGGGGCATATAGAGATGATAAAGGCGGGAGCTGCAGCGAGCGACGGAGTTATTTTGCTGTTAAATTCGGACGCGTGGCTTTGCCGCAAGAAAGGCAAGAACTTTATGAATTACAACACGCGCCGGGTAATCTGCGAGAACCTGAAAGGGGTAATAGACGTTCTGGCGTTTAATGATGATGACAATTCGGCCAGCGACGGCATTCGGCGCGCCCGGGAGAAATATGCGGACTGTAATTTGGTTTTTGCCAACGGTGGCGACCGCACCAAAGATAACATTCCTGAATCTGCAATATGCAAGGAATTGAACGTAAGCCTGGCCTTTGGCGTCGGCGGTGAAAACAAAGCCAATTCCTCCTCCTGGATTTTGGATAACTGGAAAAAGGGAGCCTGATATATGTCAGATCCGATTGATGTAAGTATTATCACGGCATCATATAATTTATTGAAGTCTGGCCGGAAAGAAAAAATTATACGTTGCTTAGAGAGTATCCATGCTCAGAAAGATGTCAAATATGAGCATCTGATTATAGATGGAGCTTCCACCGATGGGACATTGGAATTTTTGTCCCCGTATGAAAAAAAAGGCTGGATAAAAATTTATTCAGAGCCTGACAAGGGAATTTATGATGCCTTTAATAAAGGAATTGATAAAGCATTAGGGAAATATGTCTGCTTTATTAATTCAGATGATTACTTGAACACTCCCGAAGGTCTTTCAGTCTCATTGAATCTTCTGCAGCGAACCGGGGCCGATTTTTCCTATTCGCCGGTCAGTTACGAACAGGGAGGTCACATTATTAGTACAGACGAAAAACGTACTGATATGAGAAATGTTTTTTATCATATCCCGGGCTGCCACCAGGGAATGCTTTTTAAGAAAAGTTTATTTGGGCAAATAGGTTTGCACGAATTGAAATTTGAGATTTGTGCAGATTACGATTTTATTTTGCGGGCAGTTTTATCAAAAGCAACCTCGGTAAGGGTGCCTCAATCATATGCTGTATTCAGTATGGAAGGGTTATCCGGAAGCAATCCGGAGCAACTGGCTCAAGAGAGCATAGCAATTAAAGCAAAGAATTATAATTGCTCATATAAAGAAGCAGAGAAAATACATCAAACATTATACGTTCCATGGAAGTTATATATCAAACTGCTGAGCTGTACGGCGGTCGATAATAAATTTTCATATCTTCTTTGGAATTGGAGACATTCTCCGCAAAGGCAAAAATTAAAAGCACTCCGTCACTGGATTTTTACATTGCGTACTCGAAAGGGACGGAGAGCATTGAGAATTTTAGGAATCAATATAGTAAGCGAGGAGAAGAGATGAAGAAAGCGCTGATCACGGGGATAACGGGGCAGGACGGTTCATATTTGGCGGAGTTACTGTTGGAGAAGGGCTATGAGGTACACGGCATAAAGCGCCGTTCGTCGTTGTTCAACACGGGCCGGATAGACCATCTGGCAGGAAAGGTAAAGCTGCATGACGGGGATTTGACGGACAGTTCGAATTTGATCCGTCTGATGAAAGAGATAGAGCCGGACGAGGTTTATAACCTGGCGGCACAGTCGCATGTAAAAGTCTCATGGGATTGCCCGGAATACACAGCGGACACGGATGCGTTGGGCACGTTGCGTCTGTTGGAGGCGATAAGGGTTTGCGGACTGGAGCGGAAGACGAAGTTTTATCAGGCATCGACTTCGGAGCTTTATGGCTTGATACAAGAACCGATACAAAAGGAAACGACGCCGTTTTATCCGCGTTCGCCCTATGCGGTAGCAAAACTTTATTCCTATTGGATCTGCGTGAATTATCGTGAAAGTTTCGGTATTTTTGCGGCGAACGGGATATTGTTTAATCACGAGAGCCCGCGCCGCGGTGAGACGTTTGTTACGCGAAAGATCACCATGGCGGCGTCGCGGATAGCGCTGGGGATGCAGGAGAAGCTTTATTTGGGCAATCTGAGCGCCAAACGGGACTGGGGTCATGCGAAAGACTACGTTGAGGGGATGTGGCGGATATTGCAGCAGGAAAAGCCGGCAGATTACGTATTGGCGACCGGCACGACGACGTCCATCCGAGACTTTGTGAGTATGACCTTCAAAGAGCTTGGCATAGAGATAACATGGCAAGGCGAAGGAGTTAACGAAAAAGGTATAGATAAGAAGACGGGGAAAGTCCTGGTAGAAGTAGATCCGAAGTTTTTCCGTCCGGCGGAAGTAGAATTGTTGCTGGGAGACAGCACGAAAGCGAGAACGCAGCTGGGCTGGAAACCGACATATGATTTGTCGGCATTGGTAAAAGAGATGGTTGCCGAAGATTTGAAACTCGCCCGAAAGGAAAAGCTCCTCAATGACAACGGTTACGAAACCTTAACTCCCAGAGAGGCTTAAATCATGGACGATATGATAGAATTCATCAAGCCGGATTTCAGTTTTGCCGATGAACGCGGCGCATTGACGCAGCTCTGCCGGGAAGGTTGGAAACAGATAAACGTCACCAGCTCAAAGGCGGGGGTTTTCCGCGGAGGACATTATCACAAAAATAATAAAGAAGCCTTTTACATAATAAAAGGCGAAATAGAAATTCAGCTGACGAAAGATGGCCGAGAAGAGACGGTAACGGTAAAGGAGGGAGACTTTTTCGTACTGAAACCTTATGCCGTCCACTCGTTTAAGTTCAAACAGGATACGCTGATGGTAGCGCTTTATGATAAAGGCGTAGAGGAAGCCGACGGTCAAAAAGACATCTATGCGGCCTGAAGGAGATAAAGCATGTACTTAATAGTAGGAGCGAAAGGTTTTCTGGGCAGCTATCTCATAAAAAATATCTTGTCTATGACAAAGGATGATGTTGTTGCTGCAGATGTCAATTATGTAGAAACAGAACAAAATCCGAGGTTGTCATGGCAAAATTGTGATATAACCAAAGAAAAAGATGTTGAAAAGTTACGAGAATATCTTAAAGAAAAAAACGATATAAAGGTCATATATCTCCCCGTATATTTTAACGTCAATAAAAATCCTGAAGTAGATAAGCAGGCTTGGAATGTAAATATATTAAGTTTTGCCCGTTTCTTAGATATTTTTGATAAGGTTTCCACCTTTTATGGTATTTCGACAGATATGTTATACAAAGAAGACAGAGATATACCATATACTGAGCATGATGAAATTACCCCGATGAATGATTATGCACGGCATAAGGCGGTAGAAGAGCGTATGTTGGAAGCCAAAGGATATAATATTGTCAGATTGCCGGTAATGATGGGGCCAAGTTTGTCATTGGTAAAAAAACATTTTTATGATGATATTGTGTCCAATCTGCGAGCAGGAAAATCAATGGAATTCTTTACGGATTCATGGCGTTCAATGATAGATTTTGACACAGTTTCACAAATACTGGTCAAATTAATGGAAACCCCTTCAGCACATCAATATCCGATAGTCAACATTGCCGGGGATGAAGCTCTTTCTAAATATGAATTTGCACTTCGTCTGGCCGATAAATACGGCTTAGATAAAAATCTGGTCATCCCGATTTCAATGGATAATGATACTAAAATTTGGACAGAGAAGAGACCAAAGAAAATTTTGCTGGATAATAGTTTAGTAAAACAAATCCTCGGCTTAAATGAATTGAAAATAAAAATTTAGGAGATAAAAATGACAACACAAACAATTCCTGTATATTTAGTTACAAATTGGGATATGGTTGGTTATACGGCAACAACTATGGCGAGTATTTTAAGTAACACAAAACATAACTGTGATTTTTATATTTTAGATTGTGGTTTGTCTGATTTTGACCGTAAGCAATTATCTACAATGAAAAATAAATTTACTAATCTAAAATCATTATCTTTTGCAACCGTAGATATGAAGCAGTTTGAGGGAATGGCAACATGGTATTTTAATGCCTATGATGCATGGGCAGCTGTATTGTTTCCTGAAACTTTTCCAAATGTTCACGGAAAAGTAATTCATGTAGAAAGTGATACTATTTTTTTAGATGATATTGAAAAATTGTATAATGAAGATATGGATGGGTTTGGTTTGGCTGCTTGTCCTGAAATCCAATACAACTCTACACATCCATTTTATCAGATTTTAGCAGAAGAAGGATTAAATCCTAACTATAAATATTTTAATTTGGGAATGATGATGATTGATTGTGATAAGTGGCGTAAAGATAAAATCACACAAAAAGTATTAGATTTTGGAAAAAAATACGGACTTAAATTCAATTGCTTGCATCAAGATGCTTTAAACAGATATTTTTTGGATAATTATAAACCTTTGCCAAATAAATATAATTTAGGGGAACGTTCTAATATTGTAAAAAACATAATTCCAGAGTTATCAGATAAGTATTTCTCAGAAGAATGGGAACATCCGGTTATTATTCATTTTTCTCCCAATAAGCCGTGGAGAACTCAGTCTTCATATTTTTCGGGAAGGACAAGTAAATATTTTTACGAATGGTGGTATTATGCGGCAATGACGCCATATATTGAAGGCCTAAGAAATTGTTTTATTGCTTCGCGCATAAGTGATGGCTTTAAAGGTTTCAAAGCAGGAGCAGATGATTATGGTAATAATCAAATGGACACTTTGCGTTCCGAGCATCCATGGCAAGGTTTGCAAGGACATGATGGAACAGCTACAACCAAATTATTCAGAGAATCTATAGTAAAAAATGCAATAAGGGAAAATAGTCGTTCGTTAGTGTCTTACTATCAATTGCTAGGTCTCCCATTGATGAAAATAAAAACGGATATAAAAGGAAATAAACACTATAAATTATTTTCTTTTTTACCAATTATTAAAACTAAAATTGACGTAAAAGGAGGAAAAACATTTAAATTATTTTCATGTGTACCATTGTTCAAAATTAAAAATAAATAGAGGTATATGAAGTATATAATGAAAAAAATAATTCCAGTATTTATGGTTACTAATACGGATATGGTTGCTTATACTGCAACGACCATGGCTAGTGTCCTTTACAATACGAAAAGCAATATTGATTTTTATATCATGGATTGTGGTCTGTCCGATTTTGATAAAAAACAATTATCATCTATTAAAGACAGATTTTCTAATATGGAATCTATTTCCTTTTCCTCTGTTGATATAACAATATTTGAGGGGATGGCTACTTGGTATTTTAACAGCTACGATGCATGGGCCATGTTGCTTTTTCCTAAAGCTTTCCCTAAAGTTAAGAAAGTTGTTCATATTGAAAGCGATACAATTTTAGTTAACGACATTGCAGATTTATATAATGAAAGTCTAGATAAATATGTAGTTGGGGCTTGCCCGGATATTGCCTATTCACAAAGCCATCCTCTTTTTAAATCACCTACTCATAAGTATTTTAATTTAGGGATGATTTTGATTGATTGTGTCAAATGGCGAAAAAATAATATTACAGATAAGTGTCTGAATCTTGGCAAAAAATATGGTAAAGAATTTAATTGTTTACATCAAGATGCATTAAATATGGTTTTTGAAGATAATTACAAAGTTTTGCCCAATAGATATAATTTGGGTGAAAGAGACAATTATATTAAACAGTTATTTTCTGATTTGTCCGATGATTATTTTGCTAACGAATGGCGCCATCCTTATCTGATACATTTCTCACCAAACAAACCTTGGAGAACCCAAAATAGTTTTTATTCAGGACGGACAGCTAAGTATTTTAATGAATGGTGGTTTTATGCCGCTATGACTCCTTATATTGAAGGCCTAAGAAATTCTTTTATCGCCACACGTATCAGTGACGGCTTCAAAGGGTTAAAGCTGGGAGTGGATGATTATGGAAATTGTTTGATGGATACACTAAGAAAGGACCATCCTTGGAAAAATTTGATAGGAGAAAAAGGAAAATTTATCATAAAAAATTCTCAATTTCCGGAACAAGGAGGGATAGCAATTAAAAATAATCTTAATAATACCTTACGCTATAAATTATTTAATTTTTTGCCGTTGCTTAAAGTAAAAATTGGCCGCAGTGGAACAATCTGTTATAAATTATTTGATTTCCTGCCATTAGTGAAAATCAAAACGAAAGCAAATGGTTCAAAAAAGTATAAATTATTCAATTTTATACCATTATTTAAAATCAAAAAGAAATAGAGGAAATTTTCATGATTTATAATTATCTGATACTTGGCGCAGGAATTACCGGGTTAACCTTGCTCAAAAAAATGCGCCAAAAAGGAATTAATAATATTTTGGCATTGGAAGCCGAAAAAGAGGCCGGCGGGCTTTGCCGTAGTTTTTATATTGAAGGCCATGTGGTAGATATCGGCGGTCATTTTTTCCAGACCAAATATAAAGAAGTAGAAGATTTTATTTTTGCTTCTTTTCCGAAAGAGAAAATGTATAAAATAGATCCTCGTATTTCTAAAATCAGTATTGAGGGAATGGATGTAGATTATCCTCTGGAATCAAATTTGTGGCAGCTTCCCGTCGATAAGCAAATAAAATATTTGATTTCAGTTATTCGTAATGGAGAGGCTTTAGGCAAACCGGAACCTAAAAATTACGAAGAATGGATACGGTGGAAATTAGGGGACATGATTTGTGATAATTACTTGTTGCCTTATAATACAAAATTATGGGGCGTAACTCCTGATGAGCTGGATGTCGATTGGATTTATAAAATTCCTCGTGTCGAAGTAGAAGAAGTTTTGCGTTACTCTTTAGAACGTCAGCAGGATGTAGAAAAATATCCGTGCCATAATCGCCCGTATTATCCATTATCGGGTGGCTATGGACGTGTCATGGAAGCCATTGCCAAAGATGAATTGCAGAATATTAAATTCAATACAAAGGTAACTAAATTGCGTTTTGACGAAAATGAGCAAGTTTGGGTTATCAATGAAGAATATAAAGCAAAAAATGTAATTAATACAACACCGTGGCCGGATTTATATGAAGCTATGGGCAGACCGGAAGCAATTCGTGAACAGATTAATAAAATAAAATATAACAAGGTTGTTGTTTCTTTGTTTGAAACAGACGATAATCCGACCAATTATCATTGGAGGTATCGTCCGGAAATGGAGCAACAGCACCACCGTGAGCTCTATATCAGCAATTTTGTAAAAGACAGTAAAAATTATGGTGTATTTACGGAAACTAATGCCAATCGTTTTGATGCAAACAAGGTAACCTTTAAGGGCCGTAATTTGTTTAATTATACTACACCGGCGGCATATCCGATACCGTTGGTCGGTAGAACGGCAGCTATTACGGCGATTTTAGATTATTTCAAATCTAAGCATTTATATGGTGTTGGCCGCTGGGGAGAACATCAGCACCATAACCATGATATCTGCATCAAACATGCTCTTGATTTTGTAGATAATCTTCAAGCAAGTTAAAATTTATGATAAATAAAGCTTAATATAAAATTTTTAATAAAAAAGGAACTCATTTGAGTTCCTTTTTATCTTAAATAAACTTATCCAGATTTTGAATATGTCTGACCGGAACTTTATACTCGCGGGCAACATCATCATCTTCAATCTCAACAATAAGTAGCTCGCTGACTGATTTTAGCGGCATGCGGGCCTTTTCGTTAATATTATCCAGCATAATAGCGCTTTCACGACTGCGATAGAGCAGGGCGCTTGAACCTCCGTCATAAACAAAGCGCGGATTTTCCGGACCGCCCTGATGATATTTAATAATAATCAGGATTTCGCCGGCTGCATTCTGCAGAATATCGTATTTTCCTTCTTGTTCGGAATTATTAGCGTTAACCATAATTTACCTGCCTCAATTGTATTAAAAACATCTAAATTTGAAAAAACGATAACATATAATTATTAACAAATATACTACATTTTATTTTTTTTGCAAAATTTTCATTTTTTATGTTGACTAAGTGTTTTTTATCCTCTATATATCACCTCGTTATGTGAGTTCATCTCCGTTAACGGGCTCGTAGCTCAGTCGGTAGAGCATTTGACTTTTAATCAAAGGGTCGGCGGTTCGAACCCGCCCGAGCTCACCAATTAAGGAAATCTCTGCAGAAATGCAGAGATTTTTTTGTGCGCTAAGACTTAGGAAATCAGGGGATTTGAGAGAGTGAAAGACGGGATTTTAGTCTAAGGAGTCCCGCCTTAAAAGGCTAAATTTCGGTCTAAATGGGCAAAAAGTCTACGTTATGTAGGGATACCTTAGATAGTGTCCCTACATCAGATTTGTTGGCGTTGAGGGCAAAATGGTTAAAATCGGTTCGTGAGTAAAAACCGCTTATCGGTAGTCTAAAAAGCAGGTAATTCTCGAACTTTTGCATCAAAAGTTCATTTTAAAATTATTTTTTCTTTATTTGTTTATTCTCTTGCGTATTTAAGCTCCAATTCCTAAATATATAAAAATAGCTAAATTAGGAATAGAGTAGAAATGGACTTAGATGAGGAACAGAAAAAAGCTCTACAAGAAATAATTGATGAAAAGGTACGAGCTAATAAACAGAAAGAAGAAAACAAAGCCATTCAAGACGGAAAAGAAATAGAGTGGTATGCTGCATTGGTTAATGCTAACTTTGAAACACGTTTTGAATTAGATCGTCAGTTACTGACGATTGCCTCTGCCGCAATTGGTGTTTTGGTCTCATTTATGAATGATATTACCAATTTTCCGTTATTTATATTATGGCTTACTTCTGGTTTAGCTTTTCTATCTACAATAGTTTTAGCTCTAAATATTTTTAAAAATAATAAATTTTTATTAGAAGCTATAATAAATGGCCAGGAAACCAGTTTGTTAGATAACTCCCTAAAAAATAAAGACATAGTTATGAAATGCTGTTTCATTTTTGGGGTTATCTCACTTTTTTTTACAGCAATACTGCAACTAGAATTTTTCAATAAAATAATTAACTAACTAACGGAGTAAACATGGCAAATAATACATCTAGACCTTCTATTGCCAAAGATAGTGTGAGCGGAATTTATCGTTCATCATTAACACAAAGCAATAAAGAACACCTTTCTATCAATAGTGCTTCTAAAATTGGTATATGTAGTCCATCATTGAAACCAACATCTAATTCTAAACCTAATGGCAATATAGGCTCATGTTCTCCCAAGAATAGTAAATAAATATTTATTTAAAGTATCCCAGACAGGTATTGATCTGCAGATTGGGTGTATCAAAGGCATCCCATACCTCATCGGTAAGAGAGTTACCGTGAGTGATGCGGACAGACAACCCGAGTATGCCGAGTTGCAGATAAGCCATATTGACGCAAAGGTTGTCAATATCGGTGGCAAGAATTGCCAGTTTGCCGCCGAGATTAGTCATACCCTGCTTTTGCAGATGACGAATCAGACCGATGATCATTGCCCCGAACCACAAGCCGGTTCGGCAACAGTTACATAAAAGGCTTTCCTTGCGGCAAGTCATCACCAAAAGCCCCGGCAGCCATAAACTCGCAGACATGAATTGGCATGAAAAATTGTCCGTAAAAATGCTTATCAAGCCGCATTTGTTCAAAATAACGCCCCAGATAATCATCCGGCTGCCACGCCAGAAGTTCGGACAACGTCTTAAGCATACTTAAAATAAGGACTGCCCCAGATAGCAAAGACTTCACCATTAAAGATATTGACCGCAATAATCTGGTTTATGCTCTGTACCTGAAAAGCCCCTGCTCTGCGGAGTAGGGGCTTTTTGTTGTTTAAATACCTTCTTTAGATAGCTTTCCTGGTCAAATCCTGACCGGCCGCCAGAGAGTACATATCGCTGACATTTTCAGTCGGATTAGACAAGACATCTGTTGAAACCGAATTGCTGATGCTAAAGCTGTTCATCGCCTGAATCAGCTGATCAGCATTGCTGATATTCAGCGTACTGCCGTCATAGAATTCGATAGTCTCAACTTTGGAAGCATCATTCTGGAAATGATTATTAATCTGAATTCCTTTGTCATCCTTACCATTGACAGAAATCTTCAAATCGTTACCGATCTGTTCAAATGACAAATCACTTTGACTGATACCTTTGCCAAAGACGATCTTATCATTACCGCCTGTTTCCGAAATAGTATCGAAGCCATCACCTAAATTGTAAATATAGATGTCGTTACCATTTCCTCCATTCAGAGTGTCATTACCAACGCCTCCGACGATCGTGTCATTGCCGTCTCCGACATTAATGGTATCATGACCACTATTTCCGTAAATGATATCATTATAAGAGGTTCCTTTAACAGTGTCGTCAGCATCGGTTTGTTGCAGCGTTATTCCCTGAGTTGAGAGATTAAATGTTGACCCATCGGCAAATTGGAGCGTTTCTATTTGATTATTTGCATTGCTGTAAAAATTATTAATCAGAATATTTTGATAGAGATCATTACCAATCAGAATTCTCAGATTATTCCCTTCTTGAGTAAAGGTTAAATCATCTTGGGTTATTCCCGCACCAAATTTGATTTTATCATTACCTCGGGTCTCATTAATGATATCGGCACCATCTCCACGATTATAAATATAAGTATCTCGGCCATAGCCACCGTTTAAGGTATCATTGCCTTTGCCACCGATAAGAACATCGTCATCATCTCCGGCATTGATAGTATCGTTGCCAGAACCGCCGGTAATGGTATCATCATAATCAGTTCCGCTTATGGTCATATTATCTGTTCTGTCTGACTGATCTAATGTCAATCCAGTCTCTGAGAGATAAAATACCGAATTGTCAGCAAAATGAATTTCTCCTATTTTATAAGAATCATTATAGAAGAAGTTATTGATAACAATTCCCTGATTTTTATCACCATTCAGATAGATTAACAAATTATTGCCAATCTGAGTGAAACCAAGATTACTCCGGGCAATACCTTCTCCAAAGACAATCTTATTGCTGCCGGCATTATCCGTAATTGTATCTAAACCATCTCCGAGATTGTAAACATAGGTATCACTATCTCCACCGCCATTCAGGGTGTCGTTACCTTGGCCGCCAATGATGACATCATTACCATAACCACCATTTATGGTATCGTTTCCTCCGTTGCCATAAATCGTTTCATTGCTATTGGTTCCACTGATAGTTTCGCCTTCTTCTCCCTGTTGTAGAACCATATCTGTCTGCGGCAACAATAAACTGGAGCCATCAGAGAATAGAAGTTCTTCAATTTGATTAGATACCTGATAATAATAATTAGCAATTTCAATTCCTTGAGAAGTATCCTGATTTAATGTTATGACTAAAGAATTTCCTTTTTGGGTAAATGTTAAATCATCTTTAGAAATACCTGTTCCGAAAATGATTTTATCACTGCCTTGAGAATCATTTATAATATCAAATCCGTCACCTATATTATAGATATATGTGTCGTCTCCATTGCCTCCGCTTAAGCTGTCATTTCCTTTACCGCCACGAATTATATTGTTACCGTTTCCGGCATTAATGGTATCGTTGCCATCACCGGCAGTAATATCATCACTTCCATTTCCGGCATTAATGGTTACGGAGTATGTGTTCTGTGCATTTATGGTATCATCATAATCTGTTCCGGTAATTGTATTACCACTAGAGAAATGCTGATCCAATGTCAGACCTGACGTTGCCAGATTAAATGTACTTCCGTCGGCAAACCTTATGTCATTCAGTTTATTGGTATTGTTGTAAAAGAAATTAACTAGAATAATACCTTGTGTTTCGTCGTTATTAACAACAATGCGGAGATTGTTTCCTTCGCAGCGGAAAGTCAAATCGTCTTTGGATATGCCTTCACCAAACTGCAAGATATCAATATTTGTTGCACTAATGGTATCAAGGTCATCACCTAAGTTCCAGATAAAGGTATCGACATCTGTTCCTCCATCTATGATATCATTACCTTTTCCTCCGATGATGGTATCTGTTCCATTCCCTCCGGAGATAGTATCATCACCATCCTCACCATAGATAATATCATTACCATTTCCACCAGAAATGTTGTTATTGCCTTGACCGCCGTAAATAGTATCCGCATAATCCGTTCCTGAGATACTTTCCGAATTATCTCCATGGTGAATAATTAATTCAGAATTTTTAAAGGAAAACTTAGAACCATCCGCGAAGATAATATCTTCGGGTTTGTTATTATTGTCGTAAAAGAAACTTTGACAAATAACCCCCTGTTCCATATCTCCTTTAACAACTATTCTGAGGTTATTTCCTTCTTCGTAGAAGGTTAAATCTTCAAAAGTAATGCCTTCTCCGAACTTAAGGTGGTCAATATTCGAGAAAGAGACAGTATCCAGATCATCTCCTAAATTCCAGATAATGGTATCTTCTCCAACACCGCCATTGATAACATCATTACCTTTACCTCCGGAAATGATATCGGCTCCATCTTCACCATTAATGGTATCGCTGCTATCGCCGCCATATATGGTGTCATTATAGATTGTGCCGCTAATATTATCTCCTTGTTCTGTTCCATTAAAGATAAGCCCGCCTTTAGACAAATTCATGGTTGAACCATCAGCAAACTCAAGCTGTTCAATCTTACGGTCATCATTATAAAAATGCTGTAAAATGCGGATACTGTCATTGTCATGACCTTTTATACTAATGAATAAGTCATTTCCATCTTTTTGCAAAATCAAATTTGCTGAAGAAATACCTTCACCAAAAACAATTTTATCGCGACCATAAGGGTCAGAAATAATATCATAACCATCTCCAAGGTTATAATAATATGTATCCTTATCATAGCCACCATTTAAGGTGTCGTTGCCTTTGCCGCCGGTAATGTCATTATAACCGTCTCCGGCATTGATTGTGTCATTACCGTTACCGCCGGTCAGAATATCATCATCAGCGGTACCTTCAATTATCTGATCGGGCAGGGAAACCAAATTTCCAAGGAGATCGGTGATGGAAGCTTCTGAACCATCTGCAAACTCAATTGTGCCGATTTTATATCTGTCATTATTGTTGTAATAATTTTCAATAATTAATCCTTGTGATGGATTATTTTTGACAATGATTCGCAAATTACTGCCAACTTGGGCAAAGGACAAATCACCCACGACAATACCTGTTCCTAGCTTAATTCTATTAGTTCCTTCGGAATCATTGATTGTATCAATGCCATCATTCAGGTTCCATATATAGGTATCATCTCCGGCACCGCCATTTAAGCTATCATGGCCGGTACCACCAGATAGTGTGTCATTTCCGTTTCCACTATTTAATGTATCGTTACCACCATTACCATAAATGATGTCATCGTAGGCTGTACCGGTAATATTTTCAGAACTATCATATTGGGTGAAAGTCAATCCCATTTCCGATAAATTTTTTATTGTTCCGTCTGAAAATTCCAGAGTTTCAATTTTATAGCTGTTACTATAAAAATAATTATAAATTTGAAAGCCTTGTGTCTTATCATTATTAATATAAATATTAAGATTATTACCATCTGCTGTGAATTTTAAGTCTTCAAAATTTATACCTTCGCCAAATTTGATTTTATCCGTTCCGGTACCATCAGTAATAATATCAAAGCCATCTCCCAGGTTATAAATATAGGTGTCGTTACCTGCATTACCATTTAGGGAATCGTTACCAGCACCTCCAATAAGAATATCATTACCGCTACCGGCATCAATTGAGTCATTTCCGGCCCCCCCATAGATGGTATCATTTCCATTTTGGGCGTTTACCGTATCGTCCCCACCTGCGGCATAAATGATATCATCATAATTTGTGCCGGAAATGTTTTCCGAACCATCATGCTGATTGAACGTTAATCCAATTTGCGTGAGATTAACCGTCGAACCGTCAGCAAACTCCAGAGTTTCAACGTTATAACTACTACTATAGAAGTAATTATAAATTTGAATACCTTGAGTTTTGTCATTATTGACATAGATGTTAAGACTGTTTCCGTCACGTTCGAAAGTTAAATTCTCGAAGCTGATACCTTCACCGAAGACGGCTTTATCTGTTCCTGAAGCTTCTGTTATGGTATCAAAACCGTCCCCTAAATTCCAGATATAAGTATCATTTCCTGCTTCACCGTTCAATTTATCGTTACCTGTACCACCAACAAGGATATCATTGCCATTACCGGCACTAATTGTGTCATTACCACCATTTCCATAGATAGCATCATCATAACCTGTACCGGTAATATTATCATCTTGGTCTGATTGTTGGAAAGTGAACCCCATTTCTGTCAGATTTTTGACAGTACCATCGGTAAACTCCAAAGTTTCAACATTATAGCTGCTGCTATAAAAGTAATTATAAATTTGAATACCTTGGTTTTTGTTATTGTTGACATAGATGTTAAGATTGTTTCCATCACGTTCGAAAGTCAAATTCTCAAAGCTAATACCTTTACCGAAGACAATCTTATCTGTTCCTGAAGCTTCTGTTATGGTATCAAAACCGTCCTCTGAATTCCAGATATAAATATCATCTCCGACTTCACCTTTTAGAGAATCATTCCCTTTGCCTCCGACGAGGGTATCGTTTCCATTGCCTCCGGAAATTGTGTCATTACCACCATTTCCGTAGATGATATCATTGTAAGTTGTACCGGTAATGTTATCATGACCATCAGTCTGTTGGAAAGTGAACCCCATTTCAGTCAAATTTTTAATGCTTCCATCAGCAAATTCTAAATATTCAATACTATAATTACTGTTGAAATGCTCCTTAATTGTGATGCCTTGAGTAATATCGCCAAACAAGGTTATTATTAAGCTGTTTCCTTCTCTGCGGAAAGTTAGGTCGGAAAATTCTATTCCCTCTCCAAACTTAATTTTATCGTTTTTACCGGTGCTTGAGCTGTTTTCATAATCATAAATTGTATCTAAACCGTCACCAACATTATATATATAAGTATCGTCTCCGGCTCCGCCTTCCAAGTAGTCGCTTCCTGTACCACCGATTAAAGTATCATTTCCATCTTCACCATAGAGGGAATCGAATCCGACACCGCCATAAATCACATCATCTCCTTGGCCAGAGTGAACTGTATCTGCACCACCATTAGCATAAATTGTATCATTATATATGGTAGCTGTGACTGTTTCGCTGGTGTTTTTCTGGGTTAGGGTTAATGGTGAAGTAGGCAATGCGAAAGATGTTCCATCATTAAAAATGATTTGCTTCGATTTATAACTATCATTACCAAAGAAATTTTTACAAATGACGCCCTGAGTATCATCGCCATTTATATAGATACGCAGATCACCATTGTCATTACGGAATGAGAGATTGTCAAATGTAATACCCGGACCAAATTTTATAATGTCTTCACTGGAAACCTGAGCTATAGTATCTAAACCATCTCCCAGATTCCAAATATAAGTGTCGGCGCCATTTCCGCCATCTATCGTGTCATCACCTTTTCCTCCGGAAATTACATCATTTCCGGAATTTCCGTAGATATTATCATTGCCGTCACCACCGAAAATCGTATCATTGCCTTGTCCGCCGTTGACTCTGTCGTCTCCGCCATTAGCATATACAGTATCGCCGTTTCCGGTAAGGTTAATAGTTTCATCTGTATTTAGCTGATGTAATGTCAGCGGAATTTCAGATAAATGGACAATTGAACCGTCTTGAAAATACAAATCTTCAATTTTATAATCCAAGCTAGAGAAAAAGCCATTGATTAACATTCCCTGATTTTCATTGTTTTTGACAGTAATTCTTAAATTTCCCCCTTCTTGGCGGAACTTAAGATCGCTATATGTAATGCCGTCACCAAAGGAGATCTTATCGTGGTTGCCGGTATCGGAAATCGTATCCATTCCGTCACCCCAATTCCAAAGATAAGTATCGTCTCCGGAACCACCGTTTAATGTGTCGTTTCCTGTCCCGCCAAGCAAACGATCATTGCCGTTTCCGGCATTAATTGTGTCGTTTCCTCCGTTTCCTATAAGGATGTCGTTGTAATTTGTGCCGTTGATTGTATTATTTTCATTGTTTCCCTCCAGGGTTTCTCCGCCATTCGCATCGGGAATGCTGTTCCAATGATCACGAACATATTCATAATCCCAAGTTGTTCCATCAGCAAAAACAATAGAATTAACAGTTGCGCTGGATGTTCCCTGTTGGTCAAAATAACTGTATACCCGGATAGAATCATTCGGACGGGTATAACCTTCTTCGTTCGGATCGTATGAAACTGTGATGATAAGGTCGTACCCTTGACGTCCCAAAGTTGTTTTTGATGCTAAAATACCTTCGCCAAATTGGATGATATCAGGTTCATTGGCGGAAGCGTTATCATCTGAATTATCAATAGCATCATTGCCAAACCCGGGATTAAAGATATAAGTATCAGCTCCATTCCCGCCAATCAGATAATCATTACCTTCGCCCCCGATCAGGATGTCATCTCCATTTTCGCCGAAAATATTATCATTTCCCGTACCGCCGTCTAAGGTATCATTACCTGCACCGCCGTAGATAGAATCGTTACCAGCTAATCCGTTAATTTCATCAACCCCGGCAGTTCCGGTTAAGTCATCGTTCAAGTCGGTTCCATAGGTATATCCAAACTTGGCAAACATGGCATCCAAATCACTGCCGGTAAGAGAGCCATAAGTTCGAAAAGCTTCATAAATTGCTTGTAAGTTATCGTATCCACAGCTTTTGACTAATCTTTCAAACTCTCTAAGTGTTGTGATGCCGTTTTCCGCATTTTCATTATAAAGACTTTGAATTTGCGCAACAGCCCCGGAAACATCTACACTCCATGTTTCAGTCGTATTGTCCCATATTAATTTAACATTTTCCAATAAGGGCTTGTAATGCGTTTGTGCCAATAGTTCATTATTAACATATTCTGCTAAAATATCAAAAGCACGTAAGATATAGGGGGCTGCTTTGCCGTGCGGGTTGGGATCTCGCTCTCCCCAACACCAGGTTCCAAGATATTCTTCCCCCATAAACTCTTCTAACGCTTCAAGTTTACGCGTATCATCAATAACTTTCCCATAAACTTGAGTCGGATCACGCCCATCAATTGGCTCATCTTGAACACCAGTCCAATGATATATAATGTTATACAAAATTTGCTGACGAGCTTCAGAATCTGTTTCGGCAGCATATTGCTGAACCAAGGCTTTTAATTCACCGGAGGTATCCAAAGCCATTGCCGTATGCAAATCGTGCACATTGCCAAAGCCAGTGACATTAGGCAAAGCAGCTATATCAGCAGGGATATCAATATTGGTCTTATCAACAGTATCCATTAAATCAGTATTAAACCAAATATCGCTTATGTTTCCTTGGGTTCCGTTTTCTTTGTCAAAAGATCCTATTTGCCCAACGGTGTTGCCATTAGTATCTACGGCATTTGAATTTTGATAATTTAAATCAATATTTTCAATCCCAGCCTGTTCTAGAGTTAACAGCTCTCCTTCATCAACCTTACCATTCTGATTGGAATCTTTCCACACGTTAACTTGGTTCCATGCCGTATCAGAACTGTTAAAAACGCCGTCGTTGTTAGAATCTAAATCTTTCAATGCTTCAAAGCCATTGGCGGCTTTTTGCCCGTTAGACAAAACGGAGTTGTTTCCAAACAACTCCGTTCCATCATCAATCTGTCCGTTTCCGTTGATATCTCTTACCAGCAAGCCGTCGTCTTTTCCGACCCAAGAAGTTTTTTCAGCAAATCCGTTATTATCATGATCGAAATGTGTTCCATCTTCTGTAGTTGTTGTTTCTACGCCATCCCCGTCTAAATCTACAACCAGCGGAGAGCGGGTTGTTGTTGCTGTAGATATGTTATCATGTATTCCGCTTCGAGCATTTCTCATACTTTGTTCGCCCGCATCAATAAAATCATACTGATTTTGTATTGTTTTATGTAATCTTCGAGCAACTTCTAGAGGTACAGTTATTTCGGAAGCAATAATTTTTTGTCCTGTTCCTGCTGTCTTTGAGAGAAAATTTAGCAGACCAGCCATAATTGAGATGCCTATTTTTGTATTATCAACATCATCTTTTTGAATAGAACTTTTTGCGTATGTGGGATTTTCTTCGAAATCAACATTCATCCAAGCAGTATTAATATATCTTAGCATATTACTAATATATCCTTCGCTACTTAATTCCTTTCGAAGTTCGTTATCTAGTTCAGTTAGTGATGCAAGACTCTGATTTTGAGAAAAATTTCGCAATAAAGAAATAGCATTATTATCTTCAGGTTCTTGCTTTTGTAATTCTAACAATCCATTAATAAAACTATCTGTTAACAGCTCATTAATTGTTGTTTCACTGTAGTTGTAATATTTTAGAGTATCTTCAAAAATATCTTTAACTGAATTGAATTCGTTAGAATTACTCATGTCTTCCTCCTAGATATGTCGATAAAACGATATTCATAAACGTTTAAAAGCTTGTATTGTTATAAAACTAAAAGTGAAGTTTTTTTATTTTTACCTCTTTATCTGCGATGTAGAAAATTCAAATGATTTTTTATGGTTATGTTCATTCCAGCCTTGAAGACAGTCTCTACAAAATTATTTGAGGCTGGATTAGTGCTTAAGGCAGAGAAGCCAAAATCAAAAACACTTTTCATAGAATGAACTCACATAAAGATTACAAAATAATTTTCACCTTAAATTTTTAAAAAGCAAGAAAAAATGCACCTAATCTTAGAAATTTTCTTACCTATAAATATTGACAGATGACGAATCGTTTGTTTTTCTTACATCTGTTTGTGGATAAAATTCTTATTGTCAATAGCTAGACGAGCAATTTTTTTATTATTAATTTGATTAACGACAAATTAATCATTAACCTTGTAAAAATAATTAAAATATTTTTATGGGGAGAATGTGTATGGATACAGGAAAATTTTTAGCATCAGCAGCTGTTATGTTATGTTTATCGGCAAATATAAATGCACAGCCGCCAGTATCAATTTCCAATTCTTTGGCAGCATTACAAACGTCACACACTGCTGACGAAATTCAGTCTGCTATTTTATTTGGCTCTCCTGATGATGTGAAGGCTTTAATTCACAATCAAGCTGATGCAAATGCTATGTATGAATGCAACTCTCCTTTAACTTTAGCTATTAGAAGTATCTTGGGTATTCAAGAACAGGGGACGAATGCTTTAAAGTATGCTATTGAAAAAATTAAATATTTAATTACTCAAGGTGCTAACGTTAATCAAGAAATTTGCCAGAAGAACGCCAGATTCCCACTAGTTGTTGTATTAGCTATGCCCTTAGAATTACAAGGATATGAGGAATTATCGAATCAAGCAATTGATATGGAATTACAAAAAAATGGATATTGTAATATTCCTAACCTTATTTCTAAGCCTTGTAAAGATATTACAAAAGATGAAATATCTGTGGTTAAAGCAAGAATGCATAACGCTTTTCTGGAAGTAAGAAAAACGACAGTTCCATATCTTATGGATATGTTGAAACTTCTTGTAGAAAATGGTGCGGATATTAACAAAAAAGATACCCTTAGAGGACGCACAGCTTTACATCATGCTGTAGAAATTCCTTCTGAATTAACCACTGAACCAATTCATTACTTAATCTCAAAAGGTGCTGATATAAATAGTCCTGATTTTGATGGAAATACACCATTATTTATTGCTGAAATGGCAAACAATAAGGAAGCTGTAAAATTGTTGATAAAAGCAGGGGCAGATACAACTATTCGAAATAAATATGGTGTACGCTATAATGAAGTTATTGGGCTTCGTGGTTCTCCCTCGTTAAAAGACATAATAAAGAAAAATAATTTTGATAAAGAAGAAACGAGAGGGGACATCAAATAAATTCATGATAACTTATTGCTCCTTTGGGCTAGTGGATTTTTTATAAAACCTATAAAGTATAATATAAATTTTGAAAAACTTCGGAATTAGAAAGTGCTACTATAAAATTTTAGCACATAAATTTTTTCTAATTAATACAAATGGTATTAATCTTTAAACTTTGTTCTCTCCGTTCAAGAGTTTTGTGAGGTCACTACTGGCTAGTATATTTATACCTTTCCGCTTACGTGGGAAGTATTATCCAAACAGAACCAATTAATACCTAGTTAATATTTTAGTTTTGACTTTAGAAAAGAATCATTTTATTCTACTTTTGCATTAGAATTTTTTTAGAAGTACAATCGATGACAGAAAATGTGGATGGAGCAATGACAATAGACACCGGCTTGGCCTGTTTTGCAATATCTTTCAATGCTTCAAAACCATTAGCAGCCTTTTGTCCGTTAGACAAAACGGAGTTGTTTCCAAACAACTCCGTTCCATCATCAATCTGTCCGTTTCCGTTGATATCTCTTACCAGCAAGCCGTCGTCTTTTCCGACCCAAGAAGTTTTTTCAGCAAATCCGTTATTATCATGATCGAAATGTGTTCCATTTTCTGCTGTTGTTGTTTCCACGCCATCCCCGTCTAAATCTACAACCAGCGGGGAGCGGGTATCGGTTGCTGTAGACATATTATTTCGGATATTATGAGTACGACCTTCAAGTTCATCTGTTATTCTTTGATGGGCATCTTCAATCTTTTGATCTTGTTCAATAACATGAACTACGGCCTGCCCATATAATAAAGTTTCATTGATAACAGCTTTAGCTGGGCCAGGAACTTTAGTTATCCACATAGCCGCTCCTATAGCATATCTTCCTAACGCTACATCATCAGAGGATATTTCTTTATCATTTGATAATAAGACAATATTTTTGTTGTTAGAAAAAATATCGACCTCTTTCCACTCATCTAAGATATATTGTAGTAAATTAGAAAAATAACTATCTTTACTTAATTCATTATTTACAGCTTTTTTTAGGTTTGATAGAGATGCTAAGTTTTCTTCTTCGATAAAATTTCTTGCTAAACAAAGGAAAGGATCATTTTCAGGTTCTTGTTCTATAATTTGTGCTAAACCAGATATAAAATCATCTGTTAACATCAAATTTATTTGATTTTGTGTCAACTCATATGATTGGAGTAATTCTGTTAATCCTACTTTAATATCATTAAAATTATTAATAGTTTCCATAGTATTCTCCTTTATTAATGAATAAATTTTAAAATAGAAAAGTGCCTATAGACTTTTCAGCAACCTGTATTTTATTGATAAAATACTCTTTTAATTTGCCCCCCTACATCTCTATAAGTTGAACCATCATTGGCTTGAATGTTACTGTCAGCCCCCAATTTTATTAAGGCATTAACGGCATTTTCATTTTTTAAACCCGAAGCTATAAATAAAGGGGTATGTCCATAAACATCTTGAGCGTTTATATTGGCACCTTTATCTACTAAGTATTTTATAAAATCTGTACTTGCATATTGAGGGTTGATAACCGCATGATGTAACACACTTTGATTTTGGGCATCACGTCCATTAACATCTGCACCATTATTAATTAGAATTTCTACAATATTTATGAAATTTTTCTTTGAAAGCTTTATCGCTGTTTTAAAGTCATTTTTAATAGATATTTCTATTTGTTTTTTTTCTTGCTTTGAAATATCTCTACATGGTTTTGATAGAATACCTGGGAAATCACAATACTCATTTTCTGTTTTAATTTTATCTTCAATATTTTTTAAAATATAATCTCCAGATTCTTCCATTTGTTCTGGAAGAGTAATGGCCCATGCCAAAGGTCTCATTGAATTTTCAGGACATGAATATGCATTTACATCAGCTCCTGCTTCTATGAGTGCTTTGATTTTTTCCAAAGCATAAAAGGAAGCAGTATGAGCGTATGCACCTCTAGCAGCACTTTTAATAGCGGTAATTAGTAGAGTATTACAGTGATAAACTGTATTTACATCATATCCGTTCAGAATAAGTTTTTTTACGTCATCCGGTGTGCCATTTAAAACAATTTCATGAGCTTGTTCATCACTGATTTGAGGTGTTACATTTTGCGCAAGTGCAGAACCTGTATAAAAAGCTATTATTGCTAAAGTTATAAATTTTATTATTTTCATTTTTCCTCCATTAGAAAACATTTCCCAGTATTGGGGGAAGCATAGCTTAAAAGCAGATAACAAAACGTGAAAATCAGAAAAAAGAATCGAGCGAGAGAAAATTTTAAGCGGAGCGCACCAAAGGAAACATCTAAGAATTTGAAAGATGGATGCTGGTCAAGATATATAGCCTGGATAGGCGGTTCTGTATAATTATTCATATCTTTTACTCCGGTAGAGAGTTTTATGCTTTTATCTTCTACCGTTAAGTTTAAAATGCAAGTGAAAAAATTAAATTTTACTACCGTTCTTAGATTGTTCTAAATAAAATCTTAAAAAATGAGGAATTTTGCCGCGTTAATTCTTGTGGATAAATTTGATATTTTTCTTTATTTTTAATTTTCTGTTAATATCAATTAAAAATTTTCTTTGCTTTTTGTTTTCTTTCGTATTAGGATTTGCTATAAAATTATTACAACCCACGGGATAGTGAGCAAATTTATAACAGAAGAAAATTCAAATCCCCAAACAATAGATACGGGTTTAGCCTGTTTTGCAATATCTTTCAATGCTTCAAAGCCGTTTTTTGCCTTTTTCCCATTAGACAGAACGGAGTTGTTTCCAAACAACTCCGTTCCATCATCAATCTGTCCGTTTCCGTTGATATCTCTTACCAGCAAGCCGTCGTCTTTTCCGACCCAAGAAGTTTTTTCAGCAAATCCGTTATTATCATGATCGAAATGTGTTCCATTTTCTGAGGTCGTCGTTTCTACGCCATCCCCGTCTAAATCTAAAATGAGCGGAGACGTCTGTACCTCTGCCGTGGCAAATAAATCTTTTATGTCTTTTATTACTTCGGTATTCCCTGCTTGGACATACATCTCATTTAAATTGATTAAAGGTAATGCAGTGCCGTTTGGTGACATTATTTCTTCATCATTGGGAGTTATAGAACCTACTGTAAGTCTCAAATCATAGAGTATGTTTATATCTACAACTCCATATAATCCAGAAGTCTCAATATATACCATAAACGGAGGAAGAGATGTTGGTGTATTTATTGTAAAATTTATAGGCGTAGCTGCACCTGCCGCTAAGTAATCTTTGATAATTTTCTTTTGTCCATCGTCCCAGTATACAATAGTGACAGATGTATTTTTTATATGTTCGTCTTGAGCAGAAATCATCATTGATACATTTAATGGAGAACTACTTTGTGTAAATATCGGGGCATAAAGCTTAGCTGAAGAGGGATAAATTCCCCCAAGTCCAATACGTGTTGTTTCCATAATTAATCTCCTCTATTCGTCATAGAAATTGCCAGTAAATAGAAATTTAAATGCTCTACATAAAAAATCACATTTAAATTCATTAAAAGGGGTATTGACCATATTAATAATGTGTTCCATGAGATAATATATCAGCGAATAAGAATATTCTTTGTAAAAACTCATGATAAACAAACTGATAATTATATAAACAGATAATAAGAGACGTCCTCTTGTATAGATGGAGTTATTCATTTTTCTTAAACTCTTTAATAAATATACACAGCTCCAAATATAGATGCTTATACACAATAAATTTTTGAAAAATGTATAAGTTTTAAATATATATAAAGAAGAAAAATGAATGGGAAAATAAGAAAAAAACAAGCCAACTAATATTTGAGGAAAACAAAAAACAAATATAAAATTGAACCACAGATTATTTTTTTGATTATATACCTTAATAAATTTTCTCATGTCATCCTCTTTAAGCTAAGGGCGTATTGGGAACATCTTCAGAAAAAACACTATTTATAAATCCATTATAAGTGTAACTGGCCAAATATGTAATGGGAGATATATAATGGTACCATGAAATGGTAAAAATACACGATATATAGTAAATAAGAAGCAAGTATTGAGCAGCTTTTTTATGCTTTATAACTTGAATATCTTTATAAAGAATAATAAAAGAGTAAATAAAATAAGAAAAACAAATTGTTTTAATTATTGAAGGCACAAAGATAAAAAGTCTTAAATAAAAATCTTTATTTTTAATGTGTTTAACGTCGATATATATATCGTGTATTTTGTCAAAAGTATAAACTTCAAAGAAACTTATTATAATATTTCCCAATAAAAATATTATAAAAAAATCAAACCAGAATTTATTATCTTGCTTAAATTTATCCATATTCAGCCTCAAACAATATTACATTTACTAAAATTAGAATTTAAATAAATTTTATACTTTTGTTGTGTGTCGGTCAGTTTTAACTGTATTTTATGCACAAAATTTCAATGTAGCTTGTTCCATAGTCAGCAGCTCACCTTCATCGACGATTCCGTTTTGGTTGCTGTCTTTCCAGACTTTAACTTCATTCCATGCCGTATCTTGGTTATTAAAGATATTATCTCCGTTGCTGTCGAGGTCTTTCAATGCCTCAAAACCATTGGCTGCTTTTTGATTGTTGCTCAAAAGAGTATTACTTCCGAAGAGTTCAGAACCGTTGTCAATCTGACCATTATTGTTTAAATCTCTAACTAACAAACCGTCATCTTTGCTAACCCAGCCAGATTTTTCGGCAAAGCCATTGCCGTCATGATCAAAATAAATCCCGTTTGCAACAGACGTTGTCTCGACACCGTCACCGTCTAAATCTAAAATGAGCGGAGACGTCTGTACCTCTGCCGTTCGGTATAAGTCTTGAAGTGATGTTCTTAATTCTTTTTCTCCATTAAATATAATAGAAAAATCTATATCTGAAAGATAAAATATACCTTGAAATATACCGACTATCAAATCAGTTAAAGGTATTGTGTCTCCTTCACTAAGAATGTCTCTGCTTAGGTATGGCCCAAGAATAGAAAGATATTTATCTGAAATAAATGGCGGTGTGTCAGATAAAATGTCTTCAAGGGCTCCGGCTTCATCTAACATTCCAATCAGATTATTAATAAATTTAATTTTCTGAGCCTGATTATAATCCGTTGCATTAACATAATCATCATTACTCCCATAATATCCGAATGTTGTACCGTCAGGTAATGAACTATATATATTACCATCAAAATTAGGAATATATTGTTCCCCCCAATAATTTGTTGCTGTGTTGCAAGTACGGGAGTCTCCATAAATATCATAATCCAAACCAACAAAATTACTTAAGGCTGCATCTAATTTTATCTTATTGTAGGCCTCTTTAGCATCATCTCCGGAAGCAAGTATGCCTGAATTATAAAAATTATTGTGCTGAATTTGCTCGGGTGTTACTCCTGCATTCCAATAAGCTTGTTGAGTTTCTAGAGTATCTTTATTTACAAAAGTTACTTCTTCAGCAGCACTGCTGGAAATGTTAAATTTGGCTTCTCCGGATAAGCTATCTCTGTATAAATCAACACGTTCAATTGTTTTAGTTCCGTCATCATTAACTGTGACTAGATTATATCCGGTATGGCGCCCAATGCAATTACCGTCGTTATCATAAACATCATAAGAGTGCATTTGTAATGTTGTAGTCATAGGAAACTCCTTTGTTAAGAATGGCATCAAAGATAGTTAAATACTGTAGGAGAAGTGTTGATAGTCTCCTATCTAGTTAGTAATGCGTGAAAGAAGAGGTGTGGCAATAAGAAGATAATAAATAATTAAAATTACAGTAGCCCAAAAAATATAATAGAACTGTTGTATATAAGGAATTTTTTCTTTTGGGAAATTTTGTGAGCTAAACAAAATATATAATAAACTAAAAACAGCGTGATAAAAAATATATAAACATAAAGACATTAACAAAGAGAAATAAATCTAAATTTTTATGTAGTAATAAAAATAATATCCAGTAAAGCATAAAAATAGAAAATGATGTATTTATAAAAAAATTTTTTCCATTATTTTTTTTAGCATATATCAATAAACATATAATTAGTACAAAAGGAATAAATATCCACCAACCAACATCATATCCGAATTTTAAAATAATTTTAGAGTTTTTAGTAAAAAGGCCAATATAGAGAGTTATAAAATAAAAAAGTACAGATTTAGGATAAGCTACAATCTGAGACCAGACAAATTTGATACCTGTTTGAAATTTAGAAATGAATTTATTCATGTTTAGCTCCGGGTTATAAAAATGGAGTAATTACTAAAACGAGAAAACAAGCTAATTCTATACTTAAACAGGGAATGTAATCAACTTTTAGTGTATTTTATACACAGTGCAATCTATATAACTTGCTTTCAAAAAAAAAGAATATTAGATGTTTAATTTATTGTTTTTCATATAGTTATTTGTTTCCTCTCTGCCCAAAAAAGTCTTTTGTTTTTGAGCCTTGTTTCAACGGAATATTTTGCTTTATTTCTTCTGTCTTTCGTTTTAGGATAATTTAAAAATTAATTACAACTAACATTGGCGAACGAGCTATGACACTTAAAAATTCTTCCCAAACTCTTGACACCGGACTGGCCTGTTTTGCGATTATGGCAAATTTCTTTGAAAAGCCAATCTCTATTGACCAAATCAAGCATAAATATGACCGGCAGAATTCGCATTTTGAAGAATATGAACTGCTGCAATTGGCCAAGGAATTTTCTTTCAAAGCCCGCTTTGTCGAGACCAAGTGGGAGCGGTTGGACAAGACGGCGCTGCCGGCAATCGCCCAGAGCAAAGACAATACTTATTTTATTATCGGCAAAGTTGCCGAGGATAAGGTTTTGATTCAAGACCCCGCCAAAGGCAACCACCCCGAGGTTTTGAACAAAGAAGAATTTATGAACAGATGGAACGGCAGGCTCTTAATGATGACCTGCCGTGAGTTTATCAACGGTAAAAACCGCAAGTTTGACATTTCATGGTTTATTCCCGCGGTGGTCAAATATCGCAGGCTGTTCGGCGAGGTTATTCTGGCTTCGTTCTTTTTACAGCTGTTTGCGCTGGTGTCGCCGCTGTTGTTTCAGGTGGTGATTGACAAGGTGCTGGTTAACCGCGGGCTCTCCAGCCTTGACGTGTTGATGGTGGCGCTAATCTGCATCGGTATTTTTGAAACTCTGCTCGGCGGGCTGCGGACTTATACTTTTTCGCACACCACCACTCGGGTTGACGTGGAGCTTGGCGCGAGTTTGTTTAAGCATCTCATTCGGCTGCCGCTGTCTTATTTTGGGGTGCGGCGGGTCGGCGACACGGTGGCGCGGGTGCACGAATTGGAGAACATCCGCAATTTTCTGACCGGTTCGACCTTAACCCTGATTATTGACTTCTTTTTTACCATTATCTTTTTTACGGTAATGTTCTTTTATTCCAAGACCTTGACGCTGTTGGTTTTGCTCTCCATTCCTTTTTATGTTTTGCTGTCCTTGTTTTTTACCCCGATTTTGCGCTCGCGGATTGATGAGCGGTTTCGCCGCGGTGCGGAGAACCAATGCTTTCTGGTGGAAGCGGTTTCGGGCGTGGAGACGGTTAAGTCGTTAGCCGTCGAGCCGCAGATGCAGCGTCGTTGGGAGCAGCAGCTGGCGGCTTATGTCGGGTCTTCTTTCAGAGCATCGCATATTAACAATATTGCCGGACAGCTTGTCCAGTTAGTGCAGAAAATCACCATGGCGCTGACCTTGTGGATTGGTGCAAGTTTGGTCATGAAAGGCGAGCTGTCGGTCGGACAGCTGATTGCCTTTAACATGTTATCCGGTCGCGTAACACAGCCGATTTTGCGCTTGGCGCAGTTGTGGCAGAATTTCCAGCAGGCTAAAATCTCTATTGAAAAACTGTCTGACATTCTTAATAATCCGGCCGAAAATACCGAAACCCTGTCCAAAGGCTCGATGCCGGAGATTAAAGGCGACGTGGAATTTAAGGACATTACTTTCCGCTATGTGCCGAATGGACCTGAAATTCTCAAAAAGATGAGTTTCAAAGTTAAGGCCGGACAGAAAATCGGTTTTGTCGGGCCGAGCGGTTCGGGCAAATCGACCGTCACCAAGCTGATTCAGCGTCTGTATATTCCGGAATCCGGTAAAGTGCTGATTGACGGGATTGACATTTCCACCGTCGATACGGCATGGTTAAGGCGGCAAATCGGCGTCGTTTTGCAGGAGAACTACTTATTTAACAAGAGTGTGCGGGAAAATATCGCCCTGACCAATCCGGCAATATCCATGGACAGAATTATTGCCGCGGCCAAGCTGGCCGGCGCGCACGATTTTATTACCGAACTGCCGGACGGCTATGACACGATTATTGAGGAACGCGGCTCATCGTTATCCGGCGGACAGCGGCAGCGGATTGCGATTGCTCGCGCTTTGGTCAACAATCCGCGGATTTTGATTTTTGATGAAGCAACCTCGGCGCTTGATTATGAATCCGAGCGGATTATTCAGCAGAATATGACATCAATCTGTAAAGGGCGGACGGTGTTTATGATTGCGCACCGGCTCTCGACCGTGCGGGAATGCGACCAGATTATTACCATTGAAAAAGGCGAGATTACCGAAACCGGCACGCATGAGGAGCTTCTGAAACGCGGCGGACGCTATGCTTATCTGTGGAACAGTCAGACCGCGCCGATTGTTCCGGCCAATGAGGAGAATGCGGCATGATGGAGCAGCTCAAAAGATATTGGGAAATTGCCAAGCTGGCCCTGTTGCAGGAAAAAGCCGTCCAAGACAGCAAAATCAAAGGTATGAACGAGCATGAAAAAGAGTTCCTGCCGGCGGTCTTGGAAGTTACCGAAATGCCGCCGTCTCATGCCGCACGGTTACTGACTTACGTTATCATGCTGATGTTTACGGTGCTGATTTTGTGGTCAATCTTGGGCAAAATCGACATTATCGCTACCTCGGCCGGAAAGCTGATGCCTGCTTCAAACATCAAGACCATCCAAACCCTGACCGACAGCGAGATTGAAGAAATCTATGTCCAGGAAGGGCAATATGTCAAAGAAGGACAGGATTTGATTAAATTTAACCAAACCGAGGTTCTGGCCAACATTAATCGGGTGGAAAACGAAATGGAGGCCTTGGAAATTTCCGTTGCCCGTTTACAGGCGCTGCTGACAGACAATCCGGAAGAAAATTTTACTTATAATAAAGAGATTGACGAATACCTGATTAAAATGCACACGGATTTGCTTAAAAGCCAGATGACCGAGAAAGCGGCCAAAATTGAAGTTTTGAACGGGCAGATTACCAAAGCCGAGAAAGAAAAAGAGACTATTCAGGCCGATTTGACCCGGATTGAGAAACTGTTGCCGAGTGTGCAGGAGCGGATTGAGAAAAAGAAAATCCTCGTGGATAAGAAACTTTTGGCGCGGCTGACTTTTCTGGAACAGGAAGAAGAACTAACCAACCTGCAGGAACAACGTAACGTTCAAGCCAAGAAAATGGCGGAAACCGAAGCGAATATTGAATCTCTCAAAAAAGAACAGCGGCAATATCTGGCCGAGTTTGACAAGAATATTATGCAGGAGCTGACTGAAAGCCGCGAGAAGCTTGCGTCTTATCAGCAGGAACTGATTAAATATCAAGAAGCTTTGAAACGCACCATTGTTAAAGCACCGTTGTCGGGGTATGTTCAGCAGCTGGTTTATCACACCAAGGGCGGCGTGGTCGAAACCGCCAAGCCAATTATGAACCTGGTACCGGAAGATTATAAGCTCGAGGCGGAAGTGCAGATTTTGAACAAAGACATCGGCTTTGTGCGGCCGGAACAGGACGTGGAAATCAAAATCGACAGCTTCCCGTTCACCAAATATGGTACAATTAAAGGCAAAGTCCGTAACATCTCGGGTGATGCGATACAGGACGAGAAGCTCGGTTTGGTGTTTAACGCCCGGCTGACTTTGCTTGATAATAAGATTAAGGCGGACGGACAGATTATCCAGCTCAAACCCGGCATGAGCGTGACGGCGGAAATCAAAACCGGCAAACGCCGCGTGATCGAATATCTGCTCTCGCCGGTGATGAAATACCTCAACGAGAGTATGCGGGAGAGGTAGAAAATTTTATTTCCCTAGACGGAGACTGCTACAAATATAGCGTAGAGCATTTAGCTGCTTACAAAACAAATTTTGTATTTTTCAAAATCTGAGCCGAATAATGAGCGCCGATCAGCTCATATCCCCGGAAGGCAGATTTTTCTTCAGGATATCCGGCAAAATCTGTGCAATCGGTAAGATTTCCTTTTGAATGCCGGCACTGTTTATTTTTCGTGGTTTATATCGCAAAACGGGCCTCGTTTTTCTTGACACTGTTACAACAGATATAAGCATGTAAAAATGCAAATCTATCTCAACTTTAGACGACACCGGCACAAAAAAAGAAACCTTGCTCCGGGAAGCAAGGTTTCCGCTTTTTATTTTTTGAAATTATAAAGATTTAGCCCAATATTTTTATCAAAGCTTTTTTCCAGTTCAATGCCGGGCATTGTTTCAACCACGAATTCTCCCGCTCCGCTGAGGCTGGCTGCCAGCAGATGTCCCGCCAGCGCCTGATAGTCGCGGGTTCCCAGTGTAACATGCAGGTGGATTAAATCGCCGCCGTCTTTCATGGCGATATTTCCGGTCAGGTTGGCAATTTCCATCTGTTCGTCAAACGTTTTATCAATATATTTTTTTGTGGACGGATCAAAAAAGCGCAGTGTGGCGGAATTAACCGCACCGATGCCGTAAATGCTGCCGCTGGTAATTCCTCTGGCTTTGACGAAAGAAGTAATGGCTGACGCCAGTTCGGAATGGTTTTTGATGCTTAAAATATAACGGCTTCCGTATTGAGCCGCCGTCCAGGTTTCGCCCTCCCAGACACGAATGCCCGTTGCGGGAGAAAGAGGTTTGAAAACTAACCGGGCAATCACGGCTAACAAAACAATATTTAAGATAATCAGCGCTTTATATCCCATTATTCGGCTCCTTGTTAAAATAATGCTGCTATTGTCATAACACAAAAATCGGTTTAACGGAAGAAATTTATTTGCCTTGTCAAAGAGAAAACAAATACCGCCGCAGCGAAGATTCTGTTGACATTCCGCTGTCGTACGGCTAACATTCCCCTCAAATAAACACTCTTTTTCGAACGGTTTGACAATGGCGCAGACAAAATCACTTTATTTAACCAAAGTCCAGCTAAAGGCGGAATTGGACCGCTGTCTCAATTGTGCCAATAAGCCCTGTATGAATGCCTGTCCGGTAAATTGCAGCCCGCAGGAATTTATCAGCCATGCCAAAAACGGCGATTTTGAACAAGCGGTCGCCACCATCACCCGAAATAATCCGATGGGGCAGACCTGCGGTTTGATTTGCCCGGATAAGTTCTGTATGAAAGCCTGCACCCGCAGCCGGATTGATTTTGCGGTTAATATTCCTAAAGTTCAGGCGACCATCCTGGAAAATTATCGCAACCCGTCTGCCGAAGCCAAAGCCATTCGTCCCAACGGGCGCAAGGTGGCCGTTATCGGTGCCGGGCCTGCCGGTCTGGCAGCCGCGGCCGAACTCGGCAAGCAGGGATATTATGTCTGCCTTTACGAGGCTTCCGATAAAATCGGCGGTGCTCTGAATATGATTCCCGATGAACGCTTGCCTTATGAAGTTATCGCCAAAGACTGGTCGTTTATTTTCAACCGTGATTTTATCACCCTTTACCTGACCACCAAAATCGGCAGTCCGTCGGACTTGTTCAGTCAGGGGTTTGACGGAGTTATTGTTGCGACCGGCGAACCGAACGTTACCGATTTGGGTATTCCCGGACAGGAATATGCCGTCAGTTATATGGAGTATCTGCATCATCCGTCAAAATATGAAACCAAGGGCAGGGTCGCCGTCATCGGCGGCGGCAATGTGGCGGCTGACTGTGCCTTTACGGCGGCTGCCAACGGAGCGGCACAGGTGGAAATGTTTGTCCGCCGGCGCTTGGCCGATATGCGTATTTCTCAGTTGGAATATTTGGAACTTCTGAAGCGTGAAATTGATATTATGTCAATGAGCAGCCCGGAAAAAATAGAAAAAACGGCTGACGGCTATTCGCTTTATATCCGCAAAAACCGTTTGACCGACGGCCATTGGCAGCCGCTTGCCAATTCAACCGTTGAACTCCCGGGCTTTTCGCTGATTGTCACTGCAATCGGCAGCCGCGCCGACCCCAAAGTGAATGATGAACGCATCATTTATGCCGGTGACTGCAAACACGGAGGCTCGACGATTGTTGAAGCTTTGGCCTCCGGACGAGATGCCGCCCGCCTGATGGAAAGCCGGCTGGTGATGGCCGCAGAATAAAAAGAAATCCCGTCAATGGCGGGATTTCTTTTAGCCGAAAACTTAAGCATTCCGCCCGGCTTGATAAGCCTCTTCCATTGCCGGGCTTGATTTGATGTCGCCGATTTGCCAGGCTCCGGTACCGTAAATCACGCCTTTTTCATGCGCATCGGGCAGGCAGTCTTCGGTAAAGCCGCGAAAGGTTTCCAGCGTCTTTTCCATATTCGCACGGTTGCTGTCTGCCGCGGCAACAATAAAGTAAAAGTCTTTGCCCGCGATTTCTTCATATCTGGGAACCGTACGGTCAATCAGCGTCTTCATCTGACCGTTCATGCTGTAAAAATAAACCGGGGTTGCCATAACGATAACGTCAGCCTGTACCATCTTGTCCAGAATTTCGGCCATATCGTCGTGAAGAACGCATTTATGCGTCGTATTGCAAACGCCGCAGCCGTGGCAATAGCCGATTTTCTTGTCGTTAATGAAAATCTTTTCAACCTGATGCCCGGCCTCAACGGCGCCTTTGACAAACTGGTCACAGAGCGTGTCGGAATTTCCGCCTTTGCGGAAGCTGGAAGATAAAACCAATATTTTTTTAGTCATTTGTTTTGTCCTTTGTAATGTCGTTAATGGCTGCAATGCCGTTTAAAGAACGCGGATAGCCGATATACGGAAGCATCTGGGAAACGGTGTCCAGCAAAACCCGGCGGTCATTGCCGACATTCAGGTTGCCCTGAACATGGGCTCTGACCTGAGCGTCGGCGCCGCCGAGCGAGACCAGAGTTGCAAAAGTCAGCAATTCTCGGGTTTGCACGTCAAGGCCCCCGCGGGTATAATAATCACCGAAACAATTTGCGGAAAGATAATCCTGAATATGTTTCAGTTCCTGCGGCGCTGTCGCCCGCATGTCGCTGATGTGCTCTGCTCCGAAAATCAGGCTTTGAACCTCAATACCTTTTTCCAGACGATTGCCGGCATTGGTCGTGCTTTGGCTTTCCAGCGGCAGCCTGACGCCTCGCTCGGTCAGAATACGGTTGGCGAGCAGAATAAAATCATCTGCCTTGGCCAGGCCGGCGTAAGGAACCGTCTGATAAACCGTCTCTTTGGCTTCCGTCGGCGAAATGCCGTTATCCAGCGCCTCATTAAGCGTCTGTTCAAATTCTTTCGGCGACTGTGTGGCAACATGTGACGCCAGCAAAACCAGATAACGGGTTTTGGCGGGAAGCTTTCCGTGCGGAAGAACCTCTTGTTCAATGAAGTTTTTTCTGATTAAGGCCAAATCCGGATCGGTAACCGCTGAATTGTCCATTTTGTTGTCCTTTCTTTGCAAGGCAATAAATCCGCAGCCTAAAACGGCCAGAATGATTGCCGCGGTGATAAAATATTTTTTCATTATTTATACTCGGCGTCAGAAACCGGTTCTAACCAGGTCGTCTGGTTATTCGGCAGGTTGGTTTCGACTGAAATGTGGGTAAACCAGCTGTTCGGGGCCGCGCCGTGCCAGTGTTCGACGTTCAGCGGAATGCGGACGACGTCGCCTTTTTTCAAAACGCGGATTTCGCCGTTCCTCTCCTGATAACGTCCTTCGCCGCCCAGCACCAGCAGAATCTGGCCGCCGCTGTGCTTGTGCCAGTTGGTTCTGGCTCCCGGCTCAAAGGTAACATTGGCCAGGGAAGAATTCCAGGTCGTGTCGTTGGCACTGAGACGGGTCAGATAAGTCTGTCCGGTAAAAAAACGGCCGTAAGGATTGGGTTCTCCCTGTTCAAAAATCGTGTCAATCGAAGCTTTCTTCATTTCTGCTGCCTTTCCTGAGATTGAATAAGTTGCCGTTAAAAGGGCGAAGAATACCGCCAGAGTTTTCAAAGCATGTTTCATATATTTTCTCCCTGCTTGAACGATTCTGTAATCAGCATAATCTTTAGAGCTTACTCTAGGTCAAGCACTTTTTTATCAGCTTGATAAATTTTTATGAAAAGGCTATCGTCAAAAAAAGATTTCGCATTAAAGAGCAAACCGATGAATGAAGATATATTCGCCAGACTGAACAGATCAGCTTTCCGCAGCCGCTTTAAGCTGTCGCCCGCCGATAAAGACTATATCAGAGAAAAAGGGATGGAGACGATTCGCCGCCATGCCGAAGATTTCGTTGCCCGTCGGCTGGCTCCGGCCGATATTCCCAATGACGGCAGGCAGACGCCGATGCGCAGCCACCCGGTCTTTGTTGCCCAGCATGCTACCGGAACCTGCTGTCGGCAATGCCTGCAAAAATGGCACCGAATAGCCCCGGGAAAAGAATTAACGGCCGAACAGCAGCGCTATGTTGTTGATATTATCCTGCACTGGATTGAAAATCAGCTGGCTCGGTAATATCCGCCAGCGTAAATTTAACGGCTTTGGCAAGCCCGGCCAGCGAAACTTCGACCTGATAGCCGATTTTTCCGGCACTGAAAATAATTGTTTCAAAAGCCGAAGCGCTGATGTCAATAACCGTGGGAAACGCTTTTTTCATACCAATCGGCGAACAGCCGCCGTGAATATAGCCGGTTGTCGGCAGCAGCTCTTTGCTTTTTATCATTTCAACCGATTTTTCATGAACGCTGGCGGCGGCTTTTTTCAAATCAAGCTCTTTTCCCGCCGGCAGCATGAAAACATAATGTTGTTTGGATTTGGCAACCGTAACCAGTGTTTTGAACACCTGAGCGGGATTTTGCCCCAAAACGGCGGCCACTTCCGTTCCGCTGACGGCACCGCTGCCCTCATAGCAGTAATGGGCGTAGGGAACCTTCAGTTTGTCCAGAATCCGCATGACATTTGTTTTGCTTTCCATTTTTTCTCTCCTTCGGCAGACATCATAAAATCCTTTCTTCGGTTGTCAAGACGCGGGCTGGTGATTAGTCGGCATTATGACTTTAAAAAAATGTTTTTTTTGTTATATTAGCTTTCGGTTTAATCTGATAGATGAGGTCTTTCCCGTTATGATATTTGAGATATTTCTCATTCTGGCCGCACTCGGCGGCGTTTCGATTTTGTTTCGGGGAAAGAGACTGTCGCGGCTGCTGGCTTTTTTTCTGGCAGCTGCCGGGGCGGTTCTGCTGCTTAATTTTTATCAGAACTGGCAGCTCGGCTATACCGACGGTTTCACTTATGACTGGGTATCTTCGGCTTACTATCCGGTTAAAATCAGTCTGTTTTCCTCTCCGTTGCATTATATGCAGATTTTTCCTTTTTTCGTGATTGCGGTGGCGGTTATGCTGTTTAATGTAAGCTACCCGCAGGAGGAAGATCGTTTCCGCTTTAACGGACAGATATGCCTGAATCTTGCCGCCCTGATTTTGCTGATTTGCAGCGAAAACGCCATTCAGCTTTTGGTCAGCGCCTGCCTGATTGATATCTTCGGTTTCTATATGATTAACGACAGCTCGGCGCGCCGGCGTTATATCTTTTACAATTTGCTGGCGGATATGGGGCTGTTTATGCTTTTTGCCCTCATCTGGGGCTATATCGGTTCAATCCGTCTGGCCGATTTCGTTGAATATGACCGCATGGGCGCTCATAAGGATTTGCTTTGCATTCTGCTGTTGCTGTGCCTTTTCATCAAGTCCGGCCTGTTTATGTTTCAGGCGCCGCTGATGGACTGGGCCGTCCTTGACATGAACCGGATAGCCGCACTGGCCTATCTTTCCACTCCTGTCGTCGGTTTTATCATTTTGTGCAAAACGTCGATGTTGCTGCCTCTGTCTGAATACTCCTATCCGATGCTGCACCTTTTTGCCGCTCTGTCCATCGCCTGGGGATTGCAGGGGGCTTTGCTGAAAGATGACCTGCGGCAGAAAAGCATATACTTTAATATGATGCTCTTCGGTTTTTTATACGGCATATTCTCCGGCGGTTTCCATATCGCCGGACCGGCATTTGCCCGGCTCTGGGTGGGCGGCTTTCTGCTTAATGCCTGTTGGATGCTTGTTTCCGTCGGCAGTTCAAATGAAGTTTATGTTTCGGCCATGGGCGGCTTTGCCCGGAGTCTGAAACTGACGTTGGCCGTAACGCTGCTGGCATTTCTCGGACTGTTCCAAACGCTGGCGTTCGCCGGCGGAAGCCCGTATTGGACGCTGGCTTACGCTGTGGCTTTGGCTTTGAGCGGTTCCTGTGTCCTGCGACAGATTTATTTCGGACAGTCACATGCCGATGAGCGGGTCATGGCACTGCTGAAGAATCCGAATATTGTCTATAACGGAACGATTTTTGCCCTTACGGCGGCAGTTGCGATTCAAAACCGCATTTTGCCGCCGGAGGCAGCGGCCGCCTGGGGAATTTTTCTGGTATTGCTGGCGGCCGGACCGCTGCGTTTTTTGGCCGGGGCTTATGAGCGTGAGTTTATCCAGACGGCTGACCTGTTTTCTGATTTTTACCGTGTTTTTATCATCGGCCCGGTTAAAATTCTGGGACGTGTTTTGTGGCTGACAATTGATTTTCTGCTGATTGAACGGACGATTATTAACTCGCTGTACCGTCTGGTGGCGGTGCTGATTAACATCTTCCGCCGTATTCACGCTGACAGCCGTATTGCCTGGCCGCTTTTCGTTCTGCTCGGCGCCGGCCTGGCTTACGGCTCGTATTATCTCTCGCAGGGGAATAACTGATGGAAAATACGCTGACAATCCTTTCAACGCTGATTGCGGTTCCCTTTATCGGCTTTTTCTTTGCCCTCACGGCCAAAGACGATGAAACGACAAACGGGCGCAATGTCTTCAGCGTAACGATTTTGACGCTGGTATCCAGCCTCTTTTTGCTGTGGCGCATTGCCGTCAACCTTAAAGGCGGGCAGGAGGGTCTGCAGCTTAAAGAAACGTTCCATTGGCTGCAAAATCCCCATATCGACATCGTCTTCGGCATCGACATCTTTTCCGTACTGGTCATAGCCGCCGTTCATTTTGCCGTCATCATCGGATTGGTCGGAGCCCGGCACCAGGGATATGTCCGAAAGTCAATGCATTTGATGACGCTGCTTTTTCTGGGAATGTTTAACGGCTTGTTCGTTGCGGCCGACATTTATTCCTTTTATATCTTCTTTGAGGCGCTGTTGCTGCCTTTGTGGCTGTTAATCGGCATGTTCGGAGAAATCCGCCGCCAGCCGGTTATTCTGCGCTTCTTCATTTATAACTTTCTCGGCGCTTTGTTTTTGTTCATTGCGACGGCAGTGCTCTATCACCATGAAGGGCATAACCTTGCTCTGGACGCGGTCAGCCGGCTGCAGCTTAACCGACACCTTGAACTCTGCATTTGGGGAGCAATTTTTGTTTCTTTTCTCTCCCGTATTCCGATTTGGCCGTTTCATTACTGGATTTCGGCGATTAATTCTGCCGCCCGCAATCCGCTGGTCTTCGTCATTGCCAACCTTATTCCGCTGACCGGCGTTTACGGCTTTATCCGTTTCTGTCCGCAAAGCGTTCCGGAATCAGTGGGCTATTATCTGAGCCTGCTGGAAATCATCGCCATCATCAGCATGCTCTTTATTGCGCTGATCGGCCTGATTAACAAAGACATCCAATATAAGATTTTTTCTTATGCGACGGTTTATTATATTTTGTTTTTGCTCGGGGCGCTGCTGCCGATTGACAAGATATTGCTCAATATCGGTTTTTCTCTCTTTGCCTTTATTATCATTATTGCCGCCCTTGAAGTTCTGACGACTTATATTGACGGGGAGCAGGATGACAAGTCCGTCTCCGCGCACGGCATCCTCTGCCGGGTACCGAGGCTTTCGCTGCTTTATTCTTTTCTGGTGCTGGCCGCCGTGGGTATGCCCTTGTCCTCAATGTTTCTCAACAACTTTGTCATCCTGTCGCATTTGTTCAGTTATAATATCCGCTCCGGCATATTGATAATGCTGTCAATTGTTCTGGTGGCCGGAACGCTGCTTCAGGAGCTCTATGTCTTTAAGGACAACAGCGGCATAACGCCGGATACCGCCTGCATTATGGACCTGTCCAAACGTATGTTTGCCGGACTGGCTCTGGTTTCCGGCCTGCTGGTCGTCACCTTTGTCAATCCGCTTTGGTTTATGGGAGTTTAAATGATGTTTGCCGACCATATCAGTATGCTTCCCGAATTTTTGCTTCTTTGCGGCATGTTTGTTCTGCTGCTTGCGGCCAGATTCCGGCAGAACACCACGCCGAAAACCTATTTTACCGTCAGCAAAATAGCCGTAGCCGCGGCACTGTTGGGAACGGTTGTCTTTTATAACCAAAGTTTTATGCCCGGCTGGCTTATCAACGATTCTTACACCACGCTTTTTAAAACGCTGATTTATATTGCCGCGCTGGCATCTTTTTATTTGGGATGCAAATGGTTTCTGAACAAAAACCGTTCCAGCCTGAGCTTCTATCTCACCGCGCTGTTTTCGCTGCTTTTGCTGACGCTGGCTGTTTCGGCGCAGAATCTTCTCGTTTTGTCTGTCTGCCTGACTGCCGCTTTTGTTCTGAACGCCTGTTTTATCCGCCTGCATCCTTTTGACGAGGTTTCCCGCCCGGTCCTGCGCCGCTATCTTTGGGGCTGCCTGGCGGTTGTCCTGCTCTTGGCCGCAAGCCTGCTGCTGTTTCGCCGCTTGGGCATTCCTTATGATTATGCCGGTGCCTGCACATATCTGGAACACCTGCACCGCCCCGGCGGATTGCATTATCTGGCTGCGGTGCTGCTGATTGTTTCGCTGTTGTATATGCTGGGAATAGCGCCGTTTCATTTCTGGTATGCCGATGTGCTAGGCGGTTCTGTTTTGCCGGCAGGCACTTATCTGACCTTTATCCCGCCGCTGGCTTATCTGGCCGTGCTGGTTAATCTGCTCAGCAACGTATTTTTTCCGCTTTACGGGCAGCTCCGCCTGTTTTTGACGGGCTGTGCGGCTCTGTCGGTGATTCTGGGGGCGGTGGGGGCCAACAGTGAAACCAATCTCCGCAAGCTTTTTGCCTATGTTGCGCTGTTTAATCTGGGCATTGTCCTGATGTGTTTTTCCGAGCTGAACGACAACGGCCTTCTCAGCGGTTTTGTCTGCCTTCTGGTCTGGCTGCTGGCACAGTTCGGCGTCTATACGGTTTTTTACGCATTCAAGCGTAAAGGCGACTATCTGACGGAAACGGCAGACCTTGCCGGCCTTGCGGAAGTGCGGCCTTATATTGCCGCGGCCATGCTGATATTTATGGTCTCGCTGCTGGGAACGCCGCCGATGTTGGGCTTTTTAGGCAAACTTTCGGCAATAAATTACTTGATTATTGAGGGGAGTTATGCTTTTATAGGGTTAATTTTGGCAGCTTTGTTGCTTTTGGCCTATGCATTTTTGAATGTGATTAAGACAATTTATTTTGACGCGCGCGGCGGCAATACGTTTGACCGGGCGGATAAAGGGGTTTACATCTGCCTGATGGTAAACCTGATTCTGGTATTGATTTCAATCTTAAATCCCCGCTATCTGATGCATGACGCCGAAAACATCTTAAGCACGATTTTATAAGGATAACAAATGGAATATATCGGCGATTGGATGCTGCATGACATGGCGGAAGCCGGCAGTACCAACGATGAAGTGAAAAAATTGAGCGCAAATATCCGCGGCCAGAAAGTGGTCATCAGCGCCCGCAGCCAGACCAACGGTCGGGGACGTCGCGGCCGCGGCTGGGTGAGCCTGGACGGCAACCTGTTTTTTTCGCTCGGCGTGGAAAATGAGCTGAAAAATCTCGGTGCGCTGGTTTTTATCGCTTCGCTCAGCTTGTGGCAAACTGTCAGAAACTTGGACCCGCTGCTGAATGTCAAATTGAAATGGCCGAACGATGTACTGGTCAATGATAAAAAAATCAGCGGCATGCTGCTGGAAAAGGGAGCCGGCGACTATTGGGTCATCGGCATCGGTGTCAATCTTAAGGTTGCGCCGGTGCTGGTTAATACGCTTTATCCGGCTGTCAGCCTTGCCGAAGCGGGAATTAATGTTGAACGGCTTGATTTTCTGCGCTCTTTTATTGCTGAATTTGACAACTATTTTAATTTATGGAAGACCGAAGGCTTTGAACCGATTCGCCGCGAATGGCTGGCACATGTCAAAAGCCTTGACGAAGAAATTCTCGTCCGTCTTGAAGACGAGGAACTTGAAGGAATTTTCAGAGGCGTGGACGAACACGGCTCATTGTTATTGGAAACGTCCGGCCGCATCCGCAGGATTTACGCCGGTGATGTATTTTACCCGCAAAGGAAACAGATTGTAAATGAATGAAATTGAGAAGACGGGGCAGGCGGAGTTTGACTTTGCCGCCCCGAACCCGGCTCAGAAAGAGCCGTCAGCCCTGCCGCCTTTTTTAAGACAGGAAGGTTTTTATTTTGTCGCATTGGGCGGTGCCGAAAAAGTCGGCATGAACATGTATGCCTACATATCCGACGGCCGGATAATCGTGGTCGATGCCGGCTATGATTTTTTGAATGACGACTTCCCCGGCATGGAACTGGGGCTGGCTGATCCGGCCTGGTTGGAAAGCTATCGCGACTGCATTGACGCAATGTTTATAACCCATTCGCATGAAGACCACTTCGGCGCCATCGCCCACATCTGGCCGCGCCTGCGCTGCCCCGTCTATGCGACTGATTTCACCATCGGCCATATTTTGCCGCGCCTGCGCGAATATAAGCTGGAAAACGAGGTCGAACTGATTTCCGTAAATCAGAACCCGGTTGTAAAACTGCCTGATTTTGAAGTCGAGTATGTTCCGGTCGTCCATTCGCTGCCCGAGAATTCGGCGTTGCGCATCAAAACCAAATACGGCACGGTTTTTCACGCCACGGACTGGCGCTTTGACGATTGCCATATTGATTTTATGAAAACCTCTTATGACCGCCTGAAACAGGTGGGCGAGCAGGGGGTTGACCTCTATGTCGGCGATTCTATTCATATGGCTCACCCGGTGGAGCAGCCTTCCGAAATGGTAATCCGCGAAAGCCTGATTGAGCTGTTGCCGAAGTTTAAGAATACGCTGGTTGCCACTTGTTTTGCTTCTAATGTTGCCCGGATGGAAAGCCTGCTGATTGCCGCGCATGCTGCCGGACGCACGCCGGTTATAGCCGGCATGAGCCTGATTCAGAATATGAATATAGCCAAAAAATGCGGCATTCTGAAAGATGTTCCGCATTATGTTGAAGCCAAACAGGCCATAGATATCCCTCTTGATAAAATGCTGTACATCTGCACCGGTTCGCAGGGAAACTACCGCAGCGGGCTGACCCGGATTGTCAACGGCGAAAACAAGGACATTAAACTCGGCAAAGGTGATGCCATTATCTTTTCGTCGCAGATTATTCCCGGCAACGAGGAAAAAATCGAACGTATGCAGGAAAAACTGCGCGATGCCGGGGTGGAGGTTATTTCTTCCGAGGAATATCTGGTCCACACGTCCGGCCATGGCTGCAAAGATGACATTCGCCGTATGTTTGAAATGATAAAGCCGAAAATCGTCATCCCCGTACACGGAGACAAACGCGCCATCCGCCAGCAGAAACGCTTTACCGAAGAGCTTGACTGCGGCGTCAGCCAGGTGTTGGTGGTTCGTGACGGCGATGTCGTCAATGTTAAATCGTCCCATGCCGAAATTGTCGGCGAAGTTCCCACCGATGAATTGGGAGTTGACCGCAAAAAGGTCATCAGCCTGGGTTCTCAGCTGGTTAAAAACCGCCGCCGCATAGCCTACAATTGCAGCCTGTTCATTACCGCGGTGCTCGCTGAAGACTGGTCGGTTGAAGATTTGCAGATAACCTCCATCGACATCCTTGAAGAAAACGATTTTGCCGCTTTGGCCGATGAAATCAAGGCCGATATGCTGAAAGCGATTCCGGCGGAAGCGGTCAAGGTTTCTTACCGCGCTCAGGCGGTGAAGGAATATATTGCCGCAAAGATCAGGAAGCGGATATTCAACGCCACCGGCATCAAACCGGTTACTTTTATCCATTTTTATAAACGTTCCCGTGACGGTGAAGCCGATTTTGTCGCCGCAGACACATCCGTGAACTGCGAAACGGCGCAAATAATTTATGATTCGGATAAATAGGGGAAGGGGTACGCTGCCCGGGCGTCCGGCTATCCGAAACGTCTATGCTAGGTGGAAAAAAGAAAAAACACCCCTGATATGGTATTGACTTATAATACGTAATATGCTAAGTTAAGAACAGACAAGGTTCAGTTATAACGAGGTGTATTATGAGAAAGGTAGTCGCGATAGGATTATCGGGGCTTGTCGTCTGCAGTTTTGCAGGGGCAGGTTATTCGAGCTTAACCCCGGGAGCCGCAGAGCTCTCTCATCAATACACGCACCTCATAGAAACCAATCAAAGCCAAACCTGTGAATCGTTGTCTCAGTCCGCTCTGCTTGCGGAGCGGACTGTCTCAGTTTCCCGCGGTGTTAAAGTTGCGTCGGTCAGCTTTATAGCCGGAGGCAAACAGCTTGATTTCGGCAATATAGATTTTGAAGATCCGACAATAGAACTATGCAAAAAAGAAGGCTATACCCAAACCTCCTGCCCGTCAGGGCAAAATCCGGGAACTTATTGCCCTTACAGCCGTACCTATTTCGATAAATGCTGTGACAGCCGCTATAAATATGAAAAAAGCGCCTGCACTTATCCCAATACCATCAGCGGAGACAGCTGCGGCGGCCGTTTTATGTGCTACTGTGACCGCAGCTTATATCCGGTAGAAAGCTGCGCTTCGCCGAAAGTGACAACCAATGACAGCTGCACGGAAGAAGGCAAAAGATATTATTCCGGCTGCGTCTGCCCGAGCAACTATAACCAAACCTGTGACGGACAAAACCAGCAGGGCGTCGGCGAAGGCTGCAACGACAACGGAACGGTAAAATATACCTCCTGCCAGTGTAAAGCCGGCTACAGTATGACCTGCACGGACATCGGTCCGGTTACGCCGAGCGACTATTGTCTGATGAACGGCATCAAATACTACAACAATTGTAAAACCTGCGAAAACAAATGCACGCTGGACAGCTGTCCGGCCGGAGTTAGCTGTACGCAGGAAGAATGTTCCGGCAAATATTGCGCTGTCGGCTGCGCCGTTGATTATAAAGACTTGGACAATTACTGGTGCAGCGGTGCCTTACGGTGCTGGTTTAAATAAAACGGCAAAATTTAAAGAACAACAGACTAAGGAGAAAGACGATGAACAAGAAGTGTAAGATATGGATAGGAGCAATGCTGTTCATGACAGCTTTCTCCGTCGGTGCATCCCGGGCACAAACTTGTATCCAGCCGCCGTCTTGTGACACTCTGGGATATACCATGACGGCGGATCAATGCGGTGATGCGGTCAAGTTTTTGAAATGCCCGCTTGACCAAAGCAAAATGTTCTGTCTGACTCAGGAAGAAATAGACGGCAATGCCGTCGGTCATGTCGGGGACATTCTCTATTCCGATAAAACTTTTTCAACCGAACTGATTAAAAGCAAAACGCCGATAGGTGTTGTTTTTGACGAAGCCAATCACTTGGCTGTTTCGCTTGACCAAACACAACTGACTTGGGGCGGATACGGTAAGGATATTCCTGCTTTGGGGAATTGTTCGGACGGCCTGACCTGTTCAACGAACGGCAAACAGAATACCGAAGCGATTATTAATTATGGCAAAGCGAACAGTGTAAGTTATCCGGCTGCGGAATATTGCGTTGCTTATAAACCGAGTACCGTCTATCAGGATGAAACTTGGTATGCGGCAGGAGCATGGTTCTTGCCGAGCGTGAAAGAGCTGAACACTTTATATGCCAACAAAGCTGCGGTAAATGCTGCGTTAACCAAAGTGAATGCAACCACGTTGGGGAACGAATATTACTGGTCCTCTACTGAGTACGACTACAACGGTGCGTGGAGGTTGCGTATGAGTGACGGTACCAGGTACAAATACCATAAGAACACCAGTAACAGGTACGTTCGTCCGGTTCTAGCTTTTTAACTTTAACCATTTACCAATTAACGGCCCGTTCGACGGGCCGTTTTTTTAGGGGATAAATAAAGCTTAATTGATTTCCAGCGGCAGATAAATGGTGAAGGTGGTGCCGTTGTATGCGGTTGACGTAACCGTCAGGTTGCCTTTGTGCCGCAGGATAATATGTTTGGCAATTGCCAGGCCCAAACCGGTTCCTTTGATGTTTAAGTCTTTGTGTTCCTGCATCCGGTAAAATCTTTCGGTCAGCCGGGCCAGATTTTCGGGAGAAATTTTCGGCCCCTTGTTGTTAACCGAAATGGCAACCGCTTTGCCTTTGGCAACCTGAAAACTCTTTGACGGCGGAATGTTGTCAACCAGCCGTGCCTTAATCAGCATATCGCTTTTGGCAACGCCGTATTTAACCGCATTGTCGGCCAGATTTTGCACCACCTGTTTAACCTGGCGCGCATCGGCGGTAATTTCCGGCAGATCGGGCTCAATAAAGCTGTGAATGGCAATTTCGCGGGCTTTTGCTTTTAGTGACAATGCTTCGCTGACCTCGCCGATAATTTTGGCGACATCGACTTTGTCTTCCGGCGGCATATCCTGACTCATTTCGATTTTGGAGAGCGACAGCAGGTTTTCAATCAGCGACGACATATATTCGGCCTGCTCCTGCATAATTTTCAAAAATTTGTCCCGCGCTTCGGCATCGTCTTTGGCCGAGGTCTGCAGGGTTTCGATAAAGCCGGAGATAATCGCCAGCGGCGTCCGCAGTTCATGGCTGGCATTAGCCACAAAGTCAGACTGCATCTTTTCGATTTTCATGGCCTTGGTCAGGTCATACAGGGAAATAACCGCCACGGCCCGCCCTTTGGAAAGGTAAGGCAGCTGTTTGATATGGGCGTAAAGTTTCTGGTCAATCGGTTTCTTAACGTAAAAAATCAGGTTTTCCGATTCGCTTTCTTTTTTCAAAACCCGGGAAACCGCCTCAATAAAATTGTTTGAATCAATCACCTTTTCAATGTTTTTATCGGTGATTTCCTTGCCGAACAGCGTGCGTGACGACAAATTGGCGCCGATAACGTTTCCGGCGCGGTCAATCATCATAATCGGGTCGGGCAGGGTGTCCAGAACTGCGGTGTCGGAAATTGTCTGCGCCTCCAGCGTGTCGGTTTTGGCGGCCCAGAAACGGTGCATGGCATTTACCGCTTCCACGATTTCCTTGGCGTCTTTTTCCGAAAGCTCAATACTGCCTTCGCCGGGCACTTCGCCGCGGGAAACGTTTTTGACATAGTTTTTGAGCTGTTGCAGTTCAAAGGTAATCGGCAGCAGGAAGACCACGTTAAACAGGATAATCGTCGCGTAGGAAATAACCGCCATGGACGGCGCCAGCAGCCGCAATGCCACCAGCATAATGAAAACCATTGCCGAAGGCAGCGAAAGAACCAGTACCCGGTCGGCAAATTTATTGTTTTTTTCAAATTTATAATAGTTGCTGCTGCGTTTAAACATCTTCTTGTTCCATAAATACGAAAAAAGTCTGGACGACACCCTAAAATATATTATGATACAGATAGTTTAAATTTATTAAATAATCTGAGAAAAATGACTGAAAACAACACCGCCTCCATAACGCCGATGATGGCGCAGTATCTTGAAATCAAACAACAGCATCAGGACTATCTTCTTTTTTACCGCATGGGCGATTTTTATGAGATGTTTTTTGACGATGCGGTCACCGCTTCCAAAGCGCTGGACATCGCGCTGACCAAACGCGGCAAGCACGAAGGGCAGGATATTCCGATGTGCGGGGTTCCTTTCCATGCTTATGAAAGCTATCTTGCCAAGTTAATCCGCCAGGGCTATAAAGTGGCGATCTGCGAACAGACCGAAGACCCCAAAGAGGCCAAAAAGCGCGGTTATAAATCAGTCGTCCGCCGCGAGGTTATTCGTCTGGTGACCCCCGGCACCCTGACCGAAGACAATCTGCTCGATTCCAAGCGCAACAACTTTATTTTGAGCCTGGCCAAGCTGAACGAGACGCTGGGGCTGTCCTGGCTTGATCTGTCCACCGGTGATTTTTACACGCAGGAAATCAGCCTGCGCGACAAAGACGAGGCGGTTATTCTGAGCTCGTCTCTGGCCCGGTTGAGCCCGGTTGAAATTCTGGTTTCCGATTCATATTTGCAAAATTCCGCGCTGTTTAACATTCTCAACGAATATCGCGAGAAACTGTCGGTTTTGCCGCAGGCGCGCTTTAACAGCGAAAATGCCCGCAAACGCCTGCAAGACATCTTCAAGGTCGAAACGCTGGATGCCTTCGGCAATTTCAGCCGCGCCGAAACCACGGCGGCCGGCATTCTGCTGGATTATGTCGAAAATACCCAGAAAGGGCAGATGCCCCGCATTGAAAAACCGGTCAAAGTTTATGAAAACAAGGTGATGGAGATTGACGGCGCAACCCGTAAAAACCTCGAACTCCTCGAATCTCTGACCGGCGACAAAGGCGCCACACTGCTTTCGGTGATGGACCGCACGGTTACCGCCGTCGGCGGCCGCCTGCTTGCCGGGCGCGTGGCCAGTCCGCTGGTCGATTTGCCGGAAATCAACCAGCGTTTGGATGTCATTGAGTTCTTTATGAACCATCCCCGTTTGCGGGAAGATATCCGCGAACTGCTGAAATCCTGCCCCGATATGGAACGCGCCGTTTCCCGCCTCAGTCTCGGCCGCGGCGGTCCGCGCGATTTGGCCAATATCAAAACCACGCTGTCGGTTATTCCTAAGATTAAAAACATTCTGTCCGATTTCAACTCCGGCGCCGGCGCTTCGGTCGAGCATGAACTTCCCGCGGCGGTATCCGCCATTATCGGGCGTCTGGGTTTTCATGAAAATCTGGTCGAAACGCTGGATAAGGCGCTTGATGAAGAATTGCCGCTGCTGGCGCGCGACGGCGGCTTTATCCGCCCCGGCTATTATCCGCCGCTCGATGCCGTTAAGGAATTGAAGGAAGACAGCCATAAACTGATTCTTGAACTGCAAAACAAATATGCCGAGGCGGTCAACATTCCCAATCTGAAAATCAAATACAACAATGTTATCGGCTATTTTATTGAGGTTCAGAGCAAATTTGCCACCGAAATGCTGGAGAACAAAGACTTTATTCACCGTCAGTCGGTGCTGAATGCCGCCCGCTTTACCACAGTTGAACTGACTGAGCTTGAAAACGGCATCCGCGGCGCTGCCGAAAAGTCGCTGGCAATGGAGCTTGAACTGTTTGACAATATGGTTCGCGACATTATTGCCGTTTCCGATGACATTTCCCGCACTGCCAAAGCTCTGGGAGAGCTCGACGTCGGTGCGGCGCTGGCCGATTTGGCGGTTGAAAACGGCTACTGCCGCCCGCAGCTTGACAATTCGCTGGCCTTTGAAATTGTCGAAGGACGCCACCCGGTTGTCGAATATGCCATCAAAAAAGAGCATGGCGGCGCTTTTGTCGGCAATGACTGCGTTCTCGACGAAAACAACCTTATCTGGTTGCTCACCGGACCGAATATGGCCGGTAAGTCAACCTTCCTTCGTCAGAATGCGATTATTGCCATTATGGCGCAGATGGGTTCTTTCGTGCCCTGCAAGTCGGCGCATATCGGCATTGTCGATAAAATCTTTTCCCGCGTCGGCGCCAGTGACGATTTGGCGCGCGGCCGTTCCACGTTTATGGTGGAAATGGTTGAAACTGCCAGTATTCTGAACCAGGCGGATGAACGCTCTTTTGTCATTTTGGATGAAATCGGACGCGGCACGGCCACCTTCGACGGCTTGTCCATTGCCTGGGCGGTTATCGAGCATCTGCACGAAGCCAATCGCTGCCGGGCCTTGTTTGCCACTCATTACCATGAGCTGACCAGCTTGGTTTCCAAACTGACCCGGATGAGCCTGCATTGTATGAAAATCAAAGAGTTTAACGAGGAAGTTGTCTTCCTGCATGAGGTAATCAGCGGCGCCGCCGACCGCTCTTACGGTATTCATGTCGCCAAACTGGCCGGCTTGCCCAAAGTCGTGATTAAACGCGCCGAGCAGGTTCTTCAGTCTTTGGAAAGTGACAACGGTCACAAAAACGTGGCCGAACTGGCCGACGACCTGCCTCTGTTTGCCTCGCTCAAGCCCAAAGAGGAAGTTGTTCCCGTCAAATCTGAACTGGCGGAGTTTCTTGAACATCTGAATCCCGACGACCTTACGCCGCGCGAAGCTTTGGAAAAGCTCTATGAGCTTAAAAATTTGAGCGCGGACAAAGCCGCCTGAAACGGATAACAGGAGAAAAACGGCTTTTTTCATTAACAGGTTTTATTGAAAAATGTTTAATTGAGCAAAAACAACAAGATAACAAACGGTACAATAATACCGCTTGTTATCTGTATGAAAAATAAAGAAATTTTGTTGTTGACATTAATATTCTTTCCTGTATATTCATCTCGAATTTAATAACCATCTTTTATAAAGAGAGAAAATATGAACACTTATGCAACAAAACCATCTGATATTCAGAGAAAATGGTATGTCGTTGACGCCGAAGGTGTCGTATTGGGTCGTCTGTCTGCCGAAATCTCTAAGATTCTGCGCGGCAAACACAAACCCTGCTACGTTCCGAACCTTGACTGCGGCGACTATGTCGTTGTCATCAATGCCGACAAAGTCAAGCTCACCGGCCGTAAACTGACTCACAAGAAATATTTCAAACATACCGGCTGGATTGGCGGTATTAAAGAAACGACTCCGGCAAAAATTTTGGCCGGACGTTTCCCGGAAAGAGTTATCGAAAAAGCTGTTGAACGTATGATTTCCCGCAATCCGCTGGGCCGTCAGCAGATGACCAAACTGAAAGTTTATGCCGGTTCCGAACATCCGCATACCGCTCAGAACCCTGAAGTTCTGGATATTGCGGCTAAGAACCCGAAGAATAAAAGGAGCGCATTATAATGGCTGAAAAAATCGATTCTTTAAAAGAAATTAAAACCTCAGCTGCTGCTTCTGCTGAAGTTCGCAAACCCAAACGCGACAAACAGGGCCGTTCTTACGCTACCGGTAAGAGAAAAGACGCCGTTGCCCGCGTATGGATTAAACCGGGTAAAGGCAATGTGACCATTAACGAAAAATCGATCGATCAGTATTTTGCTCGTCCGGTTTTGAAAATGATCATCAATCAGCCGTTTGAAGTTGCTAACCGCGAAAACGAATTTGATGTTATCTGCACCGTAAAAGGCGGCGGATTGTCCGGCCAGGCCGGTGCCATCAAACACGGTATCGCCAAAGCTCTGAACGAATATGAACCGGAGCTGAGAACCGTTCTGAAGAAGGCCGGTTTCCTGACCCGCGATGACCGTGTTGTAGAACGTAAGAAATTCGGTAAAGCAAAAGCCCGCCGTTCTTACCAGTTCTCCAAACGTTAATCGTTTATGGAATTTTCAAGAAAAGAGGAGGTTTTGGCTTCCTCTTTTTTTATATCTGTATAAATCCCGATTGTAATTCCGCAAAAAAGAACTATACTCTTAATGCAAACAAAAAAACAAGGAGTAGCCGAATGAGAAAAGTAACTTTATTGACTGCAGCCGTTTTGTTAAGCGGGATATCAGCTGTTCAGGCCGCGTTCGTCGGTTCTGAGACCGTTAATCCGGTAACGGTGGCTGAGGCCGCTAAAATGCCGGATGAAAGCCGGGTAACGTTGCGGGGATATATTGTCAGTCATTTGGGCGGCGAAGATTACACTTTTAAAGATGAAAGCGGCTCAATTAAAATAGAAATTGACGAGAAAGTCTGGCAGGGGCTGGATGTCTCTCCGCAAGATAAGGTTGAAGTCCGCGGCGAAGTTGATACCCACAAATATAAACCGACGGATATTGAAGTTGAAACAATCCGCCTGATAAAATAATATCCGCCTGAAAAGATGCCTGATGAAAGCCGTGACGATTTGGCAGCCTTATGCCGGAGCTGTTGCTGCCGGACTGAAAAGTTATGAAACCCGCAGTTGGCCGACCCGTTACCGCGGGCCGATAGCGATTCACGCTTCCGTTCGTCCCGTAAAAGGGGACGCGCGCCGTTTGGCCGAGACTTACGGATTAAAAGCCGAACGGTTCGGAGAAATAGTCGCTTATGCCGATTTGACGGATTGTCTGCTGATGACGCCGGATTTAATTGCTACCCAAAGCCGCCAAGAACTCGATTTCGGCGACTGGCGTCCCGGGCGATATGCCTGGAGATTGGAAAATATCCGCTTGCCCGGGCATCCGATTAAAGTTGTCGGACGTCAGGGACTATGGAATTTCAATGAACCCCCTCAGCCGGAAATTGCCTTGTAAAATGCGGCACAATAGAGAAGAGAAAATTTTTTGTAACAAAAAATTAACAAAATTGACAAAAATAAATTATTGACGGAATTGTCAAAAAATGGTATAGTCCTCCCATCATTCACATAAAAAAAGGACTTGCCCAATGTTAAATATTCAGTCTGTAAAAGAAATTGAGACCTTATGCGCCAAGATAGCCAGCCGCAATAACATTTCTTTTCATGATGCTTTTGAATGCCTGTCTGAAGAACAGCAGGCCGTCTATGACGAATATATGACCCGCCAGTATAAAAATAAGCTGAACAATATGTTTGGTGCGGATTGGATTAAAAAGGCATCTCCTGTGATGTTGTATAATGTTTCTCTGAAAAATTACAAAAAACATATTTATACTTTGTAATTTTTCTTTGCGCCATTCCGGGCTGTGCTCCCTGTCAGCCCGGATATCAAAAAGCCTCTTCCCCAAAGAGGCTTTTTTCTTTTTCGGCTTTATTTCTTGCGTTTACTTTTTTGACAGGCATGCTAAACTGCATCTTGAAATTGAGGGAGAAAACCATGGAACAAGCTCTGCCGGAATTGCTGACGCGCTATGACACCTTTATTTTGGACAGCAGTCTGACGTTGATTTCACCCTCCGGGGGCTTTTATCCCGGTGTGGAAACAACGCTTTCCCGTCTCATTGAACAGCATAAACAAGTCATTGTTTTTATTAATCATCCCCTTCCGCCGGAAGCCTGCTTTAAGGAAAGTTTCTGGCAGCCGTGGATTGAGCGAGGTATTCATTTTTTTACTTCCGGCGGTATCTGCCTGAAACTTTTGGCAGAGCAGGGATATTTCAGCTATTTCTTATTTGGCGGCCGTCTTCTGCCGGGCATGATTTTTGCTCCGGAAATAACCATGGCGGAATGTGTATATCTTGATTTGCCGGCGCTGCCGCTGGCATTTCTGCCGGCCGAAAATTTAATCCGCACGCCGGAATTTCCCCAGCTTGGTTTTGCCGCCGACATAACGCCGTTTGCTCCGCTTCTGCGCGAGGCAGTCGCACAGAATAAAGTCCTTTATTGCGCCCGTCCGGCATTGAGTGAAACAATGTTTGTCGGACAGCGGAAAGTCATTTCCAACAAGGCGATTGTGGATTATTACCGCAGTCAGGGCGGAACGGCGGTTGAAGTTGGAAAACCGGCACCGGCAGCTTATGAATATATCTTGCGCAGCCTGCCGCATACCGGTAAAATTCTCTGTGTCGGAGCCGTGCCGGAAATAGATATCCGCGGTGCCGAGAACCTGAAAAATTCCGGCTTGGAAGTGTCATCTTTGTTAGTCGGAACATCTGAAAAAAATGCTGCGGAACTGTCCGGCTTATCTCTTCGCCCCGATTATACGACAGCCGGCTTCGGTTTAATCTCCTGATTTTGTCTAAATTTTCTGGACTGATTAAATAATTTATGTTATCCTGAACACAGGAAACATAAATTATTAAGATATGAAAAAGCTATTGTGTCTTTTCGCGGGAATAACGCTCAGCGTTCTCTCGCTTTCGGCTCAGGATAAATTCGAACGCTTCATCAATCGGCTGAACCGTACCGAAGAAGTCTGCCGCCGCTTGATTAACACCGGAAACGAATTGAAAAGATTGTCTCCGGTGAAGGAATATGACCGCCAAACCACACAAGTTCGTGTTGTCGGGCGGAGAGTTAAAAAGGTCACGATCGGTGATGTTGTGATTGTCAATAAAAAAGACCGGGTAGATGTCTATCGTCAGAAAAACGGTTCCCGCAATCGTCTGGCTTTGATTTCAAAGCTGTATGACAGTGAGCATGTCTATACCGCGGAAGCTTTGGTCACCGGCGGCATTGTTGCCTATAAGGTGGGAATTGTCGTTGAAGATAGGCTGGCCGTGGTTTTCAAATTGGCAGGTACTCGCATCGCTGAAGAATATGATTTGGAATAATAACCCTTTTAATTTTTAATTATTATGAAAAAGTTATTTTTGATGATGTTGTTCATCATCGCCGGGGTGACATATATGCATGCCCAGCAAAGCTATGTAACGTCTAAAAAGACGACAGTTACCACTGAAAAGTACAATAAAAGTAAAATTGTTGCGCTTCAGTGGATTAACCTGCGGATAGAGAGTTATTCAAAATTCTTGCAGGTTTATGAACTGAATCCCCAAACCGGAAAATGGGAGGAAAAGCAGTATATTCCGCGAAACAAGCCCGGAACTTACAGCTTTCCGAAGACGATGATTTGGCATGAGACACTTCCCCGGAAGTATGTCAGCCACACTGTCAAGGTAACCGTTACCAACCCGAATGAAGGGGCAGGGGTTTCTGTAACAATGAACGGTTCGGTCAAGGAGTTTTTCTCTCTCAAACCGTAGCCCATAACCCTAAAAAAAGGAAAGTTCATTTTGAACTTTCCTTTTTTTTATTCTGAGATTATGTTAGAAGAATAAGAGTAACACCAAAAGGGCTTCATCATGAAATATCAGGAATATAACGTAAATCAGGCCAAAGGCGTCCGTTTGTTTGAGGCGGTGCGGCTCGACGGCATGATTCTGGAAAAAGGGCACATTCTTAATGATGAAGACATTATTCAACTTAAATTGTCCGGTATAAAGCGCATTTTCGGTGCCGAGATGGGCGAAAACGATTTGGATTATCAAACGGCGCTGGGAGTAATTGCCGCCAAACTCTGCGGGGAAAATACCGCCTTTGCCGTTAACGAAGACGGACTTTGCCGCATTGTGGCGGATGCCGACGGTATTTTCGTTGCTTCCGACGACCGGGTTGCCAAGTTTAACCGTTTGTCTCCCGTGCTTGTTTTGAATACGGTTCCGCCTTATGCCGAGATTAAATGCGGTGAGGTAATTGCCGAATTGGAGCTGACTGTTCCGGTTATTTCCGCCGCCGCGGTTGATGAATTTGTTTTCAGCATTTCCGGTAATATACCGCTGCTGCAGGTGATTAATCCGCCGGAACAAAAGGTAACTTTGCTTTATACCAAATTTTATAATGACAAGACCGAAACCGCCCATTTTACCAACGTCGTTACCAGGCTGGTGCGCAATTTCAAAGGGCTTAACCTGCAATTTGGCGCTGAGCATGAGGCCAAACACGAGATCGAAAAAGTGGCCGATGTTCTGGAGGTGGCGCTGAAAGGCGACGGCAGTGTCGTCTTCATTATTCCCGGCAGCCGTAGCGGACACGATGATGACGTTGTTCCTGCCGCCGTGCGTTCGGTAGCCGATGAAATTGTCTGCCGCGGCATTCCGCAAATCGGCGTGCCCGATCTGCAAATCGCCGTCAAAAAAGATAAAAAAATAATTTTGTTGCCGTTCGATTATGATCGCGTTGATTCGGAATTGACCGGGCATTTTATCAAACAGGCGCTGGTGAATGAAAAACTGACTCCGGCCGATTTTGCCCGCCCGCAAAATGTGCTGTTGCCGCGCGGGCAGACATACGACGGAGAGGAAGAATTACTGCGGGCCGGTACGGCGCAGCACCCGGGTGCGGCAAAAGTTGCCGTTGTTGTTCTTGCCGCCGGCGCCGGTCGTCGTGCCGGGCGCAATAAGCTGCTTTATGAAGTAGATGATGAACCGTTGTTTTTGCGGGCTGTCCGCGCAGCCATTCATTCGGAAGCCGGTCCTGTTTTTGTTATCATCGGCGACCATGCGGCGGAGTTTGAAGAAGCGCTGGAGAATATCGATGTCAATGTCATCTATAATCCTGCTTATCGCTCCGGTATTAAAACCAGCATTAATTTGGGGCTGAAATCCGTTCCCAATTTTTGCGACGGCGTGCTCCTTCTGCCGGCGGATATGCCGAATATAACGCCCCAGTTTATCAATAAAATGATTAAACAGTTTGATAAAAAAACGGAAAAACAAGTTGTTACTGCCGCTTTAAACGGCGTTAAAAGCAATCCGGTTATCTGGAGCCGCTCGTTGTATGATGTGGCGGATTTGGTTCCCGAAAATGCGGAACTGCGCCCGGTGCTGATTGAACATTCGGATTATACCAAAACCGTCAAAGGCGATGAATACATCCTGCTTGACGTTAATTATCCCAATGATTTGGAACAGTTGAATAAATAAGCTTTATTATTCTTCGGTCGGATGTTGAAAATGAATGTATCCCTGTTTCAGAACCGAAAATAATGACGAACAAGAGACATATCTCAGCCTTAGTGTTCTGTTTCATTTTCCGGGATTAGGGCGATAAAGCTATTGAACATAATGATAAAGCCTCTTCTCTATTGGGAGCGGTATTGTGTCAGTCGAGCCATAGAAAAAGCTTTGTTATGGACATATCGGGTTTCTTTGGTGTCGGCATGCGGTGATTTCTGAATGGCGGCTTTTTCCATAAACTGATGTTCCATATATTCCTGCAGTCCGTGGGCATGGGTTTCAGCCGGCTGCATGCAGTATAAATCTTTGTATGTTGAGGATGTTTTATTATTGAGTTCATCCTCATAAAGAGCAGCGTTGAACATATCACAGTCAAAAATCCGATTTACCAGAGCATCGTCAAAATTCTGGCCATGCTGCCGATGATGCGTTCCCTCATGGAATAAAACCGATATCCCGAACAGATTGTCACTCTCTTGCAGTCGCTCTTCATTAAAGTGAATTTTTCCGTTGTGGTAATAAGCGGCGTTAATATGCGCCTCCTCGTTCAATCCTGCCTTTCTGCGTTTGGCTCTTTCTTCTTCCGGTGTAAAAAAGACAATCTCCGGTACTGTTCCGTAGACATATTCAAAGGTCTTGGCCGCCTGTTTAATCACGTCTTTTTTATCTTCGGGAGATATCTCCTGCCAGCTTTTTATTTTATCGGTAATTTCGGGTTGAGACGCAAGCAGGGAGGCATAGCGGTCAGCCAGTTTCCTTTCGCTCTTCCAAAAACTTTTCGGAAAATCCAGGTTGAACAAACAGGCTCTGAGGTTTGCTTCATTTTTCCGGCAGACTTCCAACAGTTCATTGAGTGTTTGACGACGGGGAAACAACACATCCATGTAGTCAAGCTTCTGTTCGATAGGGAGTTCTGCAACCTGTGAGGTCGTTAGTTTTGAAAATTGTTCGGCTTTCTGTTGCCTGAGTTTTTGCCGTGTCTGATAAAGAGGATTATACTGTTGAACAAGAGCATTGAAGTTAGCCAGCGGAAGTTTTTGCAAGTTGTTATCTGTTATGATTTTGCTAATGCGCATTCGGTCTTTGTCCGAATAAGGTACAAAAGAGACTTCTCCGCTATCATTCAGCATAATTTTGCATCGGTCCATCAATGCTTCAAACTCGTCAACATTCATTATCATCTCCACAATGCTTCAGACAAATTCATCGACTTCTTCCAGAATTTTGTTTTTCTCGTAAAGATGTTTCAGGTAAGGGTTGTCCGCCGCATTGTCGTTTTCATCTTCGACAATCGCCTGATTATTGTCATAAACGTTGACCTGGCGGTTTTGATAATTGGGGGAGGGTTCTTCAGTCTCATACACGCCGCTGGCGCTGAGAGCCTCTATGGCGCCTGAAGAAACATAAGCCTTTCCCGAGGAAATGCTGCCTTGTTTTTCCTCGTTGTCTTGCCGTGCAAACGGCGGTTGCTGGCGTTTATATTCATCAGACTCATCCCGCACCAAAACATTGTTGGTGGTATCCACAACCTCAACAAAGGGATGTCCTTCCGCCCCCGGCGCATAATGACGTTCTGTGCGTTTTATCGGGGAGGAAGAGCTCGACACTTTTCTAGTAGACGATACATTCATTGCTCTTCTCCAATGCTATATATCCGATTGTAACATAATAATTTTATAAAATCCACAAATTTCGGATTTCCCGTTGAAAAGGCACAAAAAAACCGCGGAACCTCAGGCCCGCGGCAACACAAATGCTGTGCAAAAAGCATTATTCGCCGTCCGTTTTCTCCTCGCCGCCGGTTTGGTTTTCATCCGCGACGGTTTTCTTGGCGGCATTGTCTTTCTTGGTCTTTTCGGCAATTTTCTTGTTCAGTTCTTCTTTGCCTTTTTCCAAAGCGGCCATGCCGAGCTTAAGTTTCTCTTCCGCTTCTTTGCGCAAGTCGGGAAGTTTTCCCGCGCCGAAAATGGCCGCGACGATCAACACGACTAAAAACCATCCCCAAAAACCTGAAAACATATCTTTCTCCTTTAATCTTTTTGTTGCATGCGATGCAGCACTTCCGTCGCATCATATTGGCTGTCATAGGTTTCGGCCGGGCCGGTAATTTCATAATATGCCTCAGCCAAAACCTCCGTGTTAAGTTTAGTTTGTATGATATTTTTAATCTTGGCAAATCTAATCAGCGATTTATCCGCTAAATTTGTACAGGAACGGCAGACTTCTTCCATTTCTGCGGCGTTTCCCGAACAATAGCAGACTGCGTCGCACCCGGCCTTCAGCGCTCCGGCCGCTTTTTCGGCGGCTGTTCCGCTCAGCGCTTTCATATCAATGGCATCCGAAATTAATAATCCGTCAAATTCAATAACGCCGCGGATAATTTCTCGGATAACCTTGGATGATTGTGTTGCCGGTAAATCATCAACGGCTTCGATAACGACATGAGCCGTCATGCCGGCCGGTGTCTGATTAAGCTGCCTGAACGGATAAAAGTCTTTTTCCAGTTCTTTAAGCGAAGCCGTGATAACCGGCAGATGCAAATGCGGGTCCGCCTGTGCCCGTCCGTGTCCCGGCAAATGTTTTATGCAGGGGCAGATACCGTTTGCGGCATATTCCTCCGCCATAACGCCGCCCAGCAGAACAATCAGCTTCTCGTCACTTCCGAAACAGCGGTTGCGCAGGGCCGGCGTCGTTTCCGGATAGGCAATGTCTAAAACGGGAGCGTAGTTAAAGTTAAAACCTGCCTTATGCAGATCCTGACAGGTGAGAATGCTGTGTTCTATTGCAGCAGCGATGGCTTTGCCGATGCCTTGCTTGGCTGCTATGTTTCCCAACTGTTCCATTGAAACGATATCATAAAAGCCGTCTCCCTGCAAACGACGCACCCGTCCGCCTTCTTGGTCAACCGCAATTAAGACGTCATCACGGCCGACGGTTTCTTTTATCTCTTTCGTCAGCGCCTGAATTTGAGCCGGCGAAACAAGGTTTCTGCCGAATAAGGTAACCCCCAGCGGATTATATTTTTCAAACAGGCGCTTTTCTGCATCACTAAGCTTGACGGAACTGCAGGAGAGCATTGCGGCAAGAATTGGCTTTTCCATGACTTACCCCTACACCAGCAGCGAGAGCAGATAACGGGTCGTGCCGATAAGATAGGTACGGAACAGATTTAAATCAAGCCCCAAGGCACGTCCGATCTCCGGCATAATGAATATCAGAAAGACAATTGCGGCCAGCCCCGCTTTGCCTGAATTGACATATTTAACCGCCCATGGCTCCCGGCTCCAGCCAAAAAGGATTTTCGAACCGTCCAGCGGCGGAATCGGCAGCGCGTTAAACAGCGCGATAATAATGTTAAAAGCCGCCATATTCAGAAAAAACATATGCAGAATCATCTGCGTGTAAGGATGCGGAATAAACTGAATAAGCAAAATAAACAGTGCCGAAATTACGGCAACCCAAATATTCATGATGATGCCCGCGGCTGAAACCAAAATAATCCCCTTGCGGTGATATTTGAGCTTCCTGAAATCAATCGGCACCGGTTTGGCCCAGCCGAACATAATTCCCGCATGGGCAATCCACAGCATCAGCGGCAATAAAAAAGTGCCGAATAAATCGGCATGCTTTAAAGGATTAAGCGACAGACGTCCCTCTTTTTTGGCCGTATCATCCCCCATGAGCAGCGCCGCATAACCATGAGCGATTTCATGAAGGATGATTGCCGTAAAAATGGCTGTATATTTGAATGTTAAATCCAGCCACATTATTTTTTCTTTACGATGCAGGTTCCGCCCAGAGCTTTAATGTCTTTGCAAAGCTCGTCTGCTCCGGCTCTGTCTGTAAAGGCGCCGGCTTTGAGACGATAGAACGTCTTGTCAAAGTCAAGATCCGCAGCTTCAATTTCGTGCGGCTGTCCCTGCAGCATTTTATATTTCTTGCTCAGGCTGATCCAGGCTTTCTCGACAGCCTGTCTGTTCGGCGAAGACATCAGCTGAATCTGCCACATTCCGGCAGTTGCCTTGGCCGGTGCGGCCGGCTTCTTCGGTTCGGGCTGAACCGCCGGCTGAACTTTGGGCTGCGTCGGAATCTGAGCCGCCTGTGCGGCTTTGGCGTTTTCTTGCTGAACCGCTTCTTTCAAACCGATAACTTTTGCCTCCGGCGCGTCACCGGTTTGTGCGTTGGCGGAAACCGGCAGCGGAGCGGCTTCTTTAACTTGTGCTACCGGCGCTGTGCCGATTACCTTTTCGGGAATTTGGTCGTTGACTTGCAGCGGAGCGGCCTGAACAACCTGCTGGCTCGGAATAACTTCCGGCAGTTTGGGCTGTTCCGGCGGCGGCAGGAGATTTTCGACAACAGGTTCGTTGTCTTTTTTCTCTATAATGTCATAGACGCTTTTGTCCTGATTGAGAATTTCCATTCCGCCGGGTTCGCTCGGCTGAACTTTAACCGCCGTCTGCGGTCTGCGTATAACCGGAATTTCAACGTTTCCGGTGTCTGAATACTGCGGAGCCAAAATAAACCAGCCGACCACGCCGGCCAGAGCCACACCGGAAACCGCACCGATGAAAACGCTTTTGGAACGTTTCATTTCGTTACGGCGTTCTTCAATGTTGTTTGAAGACTGATCGGCGATTTTCTGACGAAATTCATTTAAGAAATCGTCGCCTTTATTGTCTTCCGGAAATTCCTGAAACATGTTTTCTCTCCTGCATGTTAAATTCTTTTTTACCTCACTATAAACGATAATCCTTTACAAGCTCTTAACCGCAGCCTTAAAATCTGGTGTGAACGTCAAAAAGCCTGCGATGTTCTTCCACGGCACACATGTCCGTCATGCAGGCGATATATTCGCAGATAATTTCCGCCGCCTCGCGGTCTTTGCTCTGCGGTGTGATTTTTGAGCGCAGTTCCATCGGCAGTAATTTATAGTCATTCATAAAAACATTAAACAGTTCTTCGATAATTTTTTGCGATTTCATATCCATCCGCGCCACGCTGGTGTGCGTATAAAAATAATCGCGCAAAAAACTGCGCAGCAGTTTGATTTCCGCTTTCATTTCTTCCGAAAAATCGACCGTCAGCGCTTTCAGATAACGGGCATCGTTGTCTGTGGCGATTTTATGGCGGGCGATGTTTTCCTTGGTATTGCGCAGCACGTCAAAAATCATGCGCGCAATCATGTTTCGCGTGATGGCATAAATTTTGAGCCTGTCGTCATCGCAGCCCGGATGTTCCTTTTCAAAATCTGCGACGATCCGGTCAATAAAAGGCAGTTCGCGCAGTTTTTCAATCGAGAAAAATCCGGCATTGAAACCGTCGTCGATGTCATGATTGTTGTAGGCAATGTCATCGGCAACCGCACCGACCTGTCCTTCCAACGACGGATAATTTTTCAGGTCAAGATCATATTTTTTGTTGAATTCTTTTAAGTAGGCGCTGGTTGTCTTTTTTATCGGACCGTTGTGTTTGACCGTTCCTTCCAGCGTTTCCCAGGTCAGGTTCAGTCCCGGAAATTCCGGATAGTGAATTTCGAGTTTGGTCATGATTTTGAGTGACTGAATGTTGTGGTCAAATCCGCCGAATTTGGCCATGGCGTTTTGCAGGCCGCGTTCGCCGGCATGGCCGAACGGGGAATGCCCCAAATCATGGGCAAGGGCAATGGCTTCGCCGAGTTCTTCGTTCAGCTTCAGGCATTTGCAGATTGTGCGGGTAATCTGTGCAACCTCAATGCTGTGGGTCAGGCGGGTGCGGTAGTTCTTGCCTTCGTGATAGGCGAAAACCTGCGTTTTGCCGTCCAGCCGGCGGAAAGCCGAGGAATGAATCAGCCGGTCGCGGTCACGCTGAAACGGCGAACGGATAACGTTGGTAAAATCTGCATACATCCGTCCCCGGCTTTTTTCCGGGGCAAGGGCATAGTTTGCAAGCTCCATTTTTTTCCCTTTCCAATGACATAATTTTAAGTTACATTATAACAAACAAATTAAAAAAGGTATAAAATGAAAATCGCCACATTCAACGTAAACTCCGTCAACGCCCGGGTTGACGGTCTGCTTCCCTGGCTGGACAGGTTGCGTCCGGATATCTTACTGCTGCAGGAAATTAAAACCGAATTTAATTCTTTTCCGTTTTTTGAATTTCAAACCGCAGGTTATGAGGCGAAGATTCTCGGACAAAAGAGCTATAACGGCGTGGCTGTTCTCAGCCGGCACAAAATTAAGGTAACCGCCGAAGGGCTCCCTGGTTTTGACGACGATAATGCCCGTTATCTGGAGGCCGTTGTCAATGTAAACGGCGAAAATTTCCGCACCGCATCAATCTATCTGCCGAACGGAAATCCGCCTTACAATGACCCTGATGACACTTCTAAATTTACCTATAAACTGCGTTGGATGGAGGCTTTGTATAATCGCACCGCAGAGCTTCTGCATTCGGCCGAGCCGGTCGTCTTGGGCGGTGACTTCAATGTCATTCTGACGGACCACGATGTTTATAATCCCGAACTCTTTCGTAAAAACGCCCTGTTTCGCCCGGAGGTTATCCAACGTCTGAAAGCTATTGAATATCAGGGCTGGACCGATGCTTTCCGTGCCCTTTACCCTCTGCCGCTTAACGGCTACACCTATTGGGACTATGCCGGCGGTGCTTTTCAAAACGATATGGGACTGCGCATCGATTACCTCTGGCTGTCACCGAAAGCGGCCGACCGCCTGCAGTCTTGCGAAGTGGATAAAACGCCCCGCGCCGGAAGCAAGCCTTCCGACCATACGGCTCTGATTGCGGAACTGAGATAAACATGAGCAACAGAAAAAATAAAAAGAAATCGTCTGACCTCTTGCCGGAAAACTGTCAGCTCGAAATCTGCGGCGCCTCCGGCTTCGGCGATTTGATGGCTGCGGCGGTTGATCCGACGGACAATCCTCACGGTTATAAAATTTATGTGTTGGAAAACAAAAAAATAAAGCCGGCTCTTGCCGAAGGCGATCGATTTATTGCCAGACTGTCCCGCAAAAACGATACCTGGTGGGCCAAGCCTCTGGCCCGCACCATGACCGCCGGAGTGGCTCTGGAACAGATATACGGCGTTATCGTGGAAAAAAACGGCCTGTTTTATCTCCGCTCGGCCGAAAGAAACTCCCGGATGGACTACCTTCTGGACAAGCTGGGAAGCAGCCGTGTCGGCGACTTTGTCAAAGTGGCGTTAATTGGCGAAAAAAAGTTTAAACAGGCTAAAATCATCAAAAATTACGGCCGTTTTAACATTGCCAAATCGACCGGGCTGTTCATTCTTGAAAAATATAAAATCAATGACAGTTTTCCCGATGCGGTTGTTAAGGAAGCTTCCTGCTGTCCGGAATATCATCTTCAGGGCAGGGAGGATTTGACGGCGTTGCCGCTGGTAACCATTGACGGCGATGATTCCAAAGATTTTGACGATGCCGTCTATGCCGAAAAAACGCCCGGCGGTTTCCGTCTGATTGTTGCCATTGCCGATGTGGCCTATTATGTTCGTCCCGGTTCCGAGCTTGATCGCGAAGCTTACCGCCGCGGCAATTCGGTTTATTTGCCCGGAATGGTCATTCCGATGCTGCCGGAAGCTTTAAGCAATGACCTCTGCTCGCTCCGCCCCAAGGAAAAGCGCCCTTGCCTGGCCTGCCTGATGGATATTGACAACGACGGCAACATTTGTCGCTTCGACTTTAAAAGGGCCGTGATGAAATCGGCTGCGCGTCTGACTTACCGCGAGGTCCAGCGAGCCTTTGAAGGAACGCACTCCCTTCAGACGATGGGGTTGTTCAAAACGGTTATTCAGCCGTTGTATGAGGCCTATTTTGCCCTCAGCAAAGCCCGCAAAAAACGTGGAACGCTGGAACTTGACCCGACGGAAATATCCATAAAAGTTGACAACGACGGGCATATCCTTTCTCTGGGGCCGGCCGAGCACTTTGCCAGCCACGAAATTATTGAAGAATTTATGATTGCCGCCAATGTTTCGGCAGCCAAACGTCTGGAACAAACCGAACTGCCGATAATGTTCCGCATTCATGAAAAGCCGCTGGAAGAAAAGCTGAAAGATATTGAACCGCTGCTGCATGGCCTGCACCTGAAACTGCCGGACTATCCGGCGCTGCAGCCCGGACATTTTAATCATATACTTGAGGAGTGCCGCCGCCATAACCTCGGGAGCGGGATTAATAATCTGGTGCTGCGCCTGCAATGCCAGGCCAAATACACGCCGGAGAATGTCGGACATTTCGGCTTGGCATTGAGTGATTATGTGCATTTTACCTCGCCGATTCGCCGCTATGCCGACTTGCTGATACACCGGGCTCTGATTAAAGGCTGCGGTATGCCTGACGGCGGTGAACTTGAATCCGGGGCGAATGTGCCGCAGTTCAAGGAAATCGGGGAACATCTCTGCAATACGGAACGGACGGCGGTTCAGGCCGAACGCGATACGCTGTCCCGTTATCTGTCGGCTTATCTCGAACCTTCAATCGGAGCGAAATTTGAAACGAAAATTACCGGTTTAACCACGGCCGGCATTTTTGTGGCAATTGACAGTCTGGGAGCCGAAGGTTTGATTCCGATGCATACGCTTCCCTCGGACAAATATCAGTTTTCGGCCGGCGGCAATGAGATGGTCGGCACCAAAACCGGCCGTCGTTTTATGATGGGTGACCGGCTGACCGCCTGCCTGACCGAAGCTTCGCCGATAAGCGGAACATTAGCCTTTAAGCTGGCTGAGAGCACCGAAGACGAAATCCGTTCCGCCGGCAAAAAGCAGTCGTCTCCGAAGAAAAGCCGCCGGAAGGCAAAACAGAAACTTTCGAAAAAAGAACGCAAGGAAAAAATCAAACAAAACAATCACCAGGCGGAGCAAAAGCACAATGATGAATAAATTAATCGGTGTCAGCCTTTTATGCCTTTCTTTGTCGTTTCCGGCACGGGCCGATGACAGGCTGACCCTGGCCGAAATTTATCAAACCGTACAGGACGAATATCTGGACCCCGTCAGTCTGAACGAAATTGCCATGCCGGCTCTGCAAGGGCTGAACAAACTTGACAAACGCGTCCGGATTGCCGATGACGACCGCCGGGTTTCTGTTTATGTAAACGGAAGGGTTATGCTGAGCCGGAGCAAACCTGAAGATCCGCACGATGTTTCGGCCTGGGTAAAATTCACGCAGGACATTATCCGGTCGGCGCAAAAAGCTTCTCCCGAGCTCAAACGCAAGGATTTTGAAATTATCGACACCATGATGGCTCACGGCATCAAGAAATTTGACCGCGATTCGAGCTATTATCCCGATTTGGAACTGAGTAATCCGCCGGTGCCGGAATTTAAGCCCAAACGTGCATTCTATGACCGCCTGCTCGAAAATGATGTTTTGTATATGCGCTTGGGAGCGATAAACAAATATACGGGAGAAAACGTTTCCCGCAGCCTGACGGAGCATTCCGGCGTTAAGGGGTTGATTATTGACCTGTGCGGCAATCCCGGCGGTATGCTTCAGGAGGCCGTTCGAGTGGCGGGGCTGTTTATTGACGGCGGAATTGTCGCCTCGTCCAAAGGCCGCAGTCCCGATTCGACGGAATATTACAATGCGCCGGCCGGAGACGTGCTTGACAACAAGCCGATTGTGGTACTGATTGACGGGCAGACGGCTTCTTCGGCGGAAGTTTTGGCGGCAGCGCTTCAGGAACAAAGCCGGGCTGTTGTGGTCGGAACCGGCAGCTATGGCAAAGGAACCGTGCAAAAGCTGATAAAACTGAGTAATGACAGCCGTCTGGCTCTGACGAACGGAATTATTTATACGCCGTCGGGGAATAAGTTGGCCGGTATCGGTGTCTTGCCCGATATCTGCACTTCCGGCGAACCGGAAACCCGCGATGCCGAAAAAATTATTGCCCGCGGCAGCAGAAGCAATGCCTGCCTGCCGGAAAACCGGATGAAGTCGGAACTCGACCTGTCGGTTGCCGAAGCCTATCTGCGCAAACATATCAAATAGGAAAACAGGCTGCCGTTATAAAAAAAGCCTGAATTCTATTCAGGCTTTAACAAAAACTGGCTATTTTCATCACGAGATAAAACAAACCCCGGATAAGCAGTGACACCGCCATTCCCAGCATAATAAACCACATGCAGGCCAGCAGATACCAGGGAATGCCGTTGAAAATAAAAAACAGAATCAAACAAAACGTTCCCGATATCTCAAAGGCCCGGCCGGTTAAATTCAGCAAGAGCCACATTCTGCGCCGCTTTCGGCAGCGTAATTCATACATCTTGTCCATAATTACTTGTTTTAATAATTCGTTATTATCCGTAGAGTAAAACGGTTCGTTCAAAACGGCAAGTCCTGTAATCCCTGCGGTGATTAACTTTGAATACAAAAAAGCCGGAAGATAAAATCTCCGGCTTTTCAACAGGGAAGAAAGAAATCAGACCAAATGTTCCTGCGGCACTTCGCGGCAGATTTTGGCAATTCTTTCTTTTCTTTTTTCGTTTTCTTCCAGTCTTTTTTTCCAGCGTCTGATTTCTAACCGATCCTGAAACTCCATAAGTCGGGGAAGGGTTGCAAAGATACCGGAGAAAAAAACAATCATAATTGCCAAAGCGGCAGCAATTTTGATGTTAGCGGCAGCAATAACCGCAAAAGCGGCAACAGCCGTCAAAGGCAGAAGAATTTTTTTCATGATACTTAGATTTTAAGGGTTATTTACTTAATTTTTGATAGATTCCGATCGGCACGACAACCGTACCGATGATGAGAGCCATCGTTATCAGTGATAAGATGATGATTGCCGCAAAATTCCACGGATAAGCAAACACCTTGTCACCTAAAAATTTGATGATTTCCCAACCGCCGTTGTATATAATCAGAGCGGCAACCGCAGCAATGACTGCAGCAAAAATTTTCTTTTCCATCTTTATATTTTTTTTAATGTTAATATTCGGAAATTTTCACCCTTAATTTAAGCCAAGAAAGCAGACATCATAATAGGTGAAATAATTTGTATCTGAAAAACATCATAACACAGTTTTCCGTCAGGTACAATAGACAAAAATATTTTTTTCTCTAAAATAAGCGGTCATAAGCGGACAAGTGCGAAAAATCTTATTGACAAAGCCGTCAAAAACTGTATATTACGCCTAAATGTTTTGATATAACCTAATTTTAAAGAGTATAAAATCATGGCAAAAGCAATTAAAGTTAAAGTAAAATTGGAAAGCACTGCCGGTACCGGTACCTTTTATCTTGCTGAAAAAAATCCGCGGACTCATCCGGAAAAACTGACTTTGAAAAAATATGACAAGAAGTCCAAAAAACACGAAGAGTTCGTTGAAAAGAAATTAAAGTAATTTTCTTTTGTTTCAGGAAAGAATTAAAAGAGGCGCCGTCGGACGTCTCTTTTCTTTTGCGCTTTCAGCTTGCGGACGAGCTTAACAGTCCCGCTTTGTCATATTCTTTCTTAAGGGTTTCAATCTGAACATCGGTATAGCGCTGGGTCGTGGTCAGGGACGCATGGCCTAACAATTCCTGAATTGAGCGCAGGTCGGTCCCTTCAGCCAGCAGGTGGGTTGCAAAAGAATGCCGCAGGGCATGGGGAGTCAAATTGTCAGGTAGTCCCAGATAAGCCCGGATTTTTTGCATCTGCCGCTGGATAATTCGCGGAACGAGCCTGTCGCCGCGGGCACCTAAAAATAACGGTTCCCCTTGTTTCGGCTGATACGGGCATTCTGCCAGATATTTATTGATATTTTCAACAACGACAGGCAATAAAGGCACAATTCTTTCTTTGTTACCCTTACCTTTGATACGCAGAAAATCGTTGTTGCCGATATCTCCCACATTCAGGGACAGGGCCTCGGAAATACGCAGTCCGCAGCCGTAAAGCAGCGTGAAAATCGCCGTATCCCGCAGGCCCTGCCATGAATTGGAAGCCAGATTCTGCGCCTCGTCAATCACGTTAAACGTATCGTTCACTTCCAGAGCTTTCGGAAGAACTTTTGCCCGCCGCGGCGTTCTGATGACGGATAAAGCCGGATTCCTGAGAATATCATATCGGGCCAGCCATTTGAAAAAGTTTTTCAGGGTTGAGAGCTCGCGCGCCAGGGACGATTTGTCAATATGCCGTGCGGCCCTTTGGCTCAAATAGGCTCTGAAATCGCGCACTTCTAATTTTGCCAGGTCGGCAGTCTCCGGAACCTTGCCCAGATGTTCGGCCGCGAAGTCAAAAAAACCGGACAAATCGCGCGAATAAGCATCTAACGTATGCGGCGAATAGCGCCGTTCGTTCAACAGCCAGCTCTGCCACTGAGCAATCAGTTGTTTGATTTCTCTGGAAGCGTTATATTTTATTTCGCTCTTCATTTTATTACCCTCTTTAAAATTTTACCCCTTATTCTTTAATATTCCGTATATACGATTCCGCCGTTTTTTGTGGGGATAATGCGGGGCAGGGGGTTTAATTTTGCCGCCGCTGCTTTATGATAAAACGGAAATTTGCTTTCGGCGGCCGGTGCCCCGGAACAGCTTCAGCCCGAACCCAGGAGAAAAATGACTTCAATTATCGGCGTCATGCTGCCGCTGCCTTTTAACGAGCCTTTTGATTACAAAACCGAAACGGAGCTTCCGCTCGGCACGCTTGTCCGTGTTCCCTGGGGACGGGAGGAGCAGATCGGCGTTGTCTGGAAACACGGGCGTTCTTCCGAATTGCCGGAAAACAAGATTAAACCGATAATCGAAAAGCTTGACTTTCCGCCTCTTTCCAAAAACTTAATCCAGTTTGTTAAATTTGTGGCCGAATATAATTTGGCTTTCGTCGGTCTGGTGCTGAAAATGGTTATCAGCGTGCGCGCCGTCTTTGACGACAACCAAACCGAAACGCTTTATACCCTGAGCGGCAAAACTCTGGCTGAAGCCAAATTGAAAAATTCCGATGCCCGTTGGCATGTTATGGACTTGCTCAGACATGCGCCTTACACCCGCAAAGAAATCTGTCGGGGAGCCGGGGTTGGGCTGAGCGTGGTAAATACACTGATAACCGCAGGGATTTTGAAACCGATTGTCCGCCCGAAAAAGAAGTATTATGCCGAGCCCAGGGGGAGCTTTTCCAAAGTGGCCCTGACCCCCGAGCAGGAAACCGCTGCCGCCGAACTGGTGCGCAAAGTCGGTAATGGCTTTTCGGTAACTCTCCTGGACGGCGTTACCGGTTCCGGCAAAACCGAAGTCTATTTTGAAGCGGTCGCCCGTGCCTTGGAATTGGGACGGCAGGTTTTGATTCTGGTGCCGGAAATTGCGTTAACCACCCAATGGCTGGGACGGTTTGAAAAACGGTTCGGCGTCAAACCGGCCTGCTGGCATTCCGGTTTGGGACAGCGGGAACGGATAGACACATGGAAAGCCGTGTCCGAGGGGCGGGTAAAAGTGATTGTCGGTGCCCGCTCGGCGCTGTTTCTGCCTTATCCCGATTTGGGACTGATGGTTATTGATGAAAGTCATGACCACTCTTTCAAGCAGGAAGATGTCGTTAATTACCAGGGGAGGGATATGGCGGTCGTTCGCGCTAAGTTGGAACAGTTTCCGCTGATTCTCTCAACCGCAACGCCCGACTTGGAAACCGTCTGTAATGTGGAAGACGGCAAATATGACTGCGTGCGCCTGACCTGCCGCTATGCTTCTGCCGTGATGCCCGATATTAAAGTGATTGATTTGAAAAAGGATAAGCCGCAGAAAGGCTCCTGGGGTGTTTCCTGGCTGGCGCCGACTTTAGTGGACGCTCTTAAAGTAAACCTTGAAAAAAACGAACAGTCGATGCTGTTTCTTAATCGCCGCGGTTATGCTCCGCTGACAATCTGCCGCGATTGCGGACACCGCATCCAGTGCCCCAATTGCACGGCCTGGCTGACCGAGCACCGCAGCAGCGGCCGTCTGATTTGCCATCATTGCGGTTATTCCATGCCAATTCCCAAAGAATGCCCCGAATGCCATTCTGAAGACGGTCTGACGGCCTGCGGTCCCGGGGTGGAACGCATTGCCGAAGAGGTCTCCAAACGTTTCCCCGATGCGCGCCTCGCCGTCATTTCCAGCGATATTACTTCTTCGCTGGCAGAGGTTTCCGCCGTATTTGAGCGGATGGAGAAAGGCGAAGTAGATATTTTAATCGGTACGCAGATTCTCGCCAAGGGACACCATTTCCCGAGTCTGACTCTGGTTGGCATCGTCGATGCCGATTTGGGGCTGATGGGCAGCGACTTGCGGGCTACCGAACAGACATATCAGCTTTTGTCGCAGGTTTCCGGCCGCGCCGGCCGTGCCGAAAAAAAAGGGACCGTCTATCTGCAGACGCTTTATCCCGACAATGCCGTACTCAAGGCGCTGCTCGCAAATGACCGCAATCAGTTTCTGGATTTGGAAAAACAGAGCCGGAGAATTTTGCGTATGCCTCCGTTCGGAAAACTGGCAGCCGTCATCGTTTCCGGCACCAACCGTGATGCTGCGGAAAAAGTAGCCGTTTGGCTAGGGCAAACGGCGCCCAACAACGATTATATATCTACATTGGGACCTGCTCCGGCGCCAATCTATATGCTGCGGGGGAAATACCGCTACCGGCTGCTGCTGAAGACGGCAAAAAACATTAAAATTCAGGAGGTTTTGCGTGAGTGGCTGCGCAAAATTTCTTGTCCGTCAAACGTACGTGTGGAGATAGACGTTGACCCTTACAGTTTTATGTAGAAAATTAATAAATTAGAAAGATTTACCGCTTATGATAACGACAATTGTAAATAATTGACGAGAATACCGTGAAGAAGATTTCAAAAGCTAAAATAATTTCAACTTATGCCGCTGCACTTTACGGCGCTGCCGAAGAAAAAAAAGCCGTGGCAAAAGTTCTGGAAGATATCAGGCAATTGGTCGTCATTCTCCGGGAGGACGGCTCAATCGTCAAATATCTGGCTAATCCGGTTTGGAACTTGGATTCTAAACGCGAGGCTCTGTCCGAAGTTGCCCGCAAACTTAAACTGGATAAAGAAACGCTTAACTGTCTGGATATCGTGGCCGCAAACGGCCGCTTCGGCGAACTGTTGCCGATATTGGAAGAGTTTCAGCGTATCTGGTATCGTAAAAACGGCTACGTCGAAGTCAGTGTGCAGAGTGCTCAAGCCCTGAGCAATGCGCAGGAAAAAAGTTTAACCGCCAATCTGGAAAAAATGCTTTCCAAAAAAGTGGTTGTCAACTATGAGATTTGTCCGGAAATTCTGGGCGGATTGATTGTAAAGTTTGGTTCTTCCATGATTGACGATTCAATTCGTGGAAAATTAAATCGTTTGGAAATTATGATGAAAGGTGGACAATAATGTCTGTACATGCAAGCGAAATATCCTCTATCATCAAAGATAAAATCGCAAATGCCGATGTCGAGGTTGACGTCTCCGAAGTCGGCCGCGTTTTGTCGGTTGGTGATGGTATTGCCCATGTTTACGGCCTCGATAAAGTTCAGTCAAATGAACTGGTTGAATTCGAAAGCGGTGTTAAGGGAATGGCCCTTAATCTCGAAGAAGACAACGTCGGTGTCGTTATTTTCGGCTCGGATGAGTCCATTAAGGAAGGCGATATCGTAAAACGTACCGATAAAATTGTGAGCGTGCCGGTGGGCAAAGGGCTGCTGGGGCGGGTTGTTGATGCACTGGGTGAGCCGATTGACGGCAGAGGCCCGGTTAAAGCAACCGAATACAGCAACTCCGAAGTCAAAGCTCCGGGGATTATTCCGCGGCGCAGCGTGCATGAACCGATGCAAACCGGATTGAAAGTGGTCGATGCTCTGATTCCGATTGGCCGCGGTCAGCGTGAATTAATCATCGGTGACCGTCAGACCGGTAAAACCGCTATCATTCTTGATACGATTCTCAATCAAAAACACATTAACGACCAGGCAAAGTCCGAAAAGGAAAAAATGTACTGCATTTATGTTGCCGTCGGTCAGAAACGTTCAACCGTTGCCCAGGTGGTTAAAACCTTGAAAGACAACGGAGCTTTGGATTATACCATTGTTGTTGCCGCAACGGCTTCCGATCCGGCGCCGATGCAGTTTATTGCGCCGTATTCCGGCTGCGCCATGGGCGAATATTTCCGTGATAACGGCATGCATGCCACAATTTTTTATGATGACCTGTCCAAACAGGCAACGGCATACCGTCAAATGTCTTTGCTGCTCCGTCGTCCGCCTGGGCGTGAAGCTTATCCCGGCGACGTCTTCTATCTGCATTCCCGTCTGTTGGAGCGTGCGGCGAAGATGAACGATGATGAAGGAGCCGGTTCTCTGACTGCGCTGCCGGTTATCGAAACGCAGGCCGGCGATGTTTCCGCTTATATTCCGACCAACGTTATTTCAATTACCGACGGTCAGATATTCTTGGAAACCAGTCTGTTCTATCAGGGCGTCCGCCCGGCGGTAAATGTCGGTATCTCCGTCAGCCGCGTCGGCTCTGCCGCTCAAATTAAGGCAATGAAACAGGTTGCCGGCAAAATTAAACTCGAATTGGCACAGTATCGCGAAATGGCTTCTTTTGCCCAGTTTGCTTCAGACCTTGATCCCGCGACCAAGCAGCTGCTGTCACGCGGCGAACGCCTGACCGAATTGCTGAAACAGCCTGTTTATCATCCGATGCCGGTTGCCGAAGAAGTTATCGCTATTTTCGCCGGTGTCCGCGGATATTTGGATAAGCTGCCTCTGACTGAAATTAAACCTTTCGAGCAGAAAGCGCTGACCGCAGTCAAGGCTAATCATCCCGAATTCCTCGAGCAGATTCGTGACGAAAAGGTTATTTCCGACGAACTGGATAAGAAATTGACCGAATTTTACGACAGTTTCTTAGCCGAATACATTAGTGAAGAAAAAGCAGCATAAGGAAGAACTATGGCCGGTTTAAAAGAGTTAAGAACTCGTATTGAAACCATCAAGTCAACACAGAAAATCACTTCGGCAATGAAGATGGTTGCTGCTTCCAGTCTGCGTAAAGCTCAAGGCCTGATTGCTTCCAGCGTTCCTTATCGCGAAAACATTCTTTCTCCGCTGGAGAATGTTGTTTCCGAGTTCCGGACGCTGGAGCAAAACGGCACTTTCGTCAAATGGCCGCGGATGATTGCCGGTTCTGAAAATGACCGGACTTATCTTCTGCTGGTCTTTACGTCCGATCGCGGTCTTTGCGGAAACTTCAATGCCTCGGTAGCCAAAGTGGCGGCCCGGCGCATCGAAGAACTGCAAAACGCCGGCAAAGAGGTTAAAGTCGCCTGCATCGGGCGCAAAGGATATTCTATCCTCAAACGCCGCTATGCTGCCAACATTGTCCGCGATATCGACGGCATTGCCAAAAAAGGTGCCCGTTATGATGAAAGCGCTGTCATTGCCAATTACGCTTATGATGATTTCATGATGCGCAATATTGATGTCTGTGAGGCTGTTTACAGCGAATTCCATTCGGCAATCAACCGGGAAATTGTCGTCAAGCAGCTTTTGCCGCTTCACTTTTCCGAGCGCGCGGAAGCAGGGACGGAACCGGTTTTGGTCAATGGTGCCGCTTATGAATATGAACCGTATAAAATGGAAGTTCTGGGGCAGTCTCTGCCGCTGTTGTATAAAGCTTCCGTTTTTGAGGCAATTATCCACTCTCAGGCATCCGAACACGGTGCGCGTATGACCTCTATGGATAATGCGACCCGTAATGCCAAAGACATGATTTCCCGCCTGACGCTGAAATATAACCGGATGCGTCAGACCAACATTACGACCGAATTAATCGAAATTATTGCCGGTGCGGAAGCACTGTAACTCTAGGAGATAAAAATGACGGAGAAGAAAAACGCTAAAACGGCCGCCCCCGCGAAGGCTAAGGCAGCCGCCGCCAAAAAAGTTAAAAAGACTGAGAGCGTGACGGAATTGGATAAAAAGTCTTTCAAAGAAATCGACGCCGATGAAAAAAAGGCCGTAAAGAAAATTAAAAAGATTGAAAAAGCTGAAGTCGGCAGCGGCCGACTTGGTCATATTTCTCAGGTAATGGGGGCGGTTGTTGACGTCAAGTTTGAAAAAATTGATGAACTGCCGAACATTTTGACGGCCCTTGAATGCGACAACCACGGCCGCAAGCTGGTTCTGGAAGTTGAACAGCACTTGGGCGAGGGGGTAGTTCGTACCATCGCTATGGATTCAACCGACGGCTTGGTTCGCGGTCTTGAAGTCATCAACACCGGACATCCGATTGAAGTTCCCGTCGGCCCGCAAATGCTCGGCCGCATCATCAACGTTATCGGTGACCCGGTTGACGGCCGCGGCCCGGTTAAAGCCAAGCAGCATTTCCCGATTCACCGTCCGGCGCCTGCTTTTACCGAGCAGTCCACCGATACGGAAATTCTGACCACCGGCATTAAAGTAATCGATTTGCTTGAACCTTATGCCAAAGGCGGCAAAATCGGTCTGTTCGGCGGCGCCGGTGTCGGCAAAACCGTTTTGATTATGGAACTGATTAACAATATTGCCAAAGGCCACGGCGGCTATTCCGTATTTGCCGGTGTCGGCGAACGCACCCGCGAAGGAAATGACCTCTATCACGAAATGATTGAATCCGGGGTTATTGATCTGGAGGGTGACAAATCTAAAACCGTGCTTGTTTACGGTCAGATGAACGAACCGCCCGGAGCCCGTGCCCGTGTTGCCCTCTCCGGCTTGACGCAGGCGGAATATTTCCGCGATGAAGAACATCAGGATGTTTTGTTCTTCGTTGACAATATCTTCCGTTTCACCCAGGCCGGTTCCGAGGTTTCGGCTCTGCTCGGGCGTATTCCGTCCGCAGTGGGCTATCAGCCGACACTGGGAACCGATATGGGTGCCATGCAGGAGCGCATTACCTCAACCAAACACGGTTCAATTACTTCTGTTCAGGCCGTTTATGTTCCGGCCGACGACTTGACCGACCCGGCTCCGGCAACAACGTTTGCTCACCTGGATGCCACGACGGTTTTGTCGCGCCAGATTTCCGAACTGGGTATTTTCCCTGCCGTTGATCCGCTTGATTCGACCAGCCGTATTCTGGATCCGACGGTTGTCGGTGAAGAACACTATACGGTCGCCCGTAAGGTTCAGGAAATTTTGCAGAAATATAAATCGCTGCAGGATATTATTGCCATTCTGGGTATGGATGAGCTTTCGGAAGAAGACAAACTGACGGTTGCCCGTGCCCGCAAGGTTCAGCGTTTCCTGTCGCAGCCGTTCCATGTTGCCGAAGTTTTCACCGGCCGTCCCGGTAAATTTGTAAAACTGGAAGACACCATTAAAGGCTTTAAGGGAATTATCGAAGGCAAATACGACGATATTCCGGAACAGGCTTTCTATATGGTCGGTACCATTGAAGAAGTGCTCGAAAACGCTAAGAATATGAGTTCTGCCGCTTAACAGGAAGATAAGTTATGGAAAAACATGTACGTCTGAAGATATTTACCCCGGATAAAGTTTATAAGGAACAGGATGTCCGCCGGGTGGTTGTTCCGGGAGCGGACGGTGACCTTACCGTTCTGCCGGAACGCGCACCGACGGCAATGGTGTTGACAAACGGCTATGTTCGGGTTTTGGATGAACATGACGGCATAACGGATAAATATTTCATCCGTGGCGGCATTGCCAATATTGCCGACGATATTTGCGCCATTTCAACCGAGGGCGTTGTCTCTGAGGACAATATCAGCAAATATGGCATCATCAATTATGTCAGCTGGCGGGCAAACCGCAAACGCAAGCGTGAAGTCGTCCGGCGCTATAACCGGAAGATGTCTCGGGTAGACGAACAGCTGAAAAACTTGAAGAAGTAAAAAAAGCCCCTCAAATGAGGGGTTTTTTTATCTCTTGATTTTAGGGCCGTTGCCGCTTACATATAAAAAACAAAACGTAAAAAGGAGAAGGAAAATGGATTTTAGAGAAGGACTGCGTACCCGCCGGTCTGTGCGGCAATATATTCCTAATCGTGATATTCCCGCCGATGACATCAGGGACATATTGGAAACCGCTATGCTGGCTCCTTCCGGACGCAATAAACAGCCGTGGGAATTCATAGTGGTCAATGACAAGAGCAAGTTTCCCGAAATAACCCAAGCTCAGCCTTACTGCCGTTTTTTGGAAGAAGCGTCACTGGCAGTTATTGTCTGCGGCAACACGGAAGAGGAGATGGCTCCCGGCGCTTGGATGGTTGATTGTGCCGCGGCAACCGAAAATCTGCTGCTGGCTTGCCATGCCAAAAAACTTGGCAGCTGCTGGTGCGGAATTTATCCGGACAAAGAGCGCATGGAAAACTTTATTCGTTTGTTTAATCTGCCGCCGCATATTAAGCCGCTGTCTTTGGTGGTTATCGGCTACCCGGCGGCGGAACCGCGGCAGCCGGAAGATCGCTTTAAACAGCAGAAAATCCATATGAACAGTTGGTAAAAAAAATCCCCGTTTCAAACGGGGATTTTTTATGAATTTTCACTCAAAAAGGCAAATCGTCATCGTCTCGTTCAGCGTTTGCCTTTCTTGTTTCGTAGGCTTCTTTTTTTTGATAATATTCCGGCGGAAAATCTTTAACATATCGAACAATTCCGATGCAGTTACAGTTTTCGAAAAGAATCAGACTGTCGCAGTCAAGTTCAAAACCTTCCGCCAGTCTGATATAAGTCCGGACAATGATTTCGCCGTTTTCAAACCATTGGGGAAGAAAGCCTATTTTGTCTCCGTTCGGCATTTCTGCACCGGCATAATCACCGATAAAATTCATTTGTGGGATTAATCCGGTAACTTCCTCATAATAGGGAAGTTTATGCAGAAAATACTTTGCCCTGTCATCAAAACTCCCTGCTTCAGACATTGCTTTGTCCGATAAAAAACAAAAATCAACGGCGTCCAGTTTCCCCTTGAAGATGATATCTTCCCAGGTTAAGGCTTCTGCTCGCGTCTCACCCAAGTCATGCGGATGATTAATGCCCTGCACAAAAATTTCTTTCCACTTCAGAACTTTTTCCTGAAAAGCCTGAAAGCCCAAATCGTCTTTAAAATTCATAAAGTTAGTTTTTTAGGTAAATAATTCTCAATAATTTTTTATTGCCCAGACCTTAGCTTAAAAAACGAATTTGTCAACAAAGAAGTATAAATACAGCCGGCGCAGAGGCTATTCGGTACGGTTTTATAATTTCTAATATGTCGGTACCCACATGTATTTGATTTCTCCGTTTCCTGAAGTTACTTTGTAGGTCGATCCTTTTTTTACCGGATAACTCCATGTATTAATGGTGAATTCTGTCTGGTCTGCAGTTATTCTCACATTTTGTCCGTTAATGATAACTTTGACATTTGAATCCCATGAGGCTGTACCTAAATAGCGATCATAGCCAATAATAAATCCGTTAGTGGATGCCGTATATTGCTGTCCTTTATTTCTGGATTGAGCCCTGGAATAATCAGGCATGGCGGCAGTGACGATGTCGGCCTGCAGTTTGGCCAAAGCATCGGCTTTTTTGGTACAGTTAAAATAGGATGTGTTAAAGGGGCACTTCATCGGGGTATTGACACAGTCGGAAGTTGAGCCAGTATAAGTATATCCGAGTGAGGAGCACGATGGCTGAGCGCCGCAGGTCTGGGCATAAGCGTTGCCGACAATCGCCGAGGTTAAAA
>ENA-ORPF01000073-ORPF01000073.1-human-gut-metagenome-genome-assembly--contig:-NODE-73-length-94421-cov-4.925641_pt1 | contig 94421 bp, 93 predicted proteins | sample MGYA00242140_ERZ509070 | MGnify/ENA primary metagenome ERZ509070 (study PRJEB26280, sample SAMEA2338713) | human gut metagenome | biome: human gut; feature: human-associated habitat; material: faeces... | reverse complement strand
TAAGACTAATATTTTAGAAGCAATTACTTTTTTAGCTTTAACAAAGTCTCACAGATTAGGGGTTCATCCGAATGTAATTATGTTTGACAAAAAGAAAGCAAAAATTAAAGGAGTTATTAAAAAGGACAAAATAATATCAAAATTAGAAATTGATATGGCAGAAAATGAGAAAAAATTATTTGTCAATCAAACTGAAATAAAAAAAGTTGCAGATTATATTTCTAATTTAAATATTATTGTTTTTTCACCAGACGATTTAGAGATTATTAAAGGATCTCCAAATGTTCGTAGAAACCTATTAAACATACAGCTTTCACAAGTTTCTAAAGTCTATCTTACTGTTTATAATGAATATAATAAATTGCTGCGAACAAGAAATGAATATTTAAAAGTTTTATTTCAAAATTCAATTGCAGATTCTAGTTATTTGGATATTATTACTGATAAATTAATTGAAAAGGCTGTTTTCATTTATCAGAAACGTAATGAGTATATTCAATTTGTTAATCAAAATATTGACTTTTATTATAAACAGATTAATGGAGAATCTGGTTTAATTGTAGATTATCATCCGAATATTGAGTTTCCTTCTTTTGATTCTGAGGATATTCGTAAAACTTTAAAACATTATTATAAAAAGAATTACAAAAAAGAATTAAATTATGGGATGACTTTAGTAGGTCCTCATCGTGATGATTTCTCTTTTGTTCTTTTAGATAAGGATTTGAAGTTTTTTGGGTCTCAAGGTCAACAGAAAACTGCTGTTTTGGCTTATAAACTTTCAGAAATTCCTATTTTTGAACAGCTATTAGATACAAAACCAGTGTTACTTTTAGATGATATTTTTAGTGAATTAGATTTGAAAAAAAGAAATCGACTTTTAAAATTAATTCATTCTGATATTCAGAGTATAATTACAACTACTGATTTGAAAAACATTAATAAGAAATATTTAGTGGATGCTTATATATACAATGTTAAAAATGGAAATGTGGAAAGGAAGTAGAGTATATGAATGAAGAAAAAGTAGAACAAGAATATGATTCTTCGTCAATACAAGTCTTAGAGGGACTTGAAGCAGTTCGTAAAAGACCTGGAATGTATATTGGTACTACTAGTTCTAGGGGTTTACATCATTTAGTATGGGAAATTGTGGATAATGCTATTGATGAAGCTTTAGCTGGGTATTGTACTCACATTGAAGTTGAAATAGGTAAGGGGAATACCATTACTGTTAAGGATAATGGTCGTGGAGTTCCTGTTGAAATTCACCCAAAAACTGGTAAAAGTACTGTTGAAACGGTTTATACAGTGTTACATGCTGGAGGAAAATTTGGCGGTGGTGGATATAAGGTTTCCGGTGGATTACACGGTGTAGGAGCAAGTGTCGTTAATGCTTTGTCTGAATGGATGGAGGTAAGAGTTTATAAACATGGAAATGTTTATTTTCAACGTTATACAAATGGTGGACATCCAGAAGAAAATTTGAAGATTATTGATACTTGTGATGAAGATAGAACTGGTACTACAGTAACATTTAAACCAGATCCTGAAATATTTCAAGAAACTACTGTTTTTGATTATGATATATTAAAAACAAGACTTCGTGAATTAGCTTTTTTAAATAGAGGATTACGAATAACACTTTATGATTTAAGAGAGGATAATATTTCTGAATCTTTCTGCTATGAAGGTGGTATTAGTGAGTATGTCGCTATGTTAAATAAGGATAAAAAGCCAATTCATGATACTATTATTGATTGTATGGGTATGGAAAATGATATTTCATTAGAAGTGGCTTTACAATATAATGAATCTTATAATTCTAGTATTTACTCTTTTGTTAATAACATAAATACTCCAGAAGGTGGTACTCACGAAGATGGAGTTAGAAGAGCTTTAACTCGTATTTTAAATAAATATGCGACTAATAATGGTATGTTGAAGAATAACGATGATTCTTTAACTGGAGATGATGTTAAAGAAGGACTAACTATGATTGTGTCTATAAAGCATCCAAATCCACAGTTTGAAGGACAGACTAAAACTAAATTAGGTAATAGTGAATGTCGTGGTATTGCTGATCGCATTTTTTCGGCAGCATTTGAGAGATTTTTGATGGAAAATCCAGATCAAGCACGTATTATTATTGAAAAAAGTATGACTGCATCTCGTGCTAGAGTGGCTGCTAAGAGAGCTAGGGAGTTGACTCGTAGAAAAGGTGACTTAGATATTACTAATTTTTATGGAAAGCTTTCTGACTGTAAGAGTAAAGATCCTTCAGAATGTGAAATTTTCTTAGTCGAGGGAGATTCAGCAGGAGGGTCTGCAATTAAGGGTAGAAATAGTATGACGCAAGCTATTTTACCTTTACGTGGTAAGATTTTGAATGTTGAAAAAGCAAGACTAGATAGGGCCTTAGCTAATGAAGAAATTAGAACAATTATCACAGCATTTGGTACTGGTATTGGTGATGATTTTGATTTGAGTAAATTACGTTATGATAAAATCATTATTATGACAGATGCAGATGTTGATGGATCACATATTCGTGTGTTGTTATTAACGCTATTTTATCGCTTTTTTAGACCTATTGTTGAAGCTGGATATGTATATGCTGCACAACCTCCATTATTTGTCATAAAACATGGAAAAAATATTAAATATGTTCTTAATGAACAAGAAAGAGATGAATATTTAGCTACACTTTCTCCAAACACTAAATATGATATTATGCGTATGAAAGGTTTAGGAGAAATGGATGCAGAAGAATTAAATGAGACCACAATGGATATAGAAAAGCGTGTATTGCGTCAAATCACTGTGGAAGATACAATGGCTGCTGATGAGACTTTTTCTAAGCTAATGGGCGAAGAAGTGGGTCCTAGACGTGAATTTATTGAAGAGAATGCTGTCTATGTACAGAATTTGGATATTTAGGGAGGTAAGAGAGAATGGATAGATTAGAACAAAATAATATTGTTAATGAAGTTCGAGATTCTTTTCTAGAATATTCTATGAGTGTTATTGTTTCTCGTGCATTACCTGATTTGCGAGATGGTTTAAAGCCTGTTCATAGACGTATTTTATATTCTATGTATGAGTCTGGTTATACACCTGATAAACCTCATAAAAAGAGTGCAAAAATCGTTGGTGATGTTATGGGTAAATATCATCCACATGGAGATTCTAGTATTTATGAAGCTATGGTTCGTATGGCTCAAGACTTTTCATATCGTTATATGTTGGTTGATGGTCATGGAAATTTTGGTAATATTGAAGGTTATGGTGCTGCTGCCATGCGTTATACCGAATCTCGTTTATCTAAAATTTCTTTGGAATTATTAAGAAATATAAATAAGGATACTGTAGATTTCATTCCTAACTTTGATGAATCTGAAAAAGAACCAGAAATTTTACCTTCTAGATTTCCTAATATTTTAGTTAATGGTAATATGGGAATTGCTGTTGGTATGGCAACAAATATACCGCCTCATAATTTGAAGGAAGTAATAGATGGTTGTATTGCTTATATTGATAATCCTGATATTGATGTAGATGGATTGATGCAATATATAAAAGGACCTGATTTTCCTACAGGTGCTACTATTTTAGGTAATAGTGGTATTAAAAAAGCCTATGAAACAGGAAGAGGAACAATCACAATTCGTAGTAAAGCTAGAATTGAAGAAAAAAATGGTAGACATTATATTATTGTTGATGAAGTACCTTATGGTATTAATACTTTAGAATTGAAAAATAAAGTTGCTGAATTGGTTCATAATAAAGTAATTGATGGTATTACTGATTATCACACTGATTTAAAGAATGGTGTAACAATTACAATTACTTTGAAAAAAGATGCAAATCCACAAGTTGTTTTAAATAATTTGTATAAGCATACTGCTTTTCAAACTAATTATGGAATTATTTTCTTAATGTTGGATCAAGGAGTTCCAAAAACACTTGGATTAAAGGATATAATTGCTAAATACATTGATTATCAAAAAGAAATTATTATTCGTCGTACTAAGTTTGATTTATCAAAAGATGAAGCTAGAGCTCATATTTTAGAAGGTTTGAAAATAGCTTTAGATCATATTGATGATATTATTCAATTGATTAAATCGGCTAAAAATGATGAAGAAGCGATGAATGGCTTAAGAAATAATTATAAATTGTCAGAGGCACAAGCTCAGGCAATTCTTGAAATGAAGTTAAGACGTTTAACTGGTTTGGAAAGAGATAAAATTGAGAATGAATTAACTGAATTACTTGCTGAAATTGAGGAGTTGAAGTCTATTTTGGCTAGTGAAGCAAAAGTATTACAGATTATTAAAGATGAAATGACAGAAATTAAGAATAAATATGGTGATGAGCGTCGTACTAATATCGATATGACAGCTATTGAATATATTGAAGATGAATCTTTAATTCCTGTTGAAGATATTATTGTTACTTTAACTAATAAGGGCTATATTAAAAGATTAAAAGCAGATACTTATAAAACACAAAACCGTGGGGGTGTTGGCGTAAAAGGTATGGCAACAAATGAGGAAGATTTTGTTGAACAATTGGTATCAATGAAGACTCATGATTATATTTTGTTCTTCTCTAATAAAGGTAGAATTTATCGTATGAAAGGGTATGAAGTTCCTGAATTTAGTAGACAATCTAAGGGATTACCAATTATTAATTTATTACCACTAGAAAAAGAAGAAAATATTACTTCTATTATTTCTTTATCTACAGATAATGAAGAACATAAATGTTTAGTTTTTGTTACAAAACAAGGATTAATAAAGCGTACAGAATTATCTGAATTTGACAATATCCGTAAGAGTGGAAAGATGGCTATTACATTAAAAGATGATGATGAGTTAATTTATGTTGGTGTTACCTCTGGTAATGATGAAATAGCTATAGGAGCTAATAATGGACGAATGGTTAGATTTAATGAAGAAGAAGTTCGTGTTATGGGTCGTAGTGCTTCTGGAGTAAAAGGTATTGAATTAGAGAATAGTATTGTTATAGGTGCTGAGGTTCTTAAACAAGGTCAACAAATTTTAATCGTTACAGAAAAAGGATATGGTAAAAAGTCTGAAATTGAAGAGTATCGATTAACACACCGTGGAAGTAAAGGTGTAAAAGCACTTAATATTACTGATAAAAACGGTATGATGGTTGCTTTGAATTGTGTTGATCCTTCTGGTAATTATGATTTAATGATTATGACTGACAGTGGAATTATTATTAAACTACCTTTGGAACAAGTTTCTACTTTAAAACGTGCTACACAAGGTGTTAGATTAATTAACTTGAAGGATGATCAAAAAGTTTCTACTGTTGCTATTGTTGAAAAGGATGAAGAATGCGGCGAAGCCACAACTAATCAAGAAGAAACACCTGTGGATAAAAATATTTCCGAGCAAAAAAATACGCAAAGTAATGAAACTGAATAAAGCAGTTCATTAATTTCATTATAAAAAAAGAAAGAGTTTTTAACTTTTTCTTTTTTTGTTTGCGTTTATTATTTGTTGATATTAAACAATTTTATATATTAATTATTTTTTGATATGCGTTTTTACTTGTGGATAAAATATTTTGAATAATTAAAATAGTTAACGTAATAATCAATTTTTATATGGAAATATCATATGTACTTTTTAATTGTATATTATTTTATTGTTTATTTTTATCTGTGGATATTTTTATTTTTGTAAAATATTTCCCGGGAAATAATTTTTGTTTATTTTTATAAGAAATATTTTTAGATATTAATTTTTGTTCATAGATAATGTATAGAATAAAATTATTATTAATAGGTTTCACGTGGAACATAATGGTTGTTGAATTTAATTGTTTTGTATAAATAGAATGTTCATTATTATTTGTTGTATCTATTGGTGTCTTTTGTCTTAATTTATTATGTTCCACGTGAAACATATTTTTTATTTAACTTTTGTATAGCTTAAAAAAGAAATTACGATTATAATTTTGTCTATTATTGAATCGGAGATAGTACGTTAAGGAATAATGCATGTTTCACGTGGAACATATAATAAAAAATGAGATATATATATTTACTTTTTTTTAATAATATATTAAAATATTTGTAGTGCAATAAAAGTACTAGAACTAGGTCAGGACTGGAAAGTAGCAGCCTTAATAGTCAACTTTTATGTGCACTTTTTTATTTATGAGGTGGTTTATGAATTTAAAATATCTTGATGTTGCTATTGAAGAAGCTAAACAGGCTTTTCTAGAAGGAGAAGTTCCTGTAGGGTGTGTTATTGTTAAAGATAATGTTATAATTGCACAGACACATAATAAAAAGGAACAAGATAATTGTGCTACACGACATGCTGAAATTCTGGCTGTGGAAAAAGCTTCATCTGTACTAAATAATTGGCGTTTAGATGGTTGTGATGTCTATGTTACATTAGAACCTTGCCCAATGTGTGCTAGTGCATTGAAACAAGCAAGAGTTAATCACATTTTTTGTGGATTATCTAATTTGGATTCTGATAATTTTGAAATTATTAAACAAATTTTAAAAAAAGATAAAAATAATAAAGAAGTGTTTATTACTAATAATTTGGCTGTGGAAAAAGTTGATTCTATTATGAAATTGTTTTTTAAAAATCGAAGAAATTGTTAGTTTGTTTCTTCTTTTTTTATGGTATAATATATGTGTTTTAGGAGGCATGCTTATGTATCAAGCTTTATATAGAAAATATAGACCAAAAACTTTTGATGATGTTGTAGGTCAAACATCGGTTGTAAAAGTTCTTCGTAATTCTATTCAAAGTCAAAAGTTCTGCCACGCTTATATGTTTTTCGGATCCAGAGGAACTGGGAAGACTTCTCTTTCTAAAATATTTGCTAAGGCTGTTAATTGTTTAAATCCAATTGATGGAAATCCTTGTGGTAAATGTAAAAATTGTTTAGCTGCAAGTGAAAAAGAGTGTGTTGATATTTTAGAAATTGATGCTGCTTCTAATAATGGTGTTGATGAGATACGTGAATTAAGAAATAAAATTAATTTGGTACCTGCTGAATTAAAATATAAGGTGTACATTATTGATGAAGTTCATATGCTTTCTATTGGTGCTTTTAATGCTTTATTGAAAACATTGGAAGAACCACCAGAACATGCAATTTTTATTTTAGCTACGACAGATCCACAAAAAGTGCCTGAAACTATAATATCTAGATGTCAGTGCTTTTCTTTTCAAAGAATTTCTACAGATATGTTGATTAAAAGATTAAAATATGTTTGCGATGAAGAAAATATTAAAATTGATGATGATGTTTTATCAGAAATTGCGATTGCATCTGATGGTGGTATGAGAGATTCTTTAGGAATGCTTGATAAATTAAGTTCTTTTTCAAATGACTTGATTACAATGGATACTTATGTTGAATTAAATGGTCTTGTTACAAGAAAAGATTTAAAAGTGTTCTCAGAATTTGTTTTTTCCAATGATTTTAAAAATGCTTTGGAGTGTATTAATAAATTTAATGATGGTGGAAAAAACTTAATTCAAATTATTTCTCAATTTATGTATTATTTAAGAGATTTACTTGTTGATCATTATATAAATTCTTCTAATATTTCATATGACATTCATCTTGTGGAAAGGTTAATTACTTTAATTAACGAAAAAATGTTCGATATTAAAAGAAGCGGTAATCCTAAAATTTATATTGAGGTTTTATTCTTGAATTTTATGTCTGAAATTAATAATGGTAGTCATGCATTAAATGATAAAGATAATGATGTTTTTGATTTGAAGAATAAAACAATCAACGTTAATAATTCTGAAAATAAATCAATTAATACGTTTCCTGCTGAAAAACATGATGATAGTTATAAACCGAATACATTTGTTGATCGTGATTTTTCCTTAGATAATAATAGTATTGCTATTAATTCTAATACTGATTCAATGACTGATGTTACTGTTGATTCTGGTACTGATATTGAAGTAAATACTAGTATTAATACCAATAAGATTCTTAACTTGGATGATATTTTGAAAGTACGTGTTAATAATGCTTTTGCATTGGCTAATAAGCAAGTTTTGAATAGAGAAATAGATAATTTAAAACTTTTAAATGATTATACTTTTGATCAGCAAATTGGTTATTTAGTATGTGAGATTTTAAATTCAAAATTTCGTGTTGCAAGTGATGAAATTATTGTTTTGAGTTATGAATACAATTCTATAGTTCAGCAAAATTTGGAACATTTAGAGCAAATGGAAGATGTTTATTATGAATTAACAAAATCAAGAAAGAAATTTGCTATTATAACTGATGATGAGTGGAGTCGATTGAAGGCTGAATACATTAGTCATTTAAAAAACGGTGAACATTACGTTGTAAAAGAAGAACCGGCTAAAGAGTTCAAAAAAGAAGAAAGTAATGATATAATAGATAACGATGCCACTGCTTTGTTTGGTGATATCGTGGAAATTGATTAAAAGGAGAATGAAATTATGAATATACAAGCAATGATGAAACAAGCACAAAAGTTACAAAAGGATATGATGGATGTAAAAAAGGAGATTGATTCTACAGAGTTTGTAGGCGAGAGTTCTTTAGTAAAAGTAACTGTTAAAGGAACTAAAGAAGTTGTTAAGGTAGAAATTGATAAGTCTAATCCTTTAGATGTGGATGATTTAGAACTATTAGAGGATATGATTATGGTTGCAATTAATGAAGCAAATAAAAAAGTGGATGAAGCTACAGAAAAGAAAATGGGAAAATTTGGTAATATTCCTGGATTGTTTTAATTATTATGTATCCTGAAAGTATAAAAAATTTAATTGAATCTTTTAAATATTTACCTGGAATAGGAGAAAAAACAGCTGAAAGGTTGGCTTTTTCTGTTTTGGATTTAGAAGATGAACAAGTTGCTCTTTTTTCTGAAAGTTTGTCTGCTGTAAAAGAAAAAATTCATCCATGTCCGATTTGTAATACTTTTACTGATAATGAGACATGTTTTATTTGTTCTGATATTTCTAGAGATAAAAGTGTTTTATGTGTAGTAGAAGATACTAAAAATGTTTTTTTGTTTGAAAAATTAGGTATGTTTCATGGGATGTATCACGTTTTAGATGGATTGATTTCTCCTTTAGATGGAGTAAATCCTGAGGATATTGGTCTAGATAAATTAATTGATCGAATAAAAAAAGAAAAATTTAAAGAAGTCATATTTGCTTTTCGTCCTAGTATTGAAGGTGAAACTACTGCTTTATATATTAAAAGAGTTTTAGATGGAATGGGTGTAATTGTTACTCGTCTTGCGAGTGGTGTTCCTATGGGCGCAGACATGGAATATGTTGATAGTTTGACTCTTGAGAGGGCATTAAATGATAGAAAAGAAGTAGAATAAAAGAAATTTGTTTTCATATTTTTTATCAAGGAGATATAGTATGAAAATAATATGTTCTATTTTAAAAAGAGTTATTTTGGGCGGTTTTTTGTTATATGGTTATAATTTAATTGCTGTGAATTTTAATATGGTTTTGCCTATTAATGTTATAACTTTAATTTTTGTAAGTATTTTAGGAAGTCCTGCATTATGTGCGTTAGTTTTATTTAAAATTATTATATTGTAAGTGGTGATAAAATGAATGATTTAACTTATATTCAAAAAAAATTTGTTGATTATGTTGAAACTGTTATTAAATCTGAAAAGTTATCTCATGCATATTTAATTGAAATAGGGGATTCTTCTGAGGAGTTTCCCTTTATTTTGTCTTTTATAAAAATGATTTTGTGTCCTGAGGCAGTTTCAGATGCTAATTGTTTGAATTGCGGAAAGTGTAATGTATGTAAATTGTTGGATGAAAATAATTATCCAGACTTTGAAATTATCTCAGCTGATGGTGCACAAATAAAGAAAGGACAACTTGTATCGTTAAAAGAAGAATTTCAAAATACTTCTTTGATTGGGAAAAGACGTGTTTATATGATAGAAGATGCTGAAAAACTTAATCCTTCTTCTGCTAATACAATTTTAAAGTTTTTGGAAGAACCTGAAAATAATATCATTGCAATTTTGATTACACACAATCGTTACAAGGTTATTGATACAATTTTATCTAGGTGCCAAGTACTATCTTTAAGGGATAGTTTAAATATCGAAAATATTGATGAAAACGTTTTAAAATTTTTAAAGTTTATGGTTCAAGATAACGATTTATTTGTTTTTTATAAAGATATTTATGAAAATATTATGCCTGATAAAGATACAGCAAAAGAGGTTTTATCACAAATTGAGAATACTTTAATTGAGTATTTATCTGGTGATAATCATTTATTAATTCAAAAATTAAATTTTTTGGATAAAATTGATCATAAAAAGTTATTATCTTATATTACAATTATTGAGGAAGAATTGCCTAAATTGGTGTATAATATAAATTATAAATTATGGCTAGATTCACTATATTCTAGATTTGTGGAGGTGAATTAAATGCAGAAAGTTGTTCAAGCAATGTTTCCTGTTACAAAGGTTTTTGATTATTTTGATTCTAGTGATTTTGATCTTGTTGTTGGAGATGTTGTGATAGTAGAGACAGATTCAGGTATAGATTCTGTTATTATAAAGAAAAAAACGTATTTAGAAAGTGAGCAAAATTTACCAGATTCTATAAAAAAAGTAGTACGTAAAGTAACAGAAGATGATAGAAGATTATTATCAGAAAATGATGCTAAAGCTCAACAAGCATTAGAAATTGCTAAAAAATATAGTAAAGAATTAAATTTAAATATGAATTTTGTGGATTGTTATTATACATTTGATAAAAATCAGTTGATTTTTTCTTTTGTATCTGATAGCCGAGTTGATTTTAGAGAATTAGCTAAAAAATTAGCTCAAAAATATAAAACTCGTATTGAATTAAGACAAATCGGAGTAAGGGATAAAGCTAAAAAGATTGGTGGATTAGGACCTTGTGGCTTATTTTTATGTTGTCATACTTTTTTAACTGATTTTAATAGTGTTTCTATTAATATGGCTAAAAATCAGTTTTTAGCATTAAATCCATCAAAAATTAATGGTATTTGTGGTAGGTTGTTATGTTGCTTAGACTATGAAAATGATCTTTATACTGAATTAAAAAAAGGTTTTCCTAAAATGGGAAGTATCGTTGAGACAAGTTTAGGTATGGGAAAGGTTACTTCCATAGATGTTTTTAAGGGAACTTACCAGGTGGATTTAAAGGAAAAAGGTGTTATTGAGTTAAAAAAGGATGATTCTCATGGAAGTGTTGAATGATATTTTAGGTTATCCAAATAGGAAAATATATCAAAATACTGATTTTTTTTCCTTTTCACTAGATAGTGTTATGCTTGCTAATTTTGTTTCTATACGATTAAGAGATAAAAATATTTTAGATTTGGGAACTGGAAATGCTGTGATTCCTTTGATTTTGTCATTACGTACTAATAAATCTATTACTGGTGTAGAAATTCAAACTTCTTTAGTTGAATTAGCTAATAAATCAATTTTATATAATCATTTAGAAAAACAAGTTAAGGTTATTTGTTTAGATATTAAAAAGTTTGTTACAACTGACACAATAGAGAAATATGATGTGATAACTTGTAATCCACCATATTTTAAACTTAATGACAAAAATTTCTTAAATGTTAGTACTGAGAAGATGATTGCTCGCCATGAAGTTTCTATTACTTTAGATGAAGTTATTTCTTGTGCTAATAAATTATTAAAAAATAATGGTAATTTTGCTATTGTTCATCGTACTGAACGATTATTAGAAATTTTTGATTTATTTAGAAAATATCATATTGAACCTAAAAGAATTCGATTTGTGCATGAGAATGTTAACAAACCTTCTACGTTGGTGTTGATTGAAGGAACCAAAAATGGTAAATTGGGACTAAAAGTTGAAAAGCCTTTTATTTTGTATTCTGAAGATGGAACAAGAACAATTGAATATAATAATTTTTTAGTAGAGGTGAGTGAAGATGAGACAAAGTAGTTATGATGGAACTCCTAGTTTATACTTAATTCCTACTCCAATTGGAAATCTTGATGATATTACTGTTAGAGCTTTGAAAATATTAGAAAGTGTTGATTTTATTTTATGTGAAGATACACGAGAAAGTAGTAAATTATTAAATCATTTTAAAATAAAAAAGAAATTGGTAAGTTGTCATGAATATAATGAGAATAATATTAAGGATTATGTTGTTTCTGAATTAAAATCTGGTAAAAATATTGGTTTAATTACTGATCAGGGTTCTCCTGTTGTGAGTGATCCTGGTTTTGTTGTTGCTAAATGTGTTATTGATAGCGGTTTTAATGTTGTAGCCTTGCCTGGAGCAACTGCTTTTGTTCCTGCTTTAACTTCATCAGGGTTACCTCCTTCTCCATTTTTATTTTATGGTTTTTTACAAACGAAAGAGTCAAAGATTATCCATGAACTCAATAAGCTAAAGTCTTTTCCATCTACTATGATATTTTATGAAGCACCACATAGAATACAAAAGACTCTTGAATATATGTTACAGGTATTTGGAAATCGAAAAATTACAATTCATCGAGAAATTTCAAAATTGCATGAAGAAATTTGTCGTGGTACAATACAGGAATTAATTCCTATTGTTTCTAAGCTTAAAGGAGAATTTGTATTAGTTGTAGATGGTAATCATGACGTTGTTGATTATTCTAGTATGTCTGTATTAGAACATGTTCGCCTTTATTTAGATGATGGAATGAGCGAAAAAGATGCTATAAAATTAGTAGCAAAGGAACGTGGCGTTGCTAAATCTATTATTTATAAAGAATATCATGATAATAAGTAAATTATTTCCCGGGAAATAATTTTTAGGAGGAATTGTATGAAATTAATAGTTGGTTTAGGAAATCCTGGTAAAGAATATGAAAATACTAGACATAATGTTGGTTTTTCTTTTTTAGATTTTTATTTAAATAAAAAAAATATGAATCTTATATGGAAACAAAAATTTGATGGGTTATATTATAACTGTGTAATTAATGGAGAAAAAGTCATTTTTTTAAAACCACAGTCTTTTATGAACTTGTCTGGTACTGTAGTTAGTCAGTATGTTAACTTTTATAAAATTGATATTTCTGATATTTTAGTAGTGTCTGATGATTTAGATTTAAATATTGGTAATTTTAAATTGAAAGATAAAGGGTCTTGTGGTGGCCACAATGGATTACGAAATATTGAAACTTGTATTCACTCACAAGCTTATAAAAGATTAAAGATTGGTATTTCTAATGATAAATCTAAAGAGACTAAGGACTATGTTTTGGGTTCTTTTTCTAAAAGTGAACAAGAAGTTCTTAATTCATTATTTGATACATTAGTAAAGGTAATAGATGATTATTTTTCTTTAGATTTTTTATCATTAATGAATCGTTATAATCGAAAAAACAGGTGATAATATGAATATTTTTCAGGCAATAGGAAATGTAGATTTCAAAAAAAACATGGGTATTACTGGTGTTACCGATGAGTTTTTTTGTGTTCTATTATATTCTAATTTTGTTAAGTATAAAAAGAATATGTTAGTTGTTGTTAATTCTTTATATGAAGCAAATAAACTTTATTCTTCTTTATCTAACTATACTGATAATGTTTATCTTTTTCCTATGGATGACTTTTTAACAAGTGAAGCTTTAGCAATTAGTCCTGAACTTTCTTATAATCGAATAGAAACTTTAAATTCAATTTTAGATAAACCAGGAATCATTATTACTAATCTAATGGGATATTTAAGGTTTTTACCTACAAAAGATAATTATAAAAGTTCATTTATTGAGTTGTCTGTTGGTAATACTTTTAATCCACAATTATTGGTGGAAAAATTGATACAGACAGGTTATACAAGAGATACTATTGTCAATAAGACTGGTGAATATGCTGTTCGTGGTTTTATTATCGATGTATTTCCTATTGAAAGTGATTATCCCGTTCGAATTGAATTTTTTGATGATGAGATTGATTCTATACGATATTTTAATCCCGATTCTCAAAAATCTTTGGAAAAACTTTCTTCTGTTGTGATAGGCCCATGTTCAGAGTTTATTACAAATAAATTAGTAGATGAGAATCATATTGGAAAGCAAAAATTTCTTCCTCAATATGGAGATGTTTCTTCTATATTAAATTATGTAGAACCTTCTTTTACTTTTTTTAAAGATTATGAGCAATTAAAAGTGAGTTTTTCACAAATAATGGAAGAAGCATCTACTTATCAGTCAACTAAAGATGTTGATTTTCATGGTAATTATATGTTTGATTTTTTTGATCTTCAACCAGATTTTCCTATATATTACATGAATATTAATCGTTATTTATCTGCTAATGTTACTGACTTTAATGTTCGTACTATTAATAATTTTAATGAAAATTCTGAATTAATTAATCAATTCATTCGTAATTATCTTCATGATGGATATACAGTGATTTTGTGTTTAAAAAAATATCAAATTTTTAGTGTTATGAAGTTTTTAAATATGAAAGTGGTTGAGTCGGATTTTGATCATATTGTAAACAATGAGGTAAACTTGGTATCACAGCCTTTGAAATCAGGATTTATTTATGATAAATTTGTTTTTTTAACTGCTAATGAATTGTTTATTATTAAAGATAAACAAAAGAAATATAAAACTAAATTTAAATATTCTTCTACTATTTCTGATATTAATAAAGTAGAAGTTGGAGATTATGTTGTTCATGATGTTCATGGTATTGGTATTTATAATGGTATTAAAACTTTAACTTTTTCTGGTATTGTGAAAGATTATATTGAGGTTTTATATCAAGGTGAGGATAAATTATATATTCCGGTTGAAAAGATTGATTTATTAAGTAAATATACAGGAAAAGAAGGTTATGCGCCTAAAATAAATAAACTTGGTGGTACTGAGTGGCAAAAGACCAAGAATCGTGTTAAGAAAAAGGTACAAGACATGGCAGATGATCTTTTAAAGTTATATGCCGAAAGAGAATCTAGAAAAGGTTTTGCCTTTTCTCCTGATTGTGATATGCTTTTGGACTTTGAGGCGGAATTTCCATATGATTTGACTCCAGACCAAAAGCGAGCTATTTCTCAAATTAAGAAAGATATGGAAAAAACTGTTCCTATGGATCGATTGTTGTGTGGTGATGTTGGTTTTGGAAAAACAGAAGTTGCCTTTGTTGCTGCCTTTAAAGCTATTCTTGATTCTAAACAAGTTTTATTTTTATGTCCTACTACTATTTTGTCTAATCAACATTATGAAAATGCTATAGAAAGATTTAAGGATTTTCCTGTTTCTATTGGATTATTGAATCGTTTTACGTCTCCTAAAGAAGTGAAAAGAATTGTTGAAGGTTTGGCCAATGGAACGATAGATTTAGTTTTTGGTACACATCGTTTATTAAGTAATGATATTAAACCCAAAAATTTGGGTCTGTTAATTGTTGATGAAGAACAGCGTTTTGGTGTTACACATAAAGAAAAAATAAAAAAATATAAGACCAATATTGATGTTTTAACTTTAACTGCTACTCCAATTCCTAGAACTTTACAGATGTCCTTGGTTGGTATTCGTAGTCTATCGCTAATTGAAACGCCTCCAGTTAATCGTTATCCGGTTCAAACTTATGTTATAGAAGAAAATAATCAAATACTTAGGGATGCAATTTACAAAGAATTATCTAGAGATGGTCAGGTTTTTGTTTTATATAATAAAGTTGAGTCTATTGAAGAAGAAAAGTTTCGTATTCAGAATTTGGTACCAGATGCTAGAATAGTTACAGCCCATGGACAAATGAATAAGAATGATTTGGAAAATAGAATTATGGATTTCATTCAACACAAATATGATATTTTGGTTTGTACGACAATTATTGAAACAGGAATTGATATTCCTAATGTTAATACTTTGATTATTATGGATGCTGATAGGTTTGGCCTTAGTCAATTGTATCAGATTCGTGGTAGGGTTGGTCGAAGCGATAAATTTGCTTATGCTTATTTGATGTATCAACCGTCTAAAGTTTTGACAGAGTCTGCTGTAAAACGATTAAATGTTATTAAAGAATTTACTGCTTTAGGAAGTGGCTTTAGTATTGCAACTAGAGATTTATCTATCCGTGGTGCAGGAGATATTCTTGGAAGTGAACAAGCAGGTTTTATTGATTCTGTTGGTATTGATTTATATTTGAAATTGTTAAATGAAGAGGTTGCTCGTAAAAAGAATTTAGATTCTGTGACAGATGATTCTGAGATGGAAAATGATGATAATTCTATGAAACCATTAATCAATGTTAGTACTCATATTGAAGATAACTATGTTTCAGAGGATGATTTGAAAATTGAAATTCATCGTAAAATTAATGAAATTGATTCCAAAGAAAAATTGGAGTCTGTAAAAAGTGAATTAGAAGATAGATTTGGACGTATTTCTGAAGATATGCTTATTTATATGTATGAAGAATGGTTTGAAAAATTAGCTAATGTAGTTGGAGTAAAACGTGTGTCTCAAACAAAAAATTCCATTGAATTAGTTTTTCCTCAAGAGGTTGTATCTAAGATTCCTGTTGATCAATTGTTTATGGATTCTTATGATATTAGTTCTTCTTTTAGATTTTTAAGTCGCGGTAGTAATTTAGTTGTTGTTTTAGATATTATAAAATTGGAAAAACATCCTATCTACTATTTAACGTCTTTATTAGATTTAATTTATTATAAATTTATGTCTTAATCTTGACTATTTTAAGATTGTTTTGTTACACTTACAATACTAGGATGTGGTAGTATGGATCAAGAAACTGTTGAGGATTTTAAAAAAAAGCATTTTGAAAATTATCAGAATGCTGTAATTGAAATATTAAAAAATAATACTACTTCTTTATTTGATGATGATATTTTATCTTTACTAAAAAAGCCACCATTAGATTCTATGGATATTATAAAATGTAAATTTTTAGATATTGCTAAAAGACATAAAATTATTATTCAGTCAGAATCTCTAGATAATATGTTGGAAAGTTATAGGTTAGATATTATTTCTTTTTTACCAAGTTGGGAAAAAATTAGAATAGATGATTTAATGAAAATTGTTACATCTTTTTCTCCAAAAAAAGAAAGTGATGTTATAAAGTTTAATAAAAAAGATTTTATTCCTTTGAATCGAAAGCTAAAAAAAGATATGAAGATGAAAGTAAAAGAAGTAATTGATAAAAACATTGTAAATAATGTAAATCAATTGTTTACAAAAGATTTGGATGAAAAAACAATTACAACTGTTTCTACAGAAATGATTAAGTTTGTTCAAAATACTTACATTAAACAATTGTTAGAGGGCATTGATTTTAAAATTATTGTTAAAGATACTACTTTAATGAATGGTGTTAGAGAACAAGGTGAGCGTTATTTATTTACAAAGATGAATTCTTATTTATTAAAAGAAGATAAGTAATATTATTATGGAAGATATCATAATATCTTCTTTTTTTTGATTGTTTTAAAATATGGAAATATTTACCAAGGGAAAAGTTGGGAATTTTGTTTATAATAAAGTATGAAAAGCAGTATAAATTTAAAAATATTAGAAACAATAGTAGTATGGGAAAGTGAGGAATAATTGTATGAAATCAACAGGTGTAGTTAGAAGAGTAGATGATTTAGGTAGAATTGTTATTCCAAAAGAAATTCGCCGTACTCTTAGAATTAGAGAAGGGGAGTCCTTGGAAATTTTTGTTGATCGTGAAATGATTGCTTTAAAAAAATTTTCTAAAATGACAGATATGGATGAAATTTCTAAGCAGTTGGTTGATATTGTTAATTCTGTTATTCAGCAGAATGTCTTTATTACTGATAGAGATAATTTTATTGCTGGTAGTGGAAGTTTGAGAAAGAAGTATTTAAATAAACCTATTTCTAAATCTTTAGAACTTATTATGAAGGATAGAACAACGATTGTTGAACATAGTCTTCATGAAATTGAATTGATTGATTCTGAAACAGAAAAATATGCATATGTTGTTTCTCCTGTTATTATGAATGGAGATGCTATAGGACTTGTAGTTATTATTTCTGAACATGGAATTGGACAAGTAGAAGAAAAAATGACAGATGTTATGTCTAAATTTTTAGGAAAACATATTGAAGAATAGTTTTTTTTATGATATACTCAACCATATTGATTGTGATGACGAAGAGTCTTTTAAACAAAGGATTTAGTAAAGAGATTCCGGTTGGTGTGAAAGGAACTAATTCGTTTAAAAGATATGGCTTCTGAACTATTGCATCGATATGTAGGTGTAATCGTAGATAGGCGTTAACTATATGAGTGTATAATATTCTATTATAAAATAAGGTGGTACCGCGATAAATCGTCCTTATGTTTATAATAGTTTTTTTATTTTAGGAGGGATATTATGAAAGAAAAATTTTATTTAACAACTGCTATTGCTTATACGTCTGGTAAACCACATATTGGTAATACTTATGAAATTGTATTAGCTGATGCTATTGCTAGATATAAGAGATTTAAAGGCTATGATGTTTATTTTCAAACAGGTACAGATGAGCACGGTCAGAAGATTGAAGATAAGGCCAAAGCTGCAGGAGTAAGTCCAAAAGAGTTTGTTAATCAACAATCTGCAGAAGTTAAAAGAATTTGGGATTTGATGGGGGCTAGTTATGATAAATTTGTTAGAACGACAGATCCTCATCATGAGAAAGTTGTTCAACATATTTTTAAAAAGATGTATGATCAAGGAGATATTTATAAGGGAGAATATAAGGGATTATATTGTACTCCTTGTGAATCTTTTTGGACCGAGTCACAATTAGTAGATGGCAAATGTCCTGATTGTGGAAGAGAAGTTAAAGAGGCAAAAGAAGAAGCTTATTTCTTTAAATTGAGTAAATATCAGAAACAACTAGAAGAATATATTGAAAGTCACCCTGATTTTATTCAACCAGAAGCTAGAAAGAATGAAATGTTAAATAATTTTATAAAGCCAGGATTACAGGATTTATGTGTTTCTAGAACTTCATTTAAATGGGGAATTCCTGTTGACTTTGATAATAATCATGTTGTTTATGTTTGGCTTGATGCTCTTACTAACTATATTACAAATATAGGCTATGATGTGGATGAAGTAACAGGCGAGTTCAAAAAATTATGGCCAGCAGATTTACAAGTTATTGGTAAGGATATTGTTCGTTTCCATTCTATTTATTGGCCTTGCTTTTTATGGTCTTTGGGATTACCTCTTCCTAAGAAGATATTTGGACACCCATGGCTATTAATGAATAATGATAAGATGAGTAAATCTAAAGGTAATGTTATATATGCAGATGAATTGGTAGATTTATTTGGTGTTGATGCTGTTCGTTATTATTTACTTCATGAAATTCCATTTGCCAGCGATGGTAATATTACTTATGATTTATTAATTGATCATATTAATGGAGAACTTGCTAATGTTTTAGGAAACTTGGTTCAACGTTCTATTTCTATGGGTAATAAATATTTTGATGGAAATGTTACAGAAACAAGTGTTAAAGAAGATATTGATTTAGAATTAGAGAAAAAATTACAAGATTTGGAAAAATTGGTTGATGAAAAAATGGAAGCATTACAAATTAGTGATGCCATTACAGAAATATTTAATGTATTACGCTTTACTAATAAATATATTGATGAGACAACTCCGTGGGTACTTGCAAAAGATGAATCTAGCAAAGAGCGTTTACAAAATGTAATATATCATTTATTAGAATCTATTAGAGTATGTGGATTATATTTAAGTAGTTTTATGCCTGAAACTAGTCAAAAAATTATGGAACAATTAAATATTTCTGATAATACTATTGTTTATAATGAAAAAAATGAATATCATTTAAATACTCCTTCTGTTTTATTTCAAAGAATTAATCGTGATGAGTTCTTTAAGAATAATGTCAAATAGTTTGTCAAACATAAAAAAGAAAGATTATATTTGTATCTTTCTTTTTTTCTTTATGCTATAGTAGAAGGGTAGTTGCTGTAGGAAAGGAAAAATATATGTTAAAAAATAATTGGCAGTTTTTTACAGTAGACTTTGTTTGTTTTTTTTATATTATTTTGATGTTTTTGTATGTAGTTTTTACTAGAAATCTTTTAGATTTTGGATATTTAGTTTTTTTAGTATTATTTTATTTTAGAATGAAGGTATGTGAGTGGAAAAAATATCATTAATATGATATTTTTATTTTGGAGGTAAGTATATATGTTTATTGATACACACTGTCATTTGTCGAAAAATGATTATAATGATATAAAGAAGATTTTAGATGAAAATCGAAAAAATCGTGTTAGTCCTATTATTATTTCTGGATGTGATAAGAATAGTATTTTAGAATCTTTAGATTATGCTAATAAAATTTCTGACGTTTATGTTACGATTGGGTATCATCCATCTGAGGCAAGTGTTTATCATGATGAAGATATTGAATTATTACAAAAGCAATTAATGAATAAAAAAGTTATTGGTGTCGGAGAAATTGGATTAGATTATCATTATGGAAAAGAAGATCGTTTACAACAGATTTCTCTATTTGAAAAACAGCTTTTGATTGCTGAAAAACTTCATTTACCAGTTGTTATTCATAGTCGAGATGCTACTTATGATACTATTCAGACTTTGAAAAAATATTCTGTTCGTGGAGTTATTCACTGTTTTAATGGAAGTATTGAAACAGCAAGAGAATATATTAAGATGGGTTTTGTTTTAGGCATTGGTGGGGTTATTACATTTAAAAATAGTAATTTAGGAAGTGTTGTTGCTCAACTTCCACTAGATAAAATTGTTTTAGAAACAGATAGTCCTTATTTAACACCAGCCCCTTATCGTGGTCAACAAAATAGTTCTAAATATATTCCTCTTGTAGCGAAAAAGGTTTCCGAATGTCAAAATGTTACTTTAGATGAAGTAGAGCGTATTACTACTCAAACAGCAAAAACAGTTTTTCGTTTAGATTAGTTGAAAAAAAATACAAAATAGTGTATTCTATATCTATAGAATAGGGGTTGTGACTATGAAAAAGCAGTATTCACATTCTACATTATTTATTATGATTGCATTAATTTTATTTGCTTTATGTACGTTTATTGGATGTGTTCTTTTGTATTTTCGTGGTAATGATTCTGCGACTAAAAATGCTACATTAATTTTTTCTTATTCTGAACAGTCTTCTGGTTTATCTGTTGATAGTTCTATGCCAATTACAGATGATTTAGGCAAGCAGTTAGATTATACAGAAAACCATGGTAAATATGGATATAGTGAATTTTCATTGTCTTCTAATATGAATGGAATAGATTCTATTCAATATGAAATTTATGCTATTCCTGTAGGAGTTGCACTAGAACTTCCTACTAATTATGTTAAAGTTTATTTAACTGATGGAAAGTCTGATTTACCATTTGATGCTTATCGTAATAAGATGGTTCCGACATATAAGAGTTTAAAGGTAGCATCCAGTGATCCAGCTGGTAAACAGTTATATTCAGGTACATTAAAAAAGGGTGAAACAAAAAAATTTAGATTACGTATGTGGTTAGATGATTCCTATCCTATTACGACAGAGTATCGAAGTTTTAAAATTGCACTTTATGCAAAAATTAAAAATTAGGAGGAAATATGAAAGAAGGTCATAAAACAAGAAATGTTGTATTGTGTGTATTAGGAGTAAGTGTACTTCTTATTGCTGTTGTAGTTTTTGCCTTTTTTATGTTTTTTCGTGAACAAAAAGCTAATGTTCGTGAAGTTGTAAGTAAAAATGTGGTATCTATGAATTATAAAACAGCAACTAATACTTTTGCTCTTAATAATCTAACTTCAATGAATAATGAAACAGGTAAATCTTTACGTGATGAGGGAAGTTATTTTGATTTTTCCGTTTCATCAGAAGTGAGTAATGATGATTCAGTTAAATATGAAATTGCTTTGATAAAAGATAAATCATCAACAATTTCTGATTCTGATATTGTTGTTTATTTAGAAAAACAAAATAGTGGTACTTATGCTAAAGTAACAGAACCTGAGGCATTTACTCCAATTAAGAAGAAATCAAATTTGGGTAGTCCAGCCAAATCTATGGTTTTAAATAGAGTTTCTTTATCATCTGATCGTGTTGATAATTATCGATTAAGAATGTGGGTTAGAGAAGGTGCTGTTGTTGATCCGGCCGGGACATATTCTGTTCAAGTAAAAGTATATGGAAAAGTAAGTTAGACTTCATGAGAGGTCTTTTTTTTATTTCCAAAACAATTAATGTGTGTTATGATTATTATGATAGGAAGTGGAGAAATTTATATGATACAGACAGAATCTAAACAAATTATATTATCTATTGTTGGCATTTCTATTTTAATTATTGCTTTTGTAGGAGTCAGTTATGCAGCTTATAATTCTTTTATTTCTGATTCTAATAGTAATATGATATCTACAGGAACTATTTCTTTATCTTTTAATAATCAAAGTAAATCTGTTTCTATGAATAGTATGATGCCAATGAGTGATGATGTAGGAAAAAATTTAACTGGAGATGGTAATGTTTATGAGTTTGTTGTTCGTACGAATTTGGCGCCACATACCACTTTAAATTATGAGATTTCAGCAGAAAAAGTAAAAACAGATACTGAGATGTTGAGTGATGACTCTGTTAAGTTGTATTTGCAAAAATATGATTTGAATCAATACACTGATACACCAATTACTTCTATTCCTCAACACTTTCATGCATTAACGGAGGATAGTTTTTTAGGTAGTAAAAAAGGAACAATGGTTTTATACTCTGGTACTTTTAGTAATACTTCAGATGAGGCTAAAGATCTTAGTGAGAATTTTAGGCTTCGAATGTGGGTAGATCAAAATACTATTATCGATTCTGTAAGTAGAAATTTTAATATTAAATTAAATGTGACAGCAAAAGTTATTTAGAGGATGTAAACTCCTCTTTTTTTTCTGACGAAAACTAGTTTTTTTTAAAATACCGTGATATCATTGTTATGATGATAGATAGGAGGGATTAGTATGAAACAATATTTTGATACTAATCATGACGATGTTGTTTCAGTAAAAGAAATTTTGCAGTTTTTTTTACATTTTATTACTAAAGTAATCCTATATGTTATTTTCTTATTATTAATGATTATATTTTTATTGTTTATTTTTTATTTTGGTGATTTATTATATAATCTTAAATCTGGAGAAGATAAACCCCCACTTTTTGATGCTTATGTTATTGTTAGTCCTAGTATGGTACCAACTATTAATGTTCAAGATGCTATTATTATTCAGAGAACAGATTCGGATGATTTAAAACAGGGTGATATTATTAGCTATATGGGACGTGATCCATATTATAGTGGAAAAGTTATTACTCATAGAATTATTGGTATAGAAGAAGCAGAAGATGGTAGGTTATTATATCGTACAAAAGGTGATAATAATAATGTTGCTGATGCTACTTTGGTTGATGAGGATGATGTATATGGTAAAGTACTTTTTAGAATTCCATATTTAGGTTATATTCGTCAATTTTTATCTACTTATTTTGGTTGGATTTTATGTATTGGGTTACCACTTGCATATTTAATTGTAAGTGAAGCTATTCGTATTAGACAACAAATACAGAAGCAGAAAAAGAAGAGAGACAGTAAGGATAATTTAGTGGAAGACATTGAAATTATATAGTTTATTGTCTTTCTTTTTTTATTATGTTATAGTTTTATTGGTGATGGATGTGGAACATTATGATGTTAAATTTAAAAAGAAATATGGACAGAATTTTTTAAAAAGAGAGTCTGTAGTAGAACGAATTGCGGATGTTTGCTCTTTGACAAAAAATGATTTAGTTGTTGAAGTTGGTCCAGGAGGAGCTATTCTTACAAAAGCATTGGCAAAACGTGCTGGTAATGTTTTAGCGTATGAGATTGATACGGATTTAAAAGAAGAACTTGCTTTAAAGTTGTATGAATATTCTAATGTTACAATATTATTTCAGGATTTTTTAGAAAGCAATATTAAAGATGATTTATTAAATTACACTTATCAAAATTTGTATTTTATTAGTAATGTTCCCTATTATATAACTACTCCTATTATGATGAAAATTATGGAAAGTAAATTAGATTTTCAAAAAATTTGTATGATGGTACAAAAAGAAGTTGGCGATAGATTTTCAGCGAAACCTGGAAGTAGGGAATATGGTTCGATTAGTGTTTTCCTTTCTTATTTTTATAATACAAAAAAGGAGTTTTTTGTATCTAGAAAAGAATTTGTTCCAGAACCTAATGTTGATAGTGTTGTAATTTCTTTTACTAAAAAAGAAAATTTATTACCATTAAAAAATCAGACATTGTTTTTTCAATTAGTAAGAGATAGTTTTCAGTTTAAGAGAAAAAATTTGCGTAATAATTTGAGAAAATACGATTTGAATGTTGTGCTTTCTGTTTTGCAATTACATCATTATGATTTAACTGTTCGTGCTGAACAATTATCTGTAGAAATATTTGTTGAGATTGCTAATGCATTATCTTAAGGAATATTTCTTTTTTTTTGACATAAAATTAGGAAGGAGGAATGTTATGAAATTTAAGGTTGGAGATTATGTTACAAGAATTTCTCATAATCATGATGTTGTTTTCAAAATTATGTCTATAGAAGGTAATATAGTTTTCTTAAAGGGTGTTGATTTAAGATTATATGCAGATAGTTTAATTACAGATTTAGTATTGGCAAGTAAAGTGGAGGATACTGATCAATTAATTTTAGAAAAGAATATGCGGGATTTTCAAATGGATCGTAGTCAATATTTTTATTTACCTGGAAAAATTTTACATATTGATGGTGATAATGATTATTTAAAAAGGTGTATGCGATTTTATCGTGAAATGAATGTAAAAGCTAATGGAATTACTGTTCCTGAGATTGATATTCCATATAAAATTGTTGATTTATTAGAAGAATATCAACCAGATATTGTCGTTATAACAGGACATGATGCTTATTTAAGAAAAAATAGAAATGATTATCAAAACTCAATGAACTTTATAGAAGCCGTAAAGGCAGCAAGAAAGTATGAAAAGAGTCAAGATAAATTAGTTATTGTGGCGGGTGCTTGTCAATCTAATTATGAAGAATTAATTAAGGCTGGAGCAAATTTTGCTTCTAGTCCTAAAAGAATTAATATCCATGCTTTGGATCCTGCAATTTTAGCAACGTCATTAGCTTTGTCCGATCGAAATAAAAGTATTGATTTGATTTCTATTTTAGAAAAAACTAAGTATGGTAAAGATGGTATGGGAGGTATTATTACTAATGGTACGATGTATGTGGGGTATCCAAGATGATGATTGAAAATGTTAAAAAAGTTGTAATGCAGAATAAAGGGATACCATGCTTTTTTAGGTTTCATGGAGCTAGAAATCAAATTGATGAGTTTCGTGGTGTAATTACTAATCTTTATCCTTCTATTTTTACTATTTTATCTGATGATAAAGTAATAAAATCTTTTAGTTATAGTGACATTTTGACTCAAAGTTTGGAAATTTTGCATTAAACCTCTTTGAAAATGTAAAATATATTGCATTTTTCCCATATTTATTATAGAATTAAGGTATAAAGTGTAATACTTTAAGAGGGAGGAATATTACATGAAAATTACATCTGTAAATGTACGCAAAATTAATAAGGAAGGATCTCGTATGAAGGGTATTGCTTCAGTATTATTAGATGATAGCTTTGCAGTACATGATATTCGTATTATTGATGGAGACAACGGTCTATTTATAGCTATGCCTAGCCGAAAGACAGCTACTGGTGGTTACCGTGATGTTGCTCACCCAATCAATCCAGAAGTTAGAGCTATGTTTGAAGAAGCAATTTTAGATGCTTATGAAAAAGCTGAAGATCCAACTGAAGGAGAAGAGTAAGATGCGTTAGCATCTTTTTTTTTGCATATTTTACTGTTTTTTTCATATTATTTATCAGGAGGAATTTTATGGATAAACAAGATACTATTAATAATTATAATCATGGAATTAGTTTATTAGAAAGAAAGAATTTAGTAATCACTGGTGTAAAAAAGATAGAAAACTTTGATAATGAACAATTTCTTTTGGATACTATTATGGGTTTTATTATGATAAAGGGTGAAGGTTTGGAACTTATAAAGTTAGATACTATGCAGGGAAATGTTTCTATTAAAGGGCTTATACAAAGTATTCAATACATTGAGGAAGTAAAAAAAGAGAAGGAAAATAGTATTTTTAATCGTTTATTTAAATGATGAATTTAAAGATTCAAATTATATCCTTAATTTTTTCTTTTCTCTATGGTATATTATTTTCTTTATTAATTAATTTTCATTATTCTCTTCTTTTTTCAAAGAAAAAAGTGTTACAAGTGTTTTTTACATTTTTGTTTTTGTTAGATATGGCTTTACTATATTTTTTAATTATAAGGATTATTAATCAAGGTATTATACATATTTATTTTTATCTTGTTTTATTTTTAGGATTTTATCTTTCTTTTCCTATTTTAAAGAAAATACGTAAATAAAAAGTGTAAACTTTTTATTTTTTTTGAGGGATTCTTGCTCTATACTTTAAAGTGGTCTATAATTTATTGTGAAAGAGTAGGTGATTGCATGGCAAAGTCTAAAGCAAAGACGAAAAGGCGTAGAAGAATGCTCTTTTTGGGACTTTCTTCCGTAATTGTTATTGTAGTCACAACGTTTACAATTGGAAAATATTGGGTTGAAATTTATGATAAATATCAGGAAAAAGCAAAATTAGAGAAAGAATTGATATCTTTAAAAAATAAGGAAAAAAAATTGAAAGTAGATGCTAACAAACTTCAAAATCCTGATTATATTGCTAGGTATGCTAGAGAAAAATATCTTTATTCTAAAGATGGAGAATTTATATTGAAAATTCCTGAAGAGTAAAGGGGTTTTCTTTTTTTCTGAGATTGATAAAGGAGGTAATATTTATGATGTCTATAGAAGATTGTTTTCATTTTCATAAAAATGATATTATTGTAATTGGTTGTTCAGCAGGACCTGATTCTATGGCTTTAGTTGATATGCTTTTACGTATAAGAGAAAAGTATTCCTTAAGTTTGATTGTTGCTCATGTTAATCATAATTTGCGTGCACAGAGTGTACAGGAAGAGGAATATATTCGTAATTATTGTCAAAAACATAATATTATGTTTGAGTGTATGATGATCACTGAATATGGTGATGATAATTTTCATAATGAAGCACGAAATATTCGCTATCATTTCTTTGAAGAAGTGGTTAGAAAATATCATGCTCAATATTTGATGACTGCACATCATGGAGATGATTTAATTGAAACTATTTTAATGCGTATTACTCGTGGTTCTAATTTAAATGGATATAGCGGATTTAAAAAGATTGTTGATATGGATGGATATCAAATTGTTAGACCACTTCTTTCTTTTACAAAACAGGAATTAGAAGATTATGATAAAAAGCATCATGTTATGTATTATATTGATGATTCTAACGCTAAGGATAAATATACTAGAAATCGTTATCGTAAATACATTTTACCGTTTTTAAAAGAGGAAGATTCTAATGTTCATTTAAAATATTTGAAATTTAGTACGGTTTTAAATGAGGCTAATCAGTTTATTGAACATGAAAGAGATAAGGCCTTAAAAAAGGTCATTCATAAAAATATTTTAGATATTTCTGCCTTTAAAGAGTTGGATTCTTTTATTCAAAAAGAAGTATTATATTATATGATGAATGATTATTATCAGGATGATTTAATTTTAATTAATGATAAACATATTGAACTTTTATTAAATTTAATATATAGTAATAGAGCAAATGCTTTTGTTAATTTACCTAACGAAGTTATTGCTACTAAAACTTATAATGATTTAGAATTGAAAAAAGTGACAAATGAAATTACAACTTATGAAGTAGAACTTTCTAAGTATGTGGAATTACCTAATCATCATGTTATTGAGCAACTAGAAGAATTAGAAGGTAGTGGTAATGATACTTGTCGTTTACTTAGTTCAGAAATTAGTTTACCATTAACTGTTAGAACAAGAAGATTTGGAGATAGAATGTCAATTAAAGGTAATGGTACTAAAAAAATCAAGGATATCTTTATTGATAAAAAAGTCAAACTTGAAGATAGGGATTTATGGCCAGTTGTTGTAGATGCAAAAGGCGTTGTAGTATGGCTTCCTGGGCTAAAAAAATCTAAATATGATAAGAAAAAATCAGAAAAGTATGATATAATATTGAGATATAGTTAAGGAGGAAATATTGTGAACAAAACAATAGATAAAAAAACAATAAAAAAAGGTTTATTGCCATATTTATTCTTAGCATTAATTATGCTTGGAGTTTTCTATGTAGTTAATGTTATGAATAATGATGTTAATGTGTTAACTTATGATGAATTTATGACAGAGTTAAATGAGAAACATATTAAAGAAGTTCAAATTACGGCAAGAGGAAGTGCTTATACTTATGAAGTAAGAGGTACTTTGGAAGACTATAAGAAAAACGAAACTTTCTTTGCTCGTTTACCTTTAAGTGATGAGGTCATGAAAAAGATAGTTAATGCTAGTGAAACTCAAAATTTCAAGTTAGAGTCTGAACCTGATCCTGATTCTTCTTCTTTCTGGCTTCTATTGATTAATGTATTACCTTTTGTATTATTAATTGGTTTTGCTTTCTTCTTCTTTAGTAGACAAATGGCTGGAAATAAGAGCTCTATGGATTTTGGAAAGAGTAAAGCAAGGTTAAATACTGATGCTAATAAGGTAACATTTAAAGATGTTGCTGGTTTAAAAGAGGAAAAAGAAGAAGTTAAAGAGTTGATTGACTTTTTGAAAAATCCTAAAAAGTTTCAAAAATTAGGAGCTAGAATTCCAAAAGGTGTTTTACTTTTTGGTCCTCCCGGAACTGGTAAAACTTTATTAGCTAAAGCAGTTGCTGGTGAAGCTAATGTTCCATTTTACTTTATTAGTGGTTCTGATTTTGTTGAGTTATTTGTTGGTGTTGGTGCAAGTCGTGTTCGTGATATGTTCCAACAGGCAAAAAGAAATGCTCCTTGTTTAATTTTTATTGATGAAATTGACGCTGTTGGACGTCAACGTGGTACTGGTTTAGGTGGAGGTCATGATGAACGCGAACAAACATTAAATCAGTTACTTACTGAGATGGATGGATTTGGCGCTAATGAAGGTATTATTATCATAGCTGCTACTAACAGACCTGATGTTTTGGATCCAGCTTTATTGCGTCCAGGAAGATTTGATCGTCAGATTACTGTTAATTTACCTGATGTAAAAGGCCGTGAAGAAATTTTAGCTGTTCATGCTAAAAACAAGATTTTAGCTGACAATGTTACTTTAAGTAATTTAGCAAAACGTACTCCAGGATTTAGTGGTGCGGATCTTGAAAACTTACTTAATGAAGCAGCTTTACTTGCTGTACGTAGAAATAAAGATAAAATTACTATGAGTGAGATTGATGAAGCAACAGACAGAGTTCTTATGGGACCTGCTAAAACATCCCATAAATATAGTGAAAATGATCGTAAATTGGTTGCTTTCCATGAAGCAGGACATGCTGTTATTGGATTAAAATTAAGTAATGCTAGTGATGTTCAAAAAGTTACTATTATTCCAAGAGGCTCTGCCGGTGGATATAATATGATGGTTCCTAGTGAAGAGAAAATGTGTTCTACTAAGACAGACTTATTAGAAGAAATTACAGGTCTTCTTGGTGGTCGTTCTGCTGAGGAAATTGTTTTTGGAGAAATTACTACAGGTGCACATAATGACTTTGAAAAAGCTACTAAGATTGCAAGAGCAATGGTTACTGAATATGGTATGAGTGATTTAGGACCATTACAATTTGAGCAACAAAGTGGTAGTGTCTTCTTAGGAAGAGATTATAATAAACCTCAACATTTTTCTAATGAAGTTGCTAATGAAATTGATATGGAGATGCGTAAAATCATTAATACATGTCATGATAAAGCTAAAGATATTATTAAGAAAAATAGGGATTTGTTAGAGCTTATTGCTAATACCTTATTAGAATATGAAACTCTTACAAAAGAACAGATTGATTATTTAGTTGAGAATGGTAAGATGCCAGAAGAAGATGATGATACTAATTATGAAGAAATGTCTGTTACTAAATTGAGAGAGATTGCAAAAGAAAAAGGTGTTAAAGGTTATTCTAAAATGACCAAAGCGGAATTATTACAAGAATTAGATGAAGCAAATAAATAATTAATTTGCTTCTTTTTTTATGTTATACTTATTAGTATAAGAGGTGTAGTATGAAAAAAGTAGTATTAGATGTGAGTGAAAAAGAAGAAATAAAAAAATTAAAAGAGGGTGCTGGTGAATTTAAAAAATTTATTTCTAGAGGTAATGTTGTTGATATGGCGGTCGGGGTTATTATTGGTGGTGCTTTTGGTAAGATTGTTACTAGTTTAGTTCAGGATATGTTAATGCCTTTGATTGGTGTGTTGTTAGGTGGATTAGATTTTAGTAAATTAAAATTTACAGTAGGTAGTGCGGTTGTTGCCTATGGGTCTTTTTTACAAGCTATTGTAGATTTTTTAATTATTTCTTTTTCTATTTTTATTATGATAAAAGTATTAGAAAAATTTAAAAGAAAAAACGATTCTAAAACTTCTGATAAAGAAAAGTCTGAAGATGTATTGTTATTAGAAGAGATTCGTGATTTGCTAAAAGAACAAAAGAAAAGTTAAATTTGTATGTATTCTATAGAAAAGACTTTCTTTTCTTTTTTTTGTTTCTATGATATATTAGTTTTTGCAATAAACGTGGTGGTGATTTAATGGAGTGGAAAATTGGTAACGTTTCTATTAAAAATCAGGTTGTTTTGGCTCCTATGGCTGGAATATGTAATTCTGCATTTCGTCGCATTTGTAAAGAGATGGGGTGTGGACTTGTTTATGCAGAGATGGTTAGTGATAAAGCAATTACTTTTCATAACCAAAAAACATTAGATATGTTATATATGACAGAAGAAGAAAGACCTATAGTTCAGCAAATATTTGGTAGTGATAAGGAGTCCTTTGTAGAAGCTGCCAAATACATATGCGAAAATATGCATCCAGATATTATTGATATTAATATGGGATGTCCTGTTCCTAAAGTGGCAGTTAGAGCACAAGCTGGGTCTGCATTACTTAAGAATCCTGAGAAAATATATGATATTGTGAGGGCGGTTGTAGAAGCAGTTGATGTACCTGTTACGGTTAAAATCAGGAGTGGCTGGGATTATAATCATATTAATGCTGTAGAAGTGGCTAAGATTATTCAAAAAGCAGGAGCTTCTGCAATTTGTGTTCATCCAAGAACACGTAGTCAAGGATATAGTGGAAAAGCAGATTGGTCTATTATTAAAGCAGTTGTAGAAGCAGTTAGCATTCCTGTTATAGGTAATGGAGATATTAAAACTCCAGAAGATGCAAAAAAAATGTTGGATGAGACTGGGTGTACTGCTGTAATGATAGGACGAGGAATTTTAGGTAATCCTTGGCTTATTAAGAATACTATTTCTTATTTAGATACTGGAACTTATTCTAGTAATATTTCTTTTTCAGATAAACTTGATATGATATTGCATCATTTAGACTATTTAAGTCATTTGAAAAGTGAGCATATTGCTACTTTAGAAATACGTAACCATATTGGTTGGTATTTAAAAGGAGTTCCAGGTGGTACTGTTGTAAAAAATAAAATCTATCAAACTTCAAATATTCGTGATATAATTTCTATATTGAATACATTTAAGGAGGAATTAGATGGCAAGAACTAAAAAAGTACAAGAGGCTTCTATTGTAGAAGAGAAAGAAAAGAAGGATGAAACAAAAAGGGAAAAGCAGAAATCTACTGTTCATAAGGTTAAGAAAAAACCTGTTGTAGAGAAGGCTTTATTTGTTCAAAGAATTGTTGCATTTATTTTAGATGTTTTTATTGTATCTATGGTAGCTTCTCTTATTGCTTATCCTTTTTTGGATATGGATTCTATTAACAAATTGAATGATTCTAGTGTTGAAGTTGTAGAAGATTATATGAATAATAAGATTAGCATTGATGAATATACAACTCAAAGTATAAGTATTAGTTATGAGATGGCTAGAAAGCAAGGAATTCTTTCTTTAATAACTATATTTTTAAATATCTTATATTTTGTTGTTTTTCAATTGAAAAACAATGGTCAAACTTTAGGTAAACAATTGTTAAAGATTAAAGTGGTTGATCAAGACGATAAAGATTTGTCTATGAATCAAATGATTTTTAGATCAATGATTATTAATTCTATACTTATCAATATGATTAGTTTTGCAATTTTGTTATTTACTAATCAAAATGCTTATTTTTATGGGGCAGGAATTATTGGAATGTTTCAATATTTAATTCTTATTATAAGTGGTTTTATGGTTATGTTTGGAGAAAAGAGTCGTGGTATACATGACGTGATTGCTCATACTGATGTTGTTAAGTGTGATAAAGTAAAGGAGATGGAAACATGCGAGAGTTAAGTCAACAAGAAGAAGTAAGAAGAGAAAAATTAAAAAATATTAAGAATCCATATCCTGAGAGATATGAGGTTAATTATGAACTTTGTGATGCTAGTAAGTTAGAGGATGGTGTTACAGGAGTTCGTGTTGCAGGACGTATTATTTTAATGCGTAAAATGGGAAAGATGAGTTTTTTAACTATTGGAGATATTAAAGGAAAAATTCAAATTTCTGTTAAATTAGATATGGTTGGAGAAGAAGCTTATCAAGATTTTAAGACAAATTATGATATTGGTGATTTTATTGGTGTAGAAGGAGAGACTTTTACTACTCACACTGGTGAAAAAACAATCCGTGCTAATAGTATTACTTTCTTGGGTAAGGCTTTAAAACCATTACCAGAAAAATTTCATGGTGTGGAAGATGTAGAAACTATTTATCGTCAAAGATATTTAGATTTGATTATGAATGACGAGTCTAAACAAAGATTTTTATTTAGAAGTCGTTTTATCCGTGAAATTAGAAATTATTTGGATGAAGCTGGATATATTGAAATTGAAACACCTATTTTGAATAATAAAGCTAGTGGGGCTACTGCTAAACCTTTCATTACTCATCATAATGCATTAGATATTGATTTGTATTTGAGAATTGCTCCTGAAACTTATTTAAAACGTGCTGTTGTAGGTGGATTTACTAAAGTATTTGAACTTGGTAGATGTTTTAGAAATGAAGGAATTGATGCAACTCATTTACAAGATTTTACTATGATTGAAGGTTATGCTGCTTATTATAATTACAAAGATAATATGAAATTTTTAAGAGAAATGCTTCAATCAATTATTATGAAACTTTTTGGTACTTTGACTATTACTATTGGTGATAAAGAGGTTGATTTAAGTGGAGAATGGGAAGCTGTAAGTTTTAGAGATTTAATTTTGCGTTATAGTGATATTGATATCAAAGTTTATAATACAAAGGAAAAATTGTTAGAAAAAATTAAGGAAGATCATATTGAAATTGACAGTGAAACTCCATTAGAAAATTTGGGATATGGTAATTTAGTTGATCAATTGTATAAGAAGGTTGCTAGAGTACATATTGTTAATCCAATTTTCTTAACAGAACACCCAATTAGTTTAAGTCCACTTGCGAGGGCTAATGATGATGATCCTACAATTACTGATCGTTTCCAATTGGTTATTAATGGTGCTGAAATTATTAATGCTTATTCTGAACTTGTTGATCCACAAGAACAAGCTCGTCGTTTGGAGGAACAAGCTAAATTAAAAGCACAAGGAGACGAAGAAGCTATGCCAATGGATCATGATTATATCTCTGCTATGGAATGTGGTATGCCTCCAATTAGTGGATGGGGTATGGGAATTGACCGTGTTGTTCAGTTATTAACTAACTCTCAAAACATTAAGGATGTTATCTTATTTCCATTGATGAGACCTTTAAATGAACAAGAAGAAGACTCTGAATAGAGTTTTCTTTTTTTCACTAAAATTTCAGAAAAAAAAGAGTCAAATGCTTGTAAAATGCTTTTTATCTAAGTATAATGATAATGGGAGGTTAATTATGAAGAAACATAATATATTTAAAGTGGTTCTTATAGCGTTATTGGTTATTGTTTTATTAACTTGGATGATTCCAATTGGTTACTATTCAAGTCAAACTGGTTTCGTTAATGAAGGACTATCTCAGGTTGGGCTATTTGACTTATCTAGCTACTCGATTACTGTATTTGCATACTTTGGTTATATTGCTATCTTCATTTTAATTGTTGGTGGTTTCTACGGTGTGTTAAATAAAGTAGCTGCTTATCGTACAATGTTAGATAAATTAGCTTCAGCATTTAAAGGTAAAGAAGTAGTGGTTTTATCAATTATCATGGTACTTATTGCTCTTCTAACATCTCTATGTGGATTACAATTAGGATTAATTATTTTCTTCCCAATGTTAGTATCTCTTATCTTGTTAATGGGATATGATAAGATTGTAGCTGCTCTAGCAATTATTGGATCAACTATGATTGGTATTTTAGGTACTACATTAGGTTATAATAATACTGGTGTAATCTATAGTATTTTAACAGGAAGTGAATTTACTGATGATATGTTAGTAAAATGCATCTTGTTATTCTTAGGAATGGTATTATTGATTTTTAATACTATTATGTATATTAGAAAAGTTAAAAAATCTGATAATGCTTCAGCAGTTAAAAAGGTTACTGCTAAAGAAACTAAGAAAACAACTAAAACAGCAAAAGCTAAATCTTCTAAGGAAACTAAAGCAGCAGCAAAAGAAGAAAAAGTTATTGTTGTTACAGAAACTGAAGAAGAGGATTCTTATGTTCCAGCAGCTGTTAGTGGAGAAAAACATGTTGTTTGGCCATTAGTAGTAGTTTTATCTTTAATTTTCATTATTATGGTTTTAGCCTTTATTTCATGGGCTGGTGCATTTAACTCACAAGTAATGAATGATGCTACAACAGCAGTTTCTGAATTTGAAATTTTTGGATTCCCAATCTTTGGAAAATTGTTAGGAACTCTTAATCCATTTGGATCTTGGTCTGTATTAGATTTATGTGTAGTTCTTATCGTATTTATGTTGATTATTGCTTTAATTTATAAAGTTAAGTTTGATGATTTAATTGATGGATTTATTAAAGGTGCAAAACGCGCTTTAGGTCCAGCAGTTATTGTTTCTCTTCTTTATTTAATTTTAGTAATCACAACATATCATTCTTTCCAAATGGTTATCTATGATGCAATTTTGGGACTTACTGATGGATTTAATGTATTTACTACATTTATTGTAGCTATTTTATCAGCATTATTTAATGTTGATACACTTTATGCTTTCCAATCTTCATTACCATATGTTGCTGGTATCGTAAGCAACGCTGACAATTATCCATTAATTGCAGTAGTATATCAAGCTGCTTATGGTTTGGTTATGCTAATTGCTCCAACCAGTATAATTTTAATGGGAGTTTTATCTTATTTAAAAATCTCATATGGAAAATGGTTTAAAACAATTTGGAAATTATTGTTAGAATTATTAGTTTTATTATTAATCGTGTTTACTATTTTAATTCTAATTTAAGGAAAAGAGTCGAAAGACTCTTTTTTTGTCTTATTTTTGGGTACTGTATTTCTTGCATGTACTCTTTTTCTTTTCCTAAAATAGATATAGGAGATGATATTATGTTTTCAAGATTTACAGAAGAAGCTCAAAAGATTTTAATTATGTCTAAAAAAGAAATGTTAGAATTAAAACATCCTTATGTTAGTAGTGAACATTTGCTATTGTCTATTCTTCATTATGGTAATCAAGATTTTTTGGATTTGTTATCTAATTTTAATTTAAATTATCAAAATTTTAAACAAAAGCTAATTGAGGTTTTGGGAGTTGGAAATAAGGAAAGCGAATGGTTTTTATATACGCCGTTGTTAAAGAAAATTATTGAAAATGCAATTTTAGATAGTAAAGATGACGATAAAGATGTCAGTGTTGAAGCTTTATTTGAGTCTTTATTAGAGGAGGGAGAAGGTGTTGCTAATCGTATTATGATGAGTATGGGAATAGATTTGGATACTTTGTATGATACTTTTTCTCTTCATTATGTTGGTTCGCTTCATAATTCTTCTACACATCTTTTTTTAGAAGATTTTACCGTTGATTTTACAGAAGAAGCAAGAGGTGAACAATTTGATCCAGTTATTGGTAGAGAAGATGAGATATGCCAAATTATTGAAATATTAATGCGTCGAAAAAAAAACAATCCTCTCTTAATTGGGGATGCAGGGGTTGGAAAAACTGCTTTGGTAGAAGAACTTGCTCGTCGAATTGTATTAGGCTTGGTTCCTAACAAATTAAAGAATATGCGTATTTTGAGTGTTTCTATGTCTGCTTTAGTGTCTGGTACAAAATATCGTGGTGAATTTGAAGAGCGAATGAATAAGATTGTTCAAGAATTAGAACAAACTCCTAATATTATTTTGTTTATTGATGAGATACATACTATTATTGGTGCAGGTGGTGCTGAAGGTGCAATTGATGCTTCTAATATTTTAAAACCATATTTGGCTAGAGGTAAAATTAAAATCATTGGAGCCACAACCAAAGCTGAATATACAAAATATCTAGAAAGTGATAAAGCTTTTGATCGAAGATTTCAGAAAGTTATGGTATATGAAACGAGCTTAGAAAATGTAAAAAATATTATGTATCATTTAAAAGATATTTATGAGGAATATTATGATATCATTTTATCTAATGAAATTTTAGATTCTATTTCTGAGTTGTCCGATAGATATTTATCTATGGGAAAGCAACCTGATAAAGCTATTGATTTGTTAGATGAGTCTTGTTCTCGCAAAGTTTCTTCTTTTACAGATGAAGAAAAGCATATGCAACATTTACAGATTAAGTTATCTTCTATAATAGAGAAAAAGAACAACTATATTATTCAACATGATTATAAAGATGCTACTAAATTACGAAAGAAGGAGCAAACTTTGCAAAATGAATTAAATCAGTTAAATTTGCAGTTTAGAAGCAGAAAAAAAGAAATTTTGGATTTAGATACAGTGTATGATGTTATTTATCATAAAACCCATATACCTATTAAAAAGATTATGCAATTAGATACTGTGGCTTTAAAAAAGGTTTTGTCATCTAAGGTATTAGGACAAGATGATGTTATTTCTTCTTTTGTTGAATCATTAAGTATAAAGAATAAAAATAGAATTACACCAAAATGTTTTCTTTTTGTTGGAAAAAGTGGATTAGGAAAAACATTATTGGTTCGTGAATATGCAAAACTTTTTTATTCAAAAGAGTCAATTTTTAAATTGGATATGAGCGAATATAAAGATTCTAATTCTGTTTCTAAAATTATTGGTTCTCCTCCTGGCTATGCTGGATATTTAGATAAAACTAGTGTTTTGGAAAAAATAAAATTGCATCCTTATTCTATTCTTTTATTAGATGAAATTGAAAAAGCACATCCAAGTGTTTTGAAACTTTTCCTTCAAGTGTTGGATGATGGTATTATGACAACATCTTATGGAGAGGAGGTTTCTTTTAGACATGTTCAAATTTTTATGACTTCTAATTTAGGGACAAATCAAGAAGAAATTGGATTTGTTTCTGGCTCTTTTTCTAATATAAGAAATTCGTTAAAAGCTTTTTTAGGTGCTGAATTATTAAATAGAATAGATTTTATTGGATATTTTTCTCCTTTTTCTGAAAAGTCAATAAGGAAAATTATTCACAACAAACTTCATAATAAATTTCCTGATATTACTAAAAGTAATTTTATAAAGTTTTCTAATGAAATATTAAAAAACTCTGAATACCAGGAAATGGGGGCAAGAAAAGTTGACAAATTAATAGAAAATATTGATTTTAAATACAGTTTGTAATACAAATTGTATTTTTTCTTGGGTGATTATGATATACTGATAATAGGTGATTTTATGAGACTTTATAATACATTATCAAGAAAAATTGAAGAATTTGTTCCTAATGAAGAAGGAAAAGTAAAATTATATACTTGTGGTCCAACTGTTTATCATTATGCTCATATAGGTAATATTCGTAATTATATAGGCCATGATATCTTAGATAAAACATTAAGATATTTGGGATATGAAGTAACTAGAGCTATGAATATTACAGATGTTGGACATTTAACAAGTGATTCTGATTCTGGTGAAGATAAGATGGAAGTAGCTAGGAAAAGGGAACACAAATCAGCTATGGAGATTGCTAAATTTTATACAGATGCTTTTTTTGATGATTTTAAGTTAGTAAATTGTCGAATGCCAGAAATAGTTTCTCCTGCTACAGCTAATATTGATGAATATATACAGATAATACAAGTTTTATTGGATAAAGAATTTGCTTATATTTCTGGTGGTAATATTTATTTTGATACTACTAAGTTGGATGATTATTATGTTTTAACGAATCATCAAGAGGATAATTTAGTTGTTGGAGCTCGTGAGGGAGTTGAGGAGGATAGTAATAAACGAAATCAAGCAGATTTTGTTTTATGGTTTACTACTAGTAAATTTGAAAACCATGAATTGTTGTGGGATTCTCCATGGGGTCGTGGTTATCCAGGATGGCATATTGAATGTACAGGTATTTCTATAAAATATTTAGGTGAATATTTAGATATTCATGGTGGTGGAGTTGATAATATTTTTCCACATCATACTAATGAGATTGCTCAAAGTGAAGCTTATTTAGGTCATAAGTGGTGTAATTATTGGTTTCATAATGAGCATTTATTAGATGAAACTGGTAAGATGAGTAAATCACACGGAGCTATTTTAACTGTAACTTTATTAAAAGAAAAGGGTTATGATCCACTTGCTTTTCGTTTTATGTGTCTAAATTCTCATTATAGAAAACAACTAGTATTTTCTTATGATGCTTTGGATCAAGCAATGGCAACACTAAAGAAGTTAAGAAACCGTATATTTTCTATTAGTGATTCTGGTGACAGAAATATTGAAAAAGAAGAGGAATTGCGTAATCGTTTTGTCGAAGCTCTATCTGATGATTTAAATACGGCAAATGCTTTGTCTGTTGTTTATGATGTTTTAAAAGAAGAAAGTCTTTCAGGTTGTAGTAAATTAGTTCTTATTCGTGATTTTGATCAGGTATTATCTTTAGATTTAATTCAAGAAAAGAAAACGTTAGATAATGAACAATTTATCCTTGAACAAATTGCAAAGCGTACTGAAGCAAAAAGAAATAAAGATTTTGCATTGGCTGATGCTATTCGCGATGATTTGTTAAAACAAGGTATTCGATTAATTGATGGTCGTGATGGGACTACTTATGAAGTTATAGATTGATAGTTGGTGTTTTTATGAAAGTTATTGAAGTTAATTCTTTAGTTCTTGCGTATTTAGGTGATACTATTTACGAAAATTATGTTAGACGTTTTTTGATTCAACAAGGAATTGCTCATGTTGATGAGTTGCAGAAAAAAGCAGTTTCCTATGTAAGTGCAAAAAGTCAGGCGTGTTTTATACAAAAACTTATAGATCAAAACTTATTAACTGAGGAAGAGATGGATGTAGTAAGAAGAGCTAGAAATTACAAGACTACATCTCATCCTAAAAGTTGTGATATTATTACTTATAAGTATGCAACTGGATTAGAAGCTTTAATTGGTTATTTAGATTTAACTAATAATAAGAATAGAATCGATGAACTTATGAGTATTATATTGGAGGGTAAGTTATGCTAGTGTATGGTAGAAATGTTGCTGTTGAAATGTTAAAAAATCCAGAAAAAGTTCAAAAAATCATTTTACAACAGGGATTTGATGATAAAAAAATATTGACAATGATAGAAAAAAGTAAAATTCCTTATTCTTTTCGTCAAAAAAAAGAAATTGATTATTTGGCAGATGGTGTTCATCAGGGTATACTTCTTTATGTTCGTGATTACCAATATTATACATTGGGAGATGTACTAAATTCCAATCCATCCTTTGTTGTAATATTAGATCATATAGAAGATCCACATAACTTTGGTGCTATTATTCGTACTTGTGAAGCGGCCGGTGTAGATGCTATTATCATTCCTAAAGATAGACAAGTACAGGTAAATGCTACTGTTATGAAAACTAGTGTAGGTACTTTAGATTGTATGAAAATTGTTAGAGTTTCTAACTTGGCGTCTACTATTGATCAATTAAAAGAAAATAACTTTTGGGTTGTTGGGACAGCTTTAGAGAATAGTGTTGATTATCGAAGCATTGACTATTCTGGAAATATTGCTTTAGTAATTGGAAACGAAGGTTCTGGAATATCAAATTTAGTAAGCAAAAAATGTGATTTTATTGCAAAAATACCAATGTATGGCACTACTAATAGTTTAAATGCATCTGTAGCTAGTGGAATTATGATATATGAGGTAATCCGAAATAGAAAGTGAGGTTATTTTGGATTATAAGACTAATGATTATGAAACTTTATATTTAATAAGTGAAGATACGGATGGTAGTTATGATATTTTGTATAAAAAATATTTACCTATAATTAAGTCAATTGCAAAAAAATATTTTCAATTTGTATCTAATTGTGGTGGTGAATTTCAGGATTTACTTCAGGAAGGATTTATTGGTCTTAATAATGCAATTACTAGTTATAGAGAAAGTTCTAATTCTATTTTTTATACTTATGCTACTCTTTGTGTAGAGCGTCAAATTTGTACTTATTGCCGATCTATTTCTACCAAAAAGCAACAAGTTTTAAATTGTTCTTTGCCGGATGAAGATTATTCATATCGTATTGTTCCTGATTCTACATTTTTCGGTACGTTTTATCATTCTAATGAAAATGAAATAATCTATTATCTTTATCAGAAAACGTATTTAATGGATTTGGTAAGTCGCTGTGTTTTTGAATTACGATTTAATGGTTTTTCTTATAAAGAAATTTCTAAGTTGTTGGATATTTCTGTGTCAACTGTTGACTCTAGAATGCTAAAAGTTAGAAAATTTTTAAAAAAGTTTTTATATTCCTATTATTTAAATTGAAAATTATTTTGATTTGTTTTAAAATTAAAATAGGTGAATAGAATATGAAGGATGTTTGGGACGAATGGATTCCGTATGTTGATGCTAACCCTTATGAACAGAAACAAAATAAAGTTGTTTCTTTTTCCCGTGATGACCAAAATTTTTCTGAAGCTAGTAAACAACAAAGTAATCCTAATCAAGCAACTGTTATCCCATTCCCTTCTAATAATAGTTCTGATGATTTAGAAAAAAAGCAAAAATTAAAGGACTTGAAACAAGCAACTATCATCCCATTCCCTAATAAAAAGGTCGATTCTATTACTTTACAAGAATGGCTTTCTCAAGGTTATGATACGGATGATTTGCAATCATTATTTGTTAATATGGATGTTGCTATGAAATATATCCATGACCAAGGATATTATATTAGTTCTTTTGCTTTGAATCGAATTGAATTGTTGAATCATTCTCTACATCAAGTTAAGTTTGATGATTTAGCATCTCTTCCTTTAGAAGTACCTGCACAAAAGGAAATGGTTCGAAATAATATCTTTTTATCTTCTGTGTTACAAATTGGTATTTATGCTAATTGTTTGCAATACTTTGATACTTCTGCTATGGCTTATTTAAAAGAAAATTTTGAACAGTTTGCTACTTTTATACCAGAAGAAGATGTTCCTTACTACAAGGGAATTATTGAAAGAGGAGCTTCTGTCTATTATAGTGCTTACGTTGGAGAGAGAAAGAAAAGAGAATTAATGAATTTAGAAAAAGAGCTTTCTTCAACTGGCAATCAACCTTCTAAACAATTGGTTAAAAGTTCCCCAACCATATATAATGCTGCAGATCTTATCCCAGATAATGAGAAAGAAAATAGAATTATCTATGCAAGTATTTCAAGACGAGCTAATTCTTCTATGAGAGAAGCAGCTTTTGCTAGAGCTTTGATTTATCCAATTTTAATTTTAATTCTTGGTTTATCTATCTTGCTTTTATCTTATTTATCATAATTTTAATTATTTGTTGACATTTTCTAGTGTTTATGCTATTTTAATGGTGAACACGGAAAGTGTTTTTATTTTGAATAAAAAATAGGAATGGTGAAATATGGCTGAAGTTAGAAAGAGAAAAGAAATAGAAAATTATAAGATTGACGAAACTCAGTTTCATAAAGAAGAAAAGAAGTCTAAACAAAAAAAGGAAAAGAAAGAGGAACGTAAACAGTCTACTGTAAAAAATACGTCAGAAAAAAAGAGCCTTTGGGTAAGATTTCGTATTTTTTGTCATGGTGTTAAAACAGAAGCTAAAAGAGTTCATTGGCCAACAAAGAAGGATATGGTTAAATATTCTATCGCAACTGTATTGTTTATTGTTTTTTGTTCAGTGTTCTTTTATATTATTGATATTCTTTTTGCATTAGTTCAATCAATTTTTAGATAGAAGGAGTTTTAGTTTATGGAAAAGCAATGGTATGTTGTTAATACTTATTCAGGACATGAGAATAAGGTAAAGGAAAAGTTGGAAATGCGTGCTGAATCAATGGATATGCAAGACTATATTTTTAGAGTTGTTATTCCAGAAGAGAAAGTTGTAGAAATTAAAGACGGTGTTAAAAAAGAAAAAGTTAAAAAAATGTTCCCAGGTTATATATTGGTTGAAATGGTTATGACTGATGAAGCTTGGTACGTAGTTCGTAATACTCCTGGTGTTACTGGCTTTATTGGATCAAGTGGTAAGGGTGCTAAACCAACACCATTACAACCATATGAAGTTGATAAGATTTTAGGTAATATGGGAATAAGTCGTATGGATGTTGATAAAGATTTAGTTGTTGGTACAACTGTTAAAATTGTTGATGGTCCATTTAATGGTATGTTTGGTAAAATCGATAGTGTAGATTTACCAAATCAAAAAGTTATGTTATTGGTTGACTTATTTGGTCAAGAGACTTCTGTTGAAGTTGAGTTAAATCAAATTCAAAAAGCATAAAATAGTTGCAAAAACATAAATAGTATGTTATTATTTAGGGGCTATATTAAATTAATATAGATTTAGTGGGAAGCATGGTTTGCATTTATGAAAGCGGGAATCAAGCTATTTGGACCACTCGCGAAAACTAAAATATAGGAGGTGTTTTTCGTGGCAAAAGAAGCAATAAAGAAGATTAAATTACAAATTCCAGCAGGAAAAGCTACTCCAGCTCCACCAGTTGGTACTGTATTAGGACCTGCAGGAATTAATTTACAAGATTTTTGTACTAAGTATAATGATGCTACTAGAGATAAAATGGGTGATATTTTACCAGTAGAAATTTCAATTTATGATGACAGAAGTTTTGATTTCGTTATTAAAACTCCACCTGTACCATTCTTACTTAAAAAATATGCAAAAATCAATAAAGGATCTGTTAAAGGAGTTAATGAAACAGTTGCTACTTTAACTGAAGATCAATTAAGAGAAATTGCTGAAATCAAATTACCAGATTTAAATGCTTACGATGTAGAATCTGCAATGAAGATTGTTGCAGGAACTGCAAGAAATATGGGTATTTCAATCCCTGGTTATACTGATAAGTAATTATTCTATGTAGGTTATACCTATGTGGAAGGTTTATACCGCTATTACCACGTAAGGAGGAAAAAAGATGAAAAAGAGAAGTAAAAAATATACAGAAGCTATGTCTAAGTTAGAACGTAACAAAGTATATTCTAAAGAAGAGGCTGTTAAGTTAGTTAAAGAAACTTCTACTAGTTCTTTTGATGGTACTGTTGAAGTGGCTATGAGATTAAATATTGATACTAAAAAAGCTGATCAACAATTAAGAGGAGCAATTGTTCTTCCAAAAGGAACTGGTAAAACTACAAAAGTTTTAGTTATTGCTAGAGGAGAAAAAGCTGCTCAAGCAAAAGAAGCTGGTGCTGATTATGTAGGAGACGTTGATATGTTAGAAAAAATCGAAAAAGAAAATTGGTTCGATTTTGATACTATGATTGCTACTCCAGATATGATGCCACTTCTTGGTAAATTAGGTAGAGTTTTAGGCCCTAAAGGTTTAATGCCAAACCCTAAGACTGGTACTGTTACGTTAGATGTTGCTAAAGCTGTTCAAGAAGTTAAAGCTGGTCGTGTTGAATATCGTGCTGATAGTTTCGGAATTATTCACGGAGTTATTGGTAAGGTTTCATTCTCAGAAGAAGATTTGCTAGAAAACTTAAATGCTTTTGTAGCTGCTATCTTAAGAGTTAAACCAGCAACTGTAAAAGGTGATTATGTTAAGAGTATCGCTATAGCTTCAACTATGGGTCCTGGAATTAAAGTTGAAAATAATTTTGACAAATAGAAAGTTATAGGATATAATAAAGACAATTTGTAGGTGCCATAGACAGTAGGTATAACATAAATCCTACCGAGGACTTAATCTTAAGTATACGAAAGGTTCTCACGTCTATGTTCGTGAGAACCTTTTTTATGGCATCCCGAAAAATTAAGGAGGTGTTTTGATGGCAAGTGAAGCTAACTTAAAGAAAAAGCAAGCTGTAATCGATGAGATTAAAGATCGTGTTCAAAATGCTAATACTATCGTATTATTTGATTATCGTGGTATTACTGATAGTGAGGCTAAAGAGTTACGTGTTAAGTTAAGAGAATCTAACTCTGATTATAAAGTATATAAAAATACTTTAATGGCACGTGCATTTCATGATTTAGATATTGATTTAGATGAATCATTAACTGGACCAAGTGCTTTTGCTTATGGTGAAGATCAAATCGCACCAATTAAGGTATTGTCAGAATTTGCTAAAAATCATCCAGCATTAGTTTTAAAAGTAGGGATTGTTGATGGAGAAAAAGCTGATCAGGCTAAATTAGCAGAATATGCTACTATACCATCAAGAGATGGATTACTTACTATGCTTGCTGGTGGTATGATGGGAATTCCAAGAGACCTATCAATTTGCTTAGACTTATATAGTCAACAAAAAGAAGAAAATTAATTATAAATATAAGGAGGAAATAAAATGGCTAAATTAACTAAAGAAGAATTTATCAGTAGTTTAAAAGAAATGAATTTATTAGAAATTAAAGAATTAGTAGATGCAATGAAAGAAGAATTTGGTGTTGATCCATCTGCTGTAGCTGTTGCTGCACCTGCTGCTGGAGCTGCTGCTGATGATACTCCAAGTGCAGTTACTGTATCAATCGCTGATGCTGGAGCTGCTAAAGTTGCTGTTATCAAAGTTGTTAAAGAAATTACTGGTTTAGGATTAAAAGAATCTAAAGATATCGTTGATAACAACGGAGCAGTTAAAGAAAACATTTCTACTACTGAAGCTGATGAAATTAAAGCTAAGCTTGAAGAAGCTGGAGCTACTGTAGAAGTTAAGTAATTAACTTCTTTTTTTATGTTTTAAATCGTTTTTTGATTTATTTTAATGTGAATAGATGTTAAAAATAACTATTTTTGTAAAATTTCGTCAAAAAATTAAAAAACGTTTGACAAATTAAAACATTTACTGTATTATATGTTTACGAAAGGGAGAAAACTTATCAAATGTTTTGAGTTTTCTCCTTCTTTTTTGTTTAGAGGGGATAAGATGGGGCATTATTTTACAAACGAATATTTACCAAGTGATATAAAAGAAACCAAGTGTTTGGTTTTAGGAAACCATTTTACTTTTTTAACTGATAATGGAGTTTTTTCAAAAGACGGTTTGGATTTTGGCAGTAGACTTCTTCTTGAATCAATCCCGCTTGAAGAGGTTGGAGGCAAAATTCTAGATATGGGATGCGGTTATGGAGTTTTAGGAATCGTTTTGGCAAAGGTTTTGTCATCTAAGGTTGATATGGTTGATGTTAATTTAAGAGCATTACATCTTTCTAGAAGAAATGCTAAATTAAATGGTGTTTCGGATTATGTTTCTTGTTTTGAAAGTGATTGCTACAGTTCTATTACATCTAAGTATGCAACAATTATTACTAATCCTCCGATTAGAGCCGGTAAAAAAATTGTTTATGACATTGTGATGAATGCACACGAATACTTAAAAGATGGCGGTAATCTTTTTCTGGTTATTCGAAAGGAACAGGGTGCTAAATCGCTAATTGTCGACCTCGAAAAAGTCTATAATGTTAAGGTATTAGAAAAAAAGAAAGGCTTTTTCATTCTTCAGTGCCATTTATAATTGACTTATTGCACTTGTTGTGCTATTAATATAAATTGGCAATATATTTTTGTTGTATGTATTTTCTTTAAAAAAATTGTGTTAGGGGTGAATTGAGTGGCTTACAAAATAGTTAAATATGGTGACTATCGAGAAAGAAGAAATTTCTCACGTATTAGAAATACTTATGAACTAAAAGATTTGTTAGAAATCCAAAAGAAATCATATGAAAAATTTATTAATGAAGGTATCAAAGAGGTATTTGAAGATTTATTTCCAGTAGAAAATTTCTCTGGAACTTTATCACTTGAGTTTGGTGATTACCATTTTGATGAACCTCGTTACTCTATTAAGGAAAGTAAAGATAGAGAAACAACATATTCAGCACCTTTACGTGTTGAAGTTCGTTTACTAAACCGTGAAACTGGTGAAGTAAAAGAACAAGAGATTTTCATGGGTGATATGCCTATGATGACAGAAAGTGGAACTTTTGTTATCAATGGAGCAGAACGTGTTATTGTTTCACAATTAGTTCGTTCTCCTAGTGTGTATTTTAATCGTGAAGTGGATAAAAATGGTCGTGAATTAATTACTTCACAGATTATTCCAACACGTGGAACATGGTTAGAATTTGAAGTTGATGCAAGAGATGTATTATATGTTAGAATTGACCGTACAAGAAAAGTAACCTTAACTACTTTATTACGTGCGTTTGGTTTATCTAGTGATGATGAAATTTTATCAATGTTTGGTGAAGATGATTATCTAAAAAATACTATTGCAAAAGATTCTACTAAAAATACAGATGAGGCTTTAATTGAAATTTATGAAAAATTAAGACCTGGAGAACCTGCTACATTAGATTCTTCTAAGAACCAAATTATTACTAGATTTTTTGATGAATTTAGATATGATTTAGCTAAAGTTGGACGTTATAAGTTTAATCGTAAACTTAATGTGGTTGATCGTTTGTTGAATCAAACTTTAGCTGAGGATGTTTGTGATGCTGATGGTGTTGTTGTTCTTGAAAAAGGTACACAAATTACAAAAGCAAATTTAGATATTTTAAAGAGTGCGTTAGCTGCTGGTTTCGGTTTACAAGAAGTTACTATTAATGATGAATTAGATACTTATAATAAAGTACAAATTGTTAAGATTGTTGATCCAAGTGATAAAAAGAAAAAACTTATTGTCATTGGTAATGATCAAAGTATTGATGTTAAGAGATTAACAATTTCAGATGTTTATGCTTCTGTTTCTTATTATTTGAATTTATTACATGGTGTAGGTAACTATGATGAAATTGATCATTTGGGAAATAGACGTATTCGTCAAGTAGGGGAACTTTTACAAAATCAATTTAGAATTGGTGTTTCTCGTATGGAGAGAGTAATTCGTGAGCGTATGACTACGCAGGAAATGGAAGAAGTTACTCCAAAGACATTAATCAATATTCGTCCAGTTACAGCTGCTATGAAAGAATTCTTTGGTAGTTCTCAATTATCTCAATTTATGGATCAAACTAACCCTATTGCAGAACTTACTAATAAACGTCGTTTATCAGCTTTAGGACCTGGTGGATTATCAAGAGATCGTGCTGGAGTTGAAGTACGTGACGTTAATGCTTCTCATTATGGTCGTATTTGTCCAATTGAGTCTCCTGAAGGACCAAATATCGGACTTATTACTTCACTTGCAAGTTATGCTAAAATTGATGAGTATGGATTTATTATGACTCCATATCGTAAAGTTGTAGATAAAAAGATTACTGACGAAGTTGTTTATTTAACTGCTGATGAAGAACTTGATTATATTATTTCTCAATCTACAGTTGGTACAAATGAAGATAATGTTATTACTGATGAAATGGTAAATGCTCGTTTCCGTGGTGATAATATTTTGGCTAAACCTGAGCAGGTTGATTATATTGATGTAAGTCCACAACAGGTTGTATCTGTTACTACAAGTTGTATTCCATTCTTGGAACATGATGATGCTACTCGTGCATTGATGGGTGCAAACATGCAACGTCAGGCTATGCCTTTAATTAAGACTGAGGCTCCATATGTTGGTACTGGTGTTGAATTTATTGCAGCTAAAGATTCAGGAGTTGAAATTGTTTGTAAAGCTGATGGTGTTGTTGAATACGTAGATGCAAGAAAAATTGTTGTTAAGACTGCAAATGGTAAAGATACTTATCGTTTAGCTAACTTTGAACTTGCTAACTCTAGTATTTGTTCACATCAAAGACCAATTGTACATGTTGGTGATAAAGTTAAGGCTGGTGTTACTATCTTAGCTGATGGTAATTCTACAGATAAAGGTGAGCTTGCTTTAGGTAAAAATATGACAGTTGCTTTCATGACATTCAATGGATATAACTATGAGGATGCAGTAATTTTAAATGAAAATTTAGTAAAAGATGATAAATTTACTTCATTACATCTTGAAGACTATGAAATGCAATGTCGTGAAACTAAATTAGGACCTGAAGAAATTACTAGAGATATTCCTAATGTTAGTGAAGAAGCTCGTCGTAACTTAGATGAAAATGGTATTATTACCATAGGTACTGAAGTAAAAGAAGGAGATATCTTAGTTGGTAAAGTTACTCCTAAAGGTATGGCAGAACTTACTTCAGAAGAAAAATTATTACATGCAATTTTCGGAGAGAAAACTCGAGAAGTTCGTGATACTTCACTTCGTGTTCCACATGGTGGAGATGGTGTTGTTCATGATATTAAGATTTATTCTCGTAAAGATAATGATGAATTACCAGCTGGTGTTAGCAAAGTAATTCGTGTTTACATCATTCAAAAACGTAAGATTCAAGTTGGAGATAAGATGTCTGGACGTCATGGTAATAAGGGTGTTATTTCACTTATCTTACCTCAAGAAGATATGCCATATATGCCAGATGGTACACCAGTTGATATTATGTTAAATCCACAAGGTGTTCCTTCTCGTATGAATTTAGGACAAATTCTTGAAATTCATATGGGTATGGCTGCTAAGAAGTTAGGTGTTCATATTGCTACTCCAGTATTTGACGGTGCTCATATTGATGATATTCAAGCTATGATGAAGGAAGCTGGTATGGCTGAGGATGGTAAAACCGTTCTTTATGATGGACGTACTGGTGAACCATTTGATAATCGTATTGCCGTTGGTGTTATGTACATGATTAAGTTACACCACATGGTAGATGATAAACTTCATGCTCGTTCTACTGGTCCATATTCTTTAGTTACACAACAACCTCTTGGTGGTAAAGCACAGTTTGGTGGACAAAGATTTGGAGAAATGGAAGTTTGGGCATTATATGCTTATGGTGCAGCTCATACATTACAAGAAATGATGACTATTAAGTCTGATGATGTTGTTGGCCGTGTTAAGACATATGAAGCTATTATTAAAGGACAAGAAATTAAAGGAGCGGGTGTTCCAGAATCATTTAGAGTATTGATGAAAGAATTCCAAGCTTTAGGATTAGATGTTTCTATTATTGATGATGAAGGTAGAACATTAGAATTGAAAGAAATTGAAGAAGAAGAGGATCATGAAGATACTAAATTAGATATCTCTGAAGTTGAGAAGTCGCCGGCTGTTGCTATTACATCTTCTGAAGATGAAGAAACTGATGATGAGAATGAAGATGTAGACGATGATCAAGACTTTGATGATGAGTTAGAAGAAGACTTAAAAAAGGAAGAAGAATTTGAGGAAGGAGCTGATCTTTAATGATAGAAGTAAATAAGTTTGATGCATTAAAAATTGGAATCGCTTCACCTGAAAAAATTCGTGAATGGTCTTATGGAGAAGTAAAGAAACCTGAAACCATTAATTATCGTACTCTTCGTCCAGAGCGTGATGGATTATTCTGTGAAAAGATTTTTGGACCTACAAAAGACTTCGAATGTGCTTGTGGTAAATACAAGAGAGTACGTTATAAAAATATTGTATGTGATCGCTGTGGAGTTGAAGTAACTCGTTCTAAAGTTCGTCGTGAACGTATGGGACATATTGAGTTAGCAACTCCTGTCTCTCACATTTGGTTCTTTAAAGGTGTACCATCTCGTATGGGATTAGTTCTTGATATGAGTCCAAGAGATTTGGAAGAGGTATTATATTTTGTTAGTTATGTAGTTATTGATAAAGGAAATACACCTCTTGAAAATAAGCAAACATTATCAGAAAAAGAATACAGAGCATATTATGAAAAATATGGTACTGGTTTCAAAGTTGGTATGGGTGCTGAAGCTATTAAGGAATTATTAAAGAAAGTTGATTTGAAGAAAGAAATTGATGAAATAGAAGAAGAATTAAAGAATGCTCAAGGTCAAAAGAGAACTCGTTTATTAAAGAGATTAGATGTTTTGGATGCCTTCTATCATTCTGGTAATAAACCTGAATGGATGATTTTAGATTGTATTCCAGTTATTCCACCAGATTTACGTCCAATGATTCAGTTGGATGGTGGACGTTTTGCTACTAGTGATTTAAATGATTTATATCGTCGTGTTATTAACCGTAATAATCGTTTAAAGAAACTTATTGATTTAGGTGCTCCTGGAATTATTATCCAAAATGAAAAACGTATGTTACAAGAAGCTGTAGATGCATTATTTGATAATGGTCGTCGTGGAAGAAGTGTTACTGGAGCTGGAAATAGACCATTAAAATCAATTTCATCTATGTTAAAAGGTAAACAAGGTCGTTTCCGTCAAAACCTATTAGGAAAACGTGTTGACTATTCTGGACGTTCTGTTATCGTTGTAGGACCTAGTCTTAAAATGTATCAATGTGGTATTCCTAAAGAAATGGCACTTGAATTATTTAAACCTCATGTTATTCATGGATTAGTAAGCAAAGATATTGCTCATAATATTAAAGCTGCTAAGAGATTAATTGATAATCAAGATCCTGTTGTTTGGGATATTGTTGAGGAAGTAATTAAAGAGCATCCAGTATTATTAAACCGTGCTCCTACATTACACCGTTTAGGAATTCAAGCTTTTGAACCTGTTTTAGTTGGTGGAAAAGCTATTCGTTTGCATCCATTGGTTTGTCCAGCATTTAATGCAGACTTCGATGGTGATCAAATGGCAGTGCACGTTCCACTTTCAGAAGAAGCACAAGCTGAAGCTAGACTTTTGATGTTAGGTTCTGGAAATATTTTGAAACCTTCTGATGGAAAACCAATTGTTACACCAGCACAAGATATGGTTTTAGGTAACTATTATATTACAATGGAAAAAGCTGGTGAAGATGGTGAAGGTAGAGTATTTAAAAATACTAATGAAGCATTAATGGCTTATGAGAGACGTGAATTAACTCTACATACTCGTATTGCTATTCCTGTTGATTCATTTAAACATAAATTGTTTACTGAGAGTCAAAAAGGTAAATATTTAGTTACAACTGTTGGTAAAATTAAGTTTAATGAAATCTTACCAGATTCATTTGCTTATATTAATGAACCTACGGATGATAATATTCAAAATATTACTCCTAATAAGTATTTCTTGGAAAAAGGTACTGATATTAAAGCTGCTATTAAAGATATGCCTTTAGTTAAGCCTTTTGCTAAAGGAACTTTGGAGAAGATTATTGATCAAGTATTTAAGCGTTATAAAACTACTGAAACTTCTACAATGCTTGATAGTTTAAAAGATTTAGGATTTAAGTATTCAACAATTGCTGGTATTACTATCAGTATGGCAGATGTTGTTACAAGTAATAAAAAGTCTGAAATCGTTGCTGAAAATCAAAAGATGGTTGATAAGATTAATAAACAATATAAACGTGGTCTTATTACTGAAGAAGAAAGATTTAATAAAGTAATTGAAACATGGAATGGTGCAAAGGATCAAGTTCAAGAAGAACTTGAAGAAATTGCAAATAAAGAAGTAGATAATCCTATCTTCATGATGATGCATTCTAAAGCGCGTGGTAATATTTCCAACTTTACACAGATTGCTGGTATGCGTGGTATCATGGCTAAACCAGATGGATCATCTGTTGAAATTCCAGTTCTTTCAAACTTTAAAGAAGGTCTTTCTGTTGCTGAATTCTTCTTATCTACACATGGTGCTCGTAAGGGTAGTGCAGATACTGCATTGAAGACAGCAGACTCTGGATATTTAACTCGTCGTTTAGTTGATGTTTCTCAAGATATTATTGTTCGTGAAGAAGATTGTGGCACAGATCAAGGTGTTGTTGTTCGTGATTTCATCAATGAAAAAACTGGTGCTGTTATTGAAAGCTTACATGATCGTATTGTTGGTCGTTTCACAAATAAGAAAGTTATTAATCCAGAAACAAAAGAAGTTATTGTTGATAAATTACAATTGATTACAGAATCTATTGCTGATAAGATTATTGCAGCAGGAATTACAGAAGTAGAAATTCGCACAATTCTTACATGTAATACTGTTAACGGTGTTTGTCAAAAATGTTATGGTCGCAACTTAGCAACTGGTAACTTAGTTGAAATTGGTGAAGCTGTTGGTGTTATGGCTGCTCAATCTATCGGTGAACCTGGTACACAGCTTACAATGCGTACATTCCATACTGGTGGTGTTGCTGGTGGAGAAGATATTACTCAAGGTCTTCCTCGTGTACAAGAGTTATTCGAAGCTCGTAATCCAAAAGGTAAAGCAACAATTGCTGAAATTGATGGTAAAGTTACTAAGATTAAAGAAGATCACGGTAAGTTTAAGATTAGTATTACTAACAAATTAGAAACAAAAGAACATGTTACTAATTATGGTGCAAAACTTTGCGTTGAAAAAGGTGACGATGTTGTTTGTGGAGATAAGCTTACTGAGGGTGCTATTAGTCCAAAAGAATTATTAGCTGTTACTGATCCACTTACTACTCAAGAGTATATCTTGAAAGAAGTTCAATATACTTATCGTTCACAGGGTGTTGATATTGCAGATAAACATATCGAAGTTATTGCTCGTCGTATGATTAGTAAGATTCGTATTATTGAAGGTGGAGATACCAAACTTCTTCCTGGATCACTTGTTAACTTCCGTGAATTTACTGATAGTAATAAAGAAGCTGTTATTCAAGGTAAAAAGCCTGCTCTTGGTAAACCTATTCTTCTTGGTATTACAAAGGCTGCTCTTGAAACTGATTCCTTCTTATCAGCTGCATCATTCCAAGAGACAACTCGTATCTTAACTGATGCTGCTATTAAAGGTAAAGTTGACCACTTAGAAGGATTAAAAGAAAATGTTATTATTGGTAAGTTAATTCCAGCTGGTACTGGAGCAAAAGCTTATCGTAATGTCGATTATGAACTTGCATCTCAATTTATTGATGAAGAACCATTAGATAAATTAGAAGATGAATTTATGGAGTAGGTTTCTACTCCTTTTTTTGTGCTTCTTTACAAACATAGGAAACTTTAGTAAAATATGATTAGGGTGATGATATGGCAAAGTTAAATAATAAAGGTTGGGGTATTTCTAATATGATTGGTTTTTTAGTTGTTTTTATTATCTTTTTATTTATAATTGGTTATTTAGTTTATCACGTTGATCATGAAAAAGATTCGGATATTCATTTAATGGAGAATGAATATATAATTTTAAAATATAACCTTGAATAAAAAAACAAGTTTTCATTATTAAACTTGTTTTTTTATTGGAAATACTTGGTCGAAAGCTTCTTTTCTTTTATATACTATCTGTTCTATTTCGTTCAATGCTAGTGGTTTATTTTCGTATAATTCTGCAAAGCATCTTAATAAAGTGTTATAATCGTCTTTTAATGCTTCTGCAAACTTATCCTGATAAGTTATTTCATAGGCTGATAACATATACCATTTTAGCATTCCTTCGCCCATTTGTGAAATTAGTAACGCTCCAGCTTTTTCTTGCATAGATATTGGTGAGTTAATTATTAAGGCTGTTGAAGTGTTTTCTTCTATTGCAATAGGAATGTCACAAACGGATATAAAAAAGTCTGTATCTAATCCTAATTTTGTGGCTAGAGATAAAAAGGCTTTGCTTGATTGGGTATGTGCTGTTTTTATTATTTCATTATACATTTTTTCGCCTCTTTTTCTGTATTATTATAACACTATTTGTCATTAATTATAGTATTCCTTTTTTGTTATTAAAATTTCTTTTATTTTTTCCTAATTCTATTGACTTTCTATTTTCTAAATGTTATATTATATCTGCTAATTAAATTACTTTGCATGGGCAAAGTTTTATTTAGGAGCTATGATGATACACCTGGACATGTGTAAAGAAAGGAGATATATTTTATGCCTACATTAAACCAATTAGTTCATAATAAACGTAAGAAAAAGGTTAGAAAGAGTAGCGCTCCAGTATTAAATGTTGGATTGAATACATTAACAAAGAAAACTACTAATACTAGCTCTCCTCAAAAACGTGGTGTATGTACTCGTGTTGGTACTAAAACACCTAAGAAACCTAACTCTGCATTACGTAAGTATGCTCGTGTTCGTTTATCTAATGGTAAGGAAGTTGATACATATATTCCTGGTATTGGACACAACTTACAAGAGCACAGTGTTGTTTTAATTCGTGGTGGCCGTGTTAAGGACTTAATCGGTGTTCGTTATCACATTATTCGTGGTACATTAGATACTGCTGGTGTTAAAGACCGTAAACAAGGTCGTAGTAAATACGGTGCTAAAAGACCAAAAGATAGTAAGTAATTTTAAGTTTTTGAAGGGAGGAAGTAAAAATGCGTAAAAGACGTGCAGTAAAAAGAGATGTTTTACCAGATCCAATATATAAATCTAAAGTTGTTACTAAGTTAATTAATACAGTTATGTTGGATGGTAAAAAAGGAATTGCTCAAACAATCGTGTATGAAGCATTTGATAAAGTAAAAGATAAGACTGGTAAAGAACCACTAGAAGTTTTTGAAGCTGCTATGGAAAATATCAAGCCTCAACTTGAAGTTAAGAGTCGTCGTGTTGGTGGTTCAAATTATCAAGTACCAATCGAAGTATCACCAGCTAGAAGTCAAGCTTTGGCTTTAAGATGGTTAACTAAATTTTCTCGTGACCGTGGTGGTAAGGGAATGGCTGATAACTTAGCTAATGAAATCGTTGATGCATCTAATGGTACTGGTGCTACAGTTAAAAAACGTGAAGATACACATAGAATGGCTGAAGCTAATAAAGCTTTTGCACATTATAGATGGTAGGAAAGGAGTCATTATATGGCAAGAGATACGTCTTTAGAAAAGACAAGAAATATTGGAATTATGGCTCATATCGATGCAGGTAAAACTACTTGTACCGAAAGAATTTTGTTCCATACAGGAGTTACTCATAAGATTGGTGAAACTCATGATGGAGAATCACAAATGGACTGGATGGAACAAGAACAAGAACGTGGTATTACTATCACTTCTGCAGCTACAACAGCTCACTGGAAAGGATATCGTTTAAATATTATCGATACTCCTGGACACGTAGACTTTACTATTGAAGTTTCACGTTCATTGCGTGTACTTGATGGTTCTGTTGCGTTGATTGATGCGCAAGCAGGTGTTGAGCCACAAACTGAAACTGTTTGGAGACAAGCTTCTGAATTTAAAGTTCCAAGAATTATTTTTGCAAATAAGATGGACAAAATGGGAGCAAACTTTGAATACAGTTTAAAAACAATTAAAGATCGTTTAGGTGTTAATGCAAAACCTATTGAATGGCCAATTGGTGCTGAAGATCAATTCCATGGAGTAATTGATTTAGTTACTATGAAGGCTTATGAATATGATGGACAACAAGCAGAAAACGCTAAGGAAATTGAAATTCCTGCAGATCTTAAAGACATTGCTGAAGAAAAGCGTGCTGAATTAATTGATGCAGTAGCTGAATTTGATGATGATATGATGATGACATATCTTGATGGTGGAGAAGTTACTGTTGAAATGATTAAGAAAGCTATTAGAACTGGTACATTAAAAGCTGAATTTTTCCCAGTTATGTGTGGAACAGCTTTAGGAAATATGGGTATTAAGTTATTACTTGATGCTGTAATTGACTATTTACCAAGTCCATTAGATATTCCATCAATTACTGGAACAGATTTGGATGGTAATGAAGCAGTTCGTCATCCTAGTGATAATGAACCATTTGCAGCTTTAGCATTTAAAGTTATGACTGATCCTTTTGTCGGACGTTTAACTTTCTTTAGAGTTTATTCTGGTCATTTATCTAGTGGTAGTTATGTATTAAACTCAACTAAAGATTCTAAAGAAAGAATTGGTCGTATTCTTCAAATGCATGCAAATCATCGTAAAGAAATTTCTGATGTTTATACTGGTGATATTGCAGCAGCTGTTGGTCTTAAGAATACTACTACTGGTGATACTTTATGTGATGAAAAGAAACCTATTATTCTTGAACAGATGGAGTTCCCAGAACCAGTTATTCAATTAGCTATTGAACCAAAATCAAAAGCTGATCAAGATAAGATGGCTTTAGCATTACAAAAATTAGCTGAAGAAGATCCAACTTTCAAAGTTCATACTGATCATGAAACTGGTCAAACAGTTATTGCTGGTATGGGTGAGTTACACTTAGATGTATTAGTTGATCGTATGAAACGTGAGTTCCATGTTGAAGCCAATGTTGGTGCTCCACAAGTTGCTTATCGTGAGACTATTAAGAAAGCTGGAGAATGTGAAGGTAAATATATTAAACAATCTGGTGGTCGTGGACAATATGGACACGTTTGGGTTAAATTTGAACCAAATCCTGATAAAGGATACGAATTTGTTGATCAAATCGTTGGTGGTGTTGTTCCTCGTGAATATATTCCAGTTGTTGATAAAGGATTACAAGAAGCAATGCAATCTGGTATTCTTGCTGGATATCCTATGATTGATGTTAAATGTACATTATATGATGGTAGTTATCATGATGTTGACTCTAATGAAATGGCATTTAAGATTGCTGCAAGTATGGCTTTAAAAGAAGCTAGAAATAAATGTAATCCTGTATTATTAGAACCAATTATGAAGGTTGATGTTACTACACCTGATGAATATTTTGGTAATGTTATGGGTGATTTGACATCAAGAAGAGGTCGTCCATTAGGACAAGAAACTCAAGGTAACGCTGTTAAATTGAGTGCTATGGTACCACTTGCAGAAATGTTTGGTTATGCTACTAATCTTCGTTCTAATACACAAGGTCGTGCAACATTTGTTATGTTCTTCGATCATTATGAAGAAGTTCCTAAAAACATTGCTGATGAAATTATTAAAAAGAGTGGAAATTAGTTAAAAGTGTATCAAAATAGTTGAAAATCTTTCAATTATTAGATAAAATATATGTTGTAAATGAAAAAGGAGGAAATTAATATATGGCAAAAGAAAAATTTGATCGTTCAAAACCACATGTTAACATTGGTACAATTGGACACGTAGATCATGGTAAAACTACTTTAACTGCTGCTATTAGTAAAGTTTTAGCTGGTAAATATGGTAATGAAGCTGTTGAATTTGCTAATATCGATAAGGCACCAGAAGAAAGAGAACGTGGTATTACTATTAATACTGCACACATTGAATACAGTACAGAAAAGAGACATTATGCTCATGTTGACTGTCCAGGACATGCTGACTATGTTAAGAACATGATTACTGGTGCAGCTCAAATGGATGGTGCTATCTTAGTTATTGCTGCTACAGATGGACCTATGGCTCAAACTCGTGAACATATCTTACTTGCTCGTCAAGTTGGAGTACCTAAAATGGTTGTATTCTTAAATAAATGTGATATGGTTGACGATGAAGAATTATTAGACTTAGTAGAAATGGAAGTTCGTGAATTATTAAACGAATATGGATATGACGGAGATGAAACTCCAATCATCCGTGGTTCTGCTCTTAAAGCTCTTGAAGGAGATCCTAAGTGGGTAGAAAAGATCAACGAATTAATGGATGCTGTTGATACTTGGATTCCAACTCCTGAAAGAGATAATGACAAACCATTCTTAATGAGTATCGAAGATGTATTCACTATCACTGGACGTGGTACTGTTGTTACAGGACGTGTTGAACGTGGTATGTTAAAACTTAATGACGAAGTTGAAATCGTTGGTATTAAACCAACTAAGAAGACTGTTGTTACAGGAATTGAAATGTTCCGTAAACAATTAGACTTTGCTGAAGCTGGAGACAATGCCGGAGTATTATTACGTGGTATTTCTCGTGAAGAAGTTGAACGTGGACAAGTTCTTGCTAAACCAGGAAGTGTTACACCTCATCATAAATTCAAAGCTGCAGTTTATGTATTAAGCAAAGAAGAAGGTGGACGTCATACTCCATTCTTCACAAACTATCGTCCTCAATTCTATTTCAGAACTACAGACGTAACTGGTGTTATTACTTTACCAGAAGGTGTAGAAATGGTAATGCCAGGTGATAACGTTAACATGGAAGTTGAATTAATTCACTCTATCGCACTTGAACAAGGAACTAAATTCTCTATTCGTGAGGGTGGACGTACTGTTGGTGCTGGTAACGTTACTGAAATCGTTGAGTAATAGTAATAAAAAGAACCGTTTGGTTCTTTTTTTGTTTCAATAAAAAAAGGCATTCTTTGAATGCCTATAAGTTTTTTAAATCTCCATGTAATGCTTTTACTTTCCAACCTTCTAATTCATCTAGGTATGGTTCATAAAAGTCATTTAATACACATATTTCTTTTCTAAAATAAAATGCAAATGCAATTTCTGCAAAAGAATTTGGTCCAATATAATTTTCTATGCCATTTTTTGTAGCATTTACTACTAGTATAATATCACTTTTCGGATCTTGTATTCTGTCAAAATGAGCTCTAGAGGCTATTTCTTTTGGTAAACCTTTCATACATTCTATTGGTAATAGCACATTACAATTCATTTTCTCTAGTTCATCTTTGATTTTTAATATCTCGTTTTTTACTTTCATACTACCACAGAGTACGACAACTGTTTTTTTCATGTTATCCCTGATTTCTATTGTTTATTTTTTTCCAAAGTTTCTATATAAGTTATAAGTAAAATTATTTAATATAATATCAAATTCACCAATATATTCTGTAATAATTGAATTAAATCCTAATTTCATTTCGTTTAGACCACTAAATTTATTTTTTCTTTCAAATTCACCAACAATGGCATTTAAATTTAGATATTTTAGTTGCTGTTTATTATAGTCGTCTATCATTCTCCATTTTAATAAATATCCAGGATTAAGATTTGAAAACTTTGTATCAAAACCATCCATATATAAGAATGCAGAATTATCATATTTTAATACAATTGCTCCAGCAACAATAATTCCGTTTGGGTATTGTTTTAATAATTCTGTGGCTTGTACCATGCTATTCTTATAAGTGTTTAATAACTTATCTGATTCCATTTTTTTATTTAATAGTGCATTTTTTGCTTGTTGAGAAATGTCTGGTTGTTGTATTTTTTCTGCTATTAGGTTATTTTTATCCATTTCTCGTTCATATTCTCTTCTACTATTTACTACATATATTTCCGTATTTATTTTAGCATAATAAACATCACAATTGTCTCCAAAATTACTAATTAATTCTCTATAGAATTCAATCGGTTTTGGTGATTTTCTTTTAATGAAGTTATAAAGAGTATTTATATTTTTACTTGGATCTTTATAACATTGTACACCACTGTTTGCGGCTTTTCTAATCTTGTGTCTTGTTCTTTTATCAAAACTGTTAAAGATTTCTCTAATGTCTTTGTTTAACATCACTAGAGCTTCCCATCTTGGTTTTTCTCCTTCAAAGAATAGGGTTCTTCCTTGATGTTTAAACCCTGATTTTTGAAGGTTTGCCATTATGAGATTTATTTGGTTATTAAAATTCATAATGTTTCCTTCGTGGTCTCTAATTGATGCTGGAATGTAGGGATCAATTTTTAGAAGCATGAAGCCTTGCTTTCCCAATACTTTTTTTAATTTTTCAGCTAATTCTTGTAGTTGATTAGGGTTATCATAATTAAATAACATTCCTCTTGGAGCATAAGCAATTTTGTGCCCCATGAAGACTTCTCTGTATATGATTAAGGAAGCGCCAATCAATGTATTAGAGTCGTCTGTAATACCCAAAAAGTGTATATTAAATCCGAATTTTCTCATGGTTTTTCCGTATGCTGATGACTGATAATAATTTCTGTATCTATGTCTGGATGCATAGCGGTCGAATTGTTCAGGGGTTATTGTTACTATCCTCATAGACGCTTCTCCTATTCTCTGTTCATTATACCATAAAAAAGATATTCCTTTCAATATATTATACTTATTTCAGTGGCTAATTTTTTTAGTTTATAGTATACTTATATTGGTGATATTATGTTTGAAAATAATAAGATTTTAATTTTAGGTTTTGCAAGAAGTGGTTATGAAGCTGCTAAGGTTTTAGTTCAGCGCGGTAATCAGGTTATTTTGAATGATAGTAAAAAGGAAGATGCTTTAGATCAGGAAAAAATAAAAGAATTGAAAGATATGGGTGTAGAATTTGTTTTTGGTTCTCATCCTGATGATTTGTTAGATTCTTCTTTTGATTATCTTATTAAGAATCCTGGTGTTCCTATTCATCATAAGTATGTTTTGAAAGCTAGAGAGTTAGGAATTGAAGTACTCAATGAAGTAGAGATGGCTTATCGTTTGTTTCCTAAAAACATTACTCTTATTGGAATTACTGGTACCAATGGTAAGACAACAACAACTTCTTTAACTTATGAGATTGTTAAAAGAGCATACGGTGATAGAGTTCATTTAGCAGGAAATATAGGTTATCCTCTTTCTGGAATTTTGAATGATTTGAAAGAGGGGGATATTGTAGTAATGGAAGTATCTTGCCAACAACTTGAGAATTTATCTACGTTTTGTCCACATATAGCTGTTATGACAAACTTAAGTCCAGCACATATTGATTTCTTTGGTAGCTATGAAATTTATAAAAAAGTAAAGGCAAAGTTATTTCAAAATCAAACTGCTGATGATATAGCTATTTTAAATGTAGAAAATACAGATGTTTTGGATGAAACAAAACACATTAAGTCTATAAAGAAATTTTTCTCAAGTGAAAATTCTATTAATGGTTGCTATTTAGATGGTAGAGATATTTATTATTATGGTAAGAAGATTTTAAATCGTGATGATATTTTAATTGCTGGTTTACATAATGTAGAAAATGTTATGGCGGCTTTGATGGTTGCGAAAGAGTTAGATATTCCAGATTCTATTATTGTGGATGTGGTTCGTCATTTTACTGGTGTAGAACATCGTTTAGAGTATGTTGGTACTGTAGATGGTCGTAAATTTTATAATGATACCGAAGCTACTAATATTAAATGTACACAGATTGCGTTATCTTCTTTTGATGATCCTACTATTTTAATTTTAGGTGGTTTAGAGCGTGGGCAAGATTTCTTTGAGTTATCTTCTTATTTGGATCATGTTAAATGTATTGTTGCGATTGGGGAGTGTCGTAATCGAGTAGTTCAGTTTGCAAAAACTATGGAAATTCCAGTTTATAGTTTTGAGTTTTTAAAAGATGGATTTGCAAAGTGTTATGAAGTATCTGTTCCGGGTGATGTTATTTTATTAAGTCCTGCTTCAGCTTCATGGGATCAATATAAAGAGTGTGAAATTCGTGGAACAGAATTTAAAAACTATGTTAAAGATTTAAAAAACACTCAAAAATAAATGTAAATAGTGTTATAATAATGTTTGGGAAAGGATGGATATTATGAAAATAAAAGATGTAAAAGCTAGAGAAATATTAGATTCTCGTGGAAATCCTACTGTTGAAGTAGATGTTATTTTAGAAAATGGTGTTAGAGGACGTGCTGCTGTACCAAGTGGTGCTTCTACTGGTGAGAGAGAAGCTTTAGAGATGCGTGATGGTGGAAGTCGTTATAATGGTAAGGGTGTTTTAAATGCTGTTAATAACGTAAATACTATTATCCGTGATAAAGTAATTGGTATGGATGCTGCAGACCAAAAGACACTTGATTATACAATGATTGAATTAGATGGTACTGAGACTAAGTCCAAACTTGGTGCTAATGCTATTTTAGGTGTTAGTATGGCTGCTTTAAAGGCAAGTGCTATTAATGAAGGAAAAGAATTATATGAATATGTTGGTAATGGGAAAACTTTACCAGTTCCTATGATGAATATTATTAATGGTGGTGCTCATGCTGATAATAATCTAGATTTTCAAGAGTTTATGATTATTCCACAACGTGACACTATTCATGAAAGAGTTCGTGTAGGTGCTGAAGTATTCCATGCATTAAAGAAAGTATTAAATGATAAAGGTTACTTTACTGGTGTTGGAGATGAAGGTGGATTTGCTCCAAATTTAGGATCTAACAAAGAAGGTTTTGAATTAATTATGGAGGCTATTCGCAATGCTGGTTATGAGCCTGGAAAAGATGTTAAACTAGCTATTGATGTTGCTGCTTCAGAATTTTATAGTGACGGAGTATACCATGTTGATGGAAAAGAATTAACTACTGATGAATTAATTAACTTCTATGAAGATTTAGTAAATACTTATCCAATTATTTCTATTGAGGATCCAGTAGATGAAAATGATTGGGATGGATTTACTAAGGTTACTGAACGTTTAGGTGATAGAATTCAATTAGTAGGTGATGACTTATTTGTTACAAATAAGAAATGTTTACAGATGGGTATTGATCATCATGCTGGTAATGCTATTTTGTTAAAAGTTAATCAAATTGGTACTATTACTGAAACTTTAGAAACAATTGAACTTGCTAAGAGTCATGGATATAGGACTATTATTTCTCACAGAAGTGGAGAAACAGAAGATACTACAATTGCTGATTTAGCAGTAGGTCTTGATTTAGGACAAATTAAGACTGGTTCTATGTCTAGAACAGATCGTATTTGTAAATATAATCAATTAATGAGAATTGAAGAAGAGTTAAATTAATTAACTCTTTTTTTGTTGACAAATGAATATTTCTGTATTATTCTAATTTTATCGTTTAAAGCCTTATAAAAGGACATAATGTAATTAGCTCTTATATCAGTGATTTGAGGATAGTGTGAACTCAATTATAATCTAATTATATTCCTACCTTTTTGGCGAAGCATTGCTTCCGGTGTTCTTACATCGTTATTGAATTAAGTAATAAAGGATGGTACCGTGCATAAGCACTCCTTTGGTATCATTCTTTTTTTATAGGAGGGATTTTATGAAAAATGAAGCTATTACAAGTAGAGATGTAGATTTTGCAAAATGGTATACAGATGTTGTAAAAGCTGCTAAGCTTTGTGATTATTCTAATGTAAAGGGCTGTGTGGTATTTGAACCTGCTGGTTATGCTTTATGGGAAAAAATGAGAGAGGTATTAGATGGTATGTTTAAAGAAACAGGTCATCAAAATGTTTATATGCCTTTACTTATTCCTGAGAGTTTGTTGAAAAAAGAAGGAGAGTTAATTGATGGTTTTGCTCCTGAAGTTGCTTGGGTAACTCATGGTGGATCTAAAGAGTTAGAGGAAAGACTTTGTGTTCGACCAACCAGTGAAACTTTATTTAGTGATTATTATAGTAGTGTTGTTAAATCTTATAGAGATTTACCTATGAAATATAACCAATGGTGTAGTGTTATGAGATGGGAAAAAACAACAAAACCATTTTTAAGAAGTAGAGAGTTTTTATGGCAGGAAGGTCATACTGTTCATGCTACTGCAGAAGAAGCAGAAGCAGAAACTAGATTAATGTTAAATATTTATAAGAAGTTTTTTGAGGATTATTTGGCAATCCCAGTTATTACTGGTAAGAAAACAGATAAAGAGAAGTTTGCTGGGGCTGAGTACTCTTTAACAATAGAAGCTCTTATGTATAATGGTGTTGCTTTACAATCAGGTACTAGTCATTACTTTGGTCAGAAATTTGCAAAGGCTTATGACATTACTTTTACTAATAAAAATAACGAATTAGAATATGCTTATCAAACTTCTTGGGGCGTTACTACGCGTATGATTGGTGCTTTAATTATGGTTCACAGTGATGATTTTGGATTGGTTCTTCCACCAAAGATTGCACCAAAACAGGTAGTTATTGTTCCTATTGGAGATGTTAATGAGAAAGTAGATGAAGTTTATCAGGCATTAAAAGAGAGTGGTATTTCTGTTGTGGTTGATGATTCTGATAAGTCTCCAGGTTTTAAATTTAAAGAATCTGAAGTAAATGGAATTCCAGTTCGTATTGAGATTGGTGAAAGAGATTTGAAGAATGATTTCTATACAGTTGCTAGACGTGATACACATGAGAAAATGAAAGTTTCTACTGATGTTGATATTGTTTCTTATGTAACTGATTTGATGAATGCTATGCAAAAGAATTTATATGATAAGGCAAAAGAAAGACGTGACAAGATGACTTATGAAGTAGAGACTGTTGATAAGATTCGTGAGATTATTGAAAATCATCCAGGATTTATTATTGCAGATTGGTGTGGTGATCAAGCTTGTGAAGAATCTTTAAAAGAAATTGGCGGTCTTAAATCTAGATGTATTTTAGAAAAAGAAGAACCAACTCATCATTGCGTTGTATGCGGTAAAGAAGCAAAACATCGTGTTGTTTGGGGAATTCAATATTAATTTGCATAAAATAATATATATTCTTTTATAGGAGGATATTATGAAATTAAAAGGTAATTATTTTTTTACACAAAAAGAAGATGTCAAGGACGAAGATTCTGTTAGTGCAAATTTATTAGTTCGTGCTGGAATGATAAAAAAAGTTGGTAGTGGTATTTATACATTTTTACCTTTAGGGCTTCGTGTTTTAAAGAAAATTGAAAATATTATTCGAGAAGAAATGGATGGTATTTCTTCTAATGAGTTGGTTATGCCTAGTTTACTTCCTGAAGATGTTTATGCAAAAAGTGGTAGATTAGAAGCTTTTGGAGATGATATGTTTCGTCTTCATGATCGTGTTGGTAGAGGATATGTATTAGGTCCTACTCATGAAGAGATGTTTGTAGAAGTAGCAAAGGATGTTATTCATTCTTATAAAGATATGCCATTAAGTTTATATCAGATTGCTAATAAGTATAGAGATGAACCTAGAAGTCGATATGGTTTAATTAGAACTCGTGAATTTATTATGAAGGATGCTTATACTTTTGATAAAAATGAAGAAGAGTTATCAAAATCTTATCAAGCTATGTTTGACGCTTATCATAGGATTTTTAAACGAATTGGCCTTAATTATGAAGTAGTGCAGGCTGATACTGGAGCTATGGGAGGAAGTTTATCTGAAGAATTTCAAGCAATTTGTGATATTGGTGAAGATACTATCGTTATTTGCAATCATTGTCATAAAGCAATGAATATTGAAATATGCGAGTGTCAAGGTCATTTGGAAGAAAATACGGAAGAGAAGAAGTTAGATAAAGAATTATTACATACTCCTGGTGTTGGTACTATTGATGAGTTATCTCATTCTTATGATATCGACCCTAAAAAGACTGTTAAAACATTAATTTATAAAGTGGATGGTAAGTTTTATGCTTTTTTACTTCGTGGTGATAGAGAATTAAATGAAACTAAGGTTAGTAAAATTTTATCGGCTAAGGAGATTGAGATGGCTTCTGTTGAAGAGGACGAAGAAATTACTCATGCTAAAGTAGGATTTGCTGGCCCTATTGGTCTAAATATTCCTGTTGTTGTGGATTTGGAAGTTTTAGATATGCAAAATTTTGTGGTAGGTGCTAATAAGACGGATTATCATTATGTTAATGTTAATATGAGTGATTTTCATTACGATATGGTAGCAGATATTCGATTTGTTTGTGAGGGTGATGTTTGTCCTGTTTGTGGAAATAAGCTACAGTTTAAGAAAGGAATTGAAGTAGGGAATACTTTTAAATTAGGTACAAAGTATTCTGAATCTTTAGGATTGTATTATGCTGATGAGGACAATCACTTAATGCCTGTTGTTATGGGGTGTTATGGTATTGGTGTTGCACGAGTCTTAGCTGCTTATGTGGAGCAACATCATGATGATTTTGGTATTATTTTTACGCCTGAACTTTCTCCTTATGATATAGCGATTGTTATTGTTAATATGAAAGATGAGGTTCAAGTTTCTTTGGCTGAGGAGCTTTATCATACCTTAGAAAGTGCAGGTAAATCTGTTCTTTTAGATAATCGTGATTTAAGAGTTGGTGTTAAGTTTAAGGATATGGATTTAATTGGTATTCCTAATCGTATTACAATCGGCCGTAAAGCAGAGTCAAGAATTGCTGAGATGAAACGACGCGATTTAGAAGAAGTTCAAGAGTTAGAGATAGACAAGATATTAGATTATATTTGATATCTTGTTTTTTTTGCTTATTTGTGATATAATATGTCAAACAATGAGGGGGGATTTTAGTGAGTAGAAGCGTACCTAATGAGGAATTACCAGTCACTATTTCTAGTAATTATAAAACGATTCCTAATGTATATAAGTTACCTAGAATTGGTGCTGGACATGATGGGTATATTTTTCAATTTAATAATCAAGCACTAAAATTATTAAAATATGATATTACATTAAGAAAAGAACAGGGTCTTATGACTTTTGAAAAAGCTTTATATTTTAAAGATCACTTGCATTTACAACGTATAACTCAACCTACAGATATTTTATTAAATCAGGATGGTGTTTATACTGGATATGTGATGCCTTATATTGATGATTTAACTTCTCCTAAGAAAAAAGGAACTCCAAGGTATCGTCAACCGGGAGACTTTAGTTGTGGGGATTTGATTGAGTCTTGGGATTTGTTAGAACAAGATTTTTCACAAATGACTGCTAATCATGTTAGAGCTAAAGATATTAATCGAGGTAGCTATTTATTTGGTTCTGATTTTATGTACTTATGTGATATGGATAAATATGAAGTTACGAGTGGAAGCCCTGCTGATATGAATCAGTCATCTTTAAATTTTGCTATGGCTAAGTTTTTGGCTTATGAGATGGAAAAATCGGATGCTTATGATAAAAGTCGAAAACGTGAAATTGACCGTTGGGTGAAAAAACAATCTAATTCTAGAGGCTTTTTTCAAGATATTCAAACAGAAATTGGAAGCGATTATGGTACTCCTATTTCGGAATTTACAGATTATAAGGTAAAAACTTTACTTCGTTAGTTGCATTCAGTTTAAAAATATGGTATTATATTGGTATTGTTAACGGAGGTGTGCTATGGAAACAGCGCTCTTAATTATATCTATTTTGCTTATTGTGATTGTTTTATTACAAAGTAGTAAAGCAGAAGGTGCTGCACAAATTATTTCAGGAAGTACTTCTGAATTGTTTACGCATCGTAAAGAAAGAGGATCTGAATTATTTATTACTCGTCTTACTTGGGTTCTTGGATTAGCGTTTTTTGGTATTTGTTTAGTATCTATGTTCATTTAATCGTTAAGCTCTTTTTAGAGCTTTTTTTGTTGTATAATTTTAATACTAGTTATATCTTTAAAAATACGGTATAATATGGTTAGAAGGTGATACTAATGAGAGATAATATTATTAATATATTAAAGAATAGTAAAAAAGCACTTACTATTTATGAGTTGCAAGATGCTTTAAATCTACATGAGGTAAATGAAGTTAGAGACTTGAGTGAAGAACTACGTAAGATGGAAGAAGATGTTATTATTTATTGTTCTAATAAAGGGCGATATATGATGCTTGAAGATAGTCATTTACGAAAAGGTGTTTTACGTGCAAATAAAAAGGGATTTGGCTTTGTTGAAGTAGAAAATTTAGATGATGATGTTTATGTGGCTCCAGAAAATATGAATGGTGCTATTCATGGAGATATTGTTTTAGTAGAAATTACTAGTAAAATGAATATTGATCGTATGGAAGGTCGTATTTTAAAAGTTTTGAAACGTCAAGTTGAACGTTATATTGGGGAAATTAATTTTGATTCTAAAGGTGTTGGACATATTACTTTGGATGATTCAAAAATAAAACTTGATATTCAAGTGGCTAAGGAAGACTCTTTAAATGCTGTTGATGGTCATAAAGTAGTTGTTGAACTTATTAAGAAATTGAATAAGAATATGAAATATTCTGGTAAAGTTGTTGAAATTATTGGTCATAAAAATGATCCTGGTGTTGATATTTTATCTATTGTTTATAAGTATAATATTCATACAGAGTTTCCTGATGATGTCAAAGAAGAAGTAAAAAGCCTACCAATGCAAGTTAGAGATATTGATATGATTGGTCGTAGGGATTTAAGAAATTGGGAAATATTTACAATAGATGGTGATGATACAAAGGATATCGATGATGCTATTTCTATTGAAATTATGAATAATGGTCATTATAAATTGGGTGTTCATATCGCTGATGTTAGTTATTATGTAAAAGAGGGTAGTCCTTTGGATAATGAAGCTATGGAACGTGGTACTAGTGTTTATTTAGTCGATAGGGTTATTCCTATGTTACCTCATGAGTTATCTAATGGTATTTGTTCCCTAAATCCTAATGTTGATCGTTTGGCTATTTCTTGTGTTATGGAGTTTGATCATGAGGGGAAACAATTAGATTATGAAATATTCCCTAGCGTTATTCGTTCACGTAAACAGATGACTTATAAAAATGTTAATAGTATCTTAGAAAATAATGTTGTTCCTGAAGGCTATGAACCTTTTGAAAAATCATTGAGAATTATGGAAGAATTAGCCGAAATTTTGAGGAAAATGAAAATTAAACGTGGTTATATTGATTTTGAGGTTGATGAAGCTAAAATTTTGGTTGATGAAAACTGTAAGCCTACTGAGATTGTATTACGTGACCGTGGTAAAGGAGAAAAACTAATAGAGGACTTTATGATTGCTGCTAACGAGTGTGTAGCCACTCATGTATATTTTATGGCATTACCATTTATTTATCGTGTTCATGAAGTACCAAAAGAAGAAAAACTTCGTAGTTATTTAAGTTTTGTTGGTAGTTTGGGTTACCAGATTCCTGGTGATTTAAAAGATACTAGTCCAAAGACAGTTCAGAGAATTATTAAATTTTTGGAAGATAAGCCAGAATTTAAAATTTTATCTAGTTTATTACTTAGAAGTATGCAAAAAGCGGTTTATCGTCCAGAAAACTTAGGACATTATGGCCTTGCTAGTCAGTGTTATACACATTTTACTTCTCCAATTCGTAGATATCCTGATACAACTGTTCATCGATTATTACGTACATATTTATTTGAAAAGCAATTAGATATGGGAACTATTCGTAAGTGGGAAGAAAAGCTTGTCTATATTTCAGAACATTCTTCTGATAGGGAACGTGCTAGTGTAGATTGTGAACGTGAAGTAGATGATATGAAAATGGCTGAGTATATGGAAGATCATATTGGTGAGGAATTTGAAGGTATGATTTCTACTGTAACTAATTTTGGTATGTTTGTAGAATTAGATAATTTAATTGAAGGTTTGGTTCCTCTTCGTGATATGAAAGATTATTTCCATTATGATGAAGAACATATGACTTTAACCGGTGAAAGAAGTCATGTTAAATATACAATTGGTGAGAGAGTTGTTGTTAAAGTTGTAAGAGCATCTAAAGAAGAAAAAACAATTGATTTTGAGGTAGTAAGGAAGTTGTAATGATATGGCAGTAAAAAAAGTTAGAAGATTAAAAATGGGTGGAAAGATATTAATATTTATTTGTATTTTGTTAGTATGTCTTGTTACCTGTTTTGGTCTTTCTAACTTTTTCTTTGGTTCTAAGGAAGAAACTAAAAAAGTAGTACAAAAAGAAGAAAAACCTAAGTATCCTCAGAAATATAGTATTCAATTGCTTATGGTAGGAGATGCATTGATTCACAGTGCTATATATGAAGATGCTTTGCAGAGTGATGGTACGTATAATTTTATTCCTATGTTAAAAAAAATCAAACCAATTTCATCTTGGTATGATTTAGCATACTATAATCAAGAAACTATTTTAGGTGGTGCTGATTTAGGATATTCTAATTATCCACAGTTTAATTCTCCAGATGCTGTTGGAGATGCTTTTGTTGATGCTGGCTTTAATTTGGTTTCTTTAGCAACGAATCATACGATGGATAAAGGAGAAGCAGGTGTGGTTCACTCCGTTAATTATTGGTCTAGTCAAGACGGTATCGTATGGGATGGCCAAAGAACATCGCAAGAGGAGAGAGACAAGGTACGTATTTATGAATGTAATGGTATTAAGTATGCATTTTTCTCTTATACAACCTGGACAAATGGATTAGAAACTCCTAGTGGTAAAGAGTATTTAAATAATGTTTATTCTCCTGAAAAAGCCAAATCAGATATTGAAAAGGTTCGTGATCAGGTTGATGTTGTTATTGTTGCGATGCATTGGGGAACAGAATATTCTATGGATGTTTCTAGTCAGCAGGAAGAAATTAGTCAGTATCTTTCTTCATTGGGAGTGGATCTTATTATTGGTTCTCATCCACATGTTGTAGAGCCTGTAGAATATATTAATGATGGAAAAACTTTTGTTATTTATTCTCTTGGTAATTTTATTTCTGATCAAGTTGGAATTGAAAGATTGACAGGATTAATGATGGAAGTTACAATAAATAAAGTAGTGACGAAAGATGATGTTCAAGTTACGATAGATAATCCTAGAGCAGAACTAATTTATACAAAATCTAGTTTTGGAGGAAAACGTAATTTTGTTGTTTATCCGTATTCTATGTTAAATGATGAATTATTACCTAATTATTCCTCTTATTATAATCAATATAAATCAGTAGTTAGCTCACGTTATCCAGAACTTGTTTGGGGACTTAGTAGGAGTTGATAATATGGAAATTGTTAATAGAAAAGCACAACATGATTATTTTGTAGAAGAAACATTGGAAGCAGGTATTGTTTTAACTGGTACAGAAATTAAATCTATTCGTGCTGGTAATTGTAATATTAAGGATTGTTATGGTATTGTAAAAAATCATGAGGTTTATTTATTGAATATGTTTGTTTCTCCTTATAAGGAAGGAAATATTTTTAATCATGAAGAAACAAGAAGTCGTAAACTTTTATTACATAAAAAAGAAATTAAGAAAATTGAATCTGCTATTGAAATGAAAGGATTAACTTTGGTACCTTTAAAGTTGTATTTTAAGGATAATTATTTGAAAGTGTCTTTAGGAATTTGTCGTGGTAAGAAAGATTATGATAAAAGAGAGTCTATTAAAGAACGAGATATGAAACGTGAAGCATTACGTAACATTAAAAATTATTCATAAAAAAAGAAAAGTTTTTACTTTTCTTTTTTTGTTTTTGTAGTTGTTTTTTTCTTTTTGGGTTCACTTTTCTTTACTGTTTTCTTTTTTGGAGTTTTTTCAGTTGTTTTTGTTTTTTCTTTCATCTTTGCTTCTTCTTTTTTCTTTTTTTCTAATTTTTTTAGTTCTTTTATTTCTTTTTCAGATGTTGCTGCAAAGAAGGCAATTCCTAATCCTAAGACAATTGTTATTACATCAAAGTTATTAAAAGCTTCTTGTGTTAATAGTATGTAAATGATGGAAGCTAGTCCTACCATTGCAAATATAATGGCTACTTTTTTTGTAAGAGAATATTTTTGTTTAATTCCGATGATTCCACCTACTACTGCAAGAATTGATGTAATGTAGGCTAATAAAATAATTATTATATTATGCTCTTCATGTCCTGGGAAAACTCCTGTTATTGTTCCTATAATACTTAATGTACCTAGTATTGCATAGCATACTCCAAAGATAATCATGATTACACTTAAAAATGTTAATGAACTGTTTCTATAATTTTTCATTTAATACACCTCTTTTTATTTTTTTCATTGTAACATATTTTTTTGTTTGTATCAAATTTTTGCATAATTATCTACTGGGGCAAGTAAAACCTTTCCAGTTCCTCTATATACATTTACAAGTCCTTCTCCTGATGCAGCAGATCCTACTAATGTTTTTCCTGAGCGTTCTACAGTAAATTCTAAGCTTCCACTCCATGCTATTGCCATATTTCCATCAATTTTTACTACATCATTATTTAATTCAATTTCTATTAATTCTTCTTGTGGACATGGTGATTCTATACAAAGTGTTCCTTTTCCTTCAATTCCTAGATTAAATAGTCCTTCGTTTCCAGCTACTGCTGATGAAATATTACTTCTCATCACGGCTCTTTGCTTTAAGTTTGAAGTACATGCTAGAAATAGTCCATCATCTAATACAATTGAATTGTTCCAGTCTTCCATATTTAGTAATAGGATATGACGGTAAGTAGGTTCTAAAACAATTTCTCCGTCTCCTGTATATTCTGGTTTAATTGCTGATTCTCCAGTGACTTTTCCTCTAACAGCTTTTGAAAATAAGTCTCCAACTCCTTTTATTCCCGTTGTAGCGTTTGCGTTACCGACCATCCATTGCATTGCACCAGCTTGTATTGTGATGGGAGAAACTGATAAATTACAAATTACTTGTCTTTTTCTGACATTCATAATATTACTAAAGTAACTTATTTGGGCTGTTGATGGTGTGACGCTTAAATCTCTTTGGTATTCTACAACTGTAAATGGTCCTAATTGTTTTAATACTTTAATGTCATCATTATTTGTAAAATTATTAATCTTATACATATTTTACTTCCTTTCTATTTTTTTTATTATATCATATTTTATATTTTGTTTTACAAATTTGAAATAGATAGTATACTATTTATTATAGTAGGGAGTATTGTTATATGAATAAAGTATTTTATGTGGGATTTGTTTTACTTGGGATTGGTTTGGTATTGTCTTTTGTAGCTTTTAGTGGTGGAAAGGCTTATTCTTCTTTTGACGATTGTTCTTATGAGGTTTATGATGATAGAGTGGTTGTTAGTTATGCATTAGATTCTTGTAGAGAAAGTGTTGTTGATACTAATTATAAGGTTGTTGGTAAGACACTGAATATTTATTATGATCTTGAGACGCATTGTGGTGGTTGTGCTAGTGTTGATTATGATGACTCTTTTGCTGTATCTAGCAGTAGATATAATAATGTGAAAGTATATTATCGATATGTAAAACAAGAAGAAGATTGTGGTGGTATTGCATATAAACCAATGATTTATGTTTATCCTGAACATGATATGGATTTAACTATTCAATTGGGAAAGTCTGATTTGTTAACTAGTACGTATCCTAAATATCAAAATTCTTGGAATATTCATGTATCAAAAGATTCTACTATTTATGATTATAATACGAAAAGAAATTATTACGGGCTATATTGGGAAGCTAAAGATTTTACTGAATTAGATATGGCTACTGGATTTGTTGTTAAAGGAGAAGAAACTGTTTCATTTTTAGAAGATAAGTTGGCTTATTTGGGATTAAATGATCGTGAAATTAATGAATTTATTGTATATTGGATAAATCGTTTAGAAAATAACCCTTATAATTATATTTATTTTAGAACAGAGGAAGAAATTAATCAGTATATGCCATTATATTTTAGTGAACAACCAGATTCTGTTATTAGGATTCTTGTTGATTTTAAGCCTTTGAATAAAAAGATAAGAGTAAAAGAACAGAAATTAGTTCATCGGGAACGTAATGGTTTTTCAGTTGTTGAATGGGGAGCTACTATTCATTAAAAAAGAGAATTTAAGAATTCTCTTTTTTGTTTTGTTGATAATAGTTTTTTAAGAATGTTTCTTTATAGTTGTCAAAGTTGTCATTTAAAATTGCTTCTCTTGCTTCTTCTGTTAGTCTTACGATGAATCTTAGGTTGTGAATTGATGCTAAGTTGAAATATTTTATTTTGTCTTCTTTATTATCTGATTTCATTAATTTATATAGAGCTTTTCTCGTCCATTTATTTTGACAGGTTGGGCAATCACAGTTTTTATCTAATGTTTCATCACTATCTTTGTACTTTGCTAGTTTTATGTATCCATATTTGGTATATATTCTTCCATGTCTTGCTTCTCTTGTTGGAGCTACACAGTCGAAAGTGTCTGCTCCCTTTTCTATACCAATTAAGATATCATCTGGTCGCGATAATCCTAACAAGTGTCTGGGCTTTTCTTCTGGTAGCTCTTCACAACACCATTTTAAGATATCACCTAAGTCTTCTTTTAGAAAAGCTCCTCCTAATCCATAACCATCAAAATCCATTTTTGCCAATTTCTTTGCTGTACTTCGTCTAAGATCTTCCCATCTTCCTCCTTGTAATACTCCATATAGTGCTTGATAGTAATCTAGATCATTACAATGTTTTTTATGTTCTTCTAGGCTCCTTTCGGCCCAGCGTTCTGTTCTTTTTAGTGCTTCTACATTATAATCATAATCATCGGCTAAAGAAGTAAGCTCATCGAATGCCATGTGTATGTCTGCACCTATTTGACATTGTATTTGCATAGATTTTTCTGGGCTAATAAAGTCCTTTTTGTTTATGATTGGATCAAAAAATTCTACTCCTTCTTCTGTAACTTTAGCTAATCTGTTTTTTTTATCTGTATTTGTTCTTTCTTCTACTTTGTCCATGCTTACTACTTTACCTAGTCCTGATCCTAAAGACATTACTTGAAATCCTCCAGAATCGGTAATTGTAGGTCCATTCCAATTGGACCACTTTGACAATCCTCCTTTTTTAAATATTTCTATTGATTGATTTCTTAAATGATATCCATTACTTAACATTGCTTGTATATTTATTGTTTTTAGATTTTCTCCTGAGACAAATTTTACTTTTCCTTTTGTTCCGACTGCAATAAAGGTTGGTGTTTTTATATTTCCATGTGGAGTATGTATTATTCCGGCTCTTCCTAATTTACCTGGTATTTTCTTTGTGATTTCATAATAGAATTGTTTTTTTTCTTGCATTTTACCTCCTTTTTAACATGAATTATATTTCATGTTGTATTTTATTCTTCCTTTGTAAATTTGTCAAGAAGTAAAATTGATTTTATGTTATAATGAAAGTAGGTGATATTATGACAAGAGATCAATATTTGCAAAAGGTAGAAAATATTTTAGTGCAGAAAAGTCCTTATGGTTCTTATCATCAAGAAAATTTTGATAATTATCGGACACTTGGTGATATGGCTCCTATTAATTCAGCTATTATATCTGATGTTCCGTTTGGACAAGTTATTTTATCTAACGAGGTATATCAGTTTTTAAATGCTGTTTGTGATGTGACTAATGAAGATAGAAAAGAAATCCCTTTTTTCTTGTATGGTTATGAGACGCAACCTAATGTAGTTGAATTTTCTGAAGCTTATACATCTTCTGATGATAGACATTCAACTATGGCTACTTTTAATTCTGATATGGTCCATAATTTAGGTGAAAGAATGAGGGAATCTTTGAATACAAAATTAGTTGTTTGTCATGGGCATTCGCATCCTCCTATTGGAGATGTTCACGAGAATTTTTCTTTAGGGGATTTTACTAGTTATGTTGAGATGAATGAAGAAAATTCTGTTTTTCGTGATCATCAAGTTGATTTAATGGGGTGTTTAGTTACTAGTAGTGGAGATATTAATTTTGTTTTTTATGATAATAAAGTAGAAAATTTTTATCGTTTTACTGAAGTTTATGTAAAAGAAAATGATAATAGTTTACGTCCTGTTAATACTTATGGCCTAAAACAGGCTGATAATGGTGGCTTTACTAGATAAATTATAAAAAGGCAATCGAAATGATTGCCTTTTTTATGTTGAGTTCAATTTTGAACGTAATTTTCTAATGGTGCGAATGACGTAGTAATCTACAACTTTTCACAAAATCAACGAATTTGACATATAAAATATCAATCTTTAAAAATATTCTACCACAAATTTTGCAAAACTGTACGGAAAACTGCACGGAAAACTGCACGGAAATTTTGACAAATCAGAAAAATATGATATAATAAACCTCATTCATATTGAAGAGGGGGATTTATATGTTAAGTACTAAAGATATGAAAAATAGTATTATGCAATTATTTGCAGAAAGTCAAAATGATCCATATGTAGTTGGTAATGGTATATTAACAAGTATGAGAATTGGTTTTGATGAAAGAAAATTAGAAGAAAGTAAACAAACAATAGCAACTATTTTACAAGAGTTAGGTATTGATGAACATCCTATGATAAGTTTATCTACCCTAACAACTTTAAAGAATGGTGAAGTTTGGAATCAATTACAAAGTTTAGAAGATTTCCAAGCATTAGAGTTACTTTTAGCTTGTTCGGATGCTTGTGGATTTGTTCATAATGATGCAAGTACTATACAAAGAAACATAAATGAGATTGGCGATATAAACTCTATTCTAATTTCAGCTTATGGTAGATCTATAATTGGTGATGATGATAAATGGTTACAATCTATAAGAGAAACAGTAGTTGGCAAAATGTATTTCTTAACAGAACCTGAAAGTATTAAATTATCTGCAAATGGCAATCAAGAATTAACAGAAGCACCATCTCATCTACATAAATAAAGATGATATAAAGCATTAACGCTCAATATCATCTTTTTCTATTGTTTCAATTTCTTTTGAATTATTGGACATACCAATAATATCTTCATAATTTTTATTATCTAATGCTCCATGCTCGTATAATTCCTTAGCAAATTCTTTATACTTATTATTTTTAATTCTAAAGATTTTATCCATTAAAAACTGAACAAGACTATGAAACATATCTTTAAAATACTTGAGTTTAGAGGATAAAGATTTATTTTCATTTTCTAAATTATCAATAGTAGTTTCTTGTTCTTTTATCTTCTTATTTAGAGAAATATTTTCTGATTCCAAATGTGAATTTACCATTGTAGAATGAGAAATTTGTTGCTCACTTCTAAAAAGATTTGAGTCCATTTCTTCTAAAGTTACTGATAATTTTTGTATTCTTTTATACTCTTTATTAGTATTATCTACTTGTTTAACAAACTCATCAATTTTTTCTTTTTCATCAAAAGATAATACACACTGATTTTTATTAAAACCTTTAAGTTTTGTATTATCTAATATCTCTTTTACTTCTTTGGTAGAACTATCTAATTTATCGGATTTATCTTTTGCTCGTTTTAAATTGTTCTCTTGAGTTTTAAGTTTTTTCTTCATTTTTACATACTCTGGCGTAGTATAATCTTCGTTTCTACCTTCCATTTTTTCATTTAAAATATCTTGTAGACCATATTCTTTATTATAAGTTTCAATACAATGTACTCTCATTTTATCTTGTATATCTCGAAGAGTAATTTTAGTAAAAACATCTGATTTCCCAACTTGTTTGTTCATCCCGTATTTATTTTTATATTTAACTGGTACACCTATAATATGCATGTGGGGCAGCTCTCATCATAATGAATAATGGCACTTGCTATCTTAAAATCGGGAACTAATGTTTCTAATTTTTTTACTTGTTCTTTAAATACATTAGTCATTTTTTTCTTGAAATTTATATCTTTTGTTTCCCAATATTCAAAATTTTCAAGTTCAATTATAATCTCAACTGCTAGATCACTTTTAGAGTTATCACTAACATGACTAAAATAATCTTTAATCTTTCTGTTGTCACGAGTTTGTCTATTATTGTATTCAATTCTTGCTTCTTCAAATTCATCTTTATACAATTTTTTAACATCATTTACTACTGAATTTGTACCTCTAATAAACTCAATATCTTTTTCTTTGTCATCATATTTTCTACAATTATGATTGTCTGCTTTTGATAAACTAGCAGAATTTTGAATAGCATTATTACCTTTAGAAGTTGTACCACTTAAATTAGTTTTAGCACTTATTCCTGCATCTTTATAGACTTTATAAATCTCATAACCTTTGTACTCACACATTGCCCTTAATCGTTTTTCTTGTTCAGGCAAACTAAAACCTTCTCTTGCTTGATCTTCCGTACTAACACGAATATACAAACCTGCAATCTTTTTTACATCATCCAATTCTTATCATCTTCCTTTCTTTAATTTCAAAAAAAGAGAAGTAAAGGTACTACTTAAGATAATACTTTCACTTCTCTAAACTACATTGTAAGACTCTAGGTAACTAGGTTACCACCTATATTAATTATGCAACATTTGTCGTAAAAAGTCCATTGTTTGAGAAGTGGTGTATTACTTGATTTTATTGATAAAATCTTCTAATTCTGATAGTTTAATTTTGTTTTTCAAATTTTTAATATAAATATCAGTAGAATAATTAAATGCAAGAAATGTTATGTTTTTAATAATAATTCTATGTGGCTCAATATATGTAAGATTTGTTTTATCAACTTTTCTAATACTACCATTGATAATCTTTGGAGTAGTATTACAAAAATCACAGATAATATCTAATCTTCTTTTTAAAGATTCTTCCATATCAATTTCTTGTTTGATTATATTAACCATAGACACCAACCTTTCTGACTTTGTTTCTTCCCTAAAACAGAAAAAAACCAATCTTTCGATTGATTTCTATATATCAATGTCCGAAAAAGTTCGAACAGAAACGTCAATGGTGGAGCTGAGGAGATTCGAACTCCTGTCCGAAAATAAAGCTACACAAACCTCTACAAGTTTAGTTAACTAATTATATTCATATATTATCCAAGTAGTTAACGACCAAGATAATATATTATCCCTTTACTTCTTTCTATTTTTTGGGAGAAAAATAGCTATAACCTATAAAATTTGAACCTTCAGTTATTTCCTAGGTAAGAAATAAAAGAAAGCGCAGGCCTTATTCTTATTAGGCAAATGCTACTGCTTGGTTTCCGCCAAACATGTTAGCAACTGCATTTTTAATTTTGTTTGCGTTTATTTTTTTGTACCCGTAACGTGGGTGTTCGACTTGCCATCTGTGCTCAAATATTCCCGTCGAAACCGGAACAGCCCCGTATGCGTAGATTATAGCATATTTTTAAAAAAAAATCTAGTTGTAAAGTTTGCAAAAATGTATATTATTTTCTTTGGAATGAAATACTAATATGGTATAATATGTGTGGGAAGGTGATAGATTAATGGAACAAGAACAATGGAAAGATTTTAAAGAAGGTGCATGGTGTAATGAAATTAATGTAAGTGATTTCATTAAAAAGAACTATGTAGCTTATGATGGTGATGAATCATTTTTAAGTGGGCCAACTGATAAGACTAGACGTGTTTTAAAAGTATATGAAGACATGTGTCAAGAAGAAGTAAAAAAACACGTTATTGATATCGATGTGGATCACCCTGCTGGAATTAATGCTTTTGCTCCAGGCTATATTAGTGAAGATGATGATGTAATTGTTGGTCTTCAAACTGATAAATTAGGAAAAAGAAGTATTGTTCCTAAAGGTGGAATTAAGATGGTTTATCAAGAGCTTGAAGCTTATGGTTACAAGATGAATCCTGAACTTGAAAAATTTATTAAGGGAACAAATTTAGTAAAAACACATAATGATGGAGTTTTTGATGCTTATACAAAAGAAATTAGAAAAGCTCGTCATAATAAATTATTAACTGGTCTTCCTGATGCTTATGGTCGTGGAAGAATTATTGGTGATTATCGTAGAATTGCTCTTTATGGTATTGATTATTTGATGGAGCAAAAGAAGAGTGACTGGGATAACATGAAAATTACAGTTATGGATGATGAAACTATCCGTTTACGTGAAGAGATTTCAATGCAATATAAAGCATTACAAGAAATTAAAGATATGGCTAAAAGCTATGGCTTTGATATTTCTGTACCTGCTAAGAATGCTAAAGAAGCTGTTCAATGGACTTATTTTGGATATTTAGCTGCTATTAAAGAAGATAATGGTGCTGCTATGTCTTTAGGTAGAGTAGATGCTTTCTTTGATATTTATTTTGAAAGAGACTTAAAGAATGGTACTTTAACTGAAGAGGGAGCTCAAGAGATTATTGATCAATTTGTTATTAAGTTAAGAGCTGCTAGACATTTGAGAACTCCTGAATATGATGAATTATTCTCAGGAGACCCAACTTGGGTAACATGTTCATTAGGAGGACTTACTACAGAAGGAAAGTCAATGGTTAATAAGACTTCTTATCGTATTGTTCATACTTTGGAAAATTTGGAAAGTGCTCCTGAACCAAATATGACTATTTTATGGGCTCAAGATTTACCAAGAGCTTGGAAGAAATATTGTGCTAAAGTTAGTATTGCTACTGATTCTATTCAATATGAAAATGATGATGTTATGCGTCCAAGTATGGGTGATGATTACGCAATTGCTTGTTGTGTATCTGCAATGCGTGTTGGTAAAGATATGCAATTCTTTGGAGCTCGTTGTAACTTGGCTAAGACATTACTTTATGCTATTAACGGTGGTGTTGATGAAGTTAAACGTGAACTTGTTATTCCTGGATTTGAAAAGATGACTGATGAAGTGCTTGACTATGATAAGGTTAAGACTGCATATTATAAGATGATGCATGAAGTTGCTAGAATCTATTCTGATGCAATGAATATTATTCATTATATGCATGATAAGTATGCTTATGAAGCTGGACAAATGGCATTACATGATACTTATGTAAATCGTTTGATGGCATATGGAGTTGCAGGATTCTCTGTAGCAGTAGATTCACTTTCTGCAATTAAATATGCAAAAGTTAAACCAATTCGTGATGAAGATGGAATTACTGTTGATTTTGAAATCGAGGGTGATTTCCCTAAATATGGTAATGATGACGATAGAGTAGATGAGATTGGAAAAGAAATTTTGGATGTTTTCTACAAAGAATTAAGTTCTCATCCTTGTTATAGAAATGCTCATCCAACTTTATCAGTATTAACAATTACTTCTAACGTAGTATATGGTTCTAATACTGGTGCTACTCCAGATGGTAGAAAAGCAGGTGTTGCTTTTGCTCCAGGTGCTAACCCTATGCATGGAAGAGATCAAAGTGGTGCTATTGCTTCTTTAAACTCTGTTGCTAAATTAGATTGGGCAAATTGTTGCCGTGATGGTATTTCTAATACATTCTCTGTTGTTCCTAACGCTTTAGGTCAAACTGCAGAAGAAAGAGTAGAAAACTTAGTTAATTTGATGGATGGATACTTTGTTCAAGGAGCACATCATTTGAATGTTAATGTATTAAATCGTGAAACATTAATTGATGCTATGGATCATCCAGATAAATATCCACTACTTACTATTCGTGTATCAGGATATGCTGTAAGATTTAACAAATTAACTAGAAAGCAACAAGAGGAAGTTATTGCTAGAACATTCCATGAGAAAATGTAATTATGAAGGCTAGCATAGATTCATTAGAAACCTTTGGTCTTGTCGATGGTCCTGGTATTCGGTGTGTAGTTTTCTTTAACGGATGTATGTTACGTTGCAAATATTGTCATAATCCAGAAATGTGGAAAAAGAGGGATGATAATTATACTCCTGAGGAATTAGTAAAACGTATTATGCGATGTGAACCTTATTTTCGAAATAACGGGGGAGTTACTTTCTCAGGAGGGGAACCTCTTTTACATAAAGATTTTATTATCGAAGTATGTAAACTTTTAAAAGAAAAACATGTTCATGTTGCTTTAGATACTTCTGGTGTTGGACTTGGTGATTATGAAGAGTTGTTATCTTATGTAGATTTGATTTTATTAGATGTAAAACATACAGATCCAGAGGGGTATCGTGATATTACAGGATTACCTATGAAGGAAGTTGAACACTTTATCGATGTATGTAATAAGATGAAGAAGAAGATTTGGATACGTCAAGTTGTTGTTCCTGGTATAACAGACTCTTGTGAATATATGGATAGTTTAGTTGATTATTTGCAGCATATTCATAATATTGAAAGAGTTGACTTTCTTCCATTTCATCGACTTGGTAGGGAAAAGTATATTAAATTAGGAATTCCTTATCCATATGAAGATAAACAAGATATGGATAAAGAAAAGTGTAATCAACTATATGATTATTTTAAGGAGAGATACTTTAAATAGTATCTTTTTTTTGTTATAATTAGTGTCAAAAGGAGTCGTTTATGAGAAGAAGCAATGTCTATGAAATTTATTTAACATCTAACTTTGTTTCCAAGGAATCATGGCATACTATGTTTTTAAAATTAGCAAATTATTTAGGCACTTTTTCTCGTTTTACTATGTATGTTACTTGTGATGTAAATAAAATACATTATTTTGTTGTTACCGATTCTGTTTTGCCTACTGTATTAGGTGAACAATCTGATTTTATGTTTCGTAAAGTAGATGTTCAATGGTCTTTTTCTTATGAACGTGGGTTACCATATATGAATCAATTTACAGATTCTATTCTTGATATTATGGATAAGGTAAAAATGAAATTTCATCAAGATGTGAAGTTTTTGGAATTAAAATTTAAATTTGTTGTTGGTAATGACTTTTCTTGTAGAGCTTATTTGTATTTATTGGACAACCATATTATTATTAAAAGAAAATTATTTAAAACGTTTGCTGATGAATTGCTTAGTATTGATTTTTCTAAAAGTAAAAAATATACTTATCAGGGCCCTCCTAAATATTTAGATTTTCAAAAAGCATTACCTTTATTTTCTAGTGATTCTATCCAAGCCTTATTTTCTATTTCTACTTTTCCATATTTTTCAAATGATTATTTTTTAAATTTATCTAGTTATTCTTTTGATAAGCATTCTTTAGTAGTAGGTTCTAGTGGGAGTGGTAAATCAAAATTTCTTAGTTTATTAATTAGTCGTTTGTCTAGTCATTTAGATTATAGATTAAAATATAAGGTTGTTGTTATCGATCCTCATGCATCTTTAGTGGATGATATTGGTGGAATTTCTAATAGTTTGGTTGTTGATTTTGAGTCTTTGGAACATAGTGTTAATTTGTTTTTAAATACTTCTGGTAATGTGGTAGTTGCTGGAGAGTTGTTGCTATCTTTACTTAGCTCTTATATGGGAGATTTATTTAATTCTAAGTTAGAGAGGGTTTTGAGGCATAGTCTTTTGCTTCTTTTGTATCGTAAGCAATTTGGTTTTAAAAATTTGAGAAAACTATTACTTGATATAGAATATAGGCAACATTTACTTGTTGGTGATTTACCAGATACTATTTCAAATTTCTTTTTGACTGATTATAATGAAATGAAGAATAAGTATTATAATGAAGCTATCGCTCCTGTTATTGCTTTTTTAGATGAGATGGAGTTGATTCCTGTTTTTCAAAAGGATGATCAAAATGTTTTATCATTACAAGATGCAATTCAACAGAACTTTTTGACTTTATTTTCTTTAAATAGAAATGTTTTGGGTGATTCTTGTGTTAAAACTATTTCTGGTTTGATTATGCAGCAACTGATGACTCTTATTCAAGATAGAAAGATTGATGAACACATTATTTTTGTTGTAGATGAAGTTTCTGTTATTGAAAATCCTATTTTATTAAAGTTTTTATCCGAAGCTAGAAAATATGGTTTGTCTTTAATTTTGGCTCAACAATATTTTTCTCAAATTAGTCAAGAATTACAAAATTCTATTTTTGCCAATGTAATTAATTATTTTGTATTTCGAGTTTCTAGAATGGATGCTATAGATTTGTCTAATAATATTTCTATGAAGTTAGCGAATCATGATTCTTCAGATAATAGAGTTTCTATGTTGGTTAATTTGAATGATAGGGAATGTATTATGCGATTGGGAAGTCATGGTGTTTTACTTCCAGCATTTAAGGGGAAAACGGTTGATTTTGTTCCAGTCTTCAGAAAGAAGGAAATAAAAATTGTAAAACCGGTTCCTAAGAGTGAGGTTAGCATTCCTTCTTCAAAAAGTGGTTTTGAAATTAATCCAAATATTAAATTGACAGAAGTGTTATTAGAGCAATCTTCTAGTAGAAGAAATATGAGAGGTGATGAAAATGAATAAAACACAAGTAAACGTTGTAATTGACAAAATCTTTTCTAATGTTTTTGATTGCAAAAATCCTTTTTCTATTGATGAAATATTAGAAAAATTTGCTTTTGATATAAAGCTTCCACAACAAGTCAATGATTCTCTTACGGGCGAAAATACGTGGGCTACTTCTGTTAATCCTACAAAATATATTACAGAGAAAAATACTTGGAAATGGGAAACGTGGGAGCAGCCTAAAAAAGAAATTCATAATTTGGAAGAGTTAATATCATTATGGAATCAAATTAATTATCGTACTACCGAAAGAGTGTTTGATTCTACCAATGTTTCAGAAAGTGATACCATTTATCGCTCTGAAAATGTATATCGTTCTTGTGATTCTAGTGATTGCAAAAACATTGTTTTTGTAGATGGATGCCACGGCAGTGAATATTTATTAGCTTCTCAGAGATCTGGTAGTTGTAGTTTTTGTATCAGAGTAGATGATTCCTCAGGTTGTTCTAATAGTTATAATGTATCTTGTTCAAGCAAGATTAGTAATTCATTATTTATTGAAGATTGTGGATCTTTACATGAATGTATGTTTTGTGCTCATATTTCTAATAAAAAATATTGTATTTGTAATATGCAATTTGAAAAAGAAGAGTATTTTGCTATAAAAAAAGAAATCATTAAATGGATTATTAATTCTTAATTTACCAATCATATGATTGGTTTTTTTGATTATGAAACTGTTGGTAGTGGTGTTATTAAGTAAGACAATAGCTAAAATTATTTGTATTTAGGAACTGGTTATCGTGGATTGGAAATGACAAATGGAGTATTAGCCGGGGAATTTTTGTTACATTATTCTTGTCCGTATATGGTTTTATTTTCATCTCAAAGATTTTTTCCTTTATTATTTTCTTGGCACTTTTCATTATACGAAAGAAACATTAGTTAAGAAAAATAATCCTTCTTATATTCTTATTAATGGAGTTTTATATGCAATATATGAAGATAATGGACATAAAATTTGTTTGGTTTGTTTATATATGAAACGTCATTTGGTATTTAATTCTTATAATTAAACGTGGTATTGTCCATGTCACGGCTCTTTTTTTTTGGATGGTATTTTTCTTATGGATTGCTACAAAGTCATTATCAAAAAAATAGTATAGTTGTAAAAAAAATATTCATACTAGTACTGAGGTGATAATATGAATAGACAATGTGAGTTGCTTGAGAAGATTTATAAAGATGCTTCTATGGGACGCTTTTCTATGCAAAAGTTATTGGAAAACTTGAAAGGAAAAGATAATAAGATTATAGGTGTTGTAGAATCTATTTTTCAGGATTATTCTTCTTTTGAACAGAAGGCAAAAGAAGCACTTGTTGCTCAAGATAAAAAGCCTGAAGAAGAGGGTAGTATGGCTAAAATGATGTCTTCTATGGGAATATTTAAGGAGGTTTTAACCGATAATAGTGATTCTGCAATTGCAGATTTATTAATTCAGGGATTATCTATGGGAGAAATTGAAATGCAAAAAAGGGTAGATAATGCTAGTGATGATATTAATAAAGATGATTTAAAATTAGCAAAAGACTTTTTAAAATTCCAACAAAAAGCACAAAAAGAATTAAAAAAATATTTATAAAGGAGATTGATTATGAATGTTTCTTATGTAGAAGTTCCTAGTAATACAATTACTGGAAAAGATTTAGATTATCTATCTGATATGTTTGAATGGAATTATGCTGGCTATAAAAAAATGAAAAATTCAGTGAACCAAGTAACTGATGAAGAAATAAAAGCCATAATGGACAAAGCTGCAGATGTTTTTAATCAGAATCTAAATACTATTTTATCTATTTTATCAGGAGGTGTTGCTAATGAATCAACAAATTAGTAATCCAAAAGTAGAAGTTCCTACAGGCATTGCTTGTAATGACAAAGATTATATTAATTCTTTGCTTTCTTGTTTAAAAGAAATGAGTAAAAATTATGTTGTTGCAATGACAGAAGCGAGTAATGAAGCTTTATTTGAAAAACATAAACAAGTATTTTTAACTTTAATAGCTTTACAACGTGAAGTATATGAATTGATGTTTCAAAAAGGTTGGTATATTTTAGAGCAAGCAGATGAAGCAAAAATATCTTCTAAACACCAAATGTTATTTACAGAATATCAAGACTTAAATGCCTAAAGAGAAAGATTTTTCTCTTTTTTTTGTGTTTTTGTATATTATAAATTTATTTGGTTATTTTATTAATAGGTGATGAATTTTGACAAAGATTGCCAATTATGTTATACTATACTCTATCTCAGGGGGAGATTACACATGAAAACAGAAAATTTACCGTCGAAGCGAAAGATGTTAACGACGATTTTATTTCTTTTTACAAGTTTGATGATTTGTTATTTTTATGAATATCATAAAGTGTATGCAAGTATTAATATTGCTGTATCGAAGACAGCTGTTATTGAGTACGGTAGTCCCAATTATGATATTCGTACTGTTGTTGATTCTGTGGATGGAGATATTGTATCTATAAAAAAAGATATTGATACTACTAAAGTTGGTCCACAGGAAATTATTGTAGAAGTTGAAAAAAATCAAATTAAAAAAGAAGTACCTATTATTGTAGAAGTTAAGGATACTATGGCACCAGAGATTCAGTTAAAAGCAGAAACTATTTCGTTAACTGAAGGAGATTCCTTTGATATGCTTAGTAATTTATCTTCTGTTTATGATAAAGTAGATGGGGATATTGCATATCAACAGAAAGAAATCGTTAATCAAGATGTTGATACTAATTATTATACAGTTGATAGTAATGTGGATAGTAATGTACCTGGTACTTATCAAGTAACTGTTACAGCTGTTGATCAGTATGGTAATACTTCATCTGTATCTTATCAAGTTACTGTTAACGAAAAACCAGAAGAAGTTGTTACTACCCCTACTGTTGCTCCTAGTGTTCCTAATTACAATGATTCTTATGTTGCAACTGGTGATATGAATCGATTAGTTCAAATTGCTTATTCTTTAATAGGTAGCCCATATGTTGCTGGTGGAAATAGTCCTGCTGGATTTGACTGTAGTGGTTTTGTACAATATGTTTATAGTCAAGTAGGTATTTCTGTTAGTAGAAGTAGTTCTACTCAGCTATATGATGGAGTAGCAGTTAGTTATGAAAATGCTCAGCCAGGAGATATTCTTGTTTGGGGATATGGTGTTGGTTCTCCTACTCATACAGCTATTTATGTAGGTAATGGTCAAATGGTACATGCAACAAATCCATCTCAGGGAGTTATTGCTAGTGATGTTGCCGCTTGGACTAGAGGATCAGGTACTCATGTAATTGCGGTTCGAAGAATCTAAATTTTTAGATTCTTTTTTGTATAATTTTTATATATTGGTTCATTCTAGTAATAGGAGGGAAATATATGGAAACAGTACAAAAGATTTTATTAGTTATTACCATTATTGGAGCCATTAATTGGGGATTAATTGGTGTTTTAGATTTTAATTTAGTTGATACTATCTTTGGTAGTGGCTCATTGTTCAGTAGAATCATTTATACTTTGGTTGGTATTTCTGGACTTGTTAATATTGGTATATTATTTAATCATATTGAAGCCAGATAGTTTTTTATAAAAATGGTTTTCAATTTTTTAGAAAAGTGATACAATGTTTTTGTATCTTTTTTTATTTGCCGATTTAGCTCAGTTGGTAGAGCAGCGCATTCGTAATGCGGAGGTCGAAGGTTCAAGTCCTTTAATCGGCACCATAGGGAATTTGGTTTGAATTACAAACTTTATATAGAAAAAATCAATCTGAAAACTGGTTGGTTTTTGTTGTTTTTTATTACGAAAAATGGTATCATTTAAATGTAAGAATAGGGGTGGTATATTGGATGTGATTATTTCGTTTTTCAGAGACGTTTTATCAGGCCCTTTATATATTATCGTTGTTGTAATATCAGTTATAGGAATATTTTCTTGTATCGGTTATTTAGCAGAGAAAATTATGAATGAAAAAGAAACTGTTAAGAAACAGAAAGAAATGTATGCTGAAGTTCATTTATTGCCTACTACAGATGCTCAAAGTGCTTCAGAAATCGCTTCTAATGTTTCTACAACAATTTCGTCAGCACAGGTTAATCAAGTAGGAACAATAACAGCAACTAATTTAGCACAGTCCGACGTTGTTTCAGTTTCTACTCCACCTGTTTCTAACGCAATTGCTGCTAAAGATGGTGAGGATACTTTGATTAATCCTACTACTGTTTCTACAGTAACAGGAGCGGCGACAACTTCGGTTTCTTCTGACCAGGAGAAGATTCAATAACTTTACTATTCTGTTTATTTTTTGTATACTATTTATAGCATGGAGGGATTAGATGACAATAACAGTAACTGATATTATATCTATACTGAGGAAACTTGGAGATATATGTCTTGTTTGGGTTATTTTTTATTTCATTTTGAAGAATATAAAAAATAACATTAAACTTTCTTTAATATTTAAGGGAGTTGTATTTGTAATTATTTTAAGTTTAGTAAGTGATTGGCTAGGTTTTACTACTATAGCAGTATTATTGGATTATGTTATTCAATGGGGACCTATAGCTATCATTGTTATTTTTCAACCTGAAATTAGAACTATTTTGGAACAGTTGGGAAGAAGTCAATTGCTTGGTCGTCATAAGACTTTGACGGTTGATGAACGTGAACATTTGGTATATGAGATTGTTAATGCTGTTGATTATATGAGAAAAGAACGTATTGGAGCATTAATAGTTTTAGAACGTGATATTAGTTTGGGTAATTATATTGAAAAAGCAAAGAAAATTTATGCTGATTTATCAAGTGATTTATTAATTGCTATTTTCTATGAAGGAAATCCACTTCACGATGGTGGTGTTATTATTCAAGGTGATAGAATTACTTGTGCAGGTGCAGTATTTCCAACTAGTAGCAGTCCTAAGTTAAATCGTAGACTTGGTACTAGACATAGAGCTGCTTTAGGATTATCTGAAGAAACAGATGCTATTTGTATTGTTGTTTCAGAAGAAACTGGTCGAGTTTCTATAGCATTAAAGGGAGAAATGTTATATAACTTGACTTTGGATGATGTTCGTATGATGTTAATTGATGAACTAAGACCAAAACAAGATTCTGATTTAGATGAAGATGAAATAGATGAGGAAGAGATATATGAAGAGAATAAGTAATAGTATAAAATCATTCTTCCGTCATATTGGATCATTCTTTGATAAATGGTTAATTACTCCCATAACCAAGCTTATGTTAAAAGTTGCTGGATTCTTCCGTCAGAGTACTAAAAATTTTGATAGAATTTCTGGTAAGAAGTCTACTTTAATAGTTGTTAGTTTGATACTAGCGTTTGGTGTTTTTGTAATTATTGACCAAGAGTCAAATGTTATGATTGATCAATATGCGGAAGTATTATATGATGAGCCTGTAACGGCTGTTTATAATGAGGAGTTATATGTTGTTGAGGGATTACCTAAAACTGTTGATATCACATTGATTGGTCAAAGAAGACATATATTTTTAGCAAAACAAGCTCCTTCAAAAGGAGTAACTGTTGATTTAACTGGATTGAAACCTGGTAATCATAAGGTAACACTTAATTATTCACAACGTTTGAAGTCATTAGATTATCGTTTGGATCCATCAGAAGTGACAGTTACTATTTATGAGAAAGTTAGTGAAACTCGTAGTTTAACAGTTGATATTTTACATCAAGATGAATTGGATAGTAAATTATATATTGATAATGTTGAGCTTGATCGTTCTGATGTTATTATTAAGGGTGCTCAATATAAGTTAGATCAAGTTGCAACTGTTCGTGCTTTAGTTGATGTTGAAGATATCAATAATCCTAAAGCAGGTGAAATAACATTAAAAGATGTACCTTTAGTTGCTTATGATGAAGAAGGTAAGAGAGTAGATGTTGAAATTGTTCCATCTACAGTTGATGCTAAACTTACAATTACTTCACCAAGTAAAGAGATACCTGTTAAGGTAGTGCCAACTGGTAAATTGGCATTTGGTAAGTCTATTGAATCTATTGATACTAGTGTTTCTACTGTTACTGTTTATGGTCAACAAGATGCTATTGATAAAATTGAACAATTAGAAGTAGAAGTTGATGTAAAAGGACTTGAAAATGATAAGAAATATACAGTAACGCTTAAGAAACCTAAAGGTATTACAGATATTAGTGAAAAAACAATTACTGTAGATGTTAAAGTTTCTAATTCCACAACTAAAGAATTTACTGTTAATAATATTGAATTTAGAAATTTAGCTGATGGATTATCGGTTCAAGCATTATCTGCTGAGGATACATCAGTTACTGTTTCAGTAAGTGGTAGCTCTGATATAATTGATAAGCTTGATGCTACTTCAATTATTGCTTATGTTGATTTAGATGGATATGGAGTAGGTGAACATGAAGTTGATGTTCATGTTGAAAGGGCTGATTTGAGACTTACTTATACACCTAAGACGAAGAAAGTTAAGGTTCGTATTACGGAATAAAAGGATAGTTTAGACTATCCTTTTTTTTGCATATTTTTTTTTATATTTCATAAATTGTAATAGAAATAAGTTATGGGGTGAATTATGAAAAGAATATTATTGTTGTGTTTGACAATTGTTTTTTTAGTCTCAGGTTGTGGTAAATATAGTGAAAAAGATATTATTAAAGATTTAGATAAAAAAATAAATGATATAGATTCTTATTATGTTTCTGGTAATTTGGAATTGGTTAACAATGATGATGTTTATCATTATGATGTTGAGGTTGGCTATGAGAAGGATCAGTATCGTGTTAGCTTAACTAATATTGCTAATAATCATACTCAAGTAATTTTAAAAAATGCAGACGGCGTTTATGTTGTTACACCTTCCTTAAACAAAAGCTTTAAATTTCAAAGTGATTGGCCATATAGTAATTCACAGATTTATTTATTAGAAGCAATTGTTAGAGATATTCAAGATGATGACGAAAGGATTTTTAAAGAAACTAAAAATGGTTATACATTTATGACTTCTGTAAATTATCCAAATAATCGTAATTTGGTTAAACAGAAAGTAACTTTATCTAAAAAGTTGAAAATAAAAAAAGTTGAAGTTTATAATAGTGATTCTGTTATTTGTATGACAATGAATTTTAAGAAGATAGATTATTCTCCTTCTTTTAAGAAAAATTATTTTTCATTAAATACTGTTATGAAAACATATTCTGTAGAGGAAGAAGTAAAAGAAACTGGCTTCTTAAGTGATAGTATTTATCCTTTAATGATTCCTAGTGGTACAAAATTGACAAATGAAGAAAAGATAGATAAGGGGGAAGGTGAGAGAATTATTATGACATTTGATGGAGAAAAACCTTTCTTATTAGTTGAAGAAACAGCTAATATTGCTGATGAATTTACTGTTATTCCTACTTACGGTGAACCATATCAGCTTATGGATACTCTTGGTGTTATGACTAACAATTCTCTTAATTGGACATCTAATGGAATTGAATATTATTTGGTTAGTGATGTTTTGAATCAAGATGAAATGCTGGAAGTTGCTCAATCTATTGGGGTTGTTCAAACGATGAAATAAAGAGCTTTACCTCTTTTTTTTCTTGTGATATAATTTTCTTGGGTGGTTATATGGCAAATAATAATAGACAATATAGACGAAAAATGCATCAAAAAGTTGATTCAATGCCAACTTCATTTTCAGATGGATTTGGTAAAATTATAAAGATTTTAATTGTAATCGCTATAGTTTTAGTCGTTTTCTATTTTTTAACAGTTTTTATTTTGAAGAGAGGGGATAGTACTACTGACTATATTGATACAACTCCATCTCCTGCAGATATTCAATATCAAGAAATATTAGCTGGTAATAGTTTTTCACAAGGCTCAGAACATTATTTTGTTTTATTTTTTGATATGTCTGATGAGAATGTAAAGTCTTTATATACTAGTTTTGTTACTTCTTATGAAGGTCAAGATGATCACTTTTCAATATATACTGTAGATACCAGTAGTTCTTTTAATAAAAAGTATGTTGCAGATACGTCAAATCCTGATGTTAGCAATATAGATAATTTGAAAGTTAATGGACCTACTTTGATTGAGTTTGAAGATGGTAAAGTTGTAGACTACATTGAAGGTCAACAAAATATTCAAGAAAAATTATCGTAAGGACATAAAGTTCCTTACTTTTTTTAGATTTTATGTTATGATAATTATATAGGTTATCGAGGTGGTTTTATGGCTAGGCAGAGAAAAATTCCATTTATAAAACCTAATTTTAAAAAGGTTCCACAGGTTGAAGAATTAAATGATGAAGGTGAGGATATTCGAGAAATTATTGTTGAACATAAAAGTGGTTTTAATACAATAGAAGTTTTAATTCTTGTTTTAGTTGCGATTGCTTTTGGGTTTGTAGTAGGAACCGGTGTTTCTTTTTTTAAGCAGGAATATAAGGGAGAGAAGATTTCTAATTCATTACAGGAGTTAATTGCAGTATATAATAATATTATGGATAGTTATTATGAAGATATTGATGAACAAGATTTGGTTGATGCTGCTATTGATGGGATGCTTAACTCATTAGATGATCCTTATTCTACTTATATGGATGAAGACAATGCTGAAACTTTTAATGAAACTGTTGATGGTAGTTATGATGGTATTGGTATTACCATTACGCAAAATGAGAATAAAGATATTTTAATTGTATCTGTTGCAGAAGATTCTCCAGCCGATAAAGCAGACATCCAAAGTGGAGATATTTTACTTAAAATTAATAAGAAAAGCTTATCTGGTCTTTCATTAAATGAAGTTACTGAAATTATTAAGGGTACTAAAGATGAAACATTTGATTTAATTATTAAACGTGGTGAAGAAGAGTTAACAAAAAAGGTTACCTCTGAAACAATTGATTTGGTATCTGTTACTTCTAAAGTTTATCCTTTAAATAATGGTAATGCTGGTTATATTTCTATTAATACTTTTGCAGCAAATACTTATAAACAATTTAAAAAGGAATTAAATAGGTTAGAAAAAAAGAATATTAATTCTTTAATTATTGATGTTCGTTCTAATCCAGGAGGACATTTAAGTCAAACTAGGGATATTTTGGAATTGTTTATGAAAAAGGGTAGTGTTTTATATCAAGTTCAGTATAAAAAGGAAGTTCGTAAGATTAAAGATGAAACAAAGGCTAGTAGAACATATCCTGTTGTTGTTTTAATTAATTCTTCTAGTGCTTCTGCTTCTGAAATTTTAGCAGCTTCTTTTAAAGATTCTTATGTGGACGCTACTTTAATTGGAGAAAAAACTTATGGTAAAGGAACAGTTCAAACTGCTTATTCTTTATCTGATGGCTCAAGTTTGAAATATACTACTGAAAAATGGTTAACTCCAAAGGGAAAATGGATTGATGGAAAAGGTGTTAGTCCAGATAAAAATGTTTTATTAACAGATGAATACTTATTAAATCCTACTACAGAAAATGATTTGCAATTACAATCTGCATTAGAATTTTTAGAAAAAGAAAGAAATACTAGTGGAAACTAGTATTTTTTTATATTAATATACTACTTATAATCAATTGCTTATTTTGGTGATTTGGACTGCAAGTTGTTAAGATTAGTTGCTTTTTATTATCTTTATTTATATGTATATATCCAGTCTTTTCTTCTTCCCAGATTTTATTGATTTGGTATTGATATGTTTTATTTTTATAGTTTAATTGTATAGTATCTCCCTTACTTAGTTGATTTAGCTCTTCAAAGTATGCAATTTTTCCACTTCCTGAATGAGCTGCTAAAAAGACAATACTATCATCTTGATCTGGCATTTTTGACTCTTTTAATATTGTTACATTTTCTTCTATGTTATTGTAATCACTTTCTTTTTTAAATAAAGGTTGATATAAATTTAATTTATCAATTTTTAGATATCCAATTTGATCCTTTTTTTGAATAGTAGTAGGTTTATTATAATTTTTTTCTTTTGCCTCTATCACTATGCTTTTTGTATATATACTGTGACATACAAGACTATATAATATTAGTATTAATCCAATACAACATATTCTTTTTAAATTATTTTTAATATTTTTAATAT
>ENA-ORPF01000067-ORPF01000067.1-human-gut-metagenome-genome-assembly--contig:-NODE-67-length-96046-cov-5.738215_pt1 | contig 96046 bp, 86 predicted proteins | sample MGYA00242140_ERZ509070 | MGnify/ENA primary metagenome ERZ509070 (study PRJEB26280, sample SAMEA2338713) | human gut metagenome | biome: human gut; feature: human-associated habitat; material: faeces... | reverse complement strand
CAGTCCCAATGTGGCCGTTCATCCTCTCAGACCGGCTACTGATCGTCGCCTTGGTAGGCCGTTACCCTACCAACTAGCTAATCAGACGCAGGCCCATCCTCTAGCGATAGCTTACATGTAGAGGCCATCTTTCACGGTTCATCCATGCGGATAAACCGTCACATTCGGTATTAGCACCCCTTTCGGGATGTTGTCCCCATCTAGAGGGCAGGTTGCCCACGCGTTACTCACCCGTTCGCCACTAAGACTACCGAAATAGTCTCCGTTCGACTTGCATGTGTTAGGCATGCCGCCAGCGTTCGTCCTGAGCCAGGATCAAACTCTCCAATAAAGTTTATTGAAGAACCGATTTGGCTCTTAGTTATTTGTTTTGGAATTTATTGTTTTAGGTCTAGCATCTCGAAAGACGCTCGACCCGCACATTCGCTTTTTTCTAGGTTATTGTTCAGTTTTCAAGGTTCGTTGTCGTCGCCATGTCCTGACGACTTGTTTATAATACCACTTCATTCTTAATATGTCAACACTTATCTTGTAATGTTTTTTACATTTTTTCAAAAAACACATGGAGCGGTTGGCAAACAGAGTGCTATTTTACCTTACTCTTTGAACCATAAATTTTTCTTGAAATTCTTAGATTATTTTTAAAATTTTCTCTTATAGTGCTATCAAATTGTTAAAATTAATGCGTTTTATGTAAAAAATACTAAAAATCATAGTAAAAAAAGAATTGACTGCCGCATTTGCTGCAGCAGCCATAATAAAAACTATTCTAACGTTATGGGCAAAACGTTTCCGTCAGAAGTACCCCAGTCCACCATAATATAGTATTGACCAACTTCTCCAGTTTCCCAATTTATATTAAAGAGCTCTATAGGATAGCTTTTATGAATTGCTCTCCAACTAGCAAATTTATATTGTGGCAGAATTTTACGCACTCTATCCTCGTCTCTCCAGAATGTGGAAGTTATATCAAAAATCTCTTCACTATTCCATTTCAGCCAAACAGGCTTCCATCCTGCAATCTTTGTGAATACATCATAACGCAGTGTTTCTATTAATATCTTCTTTTGTTCTTCGGCAAATGTATCATTTATATAATCGTATAACAGCTTTGCTGTACCCTTAGCATTATGTCCTTGAGGATAGTGTCCGTTTCTAACCCACCATTCTGTCAAGCCAACAAAAAAGGTAAACGCGTCCTTGCCAGACTCTCTCAACAACGCCTTTAATGTATATACAAAATAGTCCGTATTTCCAGTCTGATCAAAAACATTTTCTAAACGCTTCAATAGCTGCATGTCCTTATATGGCAGATATTTTGTAGCTAGTATTTCGTATGGAGACTCATCCATATAACGCAAATCATGCTCTTTAGTTTCGTTGTTCATCTGAGTTCCAGGCAATACCTTTAAGAACCCTAACTGCAGCATATCAGCTCCCAATCCATACACGTCATTGAAGGATTTTGCAAATTCTTTTAATCCTTCAAAAGGTAATCCAGCAATCAAGTCCACATGAATATGTATATTTTTAAAACTTAATAGACGTTTTACATTTGCTTCTAAGCGTTTCCAATTATCCTGTCTATTAATTGCCGTCAGTGTAGGCTGATTAGTACTTTGTATGCCTATTTCCATTTGGAATCTTCCCTTGGGAACATTCTGCAAAAAATCTAAGACTGTATCAGACAGCATATCTGCCTTTATTTCGAAATGGAATGTCGCCTTAGTATCTAATTCAGCTAAATACTTCATTATAGGCAGAAAATATTTTTCATCCAAATTATATGTACGATCAACAAATTTTACTAAATCAGCACCAGCTGCAACAAAGCGGTTCAAATCAGCCATTACTAGCTCCAAGGGACGTTTCCGTACAGAACGTGAAATTCCTGATAAGCAGTAGCTGCAGTTAAAAGGGCATCCTCTAGTACATTCATAATAAACTATCTTATGTTCAGCCAATACCTGCTCCAAATCTGGATATGGAAATGGCAGAATCTTCATATCTTCGATAACTGTAGTTCCGCCGTTAAGCTTAACGCTGCCATTTTCCATATAGGCAATATAAAGAGGAACAGTTCTGCAATCTGTTTCAATAGCACTGAGCAGTTCCGTAAAGCAAATTTCGCCTTCACCCTGAACAATATAATCTATTGCTGGCTGCTCCATAAAAATACGCTCTGCATCAAAAGCAACCTCTGGTCCGCCAACAACTACAAGTGCATCAGGACGCAGTTTCTTGAGCATACCAATAAGACGAAATACAAATGGTTTGTTCCAAATATGCACAGAAAAAGCAAAAACTCTGGACTTTTCATCCATAATTTTTTCTAAAACAGTCAGAATGGGGGTATTAATTGTTTCCTCTATCAATTTGATATCGTGTCCCTGCTGACGTGCATATTCACCAACATACCTTAATCCTAAGCCCGTATGAATGTATTTGCTGTTTATAGCAATTAGACTTGCCTGCATTGTTGTCTCCTTCTACTAAAAATACCAATTTCAAAGATTCAATTATTAACTCTATTCTAGTACAAATATCACTGCATAATTAACTGTCAAATTTAATGACTCTACCTGAACAGCCTTCAAACTAATTTAAACGTGTTCAATGACCTTTCTATTTTATCACAAATCAAGATACTATTTAACCCCTCTCTACAGTAGTTATTTGACTTTCACTTTTGAATATTAAGGTTGGTTTATGCTATAATAACAGATAATACATTTATACTATACTGTAAGGAGTGAACAATATGACTGATAATAAATTTAATATACCTATTCATGGCAGCTCTGTAGATAGAAAAGACATTCCTGGCTTCTGTAAATGGCATGTTGAAGATATTTACACTAATGTTGAAGCATGGCGCGGTGCATGCTTTGATTTTAAAAACAAGCTTCCCGAGCTGACTCAACTTCAAGGAACAATTTCTGATGGGCAAAAGCTGCTGAAGGTATTGCGCCTGCAGGACGAACTTGGTAAAATTCTCGAAAAAATTTATGCCTACGCCTGCCTTCAGCGTGACTCTGACAATACTAACCAAAGCTTTCAAGCTATGGCTGGTGAAGCAGAAAGCCTAGTAGCCGCATATTCCAATTCTTGTTCCTTCATTGATCCTGAGCTGTTGGCTTTAGGTCAGGAAAAAATAACTTCCATGCAATCCCAAGAACCAGAGCTCAAAGAATATGCACACTACATTGAAAACCTAATGCGTTCTTCCAAACATATTCTCTCTGCTGACAAAGAGGCTATTCTAGCTCAAAGTCGTCTAGCAATAAGTGCCTCTGCAAGTAATTTCCGTGCCCTTGTATCTGCTGATATGAAATTCCCCGAAATTACAGATGGCGAAGGTAATGCAGCAGTTATCAGCGAAGGCAACTATATGCTCAATATGACATCTGACGATAGAGAACTGCGTAAAAACTCCTTTACTGCCCTTTTGTCAACCTATCACAGCTATCGCAACACCTTAGCATCTATCTTAACCGGCAGTGCCAGAGCAGCGTTCTTTAGCTCTACTGTTCGTAATCATCCAAACACTCTGGAAGCAAGCCTATTTCAGGACAATATCCCTGTAAGTCTTTATGATGGACTTATTGAGACAGTCCATGACAACCTGACTCCGCTCCATGACTACATTCAATTAAAAAAAGATATTCTTGGTTATGACGAGCTGCACTTTTACGATTTGTATGTTCCCATTTCAAAGGCTGCAGACAGCTTTGCCTGCGATTTTGAAGAAGCGTGCGATATTGTAGAAAAGTCTGTAGCACCTCTTGGTGAAGAATATGTTGCTGCACTTCATAAGGGTTTGACACAAGGCTGGATTGATGTTTATGAAAATAAGGGCAAACGCTCAGGTGCATATTCATGGGGAGTTTACGGCGTGCACCCCTTCGTTCTTCTTAACTATCAACATCGTTATAATAGCATCTCTACTCTGGCTCATGAAATGGGACATGCTTTACATAGCTACTTCAGCAGCAGTTCTCAAAACTATATTAATGCTGATTACACTATTTTCTGTGCTGAGGTGGCCTCTACTACTAACGAAAACCTGCTTTTAGAACATGTTCTTAAGCATGCTACTGAAGACCAGAAGATTTATCTGTTAAGCCAGTTCCTGGAATCTGTACGTACTACCGTTTATAGACAAGTTCAGTTTGCTGAATTTGAAAAATACATTCACAGTGAAATAACTGCTGGCAAATCTCTGCAGGCAGAAGCACTGGAGAACTACTGGCTGGATAGCAACAAACGCTATTATGGACCTGCTCTAACACTGGACCCTGAACTGTCCAGCGAGTGGTCTCGTATTCCCCACTTCTATACTCCCTTCTATGTATACAAATACGCTACAGGCTTCTCTGCAGCAACCGCCTTTTCTTCTGCTATTCTAAGTGGCAGCAAAGAAGCCGTAGATAATTATCTTGGTTTCCTCCACGCAGGCGGCAGTGACTACTCTCTCAATATCCTGAAAAAAGCAGGCGTAGATCTTACTACTCCTCAACCAGTAACTGTTACATTGCAAAAATTTGCTGAAAAGCTTGCTGAGCTTAAAGAGCTGCTCATAAGAAAGAATATGCTGTAAAACAAGTTTACTTGGACCTGAGCTGAACAAGTCTCAGGTCCATTTTTGTACTATTCATTAAGAATTTTATATATCCATCATCTACGATATATTTAAACATACCTGACCATAATAAAAACAGCTACTACCATAATTCGGTAATAGCTGTTTATTTGCTTAGTCACTTTTAAATAAGATTTGTTAAAACTGCCATTTCCATTTTATCAGCAGGGATAATCTCCTTATGAAGCACGGGCATATCCTTTAAAGCAACCATAGGCGCAGGAATTTCCGTACCTGTCATCTCGTGCAGCTGCTCCAAGAGCACAAAGGGATCCTCTGCTGCAACGGGCTTATCCTCCAAAGCAGATAAAACACTATTGGCAAATTTGTAGGGATTAGCAGTAGACAGAACAACAGTATAAGTCTCATCACTAGTCAGAAAGCGATACTTATCAAGAGCACGCCATGCAACGGCTGTGTGAGTATCCATCAGATAGCCATAATCATTATATATTCTGTGAATTGCCTCCTTGGTTTCAACCTCATCGATCCAAGCACCAAAGAACTGACGTTGAATAAGCTTAAGCTCCTCGCTTTCAATCTTATAGAATCCATCAGTGTTCAGGCTGCGCATATATTGGCTAACTTTCTCTGCATTACGTCCCGTAACATCATAGAGCAGACGCTCCAGATTGCTGGAAACAAGAATATCCATAGACGGAGAAACTGTTTTGAAAAATTCGCGACGCTTGTCATACGTACCAGTATTTATAAAATCTGTAAGAACATTATTGCTGTTGGAGGCACATAGGAGACGATCAACAGGAAGTCCCATCAGCTTAGCATAATATCCTGCCAAAATATCGCCAAAGTTACCTGTAGGAACAACAAAGTTAATTGGATCACCAAGAGCAATCTTGCCAGCATCTACTGCATCAATATAGGCACTAAAATAATATACTATCTGTGGAACCAAACGACCCCAGTTGATAGAGTTAGCAGAGGAGAAAATATATCCCTTATCCCCAAGCTCACGAGACATTATATCATTGCCAAAGATTTCCTTGACGCCACGCTGAGCATCATCAAAATTTCCTTCTATACCAAAAACCCTAACATTTTTTCCCATTTGTGTAATCATCTGACGTTTTTGGATATCACTTACACCCTCACAGGGATAGAAAACAATTATTTCTGTGTTATCCACATCTGCAAAGCCTTCTAATGCTGCCTTGCCAGTATCACCAGAGGTTGCTACTAAAATAACAACCTTGTGAGTTTCACCAGTTTTTTTCATGGAGCGTGTCAAAAGGTGCGGTAAAAGCTGCAGTGCCATATCCTTAAAAGCACTTGTAGGACCATGCCACAGCTCTAAAACGCCAGTGTTGTCATTAATCTGTACCAAAGGAACAGGATTTTCGCCAAATTTTTCGGAAGCATAAGCTTTATTAACGCATTCGCGCAGCTCATCCTCAGAAAAATCAGTGAGAAACTGTAATAAAACATCGATTGCTCTTTCTGTATATGGCTTGCTGCTCATTGACTTAATGTCGTTCAAACGCATCTGCGGCAAATGCTGAGGCACAAACAAGCCTCCGTCACTTGCTAAACCGCGGGTAATTGCTATAGAAGCAGAAACTATATCACTTTTTCCACGTGTACTTTCAAATAACATATCTCATCCTACTTTCTTAGAGAAAAATCAAATCAATTGTGGGATAGTGTAATAATACCATACTTTAATAATCACCACAAGAAAATTTCTTTAAAACATTGTTTAAAGAAATTTTTTAAATCTTTTTATAGTCAGACAATGAATTATTAGCAGCTATTTTTAGTACCAGCCTATAACTATTATTATTCTTCACTACCAAAAATCAATGGTGCCACTGTAGCATTAGTTGCTTTCTGCAAATCCTGAGGTGCAGCCAAGATCTGCATACCACGCTGACCTGCACTAATAGCAATTTCATCCCAGTCATTACTGGTCTGATCCATATATACAGGATAATTCTTCTTTGCTCCTAAGGGAGAGCAGCCGCCGCGTATATAGCCTGTCAAGGGGAGAACCTCTTTAAGAGCTACCAACTCTGCCCTTTTATTTCCGCTTACACGTGCCAACGCCTTCAAATCCAACTCGCCATCACCAGGAATCACCGCAAACATAACACCATTCTTATCGCCACGCACGCACAAAGTCTTGAACACCTGATTAGAAGGCATTCCAACCTCTGCCGCAACATGAACAGCATCTAAATGCTCCTCGTCAACTGTATATTCCAAAATACGGTAATTTATCTTCAGCTCGTCAAGCTTGCGGGCCGCATTAGTTTTTTTATTGTGTTTCATTAGAAAACCCCCTCGTATTATAGAGAAATTTAGCTATATTTGTTATAATAACACTATGTAGTAGGAAAGGCAAATTTACACTCTCCAACTAAATCTTAAAAAGTAGAGAGATTTGCCTGAATTTATTAAACATTGCACATAGTGCAGGATATAGAGGAAAAATATGGATATTAAAATTATATTGGGTCAAATGGAGGTAATTCCAGGACGCCCTGACCTTAACTTTACTAAAGCCATGAAGCTTATTCAGGCAGCCCATTCAGCAAAGGCTGACATGCTTCTGCTCCCCGAAATGTGTATTCCAGGATACCTTATTGGAGATCTGCTGGAGCAGCAAAGCTTTATCGATGACTGTCAATATTACAATGACCAAATAATTAAGGCAAGTGACGAAATGGTTATCTGCTTTGGCAGTATTGCTGAAGAAAAAGAACTTGTAAATGAGGACGGAACCTCTCGAAAATATAACGCTGCCTTTATTTGTCAAAACGGTGGGACTGTTGGCGGCTACGCAGGACGCAGATATGTTATAAAAAATAATTTGCCAAATTATCGTGAATTTGATGACTCTCGTCATTACTATAGTCTGGAAAAACTAGCCCTAGAGGAAGGCGCTGCCCCTGAGGATATATTACATCCTATTGAAGTAACTATTAAGGGATACAAGCTGTCTCTGGGTCTTCTCATCTGTGAGGATAGCTGGACACAAAATTATCGCTATGATTTACCACAGCTCTTGGCTGCAAAAGGAGCACAGCTGCTCTGCAACCTTTCCTGTTCTCCCTTCACCTTGAGCAAAAATCAAAAACGTCACGAGCTTTTCGGACATCAAGCTCATGACAACCATACTCCATTGCTGTACTGCAACTGTGTCGGAATTCAAAATACCGGCAAGAATATTTTTACCTTCGATGGAAGCAGCTGTGCTTACAATAGCAACGGCCTAATTGCTAAATCTGCAGCTATGTATGATGACACAATTCTTGAAGTAAAATTAAATCTTGAAACTATGGATTTTGAAACAGCCTCATCCCCTATTGAAGAATCAGAAATTACATCTATCTATAAATCTCTTCGCTTCGGAACAGAGAAATTTCTTAATCAGTGCGGCATTAAGAAAATGACCATTGGTCTTTCCGGCGGTATTGACTCTGCTGTAACTGCTGCTATGTACGCAGATATTTTGGGTTCGGAAAATATTTTACTTTTAAATCTTCCCTCCAAATTTAACTCTGCAACCACCCAAAATCTTGCACAAAAACTTGCCCATGCTTTAGGAGCCAATTACGCCTCCATTAGCATAGGTCAAAGCTACGAGCATACAATAGAGCAATTAGAAAACACTGCTATTATTTCCTATAAGGATAATTCTTCTTTTAACTTAAGCATAAATCAGCTTGGAAGAGAAAACATCCAAGCTCGCGATCGCGGTGCACGCATCATTGCAGCAGCGGCCGCAGCCTTCGGGGGAGCCTTTTCCTGTAACTCTAATAAAGCGGAAATTGCCATAGGCTACGCTACCTTTTATGGTGATATCTGTGGTGCGGTTGCCATGATTGGTGACTTGTGGAAGCGTCAGGTCTATGCCTTAGGACATTATTTAAATAATGAAATATATAAGCGTGAAGTAATTCCCAATGATATCTTTACAATACGACCAAGTGCTGAGCTTTCTGATGCCCAAACTGTAGGTAACGGCGGTGACCCATTGATTTATGAGTATCATGATTATTTATTTCAAGCCTTCATCGAGGGCAAGAATAAGGCAACACCTGCAGACATACTCCGTTGGTACAAAAATGGAATTCTGACAGAAAAGCTTGGATGCAGTCATAAGATTATAGAAAAATCATTTTCTTCTTCCCAGGTCTTTGTAGATGATTTAGAGCGTTGGTGGAAGTTATTTTCTGGCTTTAGCGTAGCTAAAAGAATTCAGGCTCCGCCTCTAATCGCAATCAGTAAACGTGCCTTTGGCAGTGATCACAGAGAAGCACAGCTCACACCATATTTCAGCAGAGAATATTATTCTCTTAAGGATGAGCTGCTTAAATAAATACCCACAGTAAAAACTAAGGACGATTTGCCCCTTGTATAGGAATAAATCGTCCTTATTGTTCATAATTTAGAATTCGATTGTTTTTACACGTTCAATAGCAGTTTTAGCCTCAATGATTAAACGTTCCATAACATCCTTGCAAGGAAGCACATCATTAAGAACATTTAAGCTTTGGCCTACCATTACAGTACCATTAACAATATCGCCATCAATCAATGCAAGTTTATTGGTACCTGTACCCATCGCCATAAGCTCGCTATTGGGAGCACCGGAAATTTCTTTTTCAGTATAAGCTTTGGTAAACTCGTTAGCCAGACAGCGAACACCCAGATTACGGCTATAACCAGTAGTTGCACTATCAGTATCAGTTGCAGCCTTAATAGCATCCTTAGCAGCCTGATTTGCAGGACACTCAGTAGTCATCAGGAAACGACTGCCCATTTGTACGCCATCTGCACCCATCAGCAGAGCTGCAGCAATAGCACGACCATCAGAGATACCACCTGCTACCAAAACAGGAATCTTAGTTACAACAGGCAACACATTCTCCATCAGTGCCATAGTGGTTTGTTTACCAATATGACCGCCAGCCTCCATGCCTTCAATAACCATAGCATCAGCACCAGCAGCCTCTATACGTTTTGCCAGCTTTACATTAGGGACAACAGGAATAACCTTAGTACCTACAGCATGGAATCTTTCAATGAAAGGAACAGGATTGCCAGCACCCAAGGTTACAAAAGCAACCTTTTCTTTGCACAGCACACCAATAATCTCTTCAATGTTAGGAGCCATCAGCATCAGATTAACACCAAATGCTTTGTCTGTAAGAGTCTTGGCTTTACGAACCTCATCGCGAACCCATTCAGCACTTTTACCGCCACTGCCAATAATACCTGCACCGCCAGCATTGGATACAGCAGACGCCAAAACAGCATCGCTGATATGTGCCATACCGCCTTGAATAATAGGATATTTTATTCCAAGAAGCTCAGTTAATCTAGTTTTCATAATGCAACACCTCGCATATATTTTCTATGTATACATTATACACTATTTTGCAGTGTCTAAAAGTGAAATGTTTTAGAATTTTTTCTTAAAATCTAACCCTGCATTATTCTATATTATTCATATGTTGCAAATGTGTAAGCTATGTAACGCTTACAGCAGGTAAATCTTCTATAATTTACGAATAATCCATTAAGACACTTATTTATTTGACATACTTTATAAAAAAATGTAGAATCATAAATATCCTCGTAAAAGTATTGTTACTCAATATGTAGAGATTAGAGGTATGGATTTTAGGGAAAGAGGTCAAAAAAATGCGTAGTACAGAAGTAAAAAAGGGTTCAACCCGTGCAGCTCATCGCTCTTTATTTTATGCGATGGGTTATACTGAAGAAGAATTAAAAAAGCCGTTAATCGGTATTTGCTGTGCAGCTAACGAGATTATTCCTGGTCATATGCATCTGGATACTATTGCTAAGGCTGCTAAATATGGTGTATTAGAAGCAGGTGGTACCCCCATCGAGTTCCCTGCTATTGGTATCTGTGATGGTATCGCTATGGGTCATAACGGTATGAAATATCCTTTGGCAAGCCGTGAGCTTGTTGCAGACAGTATTGAGGCAGTTGCCAATGGTCATGCCTTTGATGGCCTTGTACTCATCCCCAACTGCGATAAAATCGTTCCTGGCATGCTTATGGCAGCAGCTCGACTGAATATTCCTGCAGTAGTTGTCAGCGGTGGTCCTATGCTTCCTGGCCGTATGAATGGCAAAGATATAAGTGTTTCCACTGTCTTTGAAGCAGCAGGTCGCTTCGAGGCTGGTCAGATTGATAAAAATGAGCTTAGTGAAATCGAGCATTGTGCTTGCCCTGGTTGTGGCAGCTGCTCTGGTTTATTCACTGCCAATACTATGAATTGCCTGACAGAGGTTCTTGGCATGGGACTTCCAGGAAACGGCACAATTCCTGCTGCTTATAATGGCAAACGTATTGCCTTGGCTAAGCACGCCGGCATGGCAATTATGGAGCTGGTAGAAAAGAATATCTGTCCTCGTGACATTATGACTAAAAACGCTTTTGAAAATGCAATTACCGTGGATATGGCAATTGGCGGTTCCTCCAACACTGCTCTCCATCTTCCTGCGATTGCACATGAAGCAGGCGTAAAACTTCCTTTGGAACTGTTTGATAAAATCTCCAAAAAAACCCCTTATCTTACCAAGCTGAGTCCTGGTGGTACTCACCACATCATCGACCTGAATGAAGCTGGTGGCATACCTGCCGTAATGAATGAACTTGATCGATTAAAGCTCATTCATAAATCCTGTAAAACTGTTACTGGCAAAACAATTGGCCAGGTTATTAAAAACGCTGCAATTCAACGTCCTGATGTTATCCATAGCATTGAAAACCCCTATAACAAAACTGGCGGCATAGCTGTTTTAAAGGGTAATATTGCTCCTGAATGCAGTGTTGTCAAGGAAAGTGCTGTTGACCCCTCCATGAAAGTGTTCAGTGGTCCTGCCAAGGTCTATAATTCCGAAGACGAAGCTATTGCTGCAATCTGTTCCAAAGAGGTTGTTTCCGGCGACGTTGTAGTTATCCGCTATGAAGGACCTAAGGGTGGACCTGGTATGCGTGAAATGCTCAATCCTACCTCCGTACTTGCAGGAATGGGCCATGATAAAGATGTAGCACTCCTTACTGATGGACGCTTCAGCGGTGCAACTCGTGGTGCATGCATTGGTCACATTTCCCCTGAAGCTCGCGAGGGCGGTAATATAGCCTTGATTGAAAACGGCGATATTATTGAAATCGATATTCCTAATCGTACCCTTAATGTTAAGCTTAGCGATGAAGAATTAGCTGAACGCCGTAAAAACTGGGTATGCCCTCCTCCCAAGGTTAAGAGTGGCTATCTGGCACGCTATGCAGCATTAGTAACCTCTGCAGCAACTGGTGCAGTTCTTAAGGTTCCTGAAGTATAAGCTTATAACTATACATAAAATAAACGCATGATATATCTATCCAAAAGATGTATCATGCGTTTTCTTATTATATAGATGGTCAGCTTAGTCCTTACTGGACAGTTCTTTCAAAGTGCTCTCCAAATTTTTGCTCAGAAGCTTTTCCAAATGAGCTAGCTTTTTTTCATCAGCGATAGCACCAGGAACATCAAATAACTCTGTAGTAAAGGGCTGGTAATGCTGCTTCATTTCTGCAAAAATATCGTTGCGGAAGGAATTATAAGAAAAATACAGCTGATTACCATGCTCAAAGTCAGTATAATCCAAGAAAATAGTAGAACCATTTAAATATACCAAAGGATTTTCCGGTGTAATAAAACGCTCATAGGTACCTATTTTTTCTGGAAGATTTCGCCAATATTCCCACTTTGGAAAACCAAGAGCCATAGCCTCGTAGCTTTCCTTATGGTTACCTTCTCTAAGCATTGTTTCTAAGATATCAGGAAGCTGCTGCTGCAGCATTTTTCCGAAACGTTCTCTATCTCTAGAAAAATAACGCTCATCTCTAAAAATATGCAAACCAATTGTCTGAACTGGAACATAGTCAAATGTCTCTGTAGTATACGTCAAATCGAGACGACAATGCTTCTCAGCATTAACATAGGCCGCAATATTCAAAATTTGTCCTTTGATACCGGTACCAGGAGTTAATCTAAAACCATACAACTCCTGAGGAAGCTCCCTTAAAAGCTCCCAATCCTTTAAGCCTTCTTCTATTTCAGTTATGCTTGCCATTGTCTTCCCCCAATATCCTATTGCTCCTTTTTATCAAGTAAAGCAGGAATCCTATTAAAAATCCGTAATGCATTTTCATAAAATACCTTATCATGATGCTCTTCAGGAACAATATAGCTAATCAATCTGATGTAGGTCGGAATATTAACCAAAGGCCAATCGCTGCCATACATAATTCTGGAATAATCACCAAAATAATTCAGGCTGTCATGCAGCTTCCGCCAAATGCTCTGAAACTTATGATATACAACCAATGGTTTAGGCATTCCTTCCATAAGTCCTGACAGGTCAATACTGACATTAGGGTTCTTCCCCGCTACCTCAGCAGCATCAATAAACCAGGGACAACCGCAATGGGCAATGACAAAGTTTACTTTACGAAAATTTACTGCTGCATCATCAACAGTCAAGGGATGAGAATACTTTAACAAGCCATCAGGACGAGCCGTATCTCCCGTATGAATTACTACAGGAACATTATAGGCCTCAGCCAGCTCAAACAAGGGCCAATGACGCTTGTCATTAACGTATACAGGCTCATAGCCAGGATAGAGCTTTAGGCCAAGGCAATGCTCCTGCTTAAGATAAAATTCAAACTCTTGAGCAGTTTTTTCACCATCAGCTTCAGCCATTTCAGTGCTGCGTATACCAAGGCAATAGCCCATATTATAAGGCTGGTTATAATTGTCCTCATTAAAGGTTCCAGACAAGTCAATCAGACGAGGTGCAACACCGCCAAAGCGTGAGCTAGTATACATAGTATTCCCCATAGCCACAGAAAAAACAATATTGTTTTCCTGGCAAATTTGCTGCCAACATTCAGCAGTATTAGTATAACCTGCTCTTTTGGCTACCTCAACAAATCCATCCTTATTGTAGTAATGCATGTGTGCATCAATAATCTTCATGACGGAAACCTCATCAAAACAAATATCTCTTAACGAATTTCATCCTTATCCTCAGGAAGAATCAGATTCAGAACAATCGCTACGATAAATACAACAGCTACGCAGTTTTCTGCGAATACATTCTTAATCAGATTAGGGAAAATCTTGAAAATAGCCGGATTTTGAGTAAAGCCAATACCAATACTCAATGCCAGAGACGCAATTGTCACATTGCGTGTAGAATAACCGCAGCCAGCAATCATCTGCACACCGCTTACGACAATGGAGCCGAACATCATAAGGGTACATCCACCTAAAACAGATTCAGGAAGGGATGCCAACAAAACTCCCAATGCAGGAAATAAACCGGATAAAATCATGATTACAGCACCAGTCATGATAGCAAAGCGATTAACTACCTTAGTCATCGCAATCAGGCCTACATTCTGGCTAAAGGAAGTAATGGGCATGCAGCCAAATACAGAAGACAAACTGCTGATCAAGCCATCACAGGTAATAGAACCAGAAACTTCCTTGTCAGTAACATTACGCTTCAGACCAATTGCAGTCATTGCAGATGTATCACCAATTGTTTCGGTAGCAGAAACAAGGAAAATCAGGAAGAATGCAAAGATAGCGTCTGCATGGAACTCCATGGAAAAAGGCATCAGCTTAGGAATAGAAATCATGGATACGTCACTCATGCGGCTTAAATCAACCATACCCATAAAATATGCCAAAACATAACCCACAACAAGGCCAAATAATACAGACAGCTGCTTGTAGAAGGATTTAGCTACAATGTTAAAGCCGATACAGCTAATAAGTGTTACAGTACCAACAATAATATAAGGTGCGTCACCAAAGTTAGGATTGCCAAAACCGCCTCCAAAGGAATTTGCACCAACGCCCAGCAAACTAAAACCAATAGAGGTTACTACAGTTGCGGCAACAATCGGAGGTACAAAGCGACGCCAATATTTAGCACAAAGTCCCAGAATTCCTTCCAAGATACCGCCAACTACCACTGCACCTAAAATACCGCCATAACCATATTTGCTGCCAATAACACAAGCAATAGAAACAAAGGTAAAGCTGATACCCATGACAATTGGCAAACCACTACCAACACGCCAAACAGGATATAACTGAATCAAAGTACCAATACCAGCAACAATCATAGCAGACTGAACTAATGCTGCACTTTGCTCAAGAGGCATTTTAATAACACCTGTTACAATGAGAATAGGAGCAATGTTAGCAACAAACATTGCCAAAATATGCTGCAGACCAAAAGGAATAGCCTTGCCTACAGAAATTTTGCCATCAAGTTCGTAAATAGGGTCTACTACCCTCTTTTTCTCGCTCATTATTCCTCCTCATGTCTGAATTGAATAGTACCAGTTGCGGAATCCATTTTGTCGATAATTGCCAAACTGCGAAGGTTTACACCTGCAGCACGCAGCTTGTCACCGCCGCCTTGGAAGCCCTTTTCAATAGCAATGCCAATACCTTCTACGGTACCGCCGGATTGACGAACAATATCCATCAATCCCTCTAAAGCACAGCCATTTGCCAGAAAGTCATCAATAATAAGAACATGGTCATTTTTATTCAGATACTGCTTTGCTACAATTACATCATTATCCTTATTATGAGTAAAGGAATAAATTTTAGTAAAGTATACATCACGATCCATGTTACTGCCACTGGATTTTTTAGCAAATACTACAGGAACATTGAAATACATTGCTGCAATACTTGCAATACCAATACCTGAAGCCTCAATAGTCAAAATTTTATTAATAGGTCGATCAGCAAACAAACGCTTAAATTCCTTGCCTAATTCAGCAATAAATGGAACGTCTATCTGATGATTCAGGAAGCTGTCAACTTTCAAGACGTTGCCATTTTTAATAACGCCATCTTCTAAGATTTTCTTTTCTAATAATTCCATAATAACCCTCCGCTCTTAGTATAATCTTTTAAGTATAAAGGTAATTTTATCACATACACATGCTATGGTAAAGAGCTGCAGGAATTTTCAGACAACTATTTCAATAGTACTTCCTAGACCTGCATTTTGACGACTATTTTTTACAACTATCTTCTTATCAATACGTTCTTTAAGTGCCGCAACGTGAGATATTATACCAACAAGACGGTTAGCATCGGATAATCCCATTAATGTATTAATCGCCTCTTTAAGATGCTCTTCACTTAAGGAACCAAAACCCTCATCTACAAACATAGTATCAAGCTGTACGCCACCAGCACTTGCCTGTACCTCGTCAGCCAAGCCAAGAGCCAGGGCTAAGGAGGCCATAAAGGTTTCACCACCGGACAGAGTTCTGACACTTCTCTCCGTATTATTCCAATAATCCTTAACGCTCAGCTCCAACCCAGCCTTAGCATTACCAGTGGAAACACTATCTTCTTCTGCTCTCTTCAGCTCGTAATGCTGATTTGTCATTTTTAAAAGACGTACATTGGCACGTTGAATAATTCTATCAAAATAGTGCATTTGGATGTATGTCTCCAGCACAACCTTTTGTTTGCCAATGAGCCTGCCATTAGCAGTATCCGCTAGAGCCTTCAGCCATACATATTTTTTCTCAACTACACCTATATCCTTTTGCAGCCTTTCTGCATTGTTAAGAATGCTCCTATTGTTCTTACAGTCAGAATGAAGATTCTTGTTTTCTAAATCTAAACGTGCAATACGCTCTTCCAGCTCCTGCTTATCACTTAAAATTGTCTCCAAGGAATTCTGCGTATTAATTTCAGGAAGCAATGCTAAATCCTCATTATAGGTTTGGATTTTAACGTTACACTGCTGTAACTTTTCATTATGCTTGCGTAGTTCTTCATCGGCAGTTCTAAAGCGTTCCTTGAGCTGCTGACAAGTATCTTCTATATTCTTTTGTCGTTGCTCCAGTTCAAATTTCTTCTTGCCATTAAGTTCCTGCAACAGCTCTATCCTTTGCCTTGCAAAACTCTCAGCTGTTGTTTGTAGCTGTGCAGCAGCAGTTTGTAAGCTGCCGTCTAAATTACGTAACGTCTCCAGCTCCTGTTCCATCGCTGGAATTTCTTTTTCCAGCCGCAGTTTTCTCTGCTGCTCATTCTTTAGCCTAGTAAGCTCAGTCTGTAATTCACCAATATTCTCCTGAAAGAATTTATAAATTAATCTTGCAGCTGTGATTATAGCTTCTTCATCATGAAGATTTTGGCAAGACAGCCAGTCTGCATAAGAACTTCCATTAATATATTGTAAATCAAGCTGAGGTAAAATTGCCTGAACCTGCTCCAATGCACCCTGTCTTTTCGTATGAGCCTCTGTCAGCAAATTTTTCTTGCTGATGATTTCCTGTGCCTTGCTGTCCAATATCTCTAAATTATCTTTTAAATTATTCTGCAGCTCCTCTTCCTTTTGAGCTTCATCTGCCGCCTGCTGTTTTCTGCACCGCAGTTCACTAATCAACACCTCTATTTCAGCTTTTCGATTATCCACTACAGACTTTAAGTCTGTACCATTATAGTCAGGTATTATACTGCAGCCCATTTCTACAACATCTATCCGCTTCTCCTCCACCTGCTTCTTTAAGCTGGCAGCCTCGCTGCTAAATTGACCAGCCCTCTGCACAGCAGCATCTGCATTTTGCTTTAGTTCGTCAACCTGCTCCTGAGTAGGAGCTTCCTTTGTTAATTTAGCCGGACAAGGATGCTCCAACGACCCACATACAGGACAGGGCTTATTAGTTTCAAGCTTTTCCGCCAATACTCCAGCCTGTTCACACAAAAACAGCATATATCTTTCCTGATAATCAGCACTTGCCTGTTCAGAAATCTCTCTAGCCTGTTTAAAATCAATAATTGCTTCTTTATAATCATCTTCTAAAAGCTTTAATTTATCTAAAGCCTTCAGCAAATCATTAACCTTAGTAAGCTCCTCCTTCTCCTTAAGGACATTATTCTGTAGCTCTGCCTCCAAAAGTTTGGCTCTGCGTGACGCTTCTAAATTATTCTGCAGTGCTTTAGTTTGTTCATCAAGAACCTGTTTAGATGCTTCCAGCTCAACAACTAAGCTTTGAAGCTTTTCTTCGTCGTCCTTAGCAATTTTATGCTGAACACAAATACCAGTTAGCTCCTTTTGGCTACTAGCTAAACCATTAATTTTATTTTCTACGCTTATTACTTGTGCATCAACATTATTAAGTGTTTCCTTCAGCTCTTTAGCGGCCTTAATAGCAAACTCTTGTTGCTCTATTTTAGTTTTGTTATTACTAATCGCTTCTATCTTCTTTTGATAATCCTGCTGATAATTTTTTTCATACTCCTCCAACTGACCAACCTTAGCAAGCTTATTAATAAGCTCCTGTAAAACAGGCAGTTCCTTCTGTAATTCAGAAATCCTATCACTACCTTCAGCAGCTTTTTGGAACACTTCATAAATATTGTCCGTTTGTTGGTCAAGGACTGTTTTTTCTTGAAGTTCCTTAGCAAGCTTATTCATGAGCTCTCTTCTGCGATTCTCTGTTCTTAATTTTTCTTCAGTCTCACTAAGCTGTCGGCGAAGCTGCTGGATTTTTTCATCACCTATTTGCAGCTTAGTTTCACTATCATTTACCAAATTCTTTAATAGCTCTAAACAACGCTCTATCTGACCATCAAAGCCATTTGATTCAATAGACTTCAGCTCCTGCTCAATAGCACCAACACCACTTGAAACTATACCGCTCAGCTCTTGCGAAATACGCAGCTGCAGCTCGTCATATTCCTTCTTGGTTTTAGAAAAATCGTCTTGAAGCCTTTTTTGCAAAGACTCAAACAAATTAGTATGAAAAATTTCTCGAAAAATCTTCATACGGTCACTTGTATCAGCCAGCAAAATCTTCTGAAAATCACCTTGAGAAATCATGGCAATACTTCTGAACTGGTCATAATTAATACCCATTATTTTAACTATTTCATTATCAACCAATTCTTTTTTGGTTATTGGTGCTCTGCCATCAGAAAAATAAAGCTCTGCAGCCGCATTTTCCTTTGTCATACCATCGCCGCGTTTCTTGGGACGCTCCTGTTCAGGTACACGACGAACCTTATATTCCTTCCCATGATAAAAAAAGGTACATTCAATATATGTTAAAATGGCAGGATCTGCGTACTTGCTGCGAAACATTGTATTTTGACTACGTGCAGAACCGCTTGCCTTTCCATATAAAGCATAAACAATAGCATCAAAAATAGTTGTTTTACCAGCACCTGTTTCGCCAGTAATCAAATAAATGCCGTTGTCACCTAACAAAGAAAAGTCAACTACTGTTTTATCAGCATAGGGGCCAAAGGCACATATTTCTAATTTTATAGGCTTCATTAATCATCTGCCTCCTTGAGCTGCTCAATCAAATTCCTCAGATACTCCGCCTGCTCCTTATCAAGAGTTTGTCCATTCTGCTTTTCAAAAAACTCCGCAAATAGCTCCAGCTCGCTCTTCATGCTAACGGTCTCTACAAGTACTATATTTTCACTACTTCTAGTCCTCGTATTATCGTACTCAAGCTGTAAAATATTTTTATAAACAGTACGGAGCTTATTCATAACATTGGGTATTTCGTTTTCATCTGTGAGAATAATCTTTAAATAATCCTCCCTATTTGTGCCTTCATAATTTTCCTTCAGCATCAGCTCTTCGTATTTGCCTCTCAATATACGCAAATCACGCAAAGGTTTTAAAGGCAGCAGATTAATTCGAATATTACCCTTTTCTCCAAGTTCTAAAACCGTAATAGATTTTTCATGCTTTGCTTCAGAAAATGAATACTTTAAAGGTGTTCCGCAATAACGAATACGCTCTTGTCCTCCTACATTCTGCGGTCCATGAATATGACCTAAAGCTACATAATCAAAATCAGCAAAAACCTCAGCAGCAACATTATCTGTCCCACCAACGCTAATATCCTCTGAATCACAGCGTTCCGCACCAGTTACAAACTGATGAGTAACAATTACATTACGCTCGTTAGTATCAAGTTTTAACCCGGCAACTACTTTTGCAACAGCATTATGATAGCTCTCTATACCAACAGCGTCAGCTTCATCAAGATAGTGTCTTACAACAGCAGGCTTTACGAAAGGTAAAAGATAAATATTAACGCTGCCAAATTTATCTTTTAAAGTAATACGTTCTACATTACCGTTATAAGAACCGCTGACATAAATTCCACTGTCACTCAAAAGCCTGCTGCAGCAGGATAAGCGTGGTGCAGAGTCATGGTTACCGCTAATGACAAAGGCAGGAATATGAAGTCTTGCAAGCTCTGTCATAAAACTATCGTACAGATTCACAGCCTCCTCAGAAGGAACACTTCTATCGTAAATATCACCAGCGATAATAACGCCATCAGGCTTTTCACTACCCACGTAGTCAAGAACCTGTTTCAAAATATACTTTTGATCCTCAATCAGCGACACCTCATTGAGTCTTATACCCAAGTGCAAGTCAGATAAATGAAAAAGCTTCAAGCAGCTCACCGTCCTTAAAATATTTCTGCCTATATTATACCATATTAACTGTGCAAAAGAAAAAGTCTGTCCAAATATTGAACAGACTTTCTTATCTTTAATAAATTCTTAATATCCTTCACGCAATTGCATTTTCTGAAACTAAGGTATAAAGCTTTTAACTGCCAATTCTCGGCCTTCCTTCCATATCATTGACAATATCACTCAGTGCCCACTTTACAAGCTCCCTAGGATCCTCGGAATTCCCCATTTCCTTAACCTCGCGCTCACGCAGACGTTTTTTCAGGAACTTGTTGCCGTCTTTTTTGTAAACAAAAAAGTCAGCACTTGCTTCAATAGCAATATAAGTATCATTATCCTCCCAGGAGCCAATCCATCCATGAACCATACGCTCATCCATTGCATAGATACGTGCTACTACCAGAACATCAACCTTGCTCTTTTCTGCCAAAGCAGCCATAAGCTTTTTATCCACTTTGACATCATCACGCAGCACATCGGAAACTACCTGCTGCGGCAGACCGCCGTCGATAATTTTATAGTCAGGAAAATGATATGGCATCTTTACCATAGAACGCAAGCTTTTATACATAGCTCCATCAAGATCACCTGTGTGGTCCATAACAACAAAACCTACAGATCGTTCAGCAAATGCTGCCAAAGCACTTTGTGGCAAAAAAGCCATAGAAGTAAGCAGGAATAAAATTGCAGCTAAGTATGATAATAATTTACGCATAAAGGCACCTACCTTTCAATGCAATTAAAACAGCTTGATAACATTACCAGTCGGTACCGTCTCTACTCCCATATACGCAGCAATAGTCTGACCAAGGTCCGCGAATGTATGTATAGGCTCAAGCACAGTTTTCTTCACTTCTGCACCAAAGAACAAAATAGGAGTACGTTCTCTAGTATGGTCAGTACCAGTCCAAGTAGGATCATTGCCATGGTCTGCAGTAATAAGCACCAAATCATCCTCTTTTAGCAAAGAAAGAATTTCTGGCAGCCGACCATCAAAATATTCCAAAGCCTCACCATAGCCCTTAGGATCTCGTCTATGACCATAGGATGAGTCAAAGTCTACAAAATTAGTAAATACTAAGGTTTTGTCAGGAGCATCAGCTATAGCCTGCTTAGTAGCATCCACAAGCTTTTCCAAGCCTCCTGCTGGATAATGCTTAGTAATACCACGATGAGCAAAAATATCGGCTATCTTGCCAACTGCATATACATTTCCACCGCCAGCAATAATTTTATCAAGCAGCGTGTCCTGAGGAGCTGGTACTGCATAATCATGACGATTAGTAGTACGGGTAAAATCTTCAGCACATGTACCTACAAATGGACGTGCAATGACCCTTGCAATTTTATAGGGCTGTACCAAATCGTAAGCCAGCTTACAAAGCTCATATAATCTTTCTAAACCAAAAGCTTCCTCATGAGCAGCAATTTGCAGCACACTATCTGCTGAAGTGTAGATAATTGGCTTGCCTGTACGTACGTGCTCCTCGCCAAGCTCCTTAATAATTTCTGTACCAGAAGCATGACTTTCGCCTAAAACTCCAGGAAGCTTGCCCTTTTCAATTAAAGCGTCTACCAACTCTTGTGGAAAGCATTTTGGCTTATTAGGGAAATATCCCCAATCAAAGTCTACAGGCACGCCAGCAATTTCCCAGTGTCCGCTTAGGGTATCCTTGCCGCGGCTAACTTCCTCTGCATAAGTGCAGGCACCAATTGTATGTTCAGCACCTAATGGTGCCGCCAAAACAGAGCCACGACTAAGCTCTGCTGCTTTTTCCAACCCACGAGCAGCCAGATTAGGCAGCTGAAGTGGCATTACCTGGCCATCCTTATCCTTACGGTTTTCTACAAACCATTCAGCAATATGACCTAAAGTATCAGAGCCTTTATCACCAAAGTCTGCAGCATCATGTGCAGAACCAATACCAAAGGAATCCATCAATAAAATAATTGTACGAGCCATTTACTCACCTGCTTTCAAAAGCTGTTTTAAAGCACCTGCCGTAATCTTTACCTGTCCAGCAAAAGCTGTGTCATAAACATTACTAGGAGCAATCTCCTCACTATCAGTTCTTTTGGCTACAACACCACAAACAGCGCCTGCCTTTATGCCCAACGTCTGAGCAGTTACAAACAGAGCAGATGTTTCCATTTCATAGTTAAGTGCTCCTAAAGACTGCCATTCCTTCAATGTTCCCTGAAAAGCCTTGGGAACATAGCCAGTAAAGCTGTCATAACGCTCCTGACCAGGCCAGAATGTATCAGAAGAAACAGAAATACCAACATGGACAGGAATATTATTATCTTTAGCAGCCTGAGCCAAAGCATTAACCATAGTAAAGCTTGCTACAGCAGGAAATGCTGCAGGAGCATAATGATGAGACGTTCCATCAAGACGCACAGCCGCCTTGTTAATTATGACCTCACCAAGATTTATATTATCCTGTATAGTACCAGTGGTACCAAAGCGAATTACATGAGTGATACCAATGCGAGCCAGTTCTTCTAAGCAAATGGCAACAGAAGGTCCACCCATACCAGTGGAACAAACAAGAACAGGCTGTTTATCAATATAAGTCAGCCAGCTTGTATATTCGCGATGACTGGCAATATAAATAGGGTTTTCACCCAAGGCCTTAGCTAAGGGTTCAACTCTTCCTGGATCACCAGGGAGCACAGCCATAGTTGCACCACGCAGTGCTTCATGGCTAAAGCCAATATGATACATAACTTCATTGGGAGCAGCATAATGTCTTGTTTTCATAAGACCACCCCTTTCTGCTTATATCAAAAATATTTTATAAGCCCAAGCTTTCGCCAACAAAAACAACCTTAATACGACCAGGAACCCTGCTAAAACGGGTAATTACAAATTGGCAGCAAATTGTTTCAGGAGACATACAGTTTGCACATACGCCAGTAACTGCACAGGGAGTCTTGATGCCTGGGAAATGCTGCACATTAGCAGGTGCAGCAGTGTTGCGAGCTCTGGACATAGCAGCATCCAAGTCAGCAGCTACTTTATTCATACCAACAACCATAACAATGCTCTTAGGACCATAAATAAGAGCAGCACAACGGTTGCCATTTCCATCAATATTTACAAGCTGACCATCTTGGCTGACAGCATTGCTACTCATCAGATATGTGTCGCACAAAAGAGCCTGATGCATCAGCTCCTGCTTTTCCTCTACGGTAGCAGCAGTTGCTCTATCAATAACCTTATTACGCTTCTTAACTTCTTCAATAAGACCAATCTGATTCAAGGTTTCTGAACCGCCCCAAGAAACAACATCTCCCTCAGGAATAAGCTCCAAAGCCTTAGTTAATGCCTCGTCCTTAGTTGCGCAGTAATACGCGTCCATATTGCGTTTCTTTAAGTTTTCTACAAGTCTTTTGCCTAATAATTCATTGCGTTTTGCTTCTGCTTCCAGCATAGTCAGTCACCTCATTTATAAATATATTCAGATAACAAGGATATACTAATCCTCAATATCGCCAATAACAACCTCGTCTGCACCGTCCTGCTCTGCCAAACATACTGCTACAGCCTCCTTATGAGATGTAGGAACATTCTTACCCGCAAAGTCAGCACGAATAGGCAATTCTCTATGACCTCTATCAATCATAACTGCCAGCTGAATTGCACGTGGACGTCCCATATCAATAACGGCATCCAATGCGGAGCGAATGGTACGACCAGTATACAGAACATCATCAACAAGTACCACAACCTTGCCATTTAAGTCAATGTCCATTTCTGTACCATGTACTATTGGGTTATAAGCCAGTGTAGATAAGTCATCGCGATACAAAGTAATATCAAGCATACCAACAGAAACTTTTACTCCTTCAATACGTTCAATAGCACCTGCTAAACGCTCTGCCAAAGGAACGCCGCGGGTACGAATACCAACAAGGACAATGTTTTCTACGCCTTTATTTCTCTCTATGATTTCATGTGAAATACGGGTGATAGCCCTACGCATAGCAGCTGCATCCATAATCACATTTTTCTTTACAAACTTGCTCATATACCTTCACTCCTAACAATTTTACATACAAAGGTCAACTCCTAAAATACTATTTTAATTAAACTGACCTAAGCGTAAACGAGTCACTATTTTATGTATATCCTCCGGCAGCGGAGCTTCAAAATGCATCTGCTCACCAGTTCTTGGATGGATAAAGTCCAATGTCAGTGAATGCAGTGCTTGTCCATTTATAGCAAAGGGTGTTTTTTTAGGAGAATATTTAGGATCTCCAACAAGTGGATAACCTAGATACTCCATATGTACACGAATCTGATGGGTACGACCAGTCAACAGTTTGCACTTAACAATAGTGTACTTACCAAAGCGCTCCATAACCTCATATTCAGTTACAGCATTGCGCCCATCCTCTTTAACTACAGCCATTTTCTTACGATCATTTTTATCACGAGCTATAAGAGTTTCAATTACGCCACTATCAGTTTTAATATTGCCACGAACAACAGCCATATAAGTACGTTTAGCTGTTTTACTTTGAATTTGCTCAGAAAGAGATACATGAGCCGCATCGTTTTTAGCACAAATCATAATTCCGCTAGTATCCTTGTCTAAACGATGAACTATACCAGGTCTTATTACCCCATTAATGCCTGACAAATTTTTGCAATGGTACAAAAGCGCATTTACAAGAGTACCATTGTAATTTCCTGCAGCAGGATGAACTACCATACCACGTGCCTTGTTTACAACAACAACATCTTCGTCTTCATAAATAATATCTATGGGAATATTTTCAGGCTGAACATCCAAGGGCTGAGGCTCGGGCAGAGTCACTATAATTTCGTCTCCTAACTTTAGCTTGTAATTAGCCTTAAGCACCTTACTGCCCTTAACTGCACGACCATCCTCAAGCAGCTTCTGCATATTAGAACGAGTCAGTTCCAAAAGTGACGCCAAACCAACATCAGCACGCTGACCTGCTTCATTTTCAGTTATCAGGAGCTTTTCTTGCTCTCCTGCATTTCCATTTGCAAAATTTTCCATAAAATACAACCTACTCCTATACAAATACAAATATCAGCTACGTTAAAAACGGGCCAAATTCTAAAATCAAAAAAGTCAATTACAAGACCACTTCTTGCTCTATCAATAAGATTGCCTATAGCACCACCTACAAAAAGAGCTGTGCCATATTTCATCATCGGTCCATTGTCCATAATATCTTTACGCAGATAGTAAACACCTGCCACAACAACTAAAGCTATGAGAATAAAAAACCAACGACTACCCTCCATCATACCGAAAGCAGCTCCTGGGTTTAGAATATAAGTCCAGTGAAAAATACCTTTAATTACTGGAACACTTTCCCCAAAATAAAAATGCGTCACCACATAATACTTTGTCAGCTGATCTATAATCACAACCAACACAGTTAGCAAAAAAAACAACATATACTTCTCCTAAAATATTTATCTTAAACTTTCGCATAATGCTCCAGTCTATATTCAATATTATACCACACCATATAGTTAAAAATGCAGATTTGGCAAAAAAGTTACAAACAAAAAAGGGACTGCCGCAGCAGTCCCCATAAAGTCCGATATTAGTACAGGATTTTGTTAGCGATAACCAAACGTTGAATTTGGTTAGTGCCTTCATAGATTTGCATGATCTTAGCATCACGCATCATCTTCTCAACAGGATATTCTCTGGAATAGCCATAGCCACCCATTACTTGAACAGCGTCGGTGGTTACCTGCATAGCCACATCTGCAGCATAGCATTTAGCCATAGCAGCTTCCTTGGAGAATTCCATGCCTTGGTCACGCATCCAGCAGCATTTTTGAACCATCAGACGAGCAGTTTCAACCTTCATAGCCATATCAGCAATCATAGATTGAACCATTTGGAAGGAAGCAATAGGCTGACCAAATTGACGACGTTCTTTAGCATACTTAACAGCGCAATCCAGAGCAGCTTGAGCAATACCAACGGATACAGCACCAACGAAAGGACGAGCGCTGTCCAGAGTATTCATAGCAATGCGGAAGCCTTCGCCTTCACGACCTACACGATAGGATTCAGGAATTACAACATCTTGCAGAATCAGCTCGCAGGTATTGGAAGGACGGATGCCCATCTTGTCTTCTTTTTTACCAACGGAGAAGCCCGGAGTGTCCTTCGGAACGATGAAGGCAGTCAAACCACGGATACCGCCGGTTTTACGGGTATTAGCAAATACCAGGAAAATATCAGCAATACCACCATTGGTGATAAACATTTTAGTACCGTTCAGAGTGTAGGTACCCTCTTCTTTATTTTTTACAGCACGGGTGGAAACGCCGCCAGCGTCACTACCTGCACCAGGCTCAGTCAGAGCAAAGGCAGCCAGACCACCGTTGTTCAGAACGTCGCAGTACATTTGCTTTTGTTCGTCAGTACCAGCAATAAGTACGGGCAGAGTAGCCAAAGAGTTAGCAGCCAAAGAGGTTGCCACACCAGCGCAGCCTTTACCCAGCTCTTCATAAATTGCAGCAACAGCAATGCTGTCCAGACCAGGACCATCCAGCTCTTCGGGAACGATTACGTTCAGCAGGCCCATTTCGTTAGCCTTTTCCAACAGGCCATCACGCATATGGTTTTCTCTGTCCATTTCAGCAGCATAGGGGGTGATTTCCTTCTCAACGAACTCTCTCACCATCTCCTGTAATTCAAGTTGTTCCTCATTTAATGCAAAATCCATTTATATCCTCCTTAAAATCCCAGGTTATACCCCTGATCCATAATAGTAAGCAAGCTTACCATTTTGCAGGTATTTCCTCAAATCTTCCGACAATAAACATGGTTGTAAGTATTGTCGCCATTAAATGCTCCTCAGAATCATACATCTCAGCCTCAATCACCATTGTGGTATGACCTGCATGCCTGATTTTGCTTCGTACATATACGCGTCCTGCGCTATGCACGTTGCGAATAAAATTCATACTAAAATTCAATGTAGCCACAGCTGCTCCAACACTGGCTCCAGTTACTCCTAAAACCGAGTCAGACAAGGCAGTCAGAACACCACCATGACATATCCCACGATGATTGAAATGCTTCAACGGATCAATCTCAATGCTGACTACGGCACCACCACAGGTTACCTCGTCAATGCTCACACCAAAATTGGTCATAAAGGAATTGTAGCCATACATTTTGCGAATATAGGCAGGAACATCCTTCACCTGTTCCACCACAACCAATCGCCTCTCTTTCGACTAAAACGCTAGTCCTAGCCATTATCTCAAATATTTTACCATATATTGTAATTTAACTCAACAGGGTTAAACGAAAAAATAGGGACTCGCTAGAGCAAGCCCCTCATAATTTTTATGTTTAGTCAATAATATTCTGTTTATAGTCGTGATAGAGAATCTTCAGCTCATGAATAGCAGCGGCCATTTGCAGCTGAAGCTTGGACAAAGCATCGTAATCATTTGCAGCAGCTGCTCGACGGAAGCTGGTGAACATGCTTTGCTCATCGAAGGAATCCTTAGCCAGCTTAGTACGCAGCACTTGGATTTTGTGCCACATAGCCAAATCTCCGTCAGTGCAGGTTTCCTGGTCATGCAGGCGTTTCATCTCAACTACAGCCTGATAATATTCAGGCAGCAGACGGCTGAGCAGCTCTGTTTTCCAACGAATCAATGCGCCCTGCTTAAATGATTCAATGAACTGAGGCTTCATAACATTGCCTTGAGTAAGCACCTCCACCTTTTCAGGGTATTCCTCAAAGGCTTGAAGATTTTCCCAAACAGTTGCAGGCGGTTTGCCAAAAAGTCTTGCACGCTCTTCAGCAGTAAAATCTTCAAACACATCATCCTCAGTACGATACTGTCTGTCCTTTTCCAAATAGAATCCCTCTTTGCCAGCCTGCTTGGAAATTTCCTTTTCCATAGCTGCTAAGTCCTTACCAGACTCTACGCAGGCTTTAATGCCATCTAAGCAAGATAAGTAGAATACAGCAATGGCAATATAGGTATTAGTATAAGGATTAGGAGAACGCATTTCAATGCGGGTAGCCTTATCATTATCTAAGTCACGAATCAGACCAGCCAAAATGGTTCTGTTACGGGACGGATTATCAGGACTCAGTCCCAAAGAGGTAACTGTACAAACAGGCGCCTCGAAGCCTGGCTGCAGACGATTAAGAGAGTCAATAGTGCAGGAAATAAAGGGGTTGATAACCTCATAGTTCTTCAACAGGCCCATCAGAGCGCCATAGCCTACTGCGGACAAAAATTCCTGATGCATATCCTTAGGAGAGAACAGATTGACGAACTTGCCATTCTTCAGTACGGCTGCAATGCCAACATGCACATGCTCACCACTGCCTGCTACACCAGGAATTGGCTTAGCCTGGAAAGAAACCTCCAAGCCATTCATACGGAAAATTTCTTTAACAATAATACGCGCCAAAAGCTCGTTATCACCAGTTTGAACACCAGCAGCAAACTTCCAGTCTACCTCCAGCTGCTCCATAACGTGAGTCATATGACCATTAGCATCCATTTGACCCTTTACGCCGCCACACTCCTTATGGCCCATTTCTGGCTCCAAACCATAAAAATCAAGAGTCTCAATAGTTTGCTCAAGAGCAGTACGCACGTTACCGCGAGTACGCTGCCAATATTGTTCCTGCATAATCTGAGATGAAGAAAGCGCCTCGATAGAAGCATCCTCACGAGGAGTTTTTACCCAGAATTCCAGCTCAGTAGCACTGGTAAAAACAATTTTTTCAATATCTTCACCGTTGATATGCTCCAAGCCGGGGATTACAGGATATTTTTTAAATAAGGCTTTAATTTCCTTCTCTACATAATTAAGAGTATCACGAAGAATAGAACGGGAATCTACAAAGCTTCCGTTGTGAAGCAGATAGCAAGGAATACGCAGAGTACCAACCATTCTACCGCTTTCTGCATCAAAATGCTCGTAGTTATAATCCACAAACCAATTTACAGTTTTATCTACAACCATATCAACACGAGCGTTATTCAGAGTTGCAATGCCAGGCATTACTACAGAAGAACCATCTGTTTGAGCAGCACTACCCTCTAAAAATTTTCCCATATCGTTGAGGAAAATCTTCATGGGAATTTTCTCATCAGTGTCATTACCTGCAAAATCAACACCCATAAGTGAGACAAACTTAATTTCCGGATGCTGTCCCAAAAGTCTTGCTAAAGACTCCTCGTTCTGGTCCTCAGGTTTAATTACATACAGCAAATCTTTTTTATTCATAATAATCCGCTGCGCTCCTTTCCCAATTAACGCTTTTTATGATATTACTAAAAGCTATATTTCTAAATATTAATAAAAAAAGGACTCCTCTAAACGGTATGGCTAACCTCTTAGAAAAGTCCTCGTTGACTGATTGTATTGTAACAAAATTTAGTGTCTTTGTCTAGTGCTATTTTACATTGTGCAAATTATCCCAAAAGTCTGATAAATGCTTCTTCCAGACTAGCAAAACCTCGTCCACCCTTACGCAAATCAATATTTACCTGAGCTACATCAAACACTGCCTGCTTCAGCCTGGCTTCGCTAAAACGAGAGCATTGAGCTGCAAAACGTCTATACATAAAAGGTGGTACTTTAAGTTCACTGCCAATGGTTTTCTGATCGTAGCGACAGCGTGTCATTTCCAAAAAGCGCAGCATGCGGCGCAGCTGATACATAATCATGCCGCATAATGGCAACAGTGAGGTTCCCTTTTTGCGCTCGCCTGCCAAAAGCTCCAACACCAATGGTAAATTACGCTCTGCCAAAGCGTTATTAATAGCAAAGCCTGACGCCTCCGGAAGCTCTGCAAAAACAGCTTCTACATCAGCTCTCGTCCATGTAGTACGTTCGCCTGCATATATCGCAAGCTTTCTTATTTCCTGCTCTAACAGTGCAAGAGGTGCATCCTCCACCGGTGCTAAATATTCCATAATAGTAGCTAAAGCTTCCCTATCAAAACGTCCACCCTCCTGCTCCGCCTGAGCGTCAAGCCATGGTCCAAGCTGGTAGGTCTTCATGCTCTTACATTCACATACCACACCTGCAGACATGAGGCTTTTAAAAAGCTTAGTACGTTTATCTAGCTTTTTCGTCACAATAAGAACTGTGCAATACCCCGGAATATCAGCAAAAAGTTTCTGCAAAGCTTCAGTTTGTTTGTTTTTTCCTTCGCCATCTTCATCAGCCTTGCCAAAAAGCTTTTCGTCCTTAATTATTACCAAGCTGTGTCCACTGAAAAACGGATAGGAATTAATAGTGCTTTCCAAAGCATTGACATTAGTATCCTTTTCAAAAACAGTAATTTCCCTATCTTCTTCCGGTGTATCACTACAAACGTATTCAGGTACAGCAGCGGCAATACGATTCTTGTAGTAATCATCATCACCAAAGACTACTACAAGCTGAGGCAGCTCCTGCTTGTCATTTAATTTTTTTATTAGCTCTTCAGGCTTTAGTTCCATATATTTCAAATCCTTTATCATCTCATGGTATGTATCTGCTATCTTATTTTTAAGCAGATACATCTTAATTATAGCATATTCTCTGTTCAATAGAAAAAGTTCTTCAAAAACAATATAGCCTTCTGATTCATATTCTTGTCCAATCCCCCTCTCTATACCCATATACTTTAATCCCAGTATCTTCAAACACTAGCTTGATACAGCCATCTAGGTCTGTTCTCAGAACCTTGCTTCCATAAAAAGCAAAGCGTTCCAATGCTTCCTGATGAGGATGACCAAAGCGATTGCCTGTGCCGCAGGAAATAACTGTAAGCTTTGGCTGTACCTGCCTCAGAAAGTAATCACTGCTGCTATAGCGTGAACCATGGTGTCCAGCTTTAAGAACGTCGTACGGAGTTTGCAGCGTCAATAACCTTTCCCGCTCTTCACCCATGTCCCCTGTAAAAAGCAGTTTGTAATTTTTATAGCTAACTTCCGCCAATGTACTGGTCTCATTACCAGTTGACATTTCCTTAGGGACATCTATAAGCTTTACTAATACATCATTGAAAGTATAAGTCTTACCATTTTCAGCCATACTGAAGCCGCAGCTTTTCCAGTTGTTTCCAAGAGTATGCAGTAACTTTTCACTATTTTCACGTACAAGCTCTTTAGGCAAAATCACCTGCTTGGCATTGCATACTCTTGATAAATCAGCAGCTCCGCCTACATGATCAAAGTCATAATGACTAAGGACAAGCATATCTATATCCTTTTTACCTAATGTTCGCAAAAACGGTGCCAATATTTTACTTCCTGTTGAATAATTTTTCAGTCCACCTGTGTCAAAAACTATTATCTTACTCCTTTGAGTCAAGCTTTGCGGCGTAACAACAACTGCACAGTCACCCTGACCTACATCAAGAAAATATGCTGTCATAGGCTGTTGTCCAAAACTTACCATATACACAGCAATGCCCAAAAAAGTACTGCACATTATCAGAACACACCTTCTCTGAGCATTTGATAAATACATAGCAACCAGTACGTCTGCCCATACAATTAACAAAATGTAATAAACTGCTCCGCACCATAATGGCAGTGCTCCAATTACAAATATACTGAATGAAAGCTCCGCTAACCATCTTGCCTGAACTATTATCTGCTCAGTCAAAAAGCTGGCTGCGAGGAAAAAATATTCACTTATAGGAATAACTCCTAAAGCTAGTCCTGCTATGGTAAAAAGGGCTGCCAGCTCCAGTATAGGAACAAGACATAAATTGCTAATTATAGAAATAATAGATATCTGGTGGAAATAGGCTATTTCAAATGGAAGAACCGCTAGCTGTGCCGCAAGCGTTACTGCTCCTAGCTCACTGATAAAGTCAGGCAACACCTTTCCCAAAAGCTGCTGACATTTAGGCTGGAGCCAGAGAATGCCCGCTACTGCCAAAAATGATAACTGAAATCCTAGATCCAAAAGCCAAATAGGCTTATAAAGCAGCAGTACTACCGCCGTCAGTCCCAGAACTAATCCTCTCTTACCGCCACTACCGCCGTATAGTACTACAGCACTCATACATAACGCACGCAAAACAGGAGGTTTAAAACCACATAGTGCTCCATAACCTACCAAAAGCATTAATATCAAAATCTTACGCCATGCATTTGGAAATGGTTTCAACAATAATGACAACAGGCTAGCTAAAAGAACAAGGTGTGCACCGGACACCGAAAGCAAATGAGCAATACCATTCTGAGCAAAAAGCTCCCTTGTTTCCTCATCTAGGTCTGCCCCACCACCAAGAAGCATACCACTAAGCAAAGGTCCACTGGCTTCAGAAAGTCTGCTTCGCAAATATTCACGCAATGTGCTGTTTAATAAAACCACTTGATCAAAAGCACTTGCTTCGGAATCTGCCATAAGAAACTTAACATTCTTTATTCTACCGCCAATTTCCTGAATTCTATTCCAGCTTTTGCTGTCAAATGAGCCTGGATTGCGAAAGCTGGACATATTTTCCAAGGTTCCACTTAGAATAATCTTCCCTGCAGGTATTTTATAGTCAATATAATTTCCGAACAACGCCAGATGATTTTTCTCACTATTCACTTGAGGGAAAAATTTATTAATCTGTTTTTTATCTGCAAAGACTCGCAGCCTATATCCATAATCAATAGGCATTTCATCAGCAATAACCTGTTCACATTCAATAATAAAGCTACAGCCATTCTCCTGCAGTCTAACACTGCTAACATCTACGCTCCCCTGTACAACAACTGCTTGTCCCCAATATGATGACAAAAGATTCTCTGCTGATATACTGCATCTGCTGCCATTAAGAAATCCTAAAAAGATAAAAAAGCAACAGCTAAATATACCAAGTATCCTTCTATTTAGAAGCATTCCAACAAGACTGGCTATCAGCAAGAAGATACTCAAGTATTGCACGCCTTGATTAAGCTCCACTTCAAGACCTATAAAATTACTGCAAATAAATAAGACGATACCTATATAAAGCAGCATTTAGTTCACCCTTATCCGACTACGAAGCTTATTTAGTTTTGCAGGACCTATTCCCTTTACCCTAAGTAAATCCTCAACTGATGAAAATGGTGCGCGTTCACGCTCGTCAACAATACGCCTAGCCATAGCAGGACCTATTCCAGGCAAGCGGTCCAATTCACTCTCACTGGCCGTATTAATATTAATCCCTGCAGTATTGTTAGCTGCATCTGCCAAATTTCCAAAACCGTCTTTTACCTTTGTAGTTTTATTGCTCCGTCCCTTACTTTGCTTAATAAAAGGAACGTTCACATGGTCGCCATCCTTAAGCTTTTTTGCTAGATTGACTTTATCAGCATTTGCTGCATTAGTCATACCTCCAGCAGCTTCAACAGCATCATAGGCACGTGCTCCCATGGAAACATCATAAATTCCCGGCATAAGCACAGCACCACTTACATAAACCTTCATTGATCTGCTTCTTTGCCGTTCCTTCTCTGCTCGACTAATATTAATAAGATTATTAACTGTATTTTCATCATTATTTTTTTCACCCACATATGACCATAATCCAGTTAAAGCACAACCTAATAAAAGCACGCAAAGCATTACTATTTTTTTAGTTCTATTTTCCATAAATATACCCTCCAAATTTAGGAGAGAGCATCTTTATCCAAAATAAAAAGAGTCTCTGAAAAATTTCTTTTCCAGAGACTCATGAACAGCTTAGGACAGCAAAGACACTTCTCCCCGGAATAGCTATTAATACTACTTGTATTTTTACTACTTCTAGAGAAACGTCTAGACGTTTCCTTTTACTGCTTATTAGCCAGCATAAGCATTCTACTCCAACTTCTTAAATAAAGCAGAATTTCACTTATACTGCTATGGTACTTCTTTTGTAAATTCAGCCATCATCAAGCTCCAAAAACTAACTAGGAGCAGACGGACACAGCATTTTAACTTTAGACTTCTTATTTTGCTACTACGTTAACCAGACGGCCCGGTACACAAATTACTTTGCGAACGGTTGCATCGCCAATGTGAGCTTTTACATTAGCGTCTTCCATAGCAATTTTTTCCAGCTCTTCCTTAGTTGCAGCAGCAGGAACTACCAGACGGCCACGAACCTTGCCGTTAACCTGCAGAACGATTTCAATGTTGTCAACCTTCAGTGCATCTTCATCGTATTCAGGCCAGCTTTGGGTGTGTACGCTAGCGGTAGGATCAAATGCACCGTCCCACAGTTCTTCGCACATATGAGGAACAAAGGGAGCCAGCATCTTAACCAGAGCGGAGGTTGCTTCATATACAAGACCTGCGTTAGGAGCTGCAACAGCTTCTTTATAAGCATACAGAGCATTAACCAGTTCCATCAGGGAGCTGATTGCAGTGTTGAAGTTGAAGCGAACGTCAATATCTGCAGTAACCTTTTTAATGGTGCCGTGGAGAACACGACGCAGATCCTTATCAGCCTCAGTCAGAGCTGCAACATCATAGTTGGTAACCTTTTTCTCGATTTCAGGCAGGAATGCATAAACAATACGCCATACGCGGTTCAGGAAGCGGAAGGACCCTTCTACACCCTTATCGCTCCATTCCAGCTCTCTTTCGGGAGGAGCTGCAAAGAGGATAAAAAGACGCGCAGTATCAGCGCCGTATTTTTCCAGAATTTCTTCAGGAGAAACAACGTTGCCCAGAGATTTACTCATCTTAGCACCGTCTTTGATAACCATGCCTTGAGTAAGCAGATTGCTGAAGGGTTCATCATAATCAACTAAGCCGGCATCACGGAGGACTTTGAGGAAGAAACGGGAATAGAGCAGATGCAGAATAGCATGCTCAATACCGCCGATATATTGATCAACAGGACCCCAATACATGTTAGCATCTTTATCAAAAGGCATTTCGGTATTTTTCGGATCAGTATAACGGAGATAGTACCAGGAAGAGCACAGGAAGGTATCCATGGTATCAGTCTCACGAACTGCGTCAGCACCGCATTTCGGGCATTTGCAGTGGAGGAAGCTTTCGCTGGTTGCCAAAGGAGATTTTGCACCTGCGTTAAAGTCTACATCTTCAGGCAGACGAACAGGCAGCTCTTCTTCAGGAACCAGAACCTCGCCGCAATGAGGGCAGTAAATAATAGGAATAGGAGCGCCCCAATAACGCTGACGGCTGATCAGCCAATCGCGCAGACGGTAGTTAACACGACGTTTGCCGAAGCCTTGAGCTTCTGCTTCGTCCATAATTGCGGACATAGCTTCGTGCATTTCCATACCAGTGAATTTACCGGAGTTAACCAACATGCCTTCTTTTTCTTCGTAAGCACAGGTCATTTCTTCCAGCTTCAGTTCTTTGCCAACTGGGCAAATGGTAACTATTTTATCAATACCATATTTGTCTGCAAACATCCAGTCACGTTGGTCACCAGTAGGAACGCCCATTACAGCGCCAGTACCATAATCATACAGTACATAGTTGGTTACCCAAATTTCTACCTTGCGGCCAGTGAAGGGGTTGATGCAGTAAACGCCAGTGAAAATACCCTCTTTTTCAGATTCGCTGGAGGTACGCTCAATTTCAGATTGGTTTCTAACTTTATCGCAGAAAGCTTTAATTTCTTCAGCTTTAGGATTATTTTCGCAAATTCTTTCAAGCAGTGGATGCTCTGCAGCCAGTGCCATAAAGGTTACACCAAAAGCAGTATCAGGACGGGTGGTGTAAACTGCAACCTTGTCGTTCAGAGAAGGAATTTCAAAGATGAATTCCAGACCTTCACTGCGGCCAATCCAGTTACGCTGCATGGTGCGTACACGCTCAGGCCAGCCTTCCAGCAGGTCCAGGTCTTTCAGCAGTTCATCAGCATAGTCAGTAATTTTGAAGAACCATTGGGAAAGATTTTTCTTTTGTACAGTGTGGTCGCAGCGCCAGCATTTGCCATCAATAACCTGCTCATTAGCCAGAACAGTGTTACAGGTATCGCACCAGTTAACAGCAGATTCCTTCTTAACAGCCAAACCGCGTTTGTAGAACAGCTCAAAGAACCATTGAGTCCACTTGTAGTAGTCTTCCTTGCAGGTTGCTACTTCGCGGTCCCAGTCATAGGACAGTCCCAGTTGTTTCAGTTGACGAGTCATATTAGCAATGTTTTCAAGAGTCCATTTCTTCGGTGCAATGCCATGTTTAATTGCAGCGTTTTCTGCCGGCATACCAAAGGAATCCCAGCCCATAGGATGAAGAACATCGTAGCCCTTCATAGTACGGAAGCGGGCAATTACGTCACCGATAGAATAGTTGCGCACGTGACCCATATGCAGATTGCCAGAGGGATACGGGAACATTTCCAGAACATAGGATTTAGGCTTGTTTTTGTCAATTTCTACCTTAAAGGTTTTGTTTTCTTCCCAATACTTTTGCCATTTAGCTTCAATGTCATGGGGAGCATACTTTTCGTTAAGCATCGTTCTGCCTCCTAAAATATAATAAATTGTTGATTACTGATTGGTAAGAGTGTTAGGGCAATAAAAAAGCCCCACCCTAATTACAATCAGCTTGTAATTAAAGCAGGGACGAAGTTCATTCGCGGTACCACCCTGATTGCGGTCACAGACCGCCACTCAATTTGCTTTGACGCAGCTTCACGTCCGCACATTTCCTTGCGGCTTCTTCACGGTGAGTTCGTCAGCTTTGGCTATCGGCTCGCATCTACCGCCGACTTTCTGAAAATCCTCCATCAACTACTACTCCGCTTCGCAGAATTTAAATTTTAAATTATCTTGTTCATTATAATACGCTACGAATTAAAAGTCAATCAAAGAGCAATATCAGAAAATTCTCAACAAATATGCTTTACAATTTTCGCAATTTATCTCATGTATACAACACAATTTGCAAATTATATGTTATAATAGCATATGCAGTTTAACTGCTTACATTAAAAATAAGTGAGGGGTTCCAAACTATGAAACTTTCTAAACGTATTCAAAATTTATCCACTTCTCCTATCAGAAAGCTTACTCCCTATGCAGATGCAGCTAAAGCTGCTGGTAAAAAAGTATATCACCTGAACATTGGTCAACCTGATATTGCTACTCCGGCACAGTTCATGGACAGCATCCGTGAATACAGCACTCCTGTAATTGCCTATGGCAACTCTAAGGGTGAAAAATTCCTGCTGGACGCTATTGCAAAATACTACAATGAAAAAGGTATGGACTTTACCACTGACGATATTTTCGTTACTAACGGCGGCAGCGAAGCACTGATTTTTGCTGTTATGGCTCTGTGCGATCCTGAAGACGAAATCATGGTATTTGAACCCTACTATGCTAACTACACCACCTTCGCTAAGGAATTTGGTGCTAAAGTAAATGCTGTACAAACCAGCGTTGAAAACGGTTACCATCTGCCCTCTGAAGAAGAAATCGAAAAACATATCAATGAAAAAACTAAAGCAATTCTGCTAACAAACCCTGGTAATCCTACTGGTGTTGTTTATACCCAAGAAGAAATGGATACCATTGCACGTCTGGTTCTGAAATATGACCTGGCGCTGATTGCAGACGAAGTATATCGTGAATTCGTGTATGACGGTGCATATCGCAGCTTCGGTACTATGAAAGAACTTGAAAACAACCTGATTATCATTGACTCCGTTTCCAAACGTTACAGCGCATGCGGCGCTCGTATTGGCTGCATCGTAAGTAAAAACAAGGCACTTGGTGCTGAGCTGATTAAAGCCTGCCAAGGACGTCTGTGTGCTCCTATTCTGGAGCAGGTTGGCGCTGCTGCCCTCTACACCACTCCCGTAAGCTACCTGGAAGAGGTTAACGAAGAATATAAACATCGTCGTGATACCATCTCCGCAGCACTGACTAAGCTTCCTGGCGTAAAGGCTTCCGATCCTAAAGGTGCCTTCTATGTAATGGCAAGCCTTCCTGTTGATGACGCAGAAAAATTTGCTATCTGGACTTTGGAAAACTTCGACATTGACGGCGAAACCGTTATGTTCGCTCCTGGCAACGGCTTCTACAGCAGCCCTGAGCATGGTGAAAACGAAGCACGCCTTGCTTATGTTCTGAACTGCCAAGATTTGGAAAAAGCAATCTACATTCTGGGCGAGGCTTTGAAGGCATATCCCGGCAGAAAATAAAATTTATCCCATAATATAATCAGAGCTGACCAGCGCGGTCAGCTCTTTTTTACTATATATCTAGATTTTACTGCTAAAAAGATTATTCATCGTCATCATCGTCGCTTTCAGCTTTTCGTCTTAAAACATCAAAAATATCCGTCTCTTCACTGTATTTGTATTGATAATTTTCAATGTAATGGTCCAAAATATCGTCAACATACTCAGAGCGGATTTTTCCCAAATCGGTCTCATCATGGCCTCTATAACTGTAGTCATATCAATATGACGAAGAAGAAAACCGTTGTGTCCCAAGCACTGTTCCATCATAGACAGTGCATTATCAACGGAGCTCAGTTCGTTTGCGACCAAGCAGTTGGCTGTTTTCTCTGACTCTATTCTGTTGTGAAAATCTCTTCTGTCCTCTAAATAAATAATTTTCTTTTCCATGAATTTTCTCCTTTTAGTAATGACTTAAAATAATATTTCAAAAACAATACAAGCAATATGTGCGCATATAAAAGCAAATGCATGTCTAACTCTTATCGCATTGCCCTTAATATAAAATAGTACTCTATTACCTTCTACGTCTCCATAAAAATTTTTATAAAATTCTGTTACGTATATCATCCAAACAAAAAAAGACGCAAATATAGTCTTGGCCAGAAACCTTAAAGAACTATTAAAAAACTCCACTATCATATACCCCCTAACATAATCTGTACTATTAACAAACTAAATATATTATATATTATCAACAAGACGCAATCTGGCAAAAAAGCTGCAAACAGCTTAGTGGTTTTACCTTCATTACTCAATATAGGATTGTCCTTTGTACAAAGGGATACCCACTTAATTATAATTTATAATTAAAACACCAGACTGTGAGTAGTTTCCTCATAGACTTTTCTCTTGTACTTTACCCTTCAATAATGTATAGTAGATGCTGTAAATTTTTCATTAAATAACAATGTCATAATTTAGGAGAACCAATGTATTCCACAACTAAAACATATCTTATTCTATTTGCTGGTGTTTTCGCATTATCAACTTCAGCAATTTTTGTTAAACTAGCTGATGCACCTTCATCCGTCATCGCCTTTTACAGACTTCTTATTGCAGGTCTCATCCTTCTGCCCTGCTTATTAATAAACAAACATAGCCGCAATGAAGCAAACACCTTATCTATACTGCAATGGAAGCAAATCACAGCAGCCGGATTATTTTTAGCCCTGCACTATGTGCTCTGGTTTGAATCTCTTAACTATACATCCATTGCCAGCTCTACTATGATTGTCTGCCTGCAGCCACTATTTTCATTAGCCTTGGACCGCTTAATAAGAAATAAAAATATCACTAAAAATGCAATTCTAGGTTGTACCGTTTCTCTTATTGGCTGTGCCATAATAGGTTGGGGAGACTTTCACATCAGCAGGCAAAGCCTTTGGGGCGATATTTTAGCTTTTATTGCCGGAGGAGTCATAGCTCTATATTTTTTTATAGGCGAAACAGTACGTAAGGAAATATCTGCCGTAACCTACTCAGTCCTTAGCTATTTAATAAGTGCCCTAGTTCTTATGGTCTATATAGTTTTGATGAACACCTCCTTTATAGGCTATTCTAATAGTACCTGGCAAGCGTTCCTAGGTCTTGCTTTAATTTCTACCATTGGTGGCCAGTTCGTTTTTAATCTACTGCTAAAAAATGTTCCTGCATCAGCAGTTACTATGGCCATTTTAGGCGAACCAATTGGTACCTGCATCTTGGCATACTTCATTTTGCATGAAGCAATAACCATGCAGCAATTTATTGGAATGGTCGTAATCATGTTGGGAATGACGGTGTATTTTTACAAGAAAAAGGAATAGATATATGTCATTTTTGTGGTGTGGTCGGCGCTATGTCATTTTTTGTGGTTTTTAAGCGCTTTACCATTTTGTGATTTTCTATACCATTTTTTGTGGTCACCGCTATACCGTATTTTGTGGTCAACGAATGTTGACCACTTTTTATTTATAAAAAAATAAAACCTCCTAGTTTAAAATGATAATATCCGAAAACCATTAAAAAAAGGAGGTAAGACATTATGTCTTATGAAAAGTTTATCACAGATTTTTTGAACATTGAACCCCAAAGACTTCAAAAATGTATTTCATCTACGAAAGAAGATGGAGAAATTACAGTAAGAATCCGACTAAAGCCACAAAACGTAAAATGCCCCTGCTGCCAAAATCCATGGTTACTATCCCAGGAAGCTTACTCATTCTACATTTGCTAACAGAAAATGCTTTATTGTTTACGAACAACGCAGATATATCTGCAAAGAATGTGAATTCACTTTTAACGAACAAAATCTTTTTATTCACACCAGCGAACAATTGACATACGAATCTAAAATTGATATTCTCAAAGACCTCAAACATCCTGAAGAAACCTATACTAATGTCGCTAAGCGTTACAACGTATCTGTCAACAGGGTTATCCGATTATTTGAAAACCACGTAAACATTCCACGTAAAAAGCTTCCCGCAATACTTTCCATAGATGAGCACTACTTCCCTGCCTCAGATTACAAAGCTAAGTATTGCTGTTTATTTATGGATTTCATTTCAGGAGAAATAATCGATGTGCTACCTGACCGACGTAAAAATTATCTTATGAACTATTTTTCTACCGTACGTACTGAAACACTCAATTATTCTACTCAGAGAAGCGAACTAAACAATGTACATTTTATTTCAATAGATATGTATGAGGTTTATAGAGATGTGGCAAGAATATATTTCCCCAAAGCTCTAGTCTGTGCAGATAGATTTCATGTCCTAAAACACCTAACTGATGATTTTAATAAAGTACGCTTACGCTGCAGAAAATCTACAGAAAACACCACGCTACAATATTAGCTGGTTAAACTGCGTTATATTTTTCAACATAATATAGACCTGGATAATCCACCAAGATACAACAAAGCAATGAATAGATATATGAACTTAAGAGATATTCGAGATACGTTGTTCAATGAGTTTCCTGATTTGAAGATAGCTTATGAGCTTAAAGAGTATTACATTAACCTTAATGCTGCATGTAAGCTACGAGAAGCTGAAAAAGCCATTGATGAAGCAATAACAATATTTTCTAATTGTGGTATCCCTGAATATGATGAATTTTACAGCCTATTGATAAACTGGAGAGACGAAATTATAAACTCCTTCACCGAAGTCAATGGCAGACGCATTAACAACAGTTATATGGAATCCAAGAACAGACTTGTAGAAAAACTCATATATAATGCCAGTGGTTTCCGTAACTTTAGCAGAACTCGCAACAGAATACTGTACTGTTTAAACAAGAACGATAGATTTAAGATTTAAAAAAGAAGATGGTAGAACCGAAAAACAGTTCTACCATCTTAAAACCACAAAACGTGATAGCGGTAACCACAAAATTTGACAGACACCCCTAAAAAACACAATCTTTACGGCATTCCATAAACAAAAAAACGCCCGCCCCCATCAATTGCGACGGGAACGGGCGTAAGTTTTAATAATTTTATTATCTGATTATATTCGCAGCACTTTTTTTATGACGATAACAGAACAACTAGAGTCATTTACGAACTTAAATATACTTCACATCATGAAACTATCTTTTTTCTACTAAATAAGACTCTCATAGTCCCTTAAAAAGATTTATCTGACCCATAGGTTGATTCCCTTCTAAAAGTTCTTCAGACTGAGACGTTATCAAATTGCAATCCCATTTTTCGTCAATAGGAATTGCCCCTAGCCTAATCAGCTCATTATTACCACTACACTTTTCATCCTTGCGACAAAAAACAGGACAATACCCTTTTTTTAGAGCTTCAGTTGCGCCACTCCAGGTTCCTCCTTTATTATAATCAGATTTTATAACAACGGTACCCTCAGATTGCATATAGATATATTTATTCCGAGCCATAGCCATAGCTACAGTGAACCTTAAATCAGGTTTTGCAAATGAAATAATCAACAGCCTGCCATTCATCAATGCATCAATTACTTCTTTTTTCTTAATCTTTGTCAGCATCGAATCGGATACAAATTCAATAGCACTCCCTCCAAGAGCAATTGCCGTATTTGTTGATAAACTATCTACGCCCTTAGCACCACCTGATACAATCGAATACCCATGAGTCACCAACTTTTCCACTAATTTTTTAGTAAAATTTTCCTCTGGTGCACCAATGGAACGCGAGCCAACGATACCAATAGTCTTATTGCCACAAAGCTTTAAATCTCCAATGTAATATAAAAGTGGTGGACATTTCTTCCCCATTTTTTCTTTTAAAAACGAAGGATAATCTTGATCAGCCCTGGTGACGATATTGATTCCTCTTTCTTTTAATTTCATTAGTTCGAAAACAATACTACCACTTCTGCCAATCAAATTATAGATTCTTCTTGCCTCTACGTCGTTAAAATGTAATTTTAATTCATCTAAATTCATATTAACTATGTCAGACGGCGTTAGACCTTTATCCATAATATTAGATGCAAAGCGACTCCATTCACTGTCTGTAAAAGGCTTTATGTTTTCCCCTTTACATAGTTGGCTACACAAAATAATGATTGCATCTGAATTTTTATTTTTCACTTAAATGTCACTCCCATGAGAACTATCTGCTAATGCGAACGGATATACCTTATTAGCACCATTATGCATAAGTATATCACCACATACAGTAAGTGTCCACCTTGAATCTACAACGTCATCTACTAAAAGAATATTGCCACTAACAATTTGCTCACTATTATAGAAGAAAGATTTATAAGCATTTTTGCATTGGAAAGCACTGTTCTCCATATTCTTTTGCGGATCAGCCTTTTTCTTACCCAGAACATCAAAATGTTGCAGCCCACATTTTACTGCCAACCTTTGAGCGAAATCAGCAACGATGGAACTTCTAAGAGAAGGAACAGCTACCAGACCAGTAATTTCATTATTTTTTATAAAATCATACAATGCCTCCGAACTTCTTTCTACCAATTCGTCACGGAACCTTTTTTCATCAGAATATTTATCTTCCTTAACCATTTTTCCATATACAGGTTGGCCATATTTTGCCAAACAAATACCTGGCTCATTTGCTTGCTCAATAGTTACTTTTCCGTTAAATCCTTTTTCTGCCCATTGCTTACGTGGCTCGATAATCAGTGCACTTTTATCAAGAAATTCTTCAGCTCTCTCCATAATCTTTTGATCAACGTTCGCAGAAAATTTTTCGTAGCCACGACAATTAGAGCAAACACCACAGTTCCCTTCTTCAAAGGAATCAAGTGCTTCGACAATAGCTTTATTGTAGCATTTTTTTGTCTTGGTAAAATTCAACATTTGCTCTTGCTCTTTTCTTCTAATAGCAGTAATCGCATCATAATGATTCTTGTTATAAAAAATACTCTTTATTAGTTCGATAATATTTTTTATCTTCTGTAGAATAATAAATATATTCGTCTTTTTCCAAGAACATTAGTACTTTTTTTAGTTGTTTACCACGCATATTTATATTTTTAAGAATTTCTTTTTCTTTTAATCCATCAGCACCGCCAATACAATTTACAACCATTTTAAACTCCTTTTCAGTAGGAAATGCTGTATTGATAAAGTAATTTTGAATGGCAATATCCTCTTCGCCTATCATAAGAAAAGTATATGCTATATCAATATTTCTTCCGGCTCTACCAATTTGCTGATAATAGTTAACCACATTAGAAGGCATTTGATAATGAATAACAAAGCCAATATCCCCCTTATCATAACCCATGCCCAACTTTATAGTGGCCACTAAAACCTTGATTTCGTTATTTAAAAAGAGTTTCTCGGCAATTGCATTTTCCTCATCTTTGCTACTATCTGAATAGTAAGACATAGCTTTAATTCCGTTTTCATTTAAAAATTGGCTCAATCTTTCGCAATCTTGCTTGGTTATGCAGTAAATAATGCCACTTCCAGGTAATTTATTTATATTTTCTATAATCCAGGCATATCTATGAATATCATCAGGCATATCTAAGACCTGAATATATAGATTGTCTCTTAAAATATTACCTCTAGATACAAAAACATCATCACCAAGCTGTTTTTTCAAATCCTCGACTACACGATTATTAGCAGTTGCAGTGGTGGCAATAACAGGAACATTATTGCTTAAGTTATTTATAATTTTGTACAACTTTCCATAATCTAATCTAAAATCATGTCCCCAGTCAGAAATGCAGTGAGCCTCGTCAATCACAAATAAACCAATTCTTATATCAGGAAGTGCCTTGATAAACAACTCTTTTAACAGAGTTTCCGGTGTAGTAAGTACAACATCTAACTCACCATTCTTCATTTGTTGAATAATATTTTCCTTATCTTTTACAGTGCTATTTAAAACCTGACATTTTAATCACAGCTTTTCTGCAGCTTCTTTTTGGTTATCCATCAACGCCAATAAAGGACTAACAACAATAGTAATGCCTTCACCTCTATCACGTAAAATCTTAGTACTCATAAAGTAAACCAAGCTCTTGCCCCAACCTGTTTTTTGGACAACTAAAGTCCTTTTCTTAGTTAAAGCAGCTTCAATAGCTTCATATTGGCCTTCTCTAAAGTAAGAATCTTCTCCATAAAGCTGTTTAAGTAATTTGTCAGCAATGCTTTTAATTTCTTTTTGCATAATAATATCATCCTTCCTTTAATTATCGCTTATAGATTACTTATTCTAAACACCCACTAGAAACATTGTTATTTTTGTGGATGAATTATCATGTTAATATTATACATCATCTTTTCACGTACATTTGGCAAAATATCTGCAAATGCAAAATAGAGTAGATGGGAGAATTTCATTTCTCCGCACCTCTCATTGCACCGTACGTACGGGTCTCGTATACGGCGCTACATAACTGTTAGAAAAAAAATTTTTACAAACTACTTAGATAGTATTGCAGCAGGTTGACCAATCCTGGTCTACCCGCTGTTCTAACACTTAAAATCTTTGGACTTAGTAAATAATTTACCACATCCATCGAGCAACGTTTGTACCATCCTAATCTGCTATTCGCTACTTTATATATTGCTTCCTCAGGAAGTCCACATTTTCCTATTCTATTTAGTATTTGCAGATTTTTGTATATAGTAGAGTGGTTCTTCCATTGCTTTACTATTACTACTCGTACTTTGTGACGCATCCACTCACCAAAAGCTTGCATTTTAACTTTCATCTTGCCAATACGGAAATAATTAATCCATCCTCGTATTAGCTGATTTAGCTTGGCGAATGTGTATGCTATTGGCTTGGCAGTTGCCAGTTTTCGGCAGGTTACTTCTTTTACCTTGGAGTACAGTCTTGTAATTCTATTCTCCATAGGTTTGCATTCCCATTTCTCTCCCATCTTACAGAATGTAAAGCCTAAAAACCGACTTTTCATTGGTCTTACGATTCGACTCTTTCAGCGTTGACTTTCAGAAACAACTTGCGTTCTATCCAACTAACTACAGATTTCATTACTCTTTCTGCGGCTAGTTCAGATTTTACGAATATGTTGCAATCATCTGCATATCTTGCAAATCTTAGACCTCTGTATTCCAATTCTTTATCCAGTTTATCTAGATAGATGTTGGACAGAACTGGGGATAATGTTCCTCCTTGAGGTACACCCTCGGTAGTTGGGCTTATAAGTCCATTTTCCATTACTCCTGCTTTGAGAAATGAGCGTACCAAATGAAGTACTTCTGCTTCCTTTACTTTTTCTCTAAGTATTGAGATTGATTTATCGTGATTTACTTTGTCAAAATACTTCTGTATATCCAGGTCGATTACCCATTCGTAGCCTTCGTTCAAATACGCAAGTACTTGTTCTACTGCCATATGGGCACTTCTTCCTACTTGGAAACCGTAGCTGTTATCGATGAAATACTTTTCATAACCTCGCATAAGTATCTGTGCTACCGCTTGTTGTATTACCATATCCACTACGGTCGGTATACCTAACGGTCTCTTTTGTCCGTTCGGTTTGGGTATATACACTCTTCGCACTGGTTGCGGTTTGTACTTCTTATGGAGAATTTGCTCAACTATTTCGGCTTTGTGTTCTTTGAAGTATTCGTCAAGCTCATTTACCTTCATCTTATCAATTCCGGCTGCACCTTTATTTCGCTTCACTGCCTTAATAGCTTCGGATAAATTCTTGTCACTTACAATCACATCAATTAATCTCATTTGCCACTCTTCCTTCTACTAGTAGATTTATCTGAAACCGTCCATCTACCTTCTGCCATCTAGGATTACGCTTCCTAGTTCTAGGCATATCCTTAATTGTTGACTATCCAGACATTGCTTGTAGCGATTCGTGCTACAGTTACATTAGGTCCTTTGGTATGAGTGCATATACCTACTATGACCTCAGCTGACTCCCAGTTATAAGCTTTTTATCGTACGTGAAAAAAATCACGCTAACTGAGCCTCTCGGGGTAAGACACATTTCTTTCGCTCCACAACCTCTTGATTTACCGTCTTGGTTTTACGTTTACCTTTAGGGCTTTAGTTTGTGCAGCAACCTTACCCACCATTTGGCCTTATATCAAGTTTCTGTTCGTAGGCTTGAGAGCTTTGCTACACCGCTTACTCCCCCCTTAACATTACTGCTAACGGCTTGCGGTTCGCTACACTTGGCGGTAAATACCCGTGACTGGACTCTCACCAGTAAGAAATATGCCATTCCCGACACACCACAAAAACGCCCGCCCCCACCATTCAGATGGGAACGGGCGTAAGCTTTTAATTTTAGTATCTTATTCCTTTACTTCGTTTTCCACACGGGACAGAATGAAGCACAGGTCAGACAAACGGTTCAGGCAAATCAGCACGTTGTTGTTAACGGGCTCAGTTTCTGCCAAACGCAGCAGGCAGCGCTCTGCACGACGAGTAGTAGTGCGGGCAATATCCAATGCTGCAGAACCAACATTATCGCCAGGGATGAGGAATTGCTTCAAAGGCTGAAGCATAGCATCATATCTGTCGATAGTTTCTTCAAACATTTTTACATGCTCTTCCTTAATATAAGGCTCGGGCAGGTTTAAGCTAGCAACGTCTGCCATAAGGGACATCAGCAGCTTTTGCACGCCATAAATTGTTTCTTTAACATCCTCACGTTTAACCTGGCAACGTGCCAAGCCTAATGCGGAGGTAATTTCATCAATAGTGCCGTACGCTTCAACACGCAGGCTTTGTTTTGCTACGCGCTCACCGGTATAGAGACCGGTAGTACCTTTGTCACCAGTTCTGGTGTATACTGCAGCTTTCTTCATATCTGCACCATCCTTTCCGTATAAGTGAGAGTGTATTTTAGCAGTTGCTATAGCTAAGCCCCCCTGCTAAAAAGCAAAGGGGGCTCAGAACAGTTTGAATTAGTAGATTTCTTCAGCGGAGAAGAAGTTGTTGATTTCGCGCTCAGCAGCTTCCGGGCTGTCGGAACCATGAACGATGTTTTCGCCGATGGTCAGAGCGAAGTCACCACGGATGGAGCCAGGAACAGCTTCCAGCGGGTTGGTAGCGCCGTTCAGTTGACGAACAGCTTTAATAGCATTTTCACCACGGATTACTGCGCAAACCAGAGGAGCGCCGATGATGAAGTCAACCAGTTCGCCGAAGAAGGGTTTGCCTTCATGCTCAGCATAGTGGAATTTAGCTTGTGCTTCAGAAACTTTAACCAGTTTCAGAGCAGCAACTTTCAGACCTTTGTGTTCGAAACGAGCGATGATGTCACCAATCAGGTTTTTAGCAACGCCGTCGGGTTTTACCAGTACCAGAGTTTGTTCAATAGCCATTTGTAAATCTCTCCTTAATATTTATTCTTAATATATACTAAATCGTCAAACGATATTAGTCAAGTTATTATCCCACAGTCGGACAAAGGTGTCAAGTTTGATACACCTGATGACGGCTTATTTTGCCAACAGCTCCTGATATTTAGCCTTATCAAGCTTCTTAACCATTGCGGTAATCAGCTTAACAGCACTCAGGTAGTCGTCCATATGAATTACGGACTGATGGCTATGGATATAGCGTGTAGGAACGCTAAAGGTTAGTGTCAGAACGCCGCTGCCGGACAGATGAATACGTCCGCCGTCAGTACCGCCACCTTCAGAAATGCTGATTTGGGTAGGAATGCCAAGCTTTTTAGCAGTTTCAAAAGCCATATCGCGCAGCGCAGTGTTAGGAATCATGCTTGCGTCAAATACAGTAATTGCAATGCCCTTGCCGATTACAGCAGGAGCAACATCGTCTGCTACACCAGGAGTACCGCCTGCAACACAAGTATCAAGTACAAAGGCAATATCAGGGTTCAGCAGGTTGGCACTGGTTTGAGCACCACGCAGGCCTACCTCCTCCTGTACGGTAGCAACACCATAAACAGTATTGGGGCTGCCCTCTGCCAAAACATTATCCATAACGTCTGCCATTACTGCGCAGCCAATACGGTTATCCCAAGCCTTGCCTGCCAGCACCTTGCCATCGCCCATAACTGCCATTTTTACATCAGGAGTTACAGGACAGCCTTCAAACACGCCCATTTCACGAGCATGCTCTGCACTTTCGGCACCGATATCAATATACATATCACGTTTTTGGACAACCTTAGTGCGTTCCTCCGGAGGAAGAATGTGAGGCGGTTTGCTGCCTACTACACCTACCAGGTCCCCCTTGCTGCCATGAACAATTACGCGTTGGCTGAGCATTACCTGCTCCCACCAGCCGCCAAGGCAAGTAAAACGCAGAAAGCCTTCTTTAGTAATGTATTTTACCATAAAGCCAATTTCGTCCATATGGCTGGCCAGCATAATCTTGGGAGCGTCAGCTTCCTCTGCATTTTTAGTAAAGACAACACTGCCCAACTTGTCATAGGAAACATCCTTATAGCTAGACAGACGTTCCAGCATTAATTTTTTCATACGGCCCTCAAAGCCGGACACACCGCAGGTTTCAGAAAAACGCTGCAGCCATTGCAATTGCTCTTGTGAATTCATTGGTATTACCTCCTTCTACATAAGCGGATGCTGCCTAAAAAGCAGCATTCATCGATTATTTAAGTCTTCCCATTCGCTTAGCCTGTTCACGGAGCAGCTTTACGCGTTCCTCAGTAGAGGGGTGAGTACTGAAAAGCTGTTTTACGTCAGCACCAGAGAACGGATTGATAATAAACATGTGAGCAGTAGCCTCAGTTGCGCCAGGCATAACTCCGCGTTGAGCATAAGCTTCAATTTTCAGCAAAGCACTTGCCAGCGCTTCAGGCTTGCCACTAATTTCACCGCCAGACTCGTCGGCCATGTACTCACGGGAACGGGATACAGCCATTTGAATAATTGCTGCAGCAATAGGAGCCAGCAGCATGATCAAAATACTTACAATAGGATTGCGGCTTTCGCCATCCTCATCACTGCCGCCGCCAAAGAACATACCCCATTGAGCAATAGTAGTAATAGCACCAGCCATAGAAGCAGCAATAGTGCTTACCAAAATATCGCGATGCTTAATGTGGCTGATTTCATGAGCCAAAACGCCTTCAAGCTCGTCCTTATCCAGCATATCTGCCAAAGCAGTATTTACTGCAACAGCTGCATGCTCAGGATTACGACCAGTTGCAAATGCATTGGGTACAGGACTGTTGATAACATATACAGCAGGAGTAGGAATACCTGCTTTTTTAGCCAGCTTTTCTACGATGGCATATAGGCCAGGCGCAGAATTTTTATCAACCTGCTGCGCATCATAGTGTGCCAAGACCATTTTATCACTGTTCCAGTAGGTAAAGAAGTTCATTGCCACACCAACAAACAGCATTACAGTCATACCCTTGAGACCACCGAAGTAGTCACCCAGAAGCATAAGAATGACGGTTAATGAAACCATCAGCATAGTTGTTTTCATTGTTTAAATTTCCTCCTCGTCAAAAACAATCAAATATATGATACATATTCAATTATAACAAGAGCGGAACTATTTTTCAATTTGCTCCTTGATAGATGTCAACATATTTTCACTATTTTCACGAACTTTTTTCTTTAAGATAGGATTTAAGAGTCCTGCAATCATGGGAATGCCGAATTCAAAATCAACAGCCAGAGTTACCTCGCAGCCTTCTGCCTTAGGCTCAATTACCCATTGGCCTTCCATTTTCTTCAAATCTCCCTCTGTCTGCGCATAAGTAATCTTAAGCTCCTCAGGATAAAAGGTATCGCGTTCAGTCCAAACAATTTTACGGCCATCAACATTGGATACCCAATGAGAAACAGTGTAATTCTCTCCGCGCTCCAAAATCTCTACACTAACCAAGTCCTTCATAAAGCTGGGATATGCAGCCATATCCTTAATAATATCGTAAATTTGGACACCGTCACCCTTAATGACGGTTTTAGTTTCTACATAAGGCATAGTTATCCTCCTCATATAACATAGTAATTTACAGGGATATTATAAATAAGCTAAGACCTCTGTAATTAATAAAAAGCAAATTTTTTACAAATCCTCAATAACGCTGGCAGTAGTAGCCACTGCGTCACGGAATTGCTCCAGTACGTAGTCTACAACCTCTTTAGGCATAATCAGAGGCGGCTCCATACGAATAACCTTGGGATTGTTTAAGGTATAGGCCACAATAATGCTCTTGTCAATCATTAAGGACATAAGCATGCCGCCAGCACCCTCTTTTGTCAGCTCAATACCAATCATCATACCACGTCCACGTACTTCACTGATAACACTTGGGAATTCCGCTGCAATGCTTTCCAAGCCAGCCTTAAGATATGCACCGATTTCGGCACCACGCTCCAAAAGATTTTCCTCTTTAATTACACTAATAGCTGCTACACCTGCAGCACAAGCCAATTGGTTACCGCCAAAGGTAGAGGTATGCAGAAAAGGAGCCTCAATCAGTCCCTGCCAAGCTCTAGGAGTACCAATAATTGCACCAATAGGCATTACGCCGCCGCCAAGAGCCTTAGCGCAAGCCATCAGGTCAGGCTTTACGTCCTCATGGTTTACGCCAAACCACGCACCAGTTCTGCCAATACCAGTTTGTACCTCGTCTGCAATAAACAGAGCGCCCTTCGCTTCGCACAGCTCCTTAACCTGACGCAGGTAGCCTGCAGGAGGAATAATTATACCGCCCTCGCCCTGAATCGGCTCTAAAATAACAGCTGCAGTTTCTTCGTCCACCGCAGACTCCATTGCTGCAATATTACCAAATGGAACATGAGTAAAGCCGTCTAAAAGAGGCTTAAAGGGCTCGCGATACAAGTCTCTGCCTGTAGCAGTTAAGCTGCCCATAGTTTTGCCATGAAAGGCATTATTGGCTGCAACAAATTTTTTTCTTTTGGTCGCCAGACGAGCAACCTTTAAGCAGCCCTCGACAGTCTCAGTACCACTATTTACAAAAAAGCTGTACTGCAAATCACCAGGAGTAATTTCAGCCAACGCCTCCGCCAAATCTGCCATAGGACGGTTAAAGAGGACCTTACCACACATAGGCATGGTATGCAGAGCCTTTTCAACAGCTTCTACAACCTTAGGATGACGGTGACCGAGAGCAAACATACCATATCCGCCCAGACAGTCAATAAACTCTCTGCCTTCAGAATCGGTAATAGTCCAACCCTCAGCGTGACCCTCTACACTTGCCAGACCCATAAAGCGAAACAGCTTTGCCTGTGCAGGATTAATATATTTTTCATATTTGCTAATAGTTTCTTCTACAAACATCGTTTTAACCCCTTTTGCCAATTATCCCTCAATTAATATAAAAGCTCAGTTACAGATACAAAGGTGATGCCCGATTTTCTGAACTCATCAGCGTATTTTGTCCAGCAGGCAGCAGTACCGGGACGAGCATGGCAAATAGCAATAGCACTGCCATTCTTGTCAGCCAGTTCAAAAGCCTTGTAGATTTGCTTACGGATTTCCTCCGGATTTGTGCTGTTGTCCAGAAAAATATCATTACGAGCAGTTGGAACTCCCATGCTGCGAGCTATATCACGGCCCTTAGTGGCTCCGGTAGTCTTGCTGTCAACAAAAAATAGATTGTTCCCTTTCAGCTCACGCAGTACATTCTTCATTGTCGTAGGATCACTGGTAGCTCTAGAACCCTGATGATTATTAACACCCATGATTCCCGGAAGACTATTAACAGCCTTGCGCACCAAGGCACGCTGCTGATCTGCAGTCATAGAAACCTGAACTGTACTTTTGCCTTCAGACATTGCGCTCTTATCCATAGGTTCCATAGGTAAATGGAGCATAGGAACCCTGCCCTGTTCATTTACCATAGCCAAAACATCGCTGCTAAAATCCTTAAATGGCAAAATAGCATAGCTGAAGGGAAATTTAGTATCCAGCAACGCACGAACATTCTTCATATCATAGCCGCAATCATCAATAATTACGGCCAGCTTGCCACTATATTTCTTAGTCTGGGGCTTATCTGTTTTAGGAATGTCCTTGACATCCTTATCCTCTTTATTCAAATTACTATTGTGGAAAAAAGTAATGGTATCTGTTACAAAGCTTTTGGTACCGTCACCAGCTTTAGCTTCAATACCAATCTTAACCTTGTAACCATCCCATTTTTTATAATTGCTTTCCTCGCCGGAAATATAAACCAGACTTGTATCATCAACTCTGCGCTTTAACCATTCTGCAGCACCTGCAAGGCTTGTTGTGTTAGGCACGCCAACAGCAAGCTCACGCTGGCTGATTTTTACAGAAGAAGCAGAGCCTTCAACAGCAATCTTCTTTTCTTCGCTGCTGTTTTCTATAAGCTGCCAATTATTTTTAGTCAGCAGGATGGTATCCACAAGACGTTGTGCCTCTATTGACTCATCCATCAGACTAATAACTGTTGTCTCCTGTTTATCGTCATCCTTAGGCACAAACACATCTTTTTTGCTTTTGTGCTGAGCGTAAAAAAAGCCGCCAATTATGGACAAAATAGCTATAATTGCAACCAAAGCCAATAAAATATGAGAATTGCCCGAGGATTTTTTTCTTCGTTTTCTTGTAGCCATGGAATTTCTCCTTTTTATGCACGGGGATGAGCCTTAGAATAGACCTCCCTTAATCTTTCCATATCCATGTGTGTATAGATTTGAGTTGTAGATATATCAGCGTGTCCCAAAAGCTCTTGCACTACACGTAAATCAGTACCATTATTAAGCATATGGGTAGCAAAGGAATGGCGCAGCATATGTGGCGTAATTTTCTTCGTAATGCCTGCCTGTTTGCCATACCCTTCTATAATTTCAAAAAAACGCTGTCTAGTCATAGCCCTGCCCCATGTACTCAGAAACAACTCCTTGACCTCATCAGTGTCATTTTTCAAAAGCTGCGGGCGTACAACCTCCAAATAACGCGTCAAATATTTTACAGCAATGCTTCCTAAAGGAATAATACGCTCCTTTGAACCCTTGCCTCTAGCAATCAGGTATTGCATTTTTAAATCAACATTGCCTACAGGAATACTAATAAGCTCAGATACACGCATACCAGTTGCATAAAGAACTTCCAGCATGGTTTTGTCTCTATATCCCTCTAACGTACCTAGATTAGGCTCATCCAGCAAGGACTCAACCTCTGTAAGCGAAAGCACCTTAGGAAGCTGCAGGCCCTTGTTGGCCGCTTCCAAAACCTCTGCAGGGTCATGCTTAATATAACGCTCTGCTGTCAGAAAACGATAGAAGGCCTTAATGGAAGCCAGCTTGCGAGCTATGGTCGACGCTGACTTTCCCTCTGCCTTGAGCTGGGACAAATATCCCAAAAGCTCTTTGCGAGTAACAAGCAGCAGCTCCTCCTGACTTGCAAGCCTTAATGATTTCTGCAGCAGACGCAAATCTCTTTCATAAGCGATTTTAGTGTTTTGTGACAAGCCCAATTCAACTGTCAAATATTCCATAAATAATGCAAAATAATTAAACATCGCTCATCACACCTATATTTACTCTCTAAAAAAGAAAAACAACGCCTGAGCGCCGTTTTTCCTGTAAAGCCTGCTTAATCCTTTCTTTCCGGCTGCATAATAGTAATGTTAGTAGCAGGAGAAATAGTAGAAATAGCGTGCTTGTAGACTAATTGCTGTTTGCCTTCATTTTCAATAATAACTGTAAAATTATCAAAACCACGTACAAGACCACGAATTTGGAATCCGTTCATCAAATAAATGATAACGCTCAAATTCTCTTTGCGTACATGATTCAAAAAGCTATCTTGTAAATTCATTGCCGGTTTTGCTGCATTAAGCATAATAACCCCTCCAATCCAATATATACACCTATATTATACAACTTATTTATACTTTTGCACAAGCTTTTCGCAAATTCTCTCCACTACATCAGTGTAGTCAGGCTCTGGCTCAAGCTCCAGCCAATTAATATAAGGCATCTTTTTGTACCATGTAACCTGACGCTTAGCGAAATTGCGAGTCGCCTGCTTAAGCTTATCAACAGCATCCTCATAACTCATGCTTCCATTTAAATACCAAACCATCTGACGATAGCCAATGCTCTGCATGGACTGACATTCAGACGAAACGCCCTGCTCCAGAAGGCGGCGAACCTCCTGCTCCAAGCCAGCTTCCAGCATAAGATCTACACGTCGGTTAATCCTTTCATATAAAGCAGAACGCTCCATATTAAGGCCAAAAACAAGAGCATCGTAGGGACTTTCCGCTGCACCCTGCTGGCTAATTGTATCACCCCTTAAAGCAGACTCCAGAGCGCGCACCACACGACGTACATTGTTAGGATGAATACGCTCTGCAGCGTCAGGATCAAGCTCAGCCAACCGTTTATGAAGAGCTTCTGTCCCATTAGTGTCGGCTTCAGCCTCCAGACTACGGCGCAGCTCCGTATCCTCATCTACGCTGTTAAAGGCATAATCCTCTAAAAGAGCTTTAATATAAAGTCCTGTTCCCCCTGCAATAATAGGCAATTTTCCTCTGCTGTTGATGTCTGCAATCAAAGCCTTAGCCTGCTCAACAAAATCCACAACATTAAAGGAAGCGTCAGGAGGAAGAATATCTACCAGATGATGAGGAACAGCCTGCAATTCGTCAGCAGTAGGCTTAGCTGTACCAATATTCATTTCCTTGTAGACAAGCATGGAATCGCCAGATATGATTTCACCGTTAAAACGTTTAGCAACCTCAATTGCACAGTGACTTTTACCTGTGGCTGTTGGCCCCAATATAACTACTACTCTTTCCTTCACTGCCTCACCTCCTTATAATGCCAAATTTTATCTTGCTGTACTTTCCGCCAACAAATTCCTGACAGCCATATTCTCTTAATACATATTCATTACGTTCTTTGATTACTACACGGGGTGCCAGCTCTAAAGCAAGCTGAATAGCTGTACTACTTAATGGATGCTCGTAAGCCAAGGGACGCAGAGCATCCATTGAAACAGATCCTTGAACAGGACGTCTGAACATTGGGTCAAAATATATAACATCAAAACACCTATGCTCTTCAGCACATTGGCGCAAATATTTCTCTGCACCACACTGAATCGCCTTAATTCGTCGTAGCGCACCAGTCAAATCATCATCCTCAGACTCATATGTTTGTAATCCACGGCTGACAACGAAATGCAGCAGTGGTGAAGCCTCTGTGCCAACAACAACACCCTGCTCCCCTACAATGTAGGAGGCAATAGCAGCGTCGCTGGCTAAGCCCAAGGTACCATCTAATACGCTCATGCCAGGCTCCAACGCCAAAGCACTGACAAAATGGTCACGCTCACCACGCTTAAGCTGCTGCAGACGCAGTACAGCCATACCAGGGTGATAGGCAAACTCACCGGCTCTACTGTAAAGCCTTGGTCCTTGACGAGTAGCAATAAGAATGGCCTCAAGATTCTGTTCTTCTAAAATAACATCAAGGCTTTTACTGTGGGAGCGTGGCATATAGACAGCATCAAGCTGCTCAGCCCACTTTTGAGCCTGAGCAACCAGCTCACCACCTGTACGTCCTTCTGTCACAATAAATTTTCTATCAGTCATTAAAAGCCAGTCCTTTTAAACATTTTATAAAGCTTATCGCTATCAATCTCAATCATGCAGGGACGTCCATGGGGACAGGTAAACGGATGAGTAGTATTGCACAAATCCACAATCAGCTGACGCATCTGACGCATATTCAGCAGCTGCCCTGCCTTAATAGCAGCCTTGCAGGCAGTCATATGCAGCAGCTCCTGTCTCAAGTCACTGGCAGAAACAGAACGCAGCTCTCGCAGCATTTTGCTAATCTCCTTGATAAAATCCTCTGCATCTTCCGCTTTTATATCAGTCGGCAGGCTGGAAATCCTCAGAATCTCCTCACCTGCAGCATCAGCCTCAACTCCAAGAGCCATAAACTCATCCTTATGCTGTAAAACAAGAGCTATATCGTCAGCATCCATGTCTATATAAAGAGGCATCAAAAGCTGTTGTGCAGGAATGTTATCGCGCGCAGCAACCAGTTTATCGTACAAAATACGCTCGTGAGCCGCATGTTGATCTATTAGATAAAGAGTATCCTCTGATTGAGCAATAATAAAGGTTTTATCCACCTGACCAATAGGCCAGATAGTTGCCATGACATTATCTGTATCAGTAAAGGCTATGGTCTCACGCTCTACACCAGCACTGGTCTGCTCCTGAGCAAATTCGTTTCTAGCCTCATGAACAGCCATAACAGTTTCACGTTTGCCATTATCAAAATCTTCAAAGGGCTTCCACATAGTCTGCTGCTCAACAACAGGTGCATCTTCCGCCATTTTCGGAGCTTCCTGTACTGTCAGCAGCTCTTCTGCGTCTGCCATTTCACCATCTGCTTTTATATTTTCTGATAAAGCTTCCCTCTGAACTGCAACAACAGGTTCACTTTCAGCAGTAGCAGAAGTCTTAACAGCATCTAAATTATCGACACTGGTTTGCACTGCAGCTTGCTGTTCAACAGCTTCAGGACTAGTATCCTGCTTAACTGCAGCAACAGCTTCCTCTGGTTCAGGAGTACGGAAGATTTCTCCCATAGGAGTTTTAAAAATTTGTCTATAATCAGGTGCTCCGCTGATAAAATCCTTATTAGTGCTTACTTGAGAAGAACTAATTGGCCTTACAGTCTGCTCTGAAGTAAGCTTTTGTTCTAGTTTTGCTTGTTTTTCTTTAACATAAGCATTAAGCTCAGAATCAGGCAGCAGGCTTATTTGAGTTTTATGGGCACTCATAGGCCTGGTAAGAGCGTCCGTCAATGCTTTATACATTGCTTTATAAACAGTGCTGTCGTCGCTGAACTTAATCTCACTCTTTTGCGGATGCACATTAACATCTATGGAAGCAGTATCTACAATAACATTAAGCACTGCAAAGGGAAAACCACTCTTGGGAATTTGGGACTGATAGGCATGGTCAATGGCCTTGGCAATCATCTTGTTGCTGATACTGCGACCGTTGACAAAAATTGTCTGCCACTGACGAGTGCCCTTTAAAAGAGTGGGTTTGCCAATAAAGCCCTGAATAGTAATCTTAGGATCCAAAAGCTCCACACTTAAAAGTTCAGAAGCAACATTCTTACCATAAAGTGCCCTAATAGCTGACGCCAAATCTCCATCACCAGGGGTACTGAGCACCTCTTTATCATTGCTGACAAGCTTGAAACGCACATCAGGACGAGAAAGTGCCAGCTTAGTCAAAAGCTCGCTGATATAGCGTCCCTCTGTGCTGACTGTTTTAAGAAATTTTCTGCGGGCAGGTACGTTAAAGAAAAGCTGCTCCACAATAACTGTTGTACCAGCACTGCCGCCAGCAGAGGAAACCTCCATGCTTTCGCCGCCGTCAATATATATTGATGTAGCAAATTCGTCTGCTGCAGGACGTGTAATCAAGGTAAACTTAGATACAGAAGCAATACTTGGCAAAGCTTCGCCTCTGAATCCCAATGTATGGAGTGTCAGCAAATCATCAGCACTGCGAATCTTACTGGTAGCATGACGAAGAACTGCCAAGCGTGCATTGTCCTCATTCATACCAATACCGTTATCCACTACGCGGATATATTCAGTACCACCAGCATAAATTGTTACTTCTACTTTATTTGCGCCTGCATCGAGAGCGTTTTCTACCAGCTCTTTTACAACGGAGGCTGGCTTTTCAACAACCTCACCTGCTGCAATCTGGTTAGCCGTATTTGTATCAAGTAATTGTACACGACCTTCGCTGATCATCTGCCGCTCTCCTTTCTAGCCTCGTCCTGAAGCTTATACAAAGCATTCATTGCCTCAATCGGCGTCATGCTCATAACATCCATATGTAAAAGCTGTTCTGTAATTGCACTGGTAAACAGAGAACCCATCATCTGGGGCTGCGCTTCAGCAACAGCGGTACGACTGCTCATACCATTATCATTATCATATTCAGCCAAGATTTCTTCTGCTCTGTCCAATACCTTTTTGGGCAAACCTGCTAAACGAGCAACATGCACGCCATAGCTGCGGTCGGTGCCTCCTGGAACAATTCGACGCAGGAAAACAATATCCTTACCGCGTTCCTTAACAGCTACAGAATAATTTTTGACACCACTCAGCTCCTGCTCCAGGGCAATAAGCTGATGATAGTGAGTAGCAAATAAAGTTTTTGCCTTAATCTTGCTGTGAATATACTCCATTACTGCACGAGCAATGCTCATACCGTCAAAAGTGCTGGTACCTCTACCAACCTCATCCAATATAATCAAGCTGTTTTTAGTGGCAGAATGGAGAATCTGAGCAACCTCATTCATTTCTACCATAAACGTACTCTGACCAGTTGCCAAGTCATCACTAGCGCCAACACGGGTAAATATTTTATCAACAGGGCAGATATTAGCCTGACGTGCAGGAATAAAGCTGCCCATCTGAGTCATCAGCACTAAAAGCGCTACCTGACGCATATATGTAGATTTACCGGCCATATTAGGACCAGTAATAACCATCATACGCTCGTCATCATTATTAAGCTGGCAATTATTAGGAACAAATATTTCCTTTTCTAAAAGCCTTTCTACAACAGGATGACGACCTTCTTCAATCTTAATATCGCCCTTGCTGTTCAGCTCCGGACACACGTAATTGTATTTATAGGCCGCTAAAGCGAGACCATTAAGCACATCAATAGTACCAATAGCTCTGGCTGTCTCCTGAATTTCTGCAATTTTACTGCGGATTAGGCTGCGCAGTTCATCAAAAAGATAGAATTCAAGCTGTTGAATTTTTTCCTTGGCACTAAGAATTTTATTTTCAAACTCCTTGAGTTCAGGAACAATGTACCGTTCTGCATTAACCAGAGTCTGCTTACGAACAAAGTAATCAGGCACACTGCTGGTCTGTCCTTTTGAAACCTCAATATAATAGCCAAAGACTTTATTAAAGCCAACCTTCATGGTTTTAATACCAGTTTCCTCTTTGATTTTCAGTTCAAAGTTCTGCATCCAGGTCTTATTATCTTTAGCAATCAGATGAAGCTCGTCCAGCTCACTATTGTAGCCTGTTTTTATCATGCCACCTTCACGAACGGAGAAAGGAGGCTCATCTACAATGGCACGCATCAGAACCTCTACTAAATCCTCATGGAGATGAAGCAAACTGCACAACCTTTGCAGTCTGCCAGACTGACAGCCGCTCAATATTTGCTTTAGCTGCGGTAAAACAGCCAAAGAATTACGCAGGGAAACAAGGTCTCTTGCATTAGCACTGCCAATTTCAATACGAGAAACAATACGCTCTAAATCAAATACCGCCTTTAGCTGCTCGGCAACAGCATCTCGCAAAGAAGTATTTTCCAGCAGCTCTGAAACCGCCTCCTGACGCTCACGAATACGTACTACGTCCAAAAGAGGACATTCAATCCAGCTGCGCAAACGACGAGCTCCCATGGAGGTTTTGGTAAAATCAAGAACATCCAGGAGGGTCCCGCGCTTGGAGCCATCCTGCATATTACGCACCAGCTCCAAATTACGTATAGCAGTGACATCAAGGCTCATAAAGCTGTTCTTAAGGATCTCACGCAAACGGTTAATATGACTTAAATCAGCCATTACAGTTGCATGCAGATAACGCAGAAGCAGCTCTACAGTCTGATGGACTAAATCTTCTACATCTGCATCAGCAAAATGGTTGTCAAAATAATCAGCCTCAGTATTTTCCTCTGCATAAGTACAAATAGCGCACTCAGGCAGCCTGCTGCGCAGCCATTCCTTTAGTACATTCTCCTGTTCCAGACCTGGCGCCATCACTATCTCTGCAGGCTGCAAACGATAAAGCTGCTCTAAAACATCGTTCATCCGCTCTGTACCATGAGCCATATACCATTGACATTCACCTGTAGATACATCTGCAGCAGCCAAACAAAGCTCGTCACCGCCCTCAAGCAGCAGCACAAGATAACGATTATGCTTATCTTCCAAAAGCTGCTCATTTAAAGCAGTACCTGGAGTAATAATCTTGATAACTTTACGCTCAACAATGCCCTTGGCCATCTTAGGGTCCTCAACCTGCTCACAAATAGCTATGCGATAGCCCTTTTTAATAAGCTTAGCAATATAGCCATCTACAGAATGGTAAGGAACACCACACATGGGAATACTTCCCTTGCTGCCACCAGCACGCTTAGTCAGTGTAAGATTAAGCTCACGAGATGCAGTAATAGCATCCTCAAAAAACATTTCATAAAAATCGCCCAGCCTGAAAAACAGCAGCTCATTTTGATGCTCCTGTTTGACAGCCATATATTGCTGCACCATAGGAGTGCAGCTTTCAGCATTAGCAGCCATGCTCAACCGCCTTACCTTTCACTAACCATGTTTGTGCAGCATCAATCTGTACATACACCTTATCGCCAACCTTATATTCCTTGTCTTCTACTGGCCACAGCACCAATACTCCGGTACGGCTGCGTCCAGCCCAAACATTTGCCTGCTTGCTGGGACCTTCAGCCAATACCTCTACAACCTTGCCAACCAGCTTTTCATGACAATGCAGGCTATTTTCGTTTTGCAATGCCATCAAACGGTTCAGACGCTCCTTTTTCACAGGCAGCGGAACCTGATTATCCATTTTAGCTGCGGGAGTACCACTGCGCTTGGAATAAATAAAGGTAAAGGCAGCATCAAAACCAACCTCTTTAACTAAATCAAGAGTATCCTGAAAATCCTCTTCAGTTTCACCAGGGAAACCTACAATGATGTCAGTAGTAATAACAGCATCAGGAACATAGCTGCGAATAAGCTTAATCAGCTCTAAATATTTTTCACGGCTATAGCCACGGTTCATACGGCGCAGTATTTCAGTACTGCCTGATTGGAAGGGAACATGAAAACTTTCACAAATATGCTCACATTCCGCAACCGCCTTAATAACCTCTTCACTCATATCTCTAGGATGACTTGTCATATAGTGCAGACGCTCAACACCAGGAATATCGTTAACACGACGAAGGAGCTTAGCAAAGGCTTCCTTTTCGCCAAAGTCCTTGCCATAAGAGTTAACGTTTTGGCCAAGAAGAGTAAACTCCTTATAGCCTTCTTTAACAGCAGCCTCAACCTCAGCTACGATATTTTCTACACTGCGGCTGCGTTCACGTCCACGAACATAGGGAACAATGCAATAGGTGCAGAAATTATTGCATCCATACATAATGGGAATCCATGCAGAAAAAGGACTTTGACGTACTAAACGTCCCTCAAACTCATTTTGATGAATAGTCAGGTCAGTGTATACTCTACCCCTTTTACTTCTGCTTTCTGCCAAATAATCTAAGAATATCTGTTTAAAATCATTAACATAGGCAGTACCTAAAAGCAAATCAACCTGCGGATGCTTTTTAATCAGCTTTTCACCATCCTTTTGTGCCATGCAGCCAGCAACGCAGATAACAACATCAGGATTTTTGGTTTTTACAGCCTTCAACTCGCCGATTTTTCCTGCAATTTTCTTTTCTGCACTTTCACGTACACAGCAGGTATTGACGATAATTACATCAGCATCATGAAAGTCAGCAATAGGCTCATAGCCAAGTTCCTCTAACTGTCCAGCATAATGCTCAGTATCAGATTCATTCATCTGACATCCATAATTAATTAAACAATAGGTCTTTGTTTTTTCGGTCATAATAATTAAACCTCCAGTTATCTATAAAACAAGCTTCTAAAAAACTCTATACTTCTAGTCATTATAACATTATACTATTCTTAGTACATTCCTAGCAAGTCTTATTATGTTAACCATTGCAAACTCATATTGTTCACATAAATGTTAACTTTTTTTAGCACCAGCTATTGAAAACTACCATTAATATGATTAAAATATAATATAACCATAGAGCTAAGAGTATAAAAAAGCGAGGAAGGCTTAGAAATGACTATGTTAATGAAGAACAGCAAAATAATATGTGCAATCATTGCAGCAGCACTGTTGGGTGCTGTTTTCTATTTTGTATATTTTATGAAAACACCTGCCTACGCTGTCGATAGAACTATCGAAGCGATACGCCAGCACAACAGTCAGGAATTCAGCCGCTATGTTGATGTACAGTCTGTTATGAATAGTGCCTTTGATGATTCTCTTAAGGCAGAAAGCAAAATCAACAACGATAATATTCTTTCAAATCCTTTTGCTGTAGGTATCCTACATATGCTTAAGCCATCTGTTGTTGATTTGATGAATCAGGAAGCTCTGCGCCTTGTTGAAAACAAAAAGGAAGATAAGGAAAAGGTCGTAGACCCTGTGCCCGATGCCATGATGCGCAACATGGAACGCCGCGTATCACTGAAGGAGCTTTCACTTGGTAAATTTAATATTGAACAGGCCGACGACGAGACAGCAGTACTTACTGCAGCAGTTCACAATAAAAAGCTCACCAAGGATTTTCTTCTGCAATTTGAGCTGACCAAGCAGGATGATGGTTATTGGAAAATTACCCGCATCAAAAATCTGGCAGAGCTTATTATCCAACTAGATGCAGCTAAGCGAGCTCATTTAGCTGCACAAAACAAGCCTGTTATGGAAAAATTAAACCAATCACTGCAGGTACTCGATAAAAAGCTCGGTATCACCTCTGCTCTTGTAAATGATATTAGAGAGTATCGCTTAAATGCTGTCATTAATGTCAGAAACAAGACTACTCAGACGATTAAACGCATTTACTATGATGTAACTATTATGGATAAGGACGGAAAAAGCATTTATTCCTATCCAGAGCATTTCAATGGTACCATTGCACCTGGTGCAGAGGTTCATCTAAATACCAGCAAGCTTTTGAATGGACTGCTTCCCGACGACAAAAAACTTATGGCAATGGATGTGTTCCATCTTCCTAGCAGGATACAGGTTACCTACATCGCCTTTAATGACGGTTCTATTCTTGAACCTAGAACATATTTTGAGCAATAAAGAAAAATAATCAAGTCCCCAACACAGTAAAAGAGCCCAGGATTAATGCTGCAAATCCTGGGCTCTTCCATTTTTCAGCTATCAACTTCAATAAGTTGCTATAGCAACAGAAAATCCTGCTATCGACCTACCCTTGTTTGCCAACAAGAGCAGACGATAAACAGGATTTATTTTTTTCTGTATTTCTTATATGCAAAAAAGATAACACCTACAATAATTACCAATACAGCCAAGCGCATACTGTTCTCTTGAAAATTCACTATATCGTGACCTATGACAACTTCTAGCGCTGTAGAAGGAAACTTGCCTATCAAATTGGCAATTATGTAATCACGAGCACTAATACTGCTGACTGCACCTATAGCAGTCAGAATACCTGAGGGAAAATATGGCAAAGTCCTGGCAAAAGCCATCCATTCCAGACCATGCTCGCCACTAACCTCATCGATATGCTTAAGGCTGTCACTTTTAGCAATAATTGCCTCTGCAGTACTGCGGAAGAAGAAACGCATCAGATAAAAGCTTATGACCACACCAACAGTTTCAGCCAACCAGGAAATCAGTATTCCAAGTGGCAGGCCAAAAATTAAACCATTTGCAGTAGACAAAAAGATTGACGGAAAAATACTGGCTGCGTTAATAAGCACATCCAAGAGAAAGCTTATCAGTATAGCCCATGGACCAAAGGATCGCAAATACTCCACCAAGCCAGTAACGTTGCCGTTAACAACAAGCTGTAAAGTATGACGAAAGAAATCTGGTGCCAGCAGTTGAACGCCTACTACAAGCATAACCAGCAAAACTGCTGCGACAAGCTTAGTAATAACGTCCACATCCTGCCACCATAGTTTTTTATCATTCACTCCAAAAACCTCTTATGTATTAAATATCATACGGAAGCGTTCGCCGAACTGCATTTCTACAAGATCACGCAGCTCCTGCCAGTTACGCTGGACCTTAAGCTGCTCCATAGCAAGCTTACGTGCTTTAACGATAACATCCGTATCACGTATTATATCAGCTATGTGCAAATCTGGCAAACCATGCTGTCTTAGTCCAAAGAGCTGACCTGCTCCACGCAGCTCCAAATCCTTCTCGGCCAGATAGAAACCATCTTCGCTTTCCAGAAGCACCTGAAGACGAGCCATAGTCTCCGGATTATCATTTCCTGCTATGAGTACGCAGTAGGATTGAGCACTGCCTCTGCCTACGCGTCCTCTTAGCTGATGCAGCTGAGCCAAACCAAAACGCTCAGCATTTTCTATTATCATTAATGAAGCATTGGGAACATTTACACCAACCTCAATAACCGTAGTACTTACGAGCACCTTAATTAGTCCTTGAGCAAAGGACTCCATAATAGAGTCTTTTTCACTGCTTTTAAGCTTGCCATGCAGCAGAGCGCAGGGAATATTTTTTAAAACACCATTTGTAAGCTCTTCAAAGGCGCTTTCAGCACTACGTACCTCCAATGTTTCAGATTGCTCTATTAACGGACATACAACATAAACCTGATGACCTGCCTGAACCTGTCGTACGACCCCCTCATAAACGGCTTGGCGGCGTTCTTCTGTATAACATAGCGTTTGTACAGGCTTGCGCCCTATGGGCTTTCCTCGCATTTGAGAAACATCTAGATCACCATAAACTGTAAGAGCTAGAGTACGAGGAATAGGCGTTGCAGTCATAACCAACACATCAGGAGCAAAGGAGGATTTATTGGCCAGCTTAGCTCTCTGCTCAACGCCAAAGCGATGCTGTTCGTCTGTAATAACAACTGACAAATTGTTAAAACGCACATCCTCCTGAATCAAAGCATGGGTACCAACAACTACATCCAACATCCCTAGCTCCAATTCCATAAGCAGATTACGTCTAGCCTTGACACGCATACCACCAGTCAAAAGGCCTATACGAACGCCAAAGGGCTCCAAATATTCAATCAATGTATTATAATGCTGAACTGCCAATATTTCAGTAGGTGCCATCAGACAGCCCTGAAAACCATTTTCCTTAGCCTTAGTCAGCGCTAAGGCACTAATAACAGTTTTACCGCTGCCAACATCACCCTGCAAAATACGATGCATTGGCTTGTCCTGTTCCATATCTCCCGCAATATCTTCCCAAGCATTTTTTTGTGCTGAAGTAAGCTCAAAAGGCAAATTACTGATTACCTCCCGGAGCAGACTACCATCAGGACTATGCTTGATTCCAGCTCTTTCCTCCTGATGCTGCTGACGATAGTACAAAAGTCCGCATTGCAGAAGAAAAAGTTCTTCAAAGACAAAACGTCTTTTGGCATACTGCAAGGCCTCCCAGCTTTTTGGAAAATGAATATTCTTTAAAGCCTCTAAACGAGAAGGCAGAGAGCATTTACGAATAATATTTTCCGGTAAACTCTCAGGCAGCTCCTTTTCAGCATAAGATAAAGCTACCTTGACCCACTGACGCATATTATTCTGTGTCAAGCTTCCGGAAAGAGCATACACAGGTAAAATACCAGGGGTCTTAGCCTCTTCGTCCTTTATCTCTTGAACTGTAGCCTCCCCTACAACCTTTGAAGTACGACCTGGCTTGACCTTGCCAGTAATAAGTACCTGTGTATCCGGACGAAGCTTTTTGGCACTGTAGCGCTGTCCCATAAAGAAATATACTGTAGCGTAACCACTTTCGTCGCGTACTGTAACAGCTGTGTAGCGCCTTCCATGGCTGCCCATTCCATCCCTTACACGATAGACATAGGCCTTAAAAATTTGTCTTGTTCCATCTGTAGAAAGCTCTTGTATTTGCTTCAAATGAGAATAGTCCACATAGGCTCCCTGTCTCGGATAATATTCTAATAAATCACCTATGGTATAAATCTGTAAATTAGCTAAATAAGCCGCCTTTTTGGGGCCAATTCCTTTTAATTCAGTAACTAAATTCTTCCACCACATATAAAACCTCAAAATATACTTGCTTTTCTAGTCTGTTTATGGTATGATACTTTTGTTAAATTTGAATGAGCCTTATGCCTTATTACGTTCAAGGAGGTGGGAAATAATGGCATTCATCTGCGAAATCTGTGGTAAAGGTAAGCAAGCTGGTAACAACGTCAGCCACTCCAATAGACACACCAAACGTGCTTGGAAACCCAATATTCAACAAGTAAGAGCAGTCGTTGACGGTTCTGTAAAACGCGTAAACGTTTGCACCCGCTGCCTGCGTTCCGGTAAAGTTAACCGCGCAATCTAATCTGTTGGATTTAAGAAGAAACCAAATGCTGAAAAGTGTTTGGTTTTTTTTTATGCTTTAAAACAGGCCCCTACAAGCTGCTAACAAAAATATCTTTTAAGAAGCCTCCTGTAAACTAATACAGGAGGCTTTGTTATGTAAAATTATTTCAGCTTTGCTCCACACTCTGGGCAAAACTTAGCCAAAGAGCTCACCTTAGCAGTGCACTCCGGACATAAAATAAAGGCTTTAAATTCACAAAGCTTTTTCTCGAAAAGCTCATAGAACTGATTAACTTCTTTATCTTCGCGTTTCCAGCTATAGATCTGCAGGCGGTGACCAGTTGAATCAAAAATAAGCTGCACACTTTCGTCATCAATCTTTTGCAATGCAACCTGCATAATTTTATTCTTATTATGGAAATTAATCAAATGTCTAGAAAAATCCTCGTTATCCACAGTAACGCCCATTTCATTAATGCAAAGCTTCACAAGATTCCATGCAATCTCCAAATCAACCTCGTAAATTCGGTTATCGAAGCAAGCACCAGCACCATCTATTCTCATAACAAACCTCCTGAAATTCATATACTTAATATTATATCATAAAATAATGACAAAAATGCAAATTCGGATACAAAAAAGACAGAAGCACCGATAAATTATCGTTCTTCTGTCTCCATGCCTTGCTAATTAAAAGCCCTCGATGTCTTTCCCCTTCATCAAGCGCAGTACCTTTACCACATCCTCCAAGGTAATTTGTTCCTTGGGTTCCTCGTGTTTTTCTTCGAAGAAATCACGCATGCGGCAGTCCAAAATCTTTTGAACTTTAAAAAGATTTTCTAAGGTAACAACAGTCTTTCCCGTCTCGATATTGCTGAGATGAGCTTTAGAAATTTCCATAGCTTCTGCTAAATCAGTTTGAGTAATACTCTTTTGCATTCTCATCATTTTGATTTTGAAGCCTACTTGGTACAAATCTTGCTTGTTGATTTCAACAGGTTGGATTTCGCTCATAACACTATACCTCTCTATTATCTTAATTTGCAGAGCATATCTGCCATTTATGATATACTAATTTTAGCATAATTTGACACTATTCACAAGGTGCAGTATTAAAATCTTGAAATATTTTTCATAATTACTGCTATTTACTAAAAAAATCTTGACTTTTTACTAGATGACTATATTTTTTCAACTTCATATTAAATATTTTTTATGATGGATTGTTATACTTCAGCAACAAAAAGAAGAATGCCATAAATCCCCTCTAATAGCGGGTTTATGCAATTTACATTTTGTTATATTCAATATAAACAGATAATTAATTCTAACTGTATTTATCTACTCTTAATATGTGTACAGATAAATAAAATGGACTCATCCTTCTTAGAATGAGTCCATTTTTATTTTAAGTATGTAGGTTATCTGCTAAAAAGGACTAGCAAACTAGACAATGCTCAGCAGAGACATTATTTTGCATAGTCAACAGCACGAGTTTCACGAATAATAACGACCTTGATTTGGCCAGGATATTCCATTTCAGCTTCAATCTTCTTAGAAATATCACGCGCTAAAAGTACTGCAGAAGCATCGTCAATCACATCAGGTTTAACCATAATGCGAATTTCGCGACCAGCTTGTACAGCATAGCACTTATCTACACCCTCGAAAGATTCAGAAATCTCTTCCAATCGAGTTAAACGCTTCAGATAGCTTTCAAGGGTTTCGCGTCTAGCGCCAGGACGTGCTGCAGATACAGCATCACCAGCTGCAACTAATACTGCTTCAACGCTCTTAGGCTCACAGTCGCCATGATGGGCCATAATAGCATTAATAACAAGCTCGGATTCGCGGAATTTTTTAGCAATTTCACCGCCAATCTCAATATGAGAGCCTTCCATCTCGTGGTCAATAGCCTTGCCGATATCATGGAGCAAACCAGCACGTTTAGCGAGAACTACGTCCACGCCAAGCTCAGATGCCATAACACCTGCCAGATTTGCTACTTCAACAGAATGATTCAAAACATTCTGGCCATAGCTGGTACGATATCTAAGTCTTCCCAAAAGCTTAATCAGCTCAGGATGCAGACCATGTACGCCTACAGCGAAGGTTGCCTGCTCACCAGCCTCTTTAATCTTCTGTTCAACCTCTTTTTGCGCCTTCTCCACCATTTCCTCAATGCGGGACGGATGGATGCGACCATCATTAATCAGCTTCTCCAAGGCGATACGCGCAACCTCACGACGTACAGGATCAAAGCCGGAAATAATTACTGCTTCCGGAGTATCGTCAATAATCAGGTCGATACCTGTCAGGGTTTCTAAAGTACGAATATTACGACCCTCGCGACCAATGATACGACCCTTCATCTCATCATTAGGCAGACCAACAACAGAAACAGTAGTCTCTGCTACATGGTCAGCAGCACAGCGTTGAATTGCTAAGGAGATAATCTCGCGGGCTTTTTTATCAGCTTCGTCCTTTGCTTGCTGCTCTAAATCCTTAATCAGCATAGCAGATTCATGCTTAACCTCGTCCTCTAGGGACTGCAGCAGCTCCTGCTTAGCTTCCTCGCTGGTCAAGCCAGACAGACGCTCCAGCTCTGCCTGTTGCTTCTTCAACAACGCATCAGCCTTCTCCTGAGTAGCGTTTAAGCGCTGCTCCTTGGACGCCAGCTTTTCTTCTTTACGCTCGTAGGACTCCAGCTTGCGGTCTAGGTTTTCTTCCTTTTGCTGCAAACGGCGTTCCTGACGCTGTAAATCATTGCGACGATCTTTATTTTCACGCTCCATCTCAGAACGCATACGATGGATTTCTTCTTTCGCCTCCATCATAGCTTCTTTACGTTTTGCTTCACCTGTCTGTTTAGCATCCTCTACAATACGGATAGCCTGTTCCTCTGCAGTAGCAATTTTATTTTCAGCAACGTTTTTGCGTACCAAATAACCTACGCCACCGCCTACAAGGCCCATAACAACAGCAGTTCCAATAATTTCTAAAATAGTCCTCACCTCCTGGGTTAGTATTTTTTCAAAGTTTTTTCGCATAGCAATAGCAGGCGTATGATACGTCTGCTATAAATGTCCTTATTCCATTGAATCTTTAATCTATTAATCTATAACGCAATTAATGTATTATGAAATTCTGAAAAAGGGCAAAAATAAGATAACCAATAAATGTTATCCCGTGAAAATAAGTGATATTAACACGATTGGATAAATACATTTTAAATAAAATTTACAAAATTGTCAAGCTAAACACTACATATCGTTATCACAGTAAAGTTTATTCAACAGAATGTGCATATATCTGGCCGAGAATCCTCGGCTTGCCATAAACCGACCAGCTGCTGCCTGCAATTTTTGCCTTGCTGCATATCGCTTAGCAGACTTACTTGAAAATTTACCAGCCTTAAAATGGGTTTTACTTTGCAGTCTACTAATGCATTCTTCATAGGAATCATTTTCTTCATTATCTAACTGCTTTAGCTCTTGAAGCTTTTTTCTATTTTGCTGCATAAATACCTCTGCGGCATTCTCTGCCCTTGCTGCTTCAACATCGAACGTAAAGGCTTCCATAACTTTAGCTATAGCATCTGTCTCTATATTGCGTTTTTTCAGCTCAGCCTGCAAATGCGCTCGTCCGTATATACGCTTTTCCAGCCACATTTCGTATACCCTAAAGGCATAGCGTTCTTCATTAAGAAAATTATACTCCAGCAGCTTGGCAACAGCCAAACGGGAAAAATCCTCTGAGCTACCCTTTTTAATGAGCTTAGACAGCATTTCTGCTTTGCTGTAATCCCTATAAGTTAATAATGACAAGGCATAATTATAGACCTGATCAGCTGTTCTAAATCGTGCTTCTGTATCCTGAAGCTTCTTGCTTTTACCCTTGGGACTCCCATTTACTGCCTTATGCACTTTGTGCAGCGCAGCTTCAGATAAAACGTCAGCATTGTCACTCGTTAAATCATTATCATAATTGTCATCACAATCCTTAATGGCAGCAACAGCATCATAAGTTATATCCTTGCTTGTTAAATTAGCTGATTTTACTTTTGGACTTTTTTTCTTTGCTTCTATATTGTCTATAAGCTCCTGCAAGGTTGCTATTTTAGGCTTTGTAATATTTTCTACCTTATCCTCAAGCATATCCTTTTCCACGATGTTTCAATTCCTCATACTATAAAGAACAGCCGTGTCAGCATTAATACCAACACGACTGTCACTTTATTATTTCAATTTAATCTAAGCGCAATCAGCTTATTATTCCTCATCTCTAAAAATAGGATTGTCGAAATCATCTGCCATAGGAGCTGCTGCTGCCTCAACATTATCAGCTTGCTTGGAAACAGTCATAGCGCGAATTTTAGCTTCAATTTCCTTGGCAACCTCGGGATTTTCGCGGAGGAAATCCTTAACCTTCTCTTTACCTTGACCAAGACGAACGTCACCATAGGAATACCATGCACCGCTCTTATTAATAATGTCTAATTCTGCACCTAAATCTACTAAGCAACCCTCGTGAGAGATACCTTGACCATACATAATGTCAAACTCTGCCTGCTTAAATGGAGGAGCAACCTTATTTTTAACGACTTTCACACGAGTACGGTTACCAATCATATCGTTGCCGTTCTTTAATGTATCAGCACGACGAACCTCTAAGCGAATAGTAGAATAGAACTTTAATGCACGACCACCAGTGGTAGTTTCGGGATTACCGAACATGACGCCAACCTTTTCGCGAATCTGGTTGATAAAGATGGTTGCACATCTGGATCTGGAGATAATACCTGTCAGCTTGCGTAGAGCCTGACTCATAAGGCGAGCCTGCAAACCTACATGAGAATCACCCATCTCGCCTTCAATTTCAGCACGAGGAACAAGAGCTGCTACAGAGTCGATAACGATAATGTCGATAGCACCACTACGAACAAGTGCATCAGCTATTTCTAAAGCCTGTTCACCGTTATCCGGTTGAGAAATTAGCAGGTTATCAATATCTACACCCAATTTACGTGCGTATTCGGGATCCAAGGCGTGCTCCGCATCGATAAATGCTGCATAGCCACCCATTTTCTGTGCCTCTGCAATCATATGCAGTGCAACAGTAGTTTTACCAGAAGATTCAGGGCCATAAATCTCAATTACACGTCCACGGGGAATACCGCCTACACCTAAAGCAATATCAAGAGACAATGCTCCGGTAGGAATTACCTCGATATTCATTTTTGCGCTGGCTTCGCCAAGCTTCATAATGCTGCCTTTACCAAAATCTTTTTCTATTTGGCGCATTGCCATATCTAATGCTTTTTGTTTATCTGCATCCATTGCCAAGTCCTCCTGACCTTTCATTTAGCTTCTTGCCAATATTATACAAACAAAAGTTCTTAATGTCAAGAAATGTTTGTTTATTCGTTTTCTTGTTTGTTTTTTAACAGCTCTTTAATCTCATCTGCAGTAATTTTATAGGTAGTGTTGCAGAACTGGCAGTGTGCCTCTGTAATCTCATCATGACTCATTTCTTCCAAAGAATGAGCATCAAGGCTAGCCAGAGCATCTAATATGCGTTCACGACTGCAGCGACATTTAAATTCTACTGGAAGGCTTTCCTTATAGTCAACATCTAAATCACGACCAATAATGCCAATGATTTTTTCGGGAGAGTAGCCAATCTCAAGCAGCTGAGTTACATAGGGCATTCTATTGATATTTTTTTCCAGCTGCTCCAGCACCTCATCAGTACAGCCAGGCATAGCCTGAATAAAGTAACCACCTGCAGCTGTAACCTCGCCGTCCTTGTCAACAAGTACGCCCAAGCCTACGCTGGAAGGAGTCTGCTCGGAAACATATAGATATTTAGTTAAATCTGTAGCAATTTCTCCGTCAGCTAACTCGCAATAGCCAGTAAAAGGCTCTGCATTCTGCAGGTAACGGGTAACAATAATATTGCCTTCGCCAATACCGCCGCCAACATCCAGCTTGCCATCTTTTAAGGGCATAAACGCATCAGGATTTTCTACATAACCACGTACATGCGCACCCTCTGCATCAGCCACAACCTCACCTAAAGGTCCGTCACCTTTCAGACGCAGAGAAATACGTTCGTTATCCTTCATCATAGCTGCTAACAGTAAAGCACCATTCATAGCTCTGCCAAGTGCAGCACTTGCTAAATGGGAACAACCATGCTGTTTAGCTGCCTCACGAACAAGATTGGTAGTACGCAAAGCGTAAATACGTACACCATCCACTGTTGCTTTTGTCAAAATATCTTCCATTTTATCTTACCTCTTTTTTACAAATTTTACTTCTTAAAACACCAAGTATTACTCAGCTTTACTTCTTAACCTACACAATATACTGCTTACTTACAAAAACAAGCCCACTAACTGCTAGCGGGCTTGTAATTTTTTACTGCATAGGGAACCAAACTGCACAGGCTCTCCTGCAGTTTATTATATAGCAATTCCCAGTAAAAAGCAATGAAAGAATGGTGAACAATAACTCACAAAATTAACTAGCTAACAAGCTTATGAATTGTAAGTTATTTTTATAAGAAATACTTAAAATTAAGAGCATAATAAAAAGCGGCCGCCTTCTCTCGCAAGCAGCCGCCGTTTTTATTACATAGCCTTGAACAGGTTTACCATTTCCATTGCAGACATAGCGCAGTCAACACCCTTGTTGCCAGCCTTAGTACCAGCACGCTCAATAGCCTGTTGAATGTTTTCTGTAGTTAATACACCGAATGCTACAGGCACACCGGTTTGCATGCTAACTTGGGCAATACCTTTGGAAGCTTCTGCACAAACGTAATCAAAGTGCGGAGTTGCACCACGAATAACAGCACCTAAAGCGATAATAGCATCATATTTGCCGCTTTCAGCCAGCTTTTTGCAAGCCATAGGAATTTCAAAGGCACCAGGGACCCATGCTACAGTAATATCCTCGTCCTTAGCCTCATGGCGAACCAGACAGTCCACAGCACCGCTCAAAAGCTTGCTGGTGATAAACTCATTAAAACGTGCTACAACGATAGCAACCTTCATATCTTTGGCAGTTAACTTACCTTCTAAAACGTTCATTATTATTCCTCCTATAGCATCTCAATCAACACCTTACGGCGTTGCCAGCTCCCCTAAAAAGGAGAACTTTTGTATTAAATTTAACCTTAATAATCCATCAATATAATCGCAGACTCTGTTCAGTAACTGCAGAATAGGCTGTGCTTATTTGCAGCAGCCACAGCTGCAGTCATGCAGCTTATGACCCATTTTTTCTTCCTTAGTATCAAGGTAGAACTCGTTATACTCATTAGCTTCCATTACAATAGGTACTCTATCAGTAATAGTAATTCCATAGCCAGACAAGCCAATACGCTTTGCTGGATTATTAGTAATCAGACGAATGCTGGACAAGCCTAAGTCAGACAAAATTTGTGCACCTAAGCCATAGTCACGTAAGTCAGGAGCAAAGCCAAGGCGGACATTAGCCTCTACAGTGTCAAGGCCCTGATCCTGCAGAGCATATGCACGAACCTTGTTTGCAAGACCAATGCCACGACCCTCTTGACGCATATACACAACAGCGCCGCAGCCTTCCTTTTCAATCATACGCAGTGCAGTTGCCAGCTGGTCACCACAGTCGCAGCGCAGACTGCCAAAAGCATCACCAGTAAGACATTCACTATGTACGCGTACCAGTACATTTTCTTTACCTTCTACATCACCCTTAACAATAGCAACATGGCACAGATTATCCAGGTCGTTTTCGTAGGCAATGATACGGAAGTTGCCGTATTTAGTAGGCAGAGCAGCTTCAGAAACTCTATGTACCATTTTTTCGTGATTTTTACGATAAGCAACTAAATCAGCAACAGTAATAAAAACAAGATCATGCTTTTTCGCAAAATCTATAAGATCCGGAGTACGAGCCATATGGCCGTCATCATTCATAATCTCAACGCAGATGCCCACAGGCTTAAGTCCAGCCAATCTGCACAGATCTACAGTTGCTTCAGTATGACCTGTACGTACTAACACACCGCCTTCGCGTGCACGTAAAGGAAATACATGGCCAGGGCGACGGAAATCACCAGGCTGTGCGCCTTCTTCAGCGCATTTTTTCATAGTGTAGGCACGTTCATAAGCAGAAATACCTGTAGTAGTATCAATATGGTCTATAGATACGGAAAAAGCAGTTTCATGGTTATCAGTATTTTTGCTAACCATAGCACCAAACTGCAGCTTATCCATAATCTCACCGGAAGCAGGCATGCAAATCAGACCACGTGCCTCTTTAGCCATAAAATTAATAGCCTCAGGGGTACACAGCTCAGCAGCCATAATCAGATCGCCTTCGTTTTCTCTATCCTCATCATCAGTAACGAGAACCATTTTTCCAGCTTTAATTGCCGCAATGGCTTCATCAATAGTGTTATACTTAAAATTTTCCATTTTTCTTACCTCAAATAAATCCATTTTTCATAAGCATGTTCATATCTAGAGTTTCTCCGTGCTCCTGCTCTTTGGGTGCATTAAAGCCAAGCATACGCTCTACATATTTGCCAATAATATCTGTTTCTAAATTGACCTTATCGCCCACTGTCTTAAATCCTAAGGTAGTTTCCTTAGCAGTATGAGGTATAAGGGAAACAGAAAACCCAGTTTCTGTAACCTCTGTTACGGTTAAACTGATACCGTCAATGGCAATACTGCCCTTGGGCAGAATGTATTTCAGCAGCCTGCTTTCTGCCGTAAAGCTTACCACAACAGCAATCCCTTCCGGTCGCTGACTTACTATAGTACCCAAACCCTCAACGTGACCGCTGACTATATGACCATCAAGACCATCGCAAAGCCTGAGGGTACGCTCCAGGTTTACTCTGTCACCTGCGTGAAGACTGCCTATATTGGTCAGGCGCACAGTTTCAGGCATTACATCAGCAGTAAAAGCGTTATCATCCATATGTACCACAGTTAGGCAAGCACCATTAACTGCCACACTGTCGCCAATCTTCAAATTGTTCATTACTTTTTTGGCTGCAACTGTCAAATGGTAGGACTCACCCTGACGGGCCAGCTTTTCCACTGTTCCCAGCTCAGCCACTAAACCTGTAAACACGTATCTTCTCCTTCTTCAGCTTGCTCGCTGAAAATGACATCATTCTGACTGAGGCACAAGTCCTGTAATCATCAGATCCTGCCCCAACAGCTTGTACTCTACCTGCTCCAGCTGCCAGCCTTCACTAATAAGGTCGCTGCCCTCGCCGCCAATAGGAGTAACAGCACCGCTGCCGCCTACAATTTTAGGTGCTATAAAGGCATAAACTCTGTCTGCCAGCTCCATGTCCTTAAAGCTTCCCAAAACCTCACTGCCGCCTTCCACTAAAAGGCTGGTAATATTACGCTTTGCCAGTTCCTCTATCAAAAGCGGCAGAGGTATTTTTTCGTCAAACAGCGGCAAACGAATCAGCTCCACATTGGGAAGGCTAGCAATTGCCTCTCCCTTCACGGCATCGGAGTCAAGGCTTGTTACGATAATAGTATCAGCAGCAGGATTAAGAACCGTAGCCATCAGTGATATTTTTAAATGAGTATCCAAAACAATTCTTACAGGATTTTTTCCCTTGACCATACGCGTTGTCAGTTCGGAATCGTCCTCTAAAATTGTTCCAATACCAACCAGTATAGCATCGTGCTGCTTACGCAGCCTATGTGCAAAGGTCCTGGCTTCTTCTCCTGTTATCCATTTGCTGTCACCAATATACGAAGCAATTTTACCATCTAAGGTCATAGCATATTTCAAGGTAATGAAAGGTCTTCCCTGAGTAATCCAGGTAAAGAAGCGTTCATTAAGTCGCTTTGCTTCTTCTTCACATACGCCTACTTCTACCTCAATATTCTGCAGACGCAGATATTCAATTCCCTGACCTGCTACCATAGGATTAGGATCCAAGCATGCTACAACAACACGCTTAATGCCTGCTTTAGCTAATGCTACACAGCATGGCCCTGTACGTCCATAATGAGAGCATGGCTCCAGTGTTACGTACGCCGTAGCACCTCTTGCATTTTCCTTGGCCTCTGCCAAAGCATTGACCTCAGCATGAGGCTCGCCTGCTCTATGATGATAGCCTTCGCCGACTATTTCGCCGTCCTCATCAACAATTACGCAACCAACCATTGGATTTGGGCTAGTATCGCCTTCTGCCATTATGGCCAACTCCAAGGCTCTGCGCATATAAATTTCGTCGTTCAACTAAATCTCACCTCAATTTTATGACCGTCAGCATAAGAAAAACCACGCACAACCTTTGAGTTTGCGCGTGGTTAATAAGCATAATTACTGTCCAGCCACCTTTTCTCATCCAGACTATACTGTCGGTTACGGAATTGCACCGTATCATGCCTAAACGGCTCGCGGACTTTACCGCCGGTTGAGGAATTGCACCTCGCCCCAAAGGTTACCTTATGAAGTTACTTATAGTTTAAACTTGTACACTCTATTTGTCAATCAAAATAAGTGTGAACACCCATACTGGTTTCACCTGTGTGCGCTATAACTTCACCTTTCAGTCAGCTTTGCTGAAAGCTATCCTTCAAAGGAGATTCTTACGTGCTAAATTTTTCGTATTTTTTTATAATCTATTCACTCTTTTACACTCAGTGCAATTATAATTGCTGACATAAACTCTGCAATTACTAACAAAATTACCGCCGATGCTCAGCACCAGCGGTAATTTACAGTACTATATTAAGCCTTCAAATTTGCAATAGCAGCAGCTACATCAGCAGCGCCATATACATAAGAGCCAGCAACAAGCACATTAGCGCCAGCCTCACGTACCAGCTTGGAGGTTTTGTCGTTAATGCCACCGTCAACCTGAATGTCAACATTAAGACCTGCCTCGTCAATCATAGCACGCAGGCGTCTGATTTTAGAGGTAACATCAATAAAGGATTGACCACCAAAGCCCGGATTTACTGACATCAGCAGAACCATATCTACATAAGGAAGAATTTCTTCAATAGCGGTCAAAGAAGTGCCAGGATTCAAAGCAACACCAGCCTTCATTCCCTCTGCATGGATTTGCTGTACACAACGATGCAGATGTTTGGTTGCTTCGACGTGTACAACAATTTGATCTGCACCTGCAGCCTTAAAGTCTGCAATATATTTTTCAGGGTCATTAACCATCAAATGGCAGTCGAAGAACATTTTGGTGACCTTGCGCACAGTTTTAACAACGGGAGCGCCAAAGGTAAGATTAGGCACAAAGCATCCGTCCATAACATCAATATGAACCCAATCTGCACCTGCAGCCTCAATCTTTTTAATCTCATCACCTAAAATAGAAAAATCAGCAGATAAAATAGATGGTGCAACTAAAGTTTTCATTTTCTTCCCTCTTTCTCCTGTAATTCTTTAAGTTCTTTTAATATAGTTACATAGGAATCATAACGACTAGCCGCTATGCTGCCATCAGCAACAGCTTCCTTGATGCCGCAGACTGGCTCATGAGTATGAGTACAGGGACAAAACTTACAACCCTGTTCATATTTGGCAAACTCACGGAATGCAGGCTCAAAATTTTCCTCCAGCATGCCGTCTAAAAGCAAATTGCCAAAGCCCGGAGTATCTGCAATATACCCTTCATCAAAAGGCAACAGCTCCGCATAGCGAGTAGTATGCTTGCCTCTGCCAATTTTTTCGCTTACCTGGCCAGTACGCAATGTAACATTACTGTCAATAGCATTAATGGTAGAAGATTTGCCTACGCCGGAAGGGCCGCCAAAGGCGCATATCTTTCCGCGTAAGCGTTCACGCAAAGGCTCTACGCCTTCTCCGCTTACAGCAGAAATAGGATACACCTCGTAACCCAAGGGCTCATAAATTCTCTTGATTTTATCTACCAAGCCAGCTTCCGCCAAATCAACCTTGTTCAAAACCATAATTGCCGGAATTTTAGCAAGCTCCGCCAAAGCAAGGAGCTTATCAGCAATTAAAAAGCTGAAGTCAGGAGTAGCACAGGCAAAGGTAACAACAAACAAGTCAAGATTCGCCATCGTTGGACGCAGCAAAAAGTTTTTACGCGGCAGCACGGATAAAATCATTCCCTCGCTGCCATTAGCCTCAAAGCTTACCATATCTCCAGTTGCCAGAGAAAAACGGTTCTGCTTCATTTTACCTTTTACCTTACAGGTATATATTTGTTCTGCTTCACCTATCTCTGCAACATTAACATAGTAATAACCGTTATAATTTTTTAATACTCTACCTTGTAATTGATTTTCCTTGCTCACAAATTTTTCTCCTGAACAACTGTATCATCAACAATAAATTGAACTTTAGCCTTTCCTAAGTATTCAACCTTTTGACGAATACGTACGCCGCCACGCTGGCTGCCGCTGTAAAGAGTTTCTTTACCATTATTATCAATCAGTACCAGCTTCACCTTATACTTTTCAGAGCTGGAACCAGGCACCACGAAATCAATATATTCGCTTGCTCTCACACCGCCATCAGAAACAGTAATAACTACAGGATCTCCTTTTGCCAGCTTTATTCCTGCATTAGGAGTAGTTGCCATAACAGTATCCTTAGGAACACTGCTGTCGCTTATGGTCTTGATTTCGCCAACACGAAGGTCAGCCTCCTTGAGAAGCTTTTCTGCCTCTTTAAGCTTTTTGCCAACAAGATTAGGTATTTCCTTATCTCCCTCATTCAGGAGAATATCAACGGGACTTCCCTTGGGAGCTTTATCCAGAGCCTTAGGAGATGTACTGATAACTGAGCCGATTTTATAGGCCTTATCATATTTCTTAGTAATCTTACCCACAGTAAAGCCATCGTCTATAAGCAACTGCTCTGCCTTATGAAGAGACATATTTGTCAAATCAGGTATAGCTTTCAGCTCAGCACCACGGCTGATGGTCAGAATAATAAGACTGCCTTCTTTGCGCTTTTCACCAGCCTTGGGAGACTGCTCCATAACAGTTCCTGGCTTAGATTTACTATCGCCATATTCCTCGTTCAGCTCAACTTTGAAATCGCGTTCCTCAAGAGCACGCTGAGCCTCAACTACCGTCATATTCAAAACATTAGGAACCTCTACTACTTCTCTAGTTCTTCCGAATATGAAGTGTGCTATTCCGGAAATCAAAACTACTGCAACAGTAATCAAAATAAGAATATTAGTAAAGTTCCACTTTCGTTTTACTCTGGACATATTTTCACCAGCCTTAGGATTAGATATAGTTTCTTGCTCGTCAGCCTGAACAGAAGTCTCACCAGTCTTTTCTAAAGCACCGGAACGTACAGGATTCATAATCATAGTAGCATCATTATCATCATCTCTAGTGCTAACTACAGGAACTGTAATTGTTTCACTAAGCTCATGCTTATAATCCTCGCTGCTAAATGGAAATAGACGCATCTTAAGCTTCATCAGGTCACGACGCAAGTCACCTGCAGTAGCATAACGTTCCTCACAGCGCTTTGCCATGGTTCTGTCAATAATATCCTGCATTCCTTCAGGAACATCTTCAAGATAATCACTTAATCTTGGAACCTGACGCTCCACATGCATCATAGCAACAGACACTGCAGTTCCACCTGTATATGGAACTTGACCTGTCAGCATTTCAAAAATTACTACACCTAATGAATAAACATCACTGCAGGCCGTTATTTTTCCACCACTAGCCTGCTCAGGTGAAATATAGTGTACAGAGCCCATAACCTCTTTTGTGTATACCATTGTCTGGTTAGAAACCATCTTGGCAATACCAAAATCGGCAATCTTGGGATTTAGATTTTTATCTAATAAAATATTCTGCGGCTTAATATCACAGTGAATAATATTATGACGATGAGCATGCTGCAGAGCATCAGCCAAACGTACCGCTATCTCCAGCACAAAGCTCAGAGGCAGACGATGCTCCTTCATATATTCTTTAAGAGTAACACCGTCAACATATTCCATAACAATATACTGTCCAGTTTCATCCGATATTACATCATATATATTAATAATATAAGGATGTACAAGACGTGCAGCGGATTTCGCCTCTCTGCGGAACTGCTCTAACAATTCTTTATCTGCCAGGAATTGGTCTCGCAGCATTTTTACAGCCACATTGCGATCAAGCAGCTCATCATGAGCTAAAAATACCTCAGCCATGCCACCATAACCAATGGGACGGATTATTTTATAGCGACCGTTCAATATGGTCTTGGTATTATTATCCATTCAAGCGTTCCTCCCCTGACTGACTTATTTCAATAAGAATCAAGGAAACATTATCACGACCGCCATTATCCAGCGCCTTTTCCAAAAGCTGCTGTCCTGCCTCCTCCAAATCAGCCAAGGCAATTAGCTCTGTTATTTCCTCATCTCTCAGCATATCAGTAAGACCATCACTGCACAGCAGAATGCGGTCTCCTTCTTTAACATCAATTTTTAATAAATCAGCCTTTATTTCATCCTCTACGCCAACTGCCTGAAGCAACATATGACGTTTTGGATGTACCATAGCTTCTTCCTCAGAAATTTTACCTTCAGCTAACAGTGATGCTACATAGGTATGATCATGAGTCAGCTGCTCCAGCTTACCATCGCGGAAGCGATACATTCTGCTGTCTCCAATATGACAGCAATAACCAATATTGTTCCCTGGTAAATACAATGCTGTCATAGTTGTACCCATACCATTGTAATTACTGTTGTTCAAGGACATTTTATGAACATGAGTGTTGGCTCTGTTAAAGGCTTCCAACATAACTTCTCCAATATTCTCGCCTTGCTCATGACGCAGACCATGAGTAGCAGCTGCAAAAGCCTTAATTGTAGAACGGCTTGCAATCTCACCTGCTGCATAACCACCCATACCATCAGCAACGGCAAAAAGATATGGTTCCCTGACCAACAGGGCGTCCTCGTTATTTTCTCTAACTAAACCAACATGGGTTTTACTTACTACATGCATTTATTTGCTCCCCTGTTCCTTAGCAAACTTAGCCCGCAGCTGACCGCAGGCTGCATCAATATCCTTTCCCATTTCCTTACGCACAGTTGCGTTTATGCGATGCTTCTGCAAAACCTGCAAAAAGCGCTCTACAGTCTGCTTAGACGGACGGTCAAAGCCCTGCTCCGGCACAGGATTTGCCGGAATCAGATTAACCGTAGCATGCTTATAGCGCAGAAAATTACTCAGCAACTCAGCATCCTGAGGACTGTCATTTTGATGCTTTAAGAGTATATACTCGTACGTAACCTGACGCCCCCCAGCTTGACTATATGCTTCTGCAGCACTAATAACATCTTGGAAAGGAAAGCCCTTTTCCACAGGCATCAGCTTTAAGCGCAGATCACTGCGTACAGCATGCAATGAAATAGCCAAATTAATAGGCTTGCCCTCTGCAGCCAGTCTTTTAATTCCAGAAATAATGCCACAGGTAGATATGGTCATATTGCGATAGCTCATAAAGCTAGTATCTTCCCTATGTAAAAAGTCAAGAGCTCCTAAAACCTGCTCATAGTTTAACATAGGTTCACCGCTGCCCATTACAACCACGCGGCTAACCACAGCATTCTTACTACGTAAACGTTCGTTAAATAGATATACCTGCACCAGGATTTCCGCTGCAGAAAGATTTCTTACACAGCCCTTCAATCCACTGGCGCAAAATGCGCAATGCATGTCACAGCCAACCTGACTGGAAACACAAACGCTATAGCCGTAATCATGGTGCATAAGCACAGTTTCTACAGAGTTTCCATCAGGCAATCCTATCAAAAGCTTGCTGGTTAAACCATCACTGGAATTCTGCTCACGCAAAATCTTAATTTCACGGGGCAGAACAGAAAAATATTCCTCCAGCACAGCAATATCATTTTTGCTCAGATTACGCATTTCCTGAAAATCAAATACTGATTTTTGGTAAAGCCATTGGAAAACCTGCTTAGCCCGAAACTTTTTCAAGCCTAAAGCCTGAAAACGCTCCTCAAGCTCTTTAATTTCTAATCCAAAAATATCATGCTTTAACATATTTTATAATTCCTTTATAGATGTACAAATTCTAAAGTCTGTGCCTGATTATTTGCGCTTTTCCAAAATACAAATATAAAATCCATCAGTACCGTCGTTTTGAGGCAGAAGCTGCAGCTCATCTACCAGCACTCCTGTAAGAGGATGCTTGAAGGGAACACGCTGCCATTCAGGTCTAGCCTGTAAAAATTCCTCTACCAGATAATGGTTTTCTGCCTGCTCTATAGTACAGGTACTGTAAATTAAGCGTCCGCCATCTTTCACATAACGACTGGCATTACGTAAAATCTTCAACTGAAGCGTTGGAAACAGCTTTAATTCGTTACGTTTCTTGCGCCAGCGTGCTTCAGCCCTGCGACGCAGCACACCAAGTCCGGAGCAGGGAGCATCGACAAGTACCCTATCAAAGGATTCGCCCCACTCTGGTCTGAAAATTGTACCATCACTAAGCTGTGGCTTAATAATGCTGATATTGAGACGAGCAGCATTTTCCTGTATCAGCTTTAGCTTATGCTCATGTACATCACAGGCGATAATTTCACCCTGATTTTCCATAAGCTGCGCTACATGGGTAGTTTTGCCACCAGGAGCACTGCACATATCCAAAACTCTCATACCAGGCTCAGGAGCCACAACGTGACCAACCAGCATAGAGCTTTCATCCTGTACATAAAAAGCGTTTTCCAGTTTAGCAAAAACACTACTCAGGGAAGGCAGCTTTTCACAAACAATACCATCCTTGCTCCATTTAGAAGCATGACACTCAGCACCGGCCTCGGCCAAAGAAGCTAAAAGCTGTTCTCTTGTAATAGTCAGAGTATTAGTACGCAGGCATACAGGAGCTGCAGTATTGTCAAACTGCAGCAATCTTTCTACGCCATCACGACCATAGGGTCCTAGCCATCGTTTAATAAGCCAACGAGGATGAAAATATTGCAGAGACAAATAGCCTGCATCATCCTGCTCCTGGTCAGGAAATTTAAACTCCCCTGCCTCCTGCTTACGCAGCAAGCTGCGCAGAACAGCGTTGACAAACTTAGCACTGCCCTCGTTGCTCAAACTGCGAGCCAGTTTGACAGCTTCATTACAGGCAGCTGAGTTGGGAATACGGGGCATATATATGATCTGATAAACACTAATACGCAGTACACTTAAAATTTCTTTTTCTATTTTGTCCAATGGTCTGGTCACGCATTGCTGCAGATACCAGTCAATAGTACCAACAGCCTTAACAGTACCATATACCAGCTCCGTTAACAAACGGCGCTCTAAATCCTCTAAAGGATTATTACGCAGAAACTTGTTTACAGCAATATTGGTATAAGCACCATCAACAAGAACCTGCTGTACGATAAAAGCCGCAGCACTACGAGCGTTTACTAGCTTCTTTTTTATCATTAGCTTCCTCTTTATCTAAAAACACCAAAATAGCTTCTTCTAATTTTTTTATGTCAACACGAGTATTGAAACATGGTCCAAAGGGACGTTCATTTAGAACTCCCAAAACAGGTAAAGGAAATACATCCTGAATACCACTTGTCAAGTCACGCTCACAGGCCACTGCTACAATAGCCTTAGGCCTAGCCTGCTTTACCATCTGTCTTGCCAAAGTACCGCCTGTAGCAACAGCCATAGAGCAGCCATATTTATGGGCCAGGGCCAGCATCTCGCCAACACAGCAGCCACCACACAGTTTGCAGTTTTCTACATTGCGGGTAATCTTATGTACACAGGTATCCTTCTGAATACAATGTGGTGTAAGAATCATAATCCTGTTGCCAGGTACCTTTACTTTATGCTGCAGCACAAGATTATTGCTAACTTCAATAAAGGACTGCTCAATTTTTCCCCTAGGAATATTGAATAAACGCCCCAACACTACTGCAAAGGGAAAAAGAATATTAATTGCCTTCCAAGCCCAGAAATAAAATAGCTTCATAATAGGAATACCTAAAAGAGCCATAACAATTCCCACAACGCCTGTCATTAAAGCAAACACCAGCATCATGCTGAAGATTCCGAAAATAGCTGGCAGATAACGATGAATTTGAGCTAATCCAGGTACCGTAACCTTCCAGACGACGTAAACCATAAAAGCACCAACTAAAGCACTAATAGAGGTCAACGCCATAAAAATACGTTTCTTTGGTTTAAATATCTCTTCCGTCATTGGAAAAATCCCTCATACACTATATACAATTCATCCAGAAAACATATTAAGCAAATGAAGGCTTATGCCTCCATTCCCAAAACATCTCCCTCTTGGACGCCGCGGCCATTAATAAAAACCTGAGCAGGCATTCTTTTTTTAGATTCTGGCTGCACCTCTAAAATTTCTAAAACACCATCGCCACAAGCCACCTTAAAGCTTTTCTTGGTCACCTGAACTACAGTTCCGGGAGCCGCCGCAGCAGCTTCGCCTGTTACATGGCTGCACCACAGCTTCAGGCTCTTGCCATTAGGAAGCTTAGTATATGTACTAGGAGCAGGATTAAAGCCACGGATAAGGTTATGTACCTCAGCAGCAGATTTATTCCAATCAATACGCTCCATGCTTCTATCAAGAAGAGTTGCATAGGTAGCCTCATCATTGTTTTGAGGAACAGCCTCAACAGTACCGGACTCCAAGCCGTCAATGGTTGTCAAAAGCAGTTCTGCTCCAGCATTCATCAATGCATCATGGAGCTCACCCATTGTAGTTTCTTCACCAATGGGAACCACTACCTTGGACAGCATATCACCAGTATCCATACCAATATCCATTTGCATAATGGTCACGCCAGACTCCTTTTCGCCCTTAATAATGGCATACTGAATAGGAGCAGCACCACGATACTTAGGCAGCAGTGACGCATGCACGTTGATGCAGCCATATTTAGGCATTTCCAAAATAGCCTTCGGCAAAAATTGTCCAAAAGCTGCAACAACAATCAAATCAGGATTAAAGCTTTGCAGCTGCTCAATAACCTCCTGGTCCTTAACCTTAAGAGGCTGATAAACCTCAAAGCCATGCTCTAAAGCATATTCCTTTACTGGAGTCATGAGCATTTTATTGCCACGTCCCTTAGGACGGTCAGGCTGAGTATAAACTGCAGCAATTTCATGCTTGCCGCTTTCAGTAAGAGCCTTGAGGCTGCCCACTGCAAAATCGGGAGTACCCATAAATACTATACGCATAATGTTCTCCTCTCTTATCTAACAATATCAGTAGGTTTTTCTTTTTGCTTAGGAGTAATGGACTGTGCCTTGTCAATGAAGAGAATACCATCAAGATGGTCAAGCTCATGCTGTACAGCAACAGCTAAAAGTCCATTGGCCTGAAGCAGCATTCTTTGACCATTGCGGTCAGTAAATTCACATTCTACATATTCAGCACGCTCTACCTCGCCCTCATAATCCGGAACAGAAAGACAACCCTCGCCGCCAATTACTGAGCCCTCTTTTTTTACAATTTCCGGATTAATCAGTTCGTAAATTCCATCGCCTATATCAATAACTACAACTCGCTTAGATACGCCAACCTGAGGTGCCGCCAAACCTACACCATCAGCAGCATACATGGTTTCCGCCATATCCTTCAGGAAACGCACAAGCTTTTTATCAATGCGCTCTACAGGAGCCGCAATTTTACGCAGTACCGGATCTCCGGCAACTACAATTTTTAATTTTGCCATTGGTCAAAATCCTCCTTAAATACTCTATCTAAAATTAAGGCCAAAAAGCCCACTTTACTACTCTAACATAGTATTATATCACAAATCGCCTAATCATTGCACTCAAACTTTCAAGGCAGCAGATAGAAAAAACAATCGCCCTGCTTATATATTATAAGCAAGGCGATTTGTTATAAGTTAATCAGATCAAGGTTATGGTGTTTAATAATCTTTATCAATAAATTATTTTATCAGTCCCTTTTTACGTAACTGCTCAATATATGCAGACAGTGTCACCATACCATACTTGGCACCAGTCTGCAGGTAAGAGCCAATCTGACAAGTCTTTCCATCTCGAATGAGACTACGCAATGCATCAGTTGCCACTAGAACTTCAAAAGCTCCTATTCGGCCTTGCCCATCGCTGCGTACAACAAGTCTTTGACAAACAATTCCCTGCAAGCAGTCAGCAAGCTGGGCTTTTATCTGTCGTTCCGGAAGCATGTCTAAAATTCTGTTAACACAATTCACCGCATCATTAATATGAATTGTTGCCAGTACCAGATGTCCTGTCTCTGCCGCCGTCAATGCAGTTGCCATGGTTTCTGCATCACGCAGCTCCCCTACCATTATCACGTCTGGGTCTTCTCTAAGAGCAGCACGCAATCCGCTGGCAAAAGAATTTGTATCACGACCAACCTCACGCTGATTAACCAAAGATTTACCACCAGAATAGATATATTCAATAGGATCCTCTAAAGTAATAATATGCAGTTGCTTCTCTTGATTTATTTTATTAATCAAAGCAGCAAGCGTCGTTGATTTGCCACTTCCAGTAGGACCGCCTATCAAGACGAGTCCCTGCTTTAGTTCAGTAAAGCCAATGACACTTTGCGGTAACCCTAGCTCCGCACAACTAGGTGGCCTACTTTGAATTATGCGCACAGCCATAGCAATACTACCTTGCTGACGAAATACGTTAACACGAAAGCGCTTTTCAAATGATTGACCGATACCACAATCTACCTGTCCATTTTTATACAGCATAGCAAAGTCATCGCTCTTTAAAATACTTGCAGCTAAGCTTTCTATATCAGCTGCACTCAGCGCCTGTTCCCCTAAAGAACTGAGTACGCCATTAATACGTACTTTAGGAACAGAACCAGCTGATAAATGTAAATCCGATGCATTGAAGCTTCGTGCCTGCTCCAGAAGCTGAAAAATCATATAATCCCCTCTTGCAAAAGCTCCTGTACCGTAGTATATCCACCTATTGCCTTAGTGATACCATCAACACGAATACTTTGAAAGCCTACTGATTTAGCACTTTGCTCCAGTTCTCCCTCGGATGCACCTAGATTGATAAGTTGTGAAAAAGCATTATCCACACATAAAACCTCATGCAGAGCTATACGTCCATAATAACCAGTATAATTGCAATGACTGCAGCCAGTTCCTCGCTTCAGTACAACAGAATCACAATCTGTCATATCCAAAAGCTCCTTTTCAGCATCAGATGCATCATACTCCTGGACACATTTAGGACAAATCCTTCGTACCAAACGCTGACCAACAACTCCACGCAATGCAGCAGACAACAGATACTTAGGAATTCCCATATCCAGAAGACGTGCTACCGCTCCAATTGCAGTATTAGTATGCAGTGTAGAGAAAAGCAAATGCCCCGTCAAAGCAGCCTGCAAAGCAATGGATGCAGTCTCCTCATCACGAATTTCACCTACCATAATGACATTAGGATCCTGCCTCACGATAGAACGCAAGCCCTTAGCAAAGGTCAATCCCGCCTTATTATTTACGGCAACCTGATTAATACCGATGAGCTTATATTCTACCGGCTCCTCAATAGTTACGATATTAACATTATCTTTGTTAAGCTCATTTAATGTTGCATACAGGGAAGATGTTTTGCCACTGCCTGTAGGGCCTGTAAAAAGTACCATGCCATTGGGAGAGCGATAAAGAGATTCGTAAAGCTGAAAATTATTTTTAGTCAGCTCTAACTGATCCAAAGACAAAAACAGCTGATTCTTATTCAATATACGAATAGCCACTTTTTCTCCAAAAATAGTTGGCAAGGTAGAAATACGCAAATCTACAGCCAGCTCACTCATTTCCAGTCGTCCGTCCTGTGGCAGACGTTTTTCAGCAATATCCATACCAGCGATAATTTTTAAGCGTGAAAGCCATGAAAGATACTGCCCCTGTGCAATTGTCCCAAAGCTCTTTAGCTTTCCGTCCACCCTGACACGTATTCGAGCAGCGGTCCCCAAAGGCTCTAAGTGAATATCACTAGCGCGTACAGAAATCGCCTGTGTCAGTAAATCATCAACTAATCGTATAGAACAACGTCCCACGCTATTTGAAACATGTTTTTCCGATTCATTTTTAGCTACTAAGCTCAAACTCGTTACAAACTACCTCCTCTTTATATATTTACAGTATCTATATTTTAGCATTTTTATGATATAAATCAAGTCTAATTAATTACAAAACTTGTCAAAGCTCTTATTTTGTATTAAAATTAATTTGTAGTAAGAATTCTTTATAAAGGAGAATTTATGAATCACAATTATGATTAACGCTACCAGAAGTATACGACGTAGCAGCAAACAATTTTTATTAATAGGAGGATGGCTTGTAAGCGCATATATGGCAAGTCCTATAACAGCTTGGGCGCAGAGCCCTACTGCAGCACCAATGCGCAATCCCTTTCTTCCTCCCGCACCTCCGGAAGCAGTTACTGCTATCGCAGCACCTGTTACAAAGGCCGCTGTTTATAAGCTTAATTATGTCATTGCCGAGGACATCAAAACCTCCCTTAGCGGACTTTTCCCTAATGGCAGCCTAAGCTTTGATACAGCAACCAATAGTATTCTTCTCTTAGGTACACCAAACGAACATAAACGTCTGCGTCAAATCCTGCCAACACTTGACACAGCAACAAAACAGGTTACCTTAGAGGCAAAAATTGTTGCAGTTAATGATGAGTTCAGCAAAGAGTTGGGAGTAAATTGGAGCTGGGATAAAATACCTCAAAAATCAGACTCTAACGATAACGACGATTCTGACTATGATGGCAATTTTAAGTTCTGGCGTGGCTATGCCTTTAAATTCAATGCCAATCTTAATGCTCTGATTGCTGACGGAAAAGCAAAAATATTAGCACGACCTCGTATCATAACCATACCTGGCAAGGAGGCTAGTATTTTTATAGGTGATCACATTCCAGTGCAAACAGAAAAGCATGACAGCAGTGGAACCTATACCAGCACTGAATACATTGATGCCGGTATTCAGCTAAGGTATGTTCCCATCATAAGCAGTAGTGACAATTTAGTCACAGCCCAAGTTCACACTGAGGTTAGCACGCCTACTTTAATCAGCGAGCTGAAAAATTATCGTATTACCAGCCGAACTGCTAACACAAATGTACGTATGCGCAGCGGTGAAACCCTGATTATAGGTGGTCTGATAAATGAAGAGGAACAGCGCAGTCTGCAAAAGGTTCCTCTGCTTTCCAACATTCCTCTTATAGGTGAGCTTTTCAAAAATCGCACCACCAAGAAAAGTAAAACAGAGGTACTGATGATTTTAACACCCTACGTAACTGAAGCAGGTGAATCACCAGCTATCTACAACCAAGATATTTATAGTCCCCACAAAACTGTAAAATAAAGCTTGTTTTAAGCCCAGAAATAGCCAATCCCCATGCTTAACTATTAAAAAGTAAGCATGGGGATTATTTTATAGAGTCTGTCATCCAAAAGACTTCTTAAATCAGCAAAAACTCAATTATCAGTCTACGTTTTTAATACCTGTAATATCTTTTATTCAGTTATGATATTTAAATGCTTCCATGCCTTTTCTCAATACTATGCTCCATAATCATTTTGGACAATTCAAAGCAATCATCAATATATTTTTCGCCAACCTTTTTGGTCATAGCAGCACCTAAAAGTGCAGAAGCAACATTGCCAACTAGAGGTATAAGCTTGGCAAACTGCTTTTCTGTAAACCGCTTGCCAAATGCCTTAGCCAGCTCAATCAGCAGCTTATTGGCATAATTTTCTACCATATACTGACAAACCTCGTCAATGAGCTTTTTGGCAGTCGGCCCAAGAATTTCATAACGTTTAATCTTCTGCTCGTCCGTAATACCAAAAGTCTCACGAATATCCTTAAGCATACTGTAGAACACACCCAAATCCACACTTATATCCACTCCCGGCAAAGGATTAAGACCATTAGCAGCCGCAGCATAGGCATACATATCAAGATTATTTCTGCAGATTACACGCTTGCGTTCCAAATCCTCCAAACAGGTAGCTTTAAAAGACGCCACTATTTTGGATTTTTTTACATCATCAAAATCCATCTTATAGATGGCACGCTTTAATGCTTCAATTCCTGTTTGGTGACGACAGCTTGTAAAGAAAATTGGCGTATCTTCATCATTCAGAAGAGAACGCACATCAGCTTGAATTTCTTCCTTAAGATGTTCTAAGGTTTTTTCATCGTCCCAAATCTGATCCTCTTTATTGCGCACTAAAAAGAAAGGATGCTGACGTTCCTGCTGCCATTTTTCCAAATAGCGAAACAGCTGGCTGTCTGCTTCGTGAAGCTTGCCATCAAAGACAAAGAGATACATATCGTATTGCTCCGGCTGGAACTCCTCCAGCCATACCTCCAAAGGAAAACGTGCAGTACCATACCCTGGAAGATCCGTAATTATCAGACCGCCAAACTCCTTCTCCTGAGCCTTGACAGTAGTATCAGTATATACACCCACCGGGAAAAGCTTAGTACCTAAAAGTGAGTTAATAATACTGGATTTACCAGCACCAGGCTGGCCAATCAATGCTAAACGAACCTTAGTCTTTTCATATTCATCCCATTTCAAGGCTGCCTTTCTCTTTATGCTTTGGTCCAGCTCTTCTGACTTTTGCGGTTTATTGTCACTGCTTTTATCGTTACTGAACATATCTATAATTTTATCTACAATATCCATAATGCACCTCCCATCATTCAGAAAGCTTCTCTAATCTTTATTTACTTCAACACATAAAAATAAAAATCCTGCCTTTGGCTAAGTTCACAATCTCTTAAGGGTGTTTATGTGCAGCTTATAAATATAGCTGATAAACGCAGAAATGAGAGCAAGCCTATAAAAACAACTATTATGTCGTTCTTATAGGCTTGATTATTTTAAACCCAAGCAATTAGTAAGCTGCTTTGTATTGCATAAATTCAGCGGCTAACTCAGCCATGGTTTTGTCCAATACGTGATGCTTAAGCTCTGGTGCAATTTCTGCCAAAGGCAGCATAACAAAATCACGGTTTACCATATCTGGATGAGGAAGACGCAGCTCCTCAGTATCCATAATAGCATCCTCATATAGAAGCAGATCAAGGTCAATGTTGCGTTCGCCCCAATGACGCAGGCGAACCCTACCCATTTCTTTTTCCACTGCCAAAAGCAGACGCAAAAGCTCTAATGGTTTAAGTGCAGTCTTAACCTGACATACACCATTCAAAAAGCGCGGCTGATCAATAACACCATAGGGCTCTGTTTCGATAAATTTAGAAATCTTGACAATCTCAACACCATTTTGGCTCAAAAGCTCCAAGGCGCGACGCAGATTTCCTTCCCTATCGCCCAGATTGCTGCCTAACGCAACAAAGGCTGTGTGACTGCTTAGTATTTCTTCGGACATAAAATTGCCTCCAGCATACGTACAGCACGCAGGTTCTCCTTAACGTCGTGAACACGAATCATGTGAGCACCTGCATATACAGCCTGTAAACTAGTAGCTACAGTGCCTTCCAGACGTTCTTCAGCAGGAACGCCTCCCAAAACAGCACCAATGGTACTCTTTCTTGATGCAGCCAAAAGCACAGGATAACCAAAGCTGGTCAAACTATGCAAGTCACGCATCAACAGCAGATTTTGTTCTACGTCCTTAGCAAAGCAAATGCCAGGATCAAGAATAATCTTATCAGCACCAACGCCCTGTTCTCTTAAAAGCTGGGCTCTTTGCGCAAGATAAGCAGCAACCTCCTCCACAACATTGCTGTATTGACAATTTTGCTGCATATTTTTGGGAGTACCGCGCATATGCATTAGGATAATGGGAGCCTTAGTTCTTACTGCCACACTCAGCATAGCAGAGTCTGCCTCCATAGCACTGATATCATTAATAATATCTGCACCGGCAAAAAGTGCAGCTTCCGCAGTATCTGCACGATAAGTATCAACAGACAGCACCGCATCAGGATAAGCCTTACGCAGAGCCTCAATTACTGGCAGTACACGACGGCGCTCCTCTCCACCATCAACGCTGTCGCTGCCGGGACGAGTAGACTCGCCGCCAATATCAAGAATATCGGCACCATCAGCAAGCATTTTTCCTGCTCTTTCAATTACAGAATCTAACATTGGTACACGGGAACCTGCATAGAAAGAATCAGGAGTAATATTTAAAATACCCATAACACACATCTTGTCATAGGTTAAAACTCTGCCATCTGCAAGAGTAGTAAATACCTTGTTTTCGCCTAAAGCCGCAGATATTTCCTCAGCGATTTGTTTTAAGCCAAAATATGTCATTTGTTCCAGCTTTTTCAAAAGCAGCTTATAGTGCTTTTTAGTACCTAAAAGCAGAACATCCACATAGCGTTCCGCATTAATAACTGCACCTACAGGAACAGCAGCATCACCACCGGCAGCCAGCATTTCCTGCTTTAGAATATTGGCAGCAGGAGTACGTACCTGCAGCAGCTTAAAGGGAATAATTTCCGCTTTATGTTCAAAAATAGGTATACTTTCCGGATGCACATTAATGCTGGCTAAAGCATTGCCCAACATTTCCTTATTAACCTTAATCAGCATTATCTCTCACTCTTTTCTACAACGGCAAAAGCATTGTGGTTATGAATGCTCTCTACACTCTCAACCTCAGCTCTATACCAGGTAATACGCTTGTCTGCTTCTAAACGCAATGCAATTTCACGCACTGCATCCTCAACAAAACGAGGATTCTCATAGGCGTGCTCAGTAACATACTTTTCGTCAGGACGCTTTAAAAGACCGAATACAGGTGCACTAGCTGCCTCGTCAGCAACCTGAGCTAGTTCCTCCAGCCATACCATTTCATTAGCCTCAATATCAATATGAGCAAAAGCTCTCTGATTATGAGCACCATAGGCGCTGATTTCCTTGGAACAGGGACACAGTGTTTGTACAGGAATAACAGCCTCAATCTTCAGCTTAAATTCCTTGCCCTTTTCTGCTCTATAGACACAGTCAATATCCATAGGCGCAATCATACCGCTAACAGGAGCCTTTTTAGAAATAAAATACGGAAATTCCAGCTTCATAAAAGCCTTTTCTGCCTGCAAATGCTCTTTAAGCTTATCTAAAATGCCTTCAATTTCGTTTAACCCAACAGGGCCCAGGCTTTGCAGACACTCCACAAAGCGGCTCATATGAGTTCCGCGCATATCATGGGGCAAATCAACAGCAAGAGTAACCTTAGCTACAGAATGTTGAGTACCATGTTGTTTATCCTTCAGCTCAATAGGCCAGCGCAAATCTTTAATACCTACGTGCTTTAAAGGAATACAGCGTAAATCCTTCTCACTTTGAACGTCCTTCAACTTATTCACCTCTATAAACACAGCCGCTGGTGCGGGTTTCCCAAACCTCTACCTCACAAAGATGATAGCGGTCGCATTTCAACAGATTTTCAAGCTTATTCCAAATCCATACAGAAATATTTTCTGCAGAAGGTACAGGAATAATATCATTAATGCAAGCGTGGTCAAGATGAACCAGAACTTCTTCCTTTACGATATTTTTAAGCTTAATAAAATCAATTACCATACCCTCGTGGTCAGGAGTTCCCTCCACCTTTACAACAAGCTTATAGGTATGACCATGCAAATGCTCACATTTGCCATTATAGGCAGGGAGATAATGAGCAGCGTCAAAATCAAATTCTTTAATAATAATCATCTTACAACTCTCCTAATATTAATCTTCTACATATTCAGCGCCGTACAAGGACAAGTCAGCAAAATTATTAACCTGACGCATAGCCTCATAAGCAACAATGGCTACAGAATTGGATAAATTCAAAGAACGCGCTTCCGGACGCATAGGAATGCGCACACAGCCCTCAGGGTACTCATTGCGCAGCTTTTCAGGCAGACCAGCAGTTTCCTTGCCGAAAATCAAAAGACTATCCTCATCATATTTAACATCGCTGTAGGATTTGTGTGCCTTTGTAGTCAGTAAAAACTTAGAATTATCCTTATATTTTTCCAGCACCTCATAAACACTGTCGTAGTAGTGAATATCTACCAGATGCCAATAATCAAGACCTGCACGCTTTAAATATTTATCTTCAACAGAAAAACCCAAAGGACGCACCAAATGCAGATGAATGCCTGTTGCGGCGCACAAACGTGCTATATTACCAGTGTTGCCAGGGATTTCCGGCTCAACAAGAACTATATGCATAGTAAAACCTCCTTATTCCTTTCCTTCATCCAAAATCTTTTGAATACGCTCGCGAATATTGCCTTTTTTCTTTTTCTTGGATTTATTTTCATTCTTAGATTCAGGCTTTTTAATTTCCTCATCAAGTGCTTCCATAGAAAGCATATTTTGGTACATTACCATGATTTTCTCACAATAAAGACCACCCATTGCCCAAGTGCCATTCAATCCAGACCAAGTATCCACAACACCACGCTCCAGTCTAATGCTATGAGCAATTTCGTAGCGAGGGTCAATAATCTCAGTTTTAGGACGGCTCTTTTGAGTATAAGCCAGCAAATGCTGTATGTGAGCACGAACACCTAACTCAGGAGTTTTAAAGGCAGCACCCTTAACACCGCCGCCAGTTGTACCCAAACCACAGAAATTATTCTGGTCGTGGTCAACATCGCCTCCATAACGATAGAAGCCTGTTTCAACTAAGGACTGTGCCAAAGCCAAATCAGGACGTACACCCTCACGTTCTGCCTCAATCCAATATAAATCAACAAGCTCTTCTACACTGCACATCAAGTGTACAGTAGGATTCTTTTCCTTAATTAAACGGACAGCTTGACCTTTGGTAGCTACAGCATCACCATAAATGCTAATATTTGGGTAATCATCGGGGAGCTGAATCCCTTTAAAGTATAGTTTGTCCTTATATTCAACTACTTCAGAAGCAGAATTTTTTACCACAGCTTGATTATCCGCCATAAAGCGGGCAGTTCCTGCAGCTGGCTTTTTAGGCAGAACTTCTGGCTTCTTTACATC
>ENA-ORPF01000062-ORPF01000062.1-human-gut-metagenome-genome-assembly--contig:-NODE-62-length-98579-cov-5.564857_pt1 | contig 98579 bp, 87 predicted proteins | sample MGYA00242140_ERZ509070 | MGnify/ENA primary metagenome ERZ509070 (study PRJEB26280, sample SAMEA2338713) | human gut metagenome | biome: human gut; feature: human-associated habitat; material: faeces... | reverse complement strand
TCCACATGCCTCGCATAATTAAGAAATGTGTCCAGGATTCTGGGTACATATCAGACGTTTTGATACATCATAGATGGCCTATTTTATTGCTTAGACAAAAGGATTACCGGTAAAACCGCCTGGACCGTCATCATCATCACTAGAGCTCATATGATTAAAAAGAAATTTAATAACGTAGTATAACGCTGCTAAGAAGAGAATACAAACAATCGTTTCACCCACAATATCACTCCCTTTGTCAGACAGGACATAAACTATTTTAAAAAACTACTTTTCAAGCTTAAAAAGCATATCCATGGGTTGTTCAGCAACAGGCTCAATTTTTTTGTTGCTTTTTGTTTCCATCTCTTCATCACTAAGAACTACACGACCATATTTACGCTCGTAGTCGTCAACAACCCATTTTAAAATTTGTTCTATTTCCTTATTTACTGAACGACCATTGCTTCTGGCAATGTGCTTCATTTTGTTCATAATAATAGGGTGAATACGCAAGGTAAAGCGTGCCTCATCCATTTAAATCCCTCCATAAACTAATTTGCTGTACAAAAAAGCTCTCACAGCAACAAAATTCCACTGTTTATTACATTCTTACTATATTATAGGCTTTGTAGGTATTTTCTGCAAGTATTCACAGAGTTTTTAAGAACTAATAGGTTATTTTATGGTATAATTATTGTACTGTTTAAATGTGAATTTAATTAAAGGAGGAAAATATGATTTTAACTGTTAATGCTATATATCATGGCTTCAAAGTTTTGGAGCATGCTTTTGTTGAAGAAATACATTCTGATGCCTATATTATGGAACATGTTCAAAGCGGTGCTCGTTTGCTCTATTTAGGTAATAACGATGATAACAAGGTTTTTTCCATTGCTTTCAGAACACCCCCTGCAGATGATACTGGCGTTCCTCATATTATGGAACATTCCGCACTTTGCGGTTCTCGCAAGTATCCGTTGAAAGAGCCCTTTGTAGACCTTGTTAAAGGCTCTCTTAACACCTTCCTTAATGCAATGACCTATCCTGATAAAACTGTTTATCCTGTGGCAAGCCGTAATGACAAGGACTTCCACAACCTTATGGACGTTTATCTTGATGCAGTATTCTATCCCTTGCTTTATCAAAACAACTATACTCTGCGTCAAGAGGGTTGGCACTACAATCTTGATACTCCCGAAAGTGAGCTTAGCTACAATGGTGTAGTATATAACGAAATGAAGGGTGTATATTCCTCTCCTGATGCTTACTTAGAGCGTGAAGCTATGAAGGCATTGTTTCCTGACAACTGCTATCGCTTTGAGTCCGGTGGTTATCCTGAGGCAATTCCTCAGCTGACTCAGAAACAGTTTGAGGAATTCCACAAAACCTATTATAGTGCAGAAAACTCCTTTATCTATCTTTATGGCGATATGGATATCGATGCAACCTTGGCATATCTGGATGATGAATATCTCAGTGCTTTCACAAAAACAGGAAAGGTCAATTCTGAGGTCAAGGAGCAAGCACCTTTGCTGCGTACAGCAGAGGTAGAAGCATTCTATCCCATAGATGCTAATGAAAGCACCAAGGCTAAAACATATCATGAGCTTTCTATTGTAACTGGCAAATCCACTGACTTTTTGACCAGTACTGCATTGCGTCTTTTAGAAGCAATTCTGTTGGAAAGTGAATCCTCTCCGCTGCGTAGAGCCTTAGTAGAAGCAGGAGTAGGTCAAAACATCAGTGGCAGCTATGAAGGCAGCCTTATGCAGCCTATTTTCGCAATCTCAGCTTCTGGCAGCGAACCTGAACTCCGCGATAAATTCATCAGCACAATTTATAAAACACTTCAGGATATTACTATCAATGGTATTGATAAAAAGCTAGTAGAAGCTTCTCTGAATGCTCTGGAATTCAAGCTTCGCGAAGCTGATTTTGGTGTTTATCCTAAAGGATTGATTTATGGCTTAGGTATTTTAGATTCCTGGATTTATGGCGGTAATCCTATTCAGTGCTTATACGGCTATGAGGTTCTTAGGAAACTCCGCGAAGGCTTGGAAAATCGCTACTTTGAGGGACTTATCGAAAACTACTTGTTAGATAATACTCATAAGGTTATTGTTACTCTCAAACCTCAGCCTGGTAAGGAAGAAGCGGACCTTGCAGCAGAAGCTGCTAAAATGGCAAAGCTTAAGGAGAGTATGACTCAGGAAGAGCTTGTACAATATGCAGCCGAATGTGACGAACTGCACCGACTCCAGGCTGAACCTGACAGTGAAGAGGCGAGGGCAACTATTCCCTTACTGCAAAGAAGCGATATCCGCCGTCAGGTTGAAGTTATTCCTACCGAAGAAGAGCTTTACAACAATAATTCTTTAGTATTCGTACCTGCTGTAACTAATAAAATTGCTTACACTACTTGGAACTTTGATATTTCTAGTGTACCTGCAGACAAGCTCAAGCTATGTTTCCTGCTTACAGATGTGTTAGGTAAATTTAATACTGAACGCTACACCTATCAGGAAATTGCTACTAACAGCATTATGTACACTGGCGGTGTTTCCTTTAATGTACGTGCTATTTCTGCAGCAGAAAATGCTGATGATTACAGAGTTTATTTTACAATGAAGGGTAAGGCACTTCTGGAAAACCTGAGTAAGATGTACGATATTCTCGAAGCTGTTGCTTTAGGCAGTAAGTTAGATAATTTAGAACGTTTCCATGAACTCGTATCTGAAATTAGAACGGATTGGGACAACAGTTTCTTTAATAAAGGACAAAATATTGCAATATCCAGACTGTACTCCTACTGTGCAGCTGGTCCTAGAGCAAATGAACAAGATCAGTTTAGCTATTATCAGTTCCTTAAAGCTTTAACTGATAACTTTGAAGAGCAGGGTAGAGTAGTATTGTCTGAGCTTCAGCAGCTTATTAAGCTTTTCTTCCAAAAGAGCAGCTATATTCTTACATATTCTTGTGATCCTGAAGATAAGGAGCTGGTAAAGAACACCTGTCTGGAGTTTGCTAATAAACTCAATGACGCTCCCATTGTTCAACAGCCAGAACTATTGCAGGCATCTGTAATCAACGAAGGTATTACCACCGCAGGTAAGGTGCAGTATGTCGCTGCAGGTGGCAGCTTTGCTAAACATGGCCACAAATTCGTAGGTGCAATGAAAGTTCTTGAAACTATGCTTCGATACGAATATCTGTGGACCAAAATCCGTATCCAAGGCGGTGCCTACGGTGCAACAGCACGATTTGAGTTGAATGGTCTGGGCGTATTTGCTTCCTATCGCGATCCGCAGCTTGCAAAATCTCTTACAGCTTATCAAGAGCTTCCGGAATGGTTGGAAAAACTTTCTCTTCCGGAACGAGAGCTTGATAAATATGTAATTGGTACTATTAGCGGTATGGATATTCCCTTGACTAATACTATGAAGGTTGACCAAGCAAATATAATGTTCATTAAAAAGACATCTACTGACCTTCGCCAGCGTATTCGCAACGAGGTATTAGATGTTACTAATAAGGATCTAAACAATCTGGCTCAAGTGGTACGTGATATGCTTAGTGACGGCTACGTGTGTGTTGTAGGCGGAAAGCAGCCTATTGAAGCAAATCAAGATAAATTTAATAAAATCATTAACGCGTAACTACCTAAAATAATACAACCGTCAGTTTCCTCTAAGTAGGGGAGACTGACGGTTTTTTGTATATTAGTACCATATAAACCATATGAATACGCATAAGCAGCATATAAAAAGATTCTAATAAGCAGAGATATAGATACTAAAAACTATATATAGATGATGCAAATCAGTATTACTATCAAAGAGCTTCAACCAACAAAAAAGAGCTATTAATGAAATTATTATTTCACAATAGCTCTTTAATTTTGTATTTATTGAATAGTGACATCATGTAGACGCCGTTTTAGCATCTATATGATGTCTTTAATTATTACAGCATTCTGAACACAGAAATGACTTTGCCAAGGACTTTAATATTATCAGAACCTAAAATTGGCTTATATTTATCATTTTCAGGCTGCAAACGAATATTACGAATGTCTCTAAAATAGCGTTTAACTGTGGTTTCTTCTCCATCAATTAAAGCGACTACAATATCACCATTATTAGCAAAATTTTGCTTACGTGCGATAATATAATCATGGTCAAGAATACCAGCATTAATCATGCTGTCTCCTGTAACAGACAACATAAAAACATCCTCATCACAACCTAAAAGGTCACGAGGAATAGGATATGTCTCTTCTACATTTTCTACAGCTAAAATAGGAACGCCTGCAGTAACCTTACCAATTAATGGAACAGGAACAAGCATCTTATTTCTCCATGCATCTCCGTCAGACATAAGCTCTAATGCGCGAGGCTTAGCAGCATCACGTTGAATAAAGCCAAGCTCCTGCAGTTTTTTCAAATGATTATGAACACTAGCACTAGAGGAAAGACCTACTGCAGCACCAATCTCACGAACTGCAGGCGGATAACCTCTTTTACTAATAAAATGGCGAACAAATTGCAAAATATGACGTTGACGCTCAGAGAGCATATCCTCTGTATAAATACCATCAAAATCAGGGGGGAGAGCTTTTCTACGTCCCATAATTCTAGCCTCCAATCAAAATATAAATCTAGCTAGTATCATTATAACAAATAAAACTGTTTTCGTCAAACAAATGTATAGTTTTATGAATACTGTATTTGCTTATGAAAACTATAATATAGACATTTCCTTAATTATTATTCCTAAAAATCACATTTAATATCATTAATCACCCATAATACGTCGACTCATTTACAATTTTGCTTAGCATGGTTCAGAGCCCTTTGATAATAGACGAACTGTTCATCATTATAGCAGCAAAATAAAACATCAATTTTTTCACTTATATTTTGGCTTAACCATATCAAAGTATCTAAAGCAATGGACACTGAAAGCTCCATCTGCCAACGATGATGACCAACACCAAGGCAAGGAATACCTATACTTTTAATTCCATATTCTTCAGCTAATTTAATTATGGCTACATAACAAGAACTTAAAGCCTCAACGTTGGATGCTTTGTCGCCAAGGTAAAATTTAGGAGTAACTGTATGTATTATGTATTTAGCAGCCAGTTCAAAGCCTGGAGTTAAAATAGCTTCGCCTGGCATTAATTTAAAATCTTCTCCAAAGTTATTAATGATATAGCTTGTTAGATTTTCTTCACCGGCATACTTATATATACTTCTGCATATACCTGATCCCTTACGTAAAGACGTGTTAGCTGAATTGACTACAGCTTCAATCTCTAAATCTTCAATATTACAATGGACAACCTGAAACGAAATTGGCATATGAAACTCCTTGTAGAGCAAAACAATTATCGGCGTAAAGATTGCTTAAAATAACAGCATAGTTTCCGCAAAGTAATGTGATAAATATAAATTAATCTGATAGAAAATATAGAAATTAGGTTGCAACTATAAACAGCAAAAATAATGAACGTCAATGAAAAAATAACATTTTACGTCCGATAATATATATTATGTTAAATTTGCTTTGCTTTAAAACGTTTAAAATTATAGGGTCCTTGGATTGATTGTGCTGATTTTATTAGCGAAAATATCTCCTTGTTTTTCATAACAATTTGACGAAAAACACTAAAAATGCTACACTATTGCTATCAAATTAACCATTTTTAAGGTCATTTCAATCAATCTAGGAGGTTTTTATGGATTTAACGATTATCGCGCAGTATATAAACCCTGTTTATTTGATTCCGGTCATTGTTATTATGCTCTTTTTCGTTGTAAGAAACATTATTGTTGAATATAAGAATCTAAAGAAGCGTTTATAAACGATATCCTGGAGATGTTGATATGGATACTTTACTTTATCTCTGCTTTTACTCAATCGTTGGTATGATAGCATTTGCTGTTTTTAAAATTGCAATCTCAGATGACCCACAAAAACCATCAGAACCAAATAGTAAAAATGACGACGACGATGATTTTATATTTTTTATGATGAACAATGATGACGATTTTTAATTCGAAACGTCTATAAGTATTTGATATATATTTTAAGACATTTCTTATCTAAAGTATGTATCGGTGTATTGGTTTAATCGTCTAAGATGATAAAGTCATCATCAGAATCATCTGAGTCGTGCTTGTGATTCCGGTCTGTTACATTATAACGTACTATAATCACTACTATAAGAATGAAGAGTAAAAATCCGGACATATCTACATATTCCTCTCTATAATTTACTTTTGAAGAGTTATATTATTATCCTAAACGTTTTGACCGTACTGACACCTGACATACCCTCAGGTGTCTTTTTCAATTTACTTTTTAACTCTATATCATATGAGTAACTAATCATATATTTATTAAAAGAACCAAAATTTGCTCATTTTTAGACTTTTTTATGTGCAACTTTCCACACTAAAGTCTGCTAGTAAAACGAACAGATATACACATATATTATAGCACCTATTTTTTTTGGCTTCAATCCTATTAAATAAAAATAGCAGTGCCGCCAAACAACAGCAGCACTGCTATTTTATTTATCTTAGAATTGCCATTGGTCTACAACCTTAGTAACCTCAGGTTCTATACCTGCATTCTTATTTCTAAGAAGCCATAAGAATGCTGCGGAATCTAAGCTAGTAGCCACACGGAAATTATTCTCAAAATGTATCTCCTTGAAAAGGCCAACTCCTACGTTCATATCAAGCTTAGCTTTATCCTTGCCAACTTTAACATCATAGTTGTAATCTTCAAGTGCAATGTATTCATTACTAAAGCCATGAAGTCTTGAGAATGTATCATCTAAGAACATCATTGCTGAGAATTCCGCACCTTCAGGTTCTGCATACATCTTGGCAATTTCCTGTTTAAATTCTTTATTTTTGCTAGTTACACTACCAGTTACAAGCATAGAATCAAAGTTTGCAAAAGCGTTTTTTGCATTTTTCACAAGCTCATCTGCAGCCTTATCCCCTACCTCAGCCCTTGCAACATCCAATGGAATTGTATCATCTAACCCCAAAAAGATATTGTGAAGAGACATAACATCAAAACCAGCAGCAAGCTTTTGCATCATAGGAACGGAAGCTGACATAGTCATATTAAAGTCCATATCCTTATCAGCAATCCTGGTTTGGGCATAGAACCAATCCTTTGGAAGAACTATATTCTTTTTATATGCTGATTCGTAATAGCTAAGCTCTTTTGGTTCGCCAACAGGCTCACTAAATTTGACAGATTTTACAAACTTACTATGCTTTTTATTAAAGTCCTTAATAAGCTTTGGTTCCAGCTCTGCCGGATTCACATTGTCAATCTTAAAGAGCTTCTTGAGGTCACCAACAGTTTTAGCTTGGTTCTCAACTTCTACAGGATAATCATCCCCAGAAGCACTAGCAATTTCTGTAGAATCATTTACACTATCAACTACAATTGTATCTGCAGTTTCTTCTTTATTCACTATGTTATTAATCTTGGACTCAGTCTCTGCTTGAGGATCTTCCTTTAACTCTTTTGGCAGAAAATATCCAGGATAATTTTCTGTAGTCGTCAGCATATAAAGCTTATCATTAGCTGACACAGCAGTAGTTCTTGCTATAGTCAGATTATAAGCTTGTTTCATATAAGAAGTAGAAGTAATACCTTTATTCTTACCATATTTTTCAATAGAAATATGTCGTTCCACATCCCCTATCATCTTTTTAAGATAATAGTTTTCCAGAACAATATTGGTAGAAATTTCAGATGCACTATACTTGTCAAAATCCATTAAAGGAATAGGAAGAGTTTTGATATTGAGTTCAGAACGCTGCAATAGTGCCAGCTTATCATATTGTTTATCAAAGTATTCCGTAGAAAACTTTTCGCCAACAATCTTTTCCATCTCGTCAGCATTAAAGTAATTCACTATGTGCATAGCAATTGCATCTTCAGCGTTAAGATTATCAATGTTCTTACTAGAAACATCAGTAAAGCCATAAAATTTCTGGCTTTCTACGGTCACCATAGGATTTTTAGTTTTTACGCTATAGCCAGCCGCAGCGTTTTCATATGCATAAGAAGAACTGGCCATAAACAATAATGTTAAAGCAAGTGCAGCAGTTTTCTTCACAATACTCACCCTTTCCTCTAACACGTTTCAGAAACAAATAATTTATTTTTTATATACGATATTAACCATAGCATCACTATCTAAGTTGCAAGCGTTTGCCTCGTCAGTATCAATATGAACCTCGTCGGCATCCTTAACACTGGTTCTAACAATTACGTTATGCAGAGTAAGGGAACGTTGACCTTCAGTTTGAATATCAACAACATCACCATTTTTCAGGCCATATTTCTCAGCTGTTTCAGGATACAGATGTACGTGACGTGCAGCAACAATAATACCCTTGTCAATTTCAACTTCACCACAGGGACCGATAAGCTTGCCGCCGCAGGAGCCTTCTAAATCACCGCTGATACGGATAGGAGGCTGCAAACCCAGCTTGCGAGCATCAGTCATAGCCAGCTCAATTTGAGTATACGGACGCAGAGGTCCAATAATACGCAGCTTCATTTGATCCTTACCAGTAACCAAAGTAATTTGCTCTTCAGAAGCATATTGACCAGGTTGACCAATTTCTTTCTTCACATGAAGCTCGCTGCCTTCACCAAAAAGAATATCCATATGCTCACGGCACAGATGAGCATGACGAGCAGAAACACCTAAAATTAACGGAAAATGCATGTATACCACCTCATAATTTTATTTTGAATCTTTATAATATTATAACATAAGATAGTATATATATGCTATAAAATTTACAGATGTAAGTCTATGATTCACAGAGAATTTGAAAATACACATTAGCGAAGCTCTAGGTGCAGCATTAACACTAGACATCTAGTTTAGGTCTTTCTGTTCTCTATGTGGTTGTCAAAGAACATTTAATCTCAAAAAGGCAATAAAAAAAGCCTTTCACATCGATTTTTGGAAACACGTATCGCGAATACGTGTTTCTTCTGATGAGAATTATCTTAATTCTACATCTTCGTTAAGATACACCGATAAAAATCTACAAAATTACACAGATAAAATGCCAATTTTATACGTAAAAACGCCGTCGGAAAATCAGTTCCAACGGCGTTAATTAACTCGTTTAAAGCTCTTCCACATGTTAAACGTACAAAACATAAATGTACGCATAACATTGTTATATTATATGTCCTATTTATTTTTTAAATACTCATCAATGGCAACAGCTGCACGCTTGCCTGCACCCATTGCAGAGATTACGGTTGCAGCACCAGTTACGATGTCACCACCGGCAAATACGCCTGGAATGGAGGTTGCACCTGCTTCATCAGCTACGATGTTACCACGTTTATTAACCTCTAAATTAGGAGTAGTTTGCTTAATCAAAGGATTGGGACCTTGACCAATAGCCATTACAACCATATCTACATCAAGAATGTATTCACTGCCCTCAATAGCTACAGGACTACGGCGACCACTGGCATCTGCTTCACCCAGCTCCATTTTTACGCATTCCAGACCATTTACCCAGCCTTTTTCATCACCTTTAATGCTTACAGGGTTGTTCAAAAGTCGAAGCTCGATTCCCTCTTCCTTAGCGTGGCCAATTTCTTCCTTACGAGCAGGCATTTCGTCCTCACCACGACGATAAACAATATATACATGCTCTGCACCAAGACGTTTAGCAGTACGAGCTGCGTCCATAGCTACGTTGCCAGCACCTACAATAGCTGCCTTCTTACCAACGTATACAGGAGTTGCTAAATTGGGGAATTCGTAGGCCTTCATCAGGTTTACACGAGTCAGAAATTCGTTGGCAGAGTATACACCGTTCAGGTTTTCGCCATCAATATGCATAAAATGCGGCAGACCAGCACCAGTACCAACATAAACTGCATCAAAGCCTTCTTCTTCCATCAATTCCTTAATGGTAAAGGTACGACCGATTACAGAGTTAACCTCAATTTTAACTCCAAGCTCCTTGAGAGCAGCAATTTCATGCTGCACAATCTCTTTAGGCAGACGGAACTGAGGAATACCATACATCAGAACGCCACCAGCTGCATGAAGTGCTTCAAACAGGGTTACATCATAACCGAGTTTGGCTAAATCGCCTGCACAGGTCAGTCCAGAAGGACCACTGCCTACAATAGCGACCTTTTTGCCATTGGGAACTACATCGTCAGCCTTAGTAACATCAATACCATTTTCGCGTGCATAATCAGCAACAAAACGTTCCAAGCGGCCAATCGCAACGGATTCGCCCTTAATGCCAAGTACGCATTTGCTTTCGCATTGGTTTTCCTGAGGGCAAACACGTCCGCAAACAGCAGGCAGACTGTTTTTGCGTTTCAGAATTTTAATTGCTTCCGCAAAGTCCTCGTGAGCAACTGCCTGAATAAATGCGGGTATTTCTACATTTACAGGACAACCGCTTACGCAGCGTGGTTTAGGGCAATTCAAACAACGCTGTGCTTCGTCAACTGCCATTTCTTTAGTATAGCCTAAGGCTACTTCTTCAAAGTTTTTATTACGAACATTTGCCGGTTGTTCCGGCATTGCATTTCTCATTCCTCCACGCATTTGCAATGACCTCCGCAGCTATATTCCAGAGACTCCTGGTTCTTATACATCTGCTGACGCATGAGCAGATTAGCAAAATCTACCTGATGAGCGTCGAATTCAGGACCATCTACGCAGGCAAATTTGTTTTCGCCACCAACATTAACACGACAGCCGCCACACATACCAGTACCATCTACCATAATAGTATTCAGACTAGCAGTTGTTTTTACGCCAAAGGGCTTAGTTACAGCTGCAACGTTTTTCATCATGATTACAGGACCAATGGCCAATACAAGGTCAATCTTTTCACCTTTTTCCAGCATTTCCTTCAAAGGATCAGTTACAAAGCCTTTGTGGCCAGCACTGCCATCGTCAGTAGTAATAATAACCTCGTCACTGATTGCAGCCATTTTATCCTGCCAAATAATCAAATCTTTATTACGAGCACCGATAATGGAAATTACCTTGTTACCCAACTCATGATAAGCACGTGCAATAGGATAAACAGGAGCTACACCAATACCGCCGCCCACAACAACAACAGTACCAAAATTACCCATTTCAGAAGGCTGACCTAAAGGACCAACTACATCCAGAATATCATCACCAATCTCAAAGGTATCACATAAATGTCTGGTAGAATTACCTACTGCTTGTACAATAAGAGTTATATATCCCTTTTCACGGTCGAAATCAGCAATAGTCAGGGGTACACGCTCGCTGAATTCGTCAGTACGGATAATAACGAATTGACCAGGGCGACATTTATGAGCAACCAACGGTGCATCTACAACAAATTCATACACTGCTTCAGCAATATTTGCTTTTTCAATAATTTTTGCCATATTTTCTCCTCCAATGTCATTTTCTCGCTTTTAATGGCATTGCATAGTTATTTAGTTAATAACCTTTTAGCACAAGCCTCTGCTTCTGCGTAAATTTTTTCTTCATCAAAGGTTACAAGTCTGCCCTGCTCAACAACCTTACGGCCTGCTACAAATACAGTATCTGCATCGTAGGCACTTGCTGCATATACTAAGAGGGACAGCTTGTTGTGGCGGGGATACCAGTAAGGCTTATGCATATCCCACAGAACAATGTCTGCCTGCTGACCGGCTTCAAGCTTACCGCAGTCCTTAAAGCCTAATACCTTTGCACCATCAACAGTAGCCATATCCCAAGCTTTTGCCGCAGGAACTACTAACGGATCAAAGCTGGTAGCTTTATGGAGCATAGCTGCTGCACGACATTCCTCTAACATATCAAGATTGTTGTTACTGGAAGCACCATCGGTACCTAAACCAACAACAATACCCTTAGCCAGCATTTTCTCGACAGGGGCAATACCACTTGCCAGCTTCAAATTACTTTGCGGATTATGGGCTACACGCACATTCTTTGCAGCCATAATATCCATATCATTATCGGTCAGGTGTACGCAGTGAGCTGCAATGGTAACTAAATCAAACATACCCAGTTTGTCCATCATTTCGATGGGAGTAATACCATGCTCTTTTTTGTAGCTTTCTACCTCAAACTTGGTTTCGCAAAGATGCATTTGCAGCTCAGCATTATGATTTTTAGCAGCTGCAATAACCTTCTCCAAATAATCTAAAGGACAGGTATAGGGAGCGTGGGGACCATAGCTTACACGAATACGACCTTCATCATAGTTTTGCCAGCTCTCAGCCAAAGCATCGTTTTCAGCCAGCTTTACATCTTTATCAGGTGCTAATCCAATCAGACCTCGACAAAGGTTGGCACGCATACCGGTTTCTGCAACAGCCTCAGCTACACGCTCCATATAAGGACCATACATATCCGCAAAGGCAGTAGTGCCACCCTTAAGCATTTCCACAATGCCAAGCATTGCACCCCAATAAATATCCTCAGCATCCATTTTTGCTTCGATAGGCCAAATCTTGTTTTCCAGCCAATCCATAAGAGCCATGTCATCTGCATAGCTGCGTAGAAGTGTCATAGAAACATGACCATGAGTATTTACCATACCGGCAGTAGCCAGCTTACCCTTACCATCTACAACTTCGTCTGCTACGAAATCGGCAGGAGCCTCCTTACCGATAGCAACAATTTTCTTATCCTGAACTGCAATGCAGTACATTTCACCATTAGGAGTGTTTAATAATTCAATATTTTTAATTAATACCTTACTCAAATTAACACCACCCTTTCGTGCTTATTTATAGAAATTTCATTCCTTACCACTTTGTCTCTTAGAGTAATGCTCCTGGTAAAAGCTGTGCATTATATCAGCATCCTCCTGAGACAGCTCTACTGCACCACCTGTCGCCTGACAGATTACTGCTATCTGAGCAGCCTTTTCAAGTATTTCAGCAACTATTAAAGCATCATTCAGGCTTGTGCCCCAACAAACAGCACCATGATTAGCCAAAAGCACAGCCTTACGTCCCTGCATAGCTGCAACAGCGTTATCTGCCAGCTCTTCTGTACCAGGCAGAGCATATTCTGCACAATTAACACGTCCGCCAATAATTTGAATAATATCCTCAATTATTGCAGGAATAGGTTTACGCATAGCAGCTAAAGCACTAGAATAAATACTATGGGTATGAATTATTGCCTTTGCCTCAGGACATGCTCGATAGATGGCGGTGTGAAGCTTACTCTCAGATGATGGGAAGTGCTTGCCTTCAAGGACATTACCCACAAAATCTATTAGAACAATGTCCTCTGCCCTCTGCTTTTCATAGCCCATTCCAGAAGGAGTGATAACAAGGGATGCATCATCAACTAAGCAGCTGATGTTGCCCCATGAACCAGCCACAAGATTCTTAGCAATTAACTGCTTGCCCATTGCAGCTATATCATTCTTTAAGATTTCTTCCAGCTTCATTGCATACCTCGCTCACAATCTATAAAGAATATAACAAACATACTTAGGGCCTGCCTTTAAGACAGTCCCTAAAATATTGAATTATTCTGCAGCCAAATAAGCCTTTTGTTCTTCTGTGAGGGTATCAATACCAGCACCCATAGCAGCCAGCTTCAGAGCCGCAACTTCGGTATTCAGCTCTTCAGGAAGAACATATACTTTATTTTCCATAGTTCCCTTATGGTCAAGCAAGTATTTCATTGCCAGGAACTGCATTGCAAAGGAAAGATCCATAACCTCGATAGGATGGCCATCACCACAAGCCAGGTTTACCAGACGACCCTCACCCAAAAGGTTCAGCTTACGGCCGTCAGCCATGGTATAGGTCACAATGTTTTTGCGTACTTCATAGGGCTCCTTGACAGACAGTTCTTCCAGGTGGTTCTTATTAACCTCAACGTCGAAGTGGCCAGCGTTGCACATTACAGCACCATTTTTCATAACTTCCATATGAGGTTTGGTGATTACATCATTGCAGCCAGTTACAGTAATGAAGATGTCGCCTTCTTTAGCAGCATCCTGCATAGGCATTACGCGGAAACCGTCAAACACAGCCTCTACACCCTTAATAGGATCAACTTCGGTTACAATAACGTTTGCACCCATACCTTTGGCACGCATAGCTACACCCTTACCACACCAGCCATAACCTGCAACAACAACGGTTCTGCCAGCAATGGACATATTAGTAGTACGAATAATGCCATCCAGAGAGGATTGACCAGTACCATAACGGTTATCAAACAGATATTTGCAGTACGCATCATTAACAGCAATCATCGGAAATGCCAAATGCTCAGCAGCTTCGAGAGCTTTCAAACGATGTACACCAGTAGTGGTTTCCTCACTACCGCCAATCAGCTTTGCAATCAAATCACGACGTTCACCATGGAGCATGTTTACCAGATCGCCACCATCATCGATAATCAGATCAGGTTCAACCTTCAAAGCTTCACGCAGATACATATCGTATTCTTCATTAGTGCAGCCATGAGTTGCAAACACGGTAATACCACTGTCAACTAAAGCCGCTGCAATTTCATCCTGAGTGGAAAGAGGATTACTGCCGGTTACAACAACATTAGCACCTGCATTTTTCAGGACCTGTGCCAGGTAAGCAGTTTTTGCCTCCAGATGAATGGTAACAATCATATTCAAGCCAGCAAAGGGCTTAGTCTCACTATATTTTTCGTTAAGAATATTCAACAAAGGCATATATTCCTTAGCCCATGCAATTCTTTGATGACCGAGAGGTGCTAAGTTAATGTCTTTAATCATACTTTCCATGAATTATTGTTCCTCCTTGTATTGCTCTTGCAATTTCTTAATATTTTCTATATAGGGCGCAGTTATAACGCCATACTCCGTAATAATGCCTGTAATTAATTTGGCAGGTGTAACATCAAAGGCTGGATTAAAGGTTAGCGCCTTTTCAGGTGCTGTTACCTCGCTACGGAAACGCTTAATTTCCTCACCCTTGCGTTCCTCAATAGGAATTTCTGAACCATCTTCTATAGTAAAATCAAAGGTGCTGACAGGTGCAGCAACATAAAATGGTATGCCATGAGCCTTGGCTGCTAAAGCAACACCATAGGTACCAATCTTGTTCGCAGTATCACCATTAGAAGCAATTCTGTCTGCACCAACAACTACAGCATTAATACCCTTTGTTTTCATGGTCCATGCTGCCATATTGTCGGTAATAAGTGTGACAGGAATATTATCCTCACACAGCTCATAGGCTGTCAGTCTTGCACCCTGCAGCAAGGGTCTGGTTTCATCAGCATACACCATTTCCAGCTTTCCCTGCTGATAAGCCTCACGCAATACTCCGAGAGCTGTACCCCAACCACATGTAGCTAAGGCACCAGCGTTGCAATGAGTCAGTACAACAGCCTTCTCCGGCAATACAGCTGCACCAAATTTACCCATACGCTGGTTATTCATTATATCTGTTTGATAGATATAATCAGCTACCATCTCCAGTTCATCGTATATCTGAAAAGGGGCATAGTCAGACTCGTATAAGCTTTTAGCTGCTGAAAAAACCTCTTCAGCGGCCCAGGAAAGATTTACAGCCGTAGGTCTTGCGGAAATCAAATTATCCTTTATCTTAGACAAAGTACCGATAAAATCGGGTCTGTTGCCAGCCTCCTTCGCACCTAAAACCATAGCATAGGCAGCAGCTGCACCAATAGCAGGAGCACCTCTGACCTCTAAACGTTCAATAGCTGTTTTGACACGTTTATAATCCTCACAAACAATTATTTCAGTACTTTGAGGAAGCTTAGTCTGGTCCAACAGCAACAGCTTTCCCTTTTCCCAACGCATTGTTTCTATCATTGTTTCACTTCCTTAAATAAGCACGAGGATGATAACTGCCTACATCTCATATGTGATACGTAAAGTCCCACCAAGCCTTGTGCTTACTATATTAAAGAACTATTTTTACCCCAGTGATTAGAGCTTAAAGCCACCAAACTCCTTCAGAGCAGAATGACAGCCACAGCCTGCTTCAATTTCTTCGTTATTGGTAATGAAAGCAGCAATCAGTTTTTCCATATTGCTGATGCTTTTAGTCATTGCTTCAACTACCTCTGCATGAGAAAGCGGTGTCTTGGAAATACCAGCAGCCATATTAGTTACAATGGAGCAAGTGCAGTAGCACATTTCTGCTTCTCTAGCCAAGATAGCTTCAGGCATACCGGTCATACCAACCAAATCGCCACCCATTAATCTGTAGGCCTTAATTTCCGCAGCAGACTCAAAACGAGGGCCTTCAGTAGCAACATACACGCCATGCTCGTGGAGAGGAATATCTGTTTGCTTCAGACAGTTAATTACACGCTGACGCATAACAGGACAGTAGGGATTAGTAAAATCTGCATGTACAACACCACGCTCCGGAGTATCATAGAAGGTATTAATGCGGCTTTTAGTAAAATCCAGAACATTATCGCATACAACAAAATGACCAGCTGTCATTTCAGGATTTAGAGAACCTACTGCAGTAGTAGTAAAGATTTCCTCTGTTCCTAAACTTTTCAATGCCCAAATGTTAGCACGGAAGTTTACCTTGTGAGGTGCAATCTTATGGCCTAAACCATGACGAGTAATAAATACAACCTGATTGCCAGCCATTTCACCTATATGGCAAAGAGCATCACCGTAGGGAGTATGCACAATCTGTTTTTCAAATTTTACACCTAAAACCTCGGGGTTACCAAAACCAGTACCACCAATAATCGCTATTTTACGCATAATCAAACCTCCTATTATTATAAAATTCTCTGAAGAATACTTTAACCTTATAAGCAATATTAAGTTTACTCAAAGTTTTTGTCCAATTGTGGCTATAGCTCTAGCTTTTATTATGGTCAAAATACTTAAAAATAAAACCAATTATACATAATAATTTTAGCATATTTCAGCTTCAAAATAAAGTGTTTAACCCCATATATACGAAAAGAGACTGCTCTAATTAGAACAGTCTCTTAATAATAATTAATTATTTTTTGAATATAACCTCTTTAGGTCCATCATTAACTGCATCTTCCGGAATTACAACATCATCAAAGCTAATTCCACGAGTATGCAATGTATGACACCAGTCATGCTCCTTGCGGTGCCACCAGCCTAATGCTGTAATAGGAACCCAGCTGTAAATAAAGATCGGATACAAAAGCAGATAAAGCCAGGACTTAAAGGAAGCACGAATTTTCCACAACACTGCTACAGGGAAAATGTACTGGCCTACACCAACAAGAGTCCAAACCTCCAAAGGAATAACCTTGTAGATAATGTTAGTGTAAAAAGGCACAAAATTATAAATGTAGCTGCAGAAAATAAAGAATGTAGAAACCATCAGGAAATACGGCTGAATCAGATTGACAGAGCAATCCAGCATTACAATATTACGCTCCTTAATGGCCTTTTTAATCATGGGAATAAGATAACGGTCCGCCACATCAAAGTGACCTTGAGACCAACGTTTACGCTGATTCCAAGACTGCATAAAGGTCAGAGGCTTTTCATCGTAAATGATTGCATCATGTGCCCAGGTTGTAGGGATATTTTCCATCATAGCCTGAATGGTGAACTCCATATCCTCAGTAAGGCAGGTAGCTCTCCAACCATAACGCTTTAAGACCTCAGTATCAAAGCACATACCAGTACCGCCTAAGCAGCAGCTTAAACCCATATTGTATTTAGCTAAGCTCCAAACATGGTTAACGATCCAGAAGGAAATTGCAAAAACACCACTTACCCAGGTATCAGTAGGATTCTTGGCGTCAATATAGCCTTGGATGATTCGCTCACCATTACAAAGACGACTGTTCATCTCACGCAGGAAATCAGGATGCACCAAATTATCTGCGTCAAAAATACAAACAGCATCATATTTGCGCTCCATTTTGAAAAGACGTTCAAACATCCACGCCATGGCAAATCCCTTGCCTTTGCCTTCGTCACTAAAGCGTTCATGAACAAGGGCACCTGCTTCTCTTGCCACCTGAGCTGTATTATCGTCACAGTTGTCAGCTACTACAAAAATATCATAAAGAGCATCATTGTAGTTCAAACGACGCAGGTTATCAACAAGCTGAGCAATTACGGCCTGCTCATTATGAGCACAGGCAATAAGAGCAAAGGTCTTGCTTTCATTATAAATTTTTACTTCCTTTTTCTTGCCAAAAAGGCCAAACCAGGAAACAAAGAAATAATACAGTGTAAAGAATATAATCAGAAGCTGCAAAGGTATCATGACTATATCAAAAATAGTATGCATAAAAATCTCCTTCACTCCCCCATTTGCAACTGGGCGTTTTATTTATGCTTGCCAGTCACAGCGCGATAAACATAATTTATAACGCCGGCAGCAGTATAGGTAAACATTGCAGCAAAGGGCCAGCCTGCAGGGTTAGTGTAAAGCAGGGCAGCACCTAAAATTACGGCAATAACAACCGGCAAAGCATACATAGGATTGCCCTTACCCTTAAAGTCAGGGAATCTTACATTACTATACATAATAACAGCAATGGCAAAGGTCAGAGCTGCTACGATTTCAGGACTAAAGCTATAGCCAGAAACAACATAGGAAGCTAGTACGCAAGCACCTGCAGGAATAGGCATACCTTGGAAATAGCCTTTAACGGTGCTGGTATTAACATTAAAGCGTGCTAAACGCATACAGCCGCCAATTGCAAAGAAGGAAGCAATTACCTGACCTACAAGTCCAAGCTCAGTCATACCATAATAATAAATCATGATAGCAGGAGCTACACCAAAAGATGACATATCGCAAAGAGAATCAACCTCCTTGCCAAAATCGCCACCACCAACGCCTAGTGCACGTGCAGCGCGACCGTCCATAGAATCAGCAATTGCGGCTAAAACAATAAACACAGGAGCGTAAAAGAAATCGCCCTCAACAGTTTTAAATATAGAAAGAAGACCAAAAATCAAGCTCAGGGAACTAATGCTGTTTGGTACAAGACGACGTATATCCATTATTGCTTCACCCTTCCCACAACTGTAATGCCACCTACAACGGTATCACCCTTTTTAACGGTAATTTCAACATTCTTTGGAACAATCAGTTCGGTACTAGAGCCAAATTTAATCATACCATAGCGTTCACCTTGTTTAAGGTCATGACCTACAGTAACCCAAGAAACAATACGGCGTGCTAAAAGACCTGCAACCTGAATTACAAGAACACGCATACGACCATTATCCATACCAATTGCATGACGTTCGTTTTCAAAAGACGCCTCTTTAGCATATGCAGGCACGAATTGACCACAAGTGTAGCGTTGGTATTTAATTTCACCTTCAATAGGACTGCGGTTTACGTGAACATTAAAAACAGACAGGAAAATAGTCAGCTTCAATGCAGGCTCATTGAGATATTCTTCGTCGTAAATCTCCTCCACACCCATAACAGTTCCATCAGCCGGAGAATACAGAATATTAGGATCATATGGCATTGAACGGTTAAAGTCACGGAAGAAATATGCGAAATAGATTGCCAAAACAACAGGAATTACTGCCCAATAAGCACCAAAAAAGAAATAAACAATAGCAGCTAAAATTAAAGAAACTATAATATATGGATAACCTTCTTTTACAATAAACATATAAAGCCTCGCTTCCTTTGTCTAAATTTTTAGAAACTACACTTTGCTAAATATAGAAAATGTGATGGAATGCCATTCCATCACATTATTATAATACAGCATCAATGTTTTGTCCATTTTTTCGTAAGCTTTTTGACACAATTTACAGTTATCTGTCAAGCAAAATTACTGTAAAGATATAGTCGTTTAAAATAGTCTTGATAATCGTAACTAGTATAGCCTACTTTCCTGAAAACAAAACTTTCAAAACAAATTTCGGCAAAGCCATCATACGCATAAAACGGCTAGGCTGCTTGTAAAGTCTAAAGGCCCATTCCAAAGAAGCATCCTGCATCCATTTAGGTGCGCGCTCCATTTTCCCTGCCAATACATCAAAGCTGCCGCCAATTCCCATCAGAATATAGGATTGAAGCTTTTCCTTGTTGTTTAAAATCCAATGCTCCTGCTTGGGAGCACCCAAAGCTACAAAAAGCATATCTGCACCAGATGCATTTATTTCTTCAATAATCCCAGGTACATCCTCCTGCTTAAAGTAACCATTATGGCAGCCAACGACTTTAACGCCTGGATAAAGCTCCTCTGCCTTAGCCTTTGCTGCTTCTGCAATGCCTGGGGAACCTCCAAAAAAGTATGCAGTATACCCCTTTTGAGCAGCAAGCTTTAAAAGCTCGTTATATAAATCAAAGCCTGCAACACGTTCAGGCACATTATGGCCTAAATGACGGCCAGCCCAAACAGCACCAGCACCATCAGCCAGTACTAAATCAGCATCAGTGCCAACAATGCGCCTATACTCAGCATCATCCTGACACATCATAATAATTTCCGCATTGGCAGTAACAACAAAGGTTTGTTTTTTATCTAACAAACGCTGTTCCAGCTCATCTACAGCGCCCTGCATTGTAAATGGGTGTACGGGTATGCCAAGTATTTTTATAGGTTCAATCATTTTTATTCCTTCTGCCTATTATTGAATATAGGCCTTTAAAACATCACTTTGCTTATCAAGGCACAGATATTTATATACAGGTCTGCCAACAGAGCCGCGATGTAAATCCAGCTTCAAAAGATGCAGAGTTTTAAGAAATTCCAAATATTTACGAATGGAAACACGTGAAATTCCTACCATGCTGGCAACCTCTTCTGTGGTAAACATGCCATCAATCTCCTTGATGCATTCCCATACAGTAGCCAGTGTATTTTTATCCAAGCCCTTCGGAAGGCTTACTACAACCTGTTCTTCTTGTCTGATAATAGTCTTGTCTAAATCAGATTGCACAATAACATTCTGGTCCTCTACAATATGGTAACGCTTCAGGTAATTGTTCAATGCCAGATTAAAGCGTTCAAATTCAAAGGGTTTAATAATATAATCTACAGCGCCTAAACGTAATGCCAGCTTGATTTTATCCTTGTCGTTAGCAGCAGACACTATAATAACGTCTACGTCATAGCCAGCCTCACGGATTTTTGCAAGAAGCTGCAAACCGTCCATGCTAGGCATAAACACATCAAGAATTAATAAATCATAGCTGTTTTCTGCCAGCAGCTCCAAAGCCTCATCGCCATTGCCAGCAATATCACATAACTCAAAGCCCTTAATCTGGCTCAGATAATGTTCATGTAATTGGGCTACCATAGGATCGTCTTCAACAACTAAAACATTGATCATATTATTCACTCTCCTTTTTCATCGGTAAACGCACTGTAAATATAGTACCCTCACCAGGTGCGGATTCAACTGTAATAGTTCCATCCAAATTATCTATACTTTGTTTTACCAGGTAAAGTCCGTAGCCTCTACCAGTTCCCTTACTGCTAAATCCCCTTACAAACATATGATTTTTTGTATCTTCATCCATACCGGGACCTGAATCCTCGACTACAATAACGATTTCACGATCAAAGTCAAGAATGGACAGATTTACGATACGCTCACCATCATAGTTCTTTAAAACATCAAATGCGTTTTCAATAATATTGCCTGCTATAAGAACAATATCATGAACTGACGGAACATCAAGTTCGCTGTGAAGCTCACTTTCCTCTGTCAGGGTAAAATCAATATCCAGCTCACGGCTGCGACTAATCTTGCCAAGAATAAAGCCAGATAAAGTAATATCACGCAAACGTGTAACAATATAGGAAACCTCAGACTGTCTATTGTAGGCAATTTCCTGAGTAAAATTCTTTAGCTCATCATAAGCCTTCATATCTATCAGGCCCATGATAACGTGCATTTTATTCATAAACTCATGAGTTTGAGCACGCAATGCGGTTGCATAATTCTTGAAGCCTGTCAGCTGATTAGCCATTTCTTCAACTACGGATTTTTTTCGGAAGGTAATTACTGCACCGATAATACGATTTTCAGTTCTTAACGGAACAGCAGTAACAATAAATACTGTATCTCCGATTTTAGCGCTGGCATCAATAAGAGTCTTACCATCTTCGATAATTTCACTGATGTTTACCTTATGAAGCACATCTTTTGCCTTTTCGCCCCGCAGATTATCGCTCTTAGGAACGTTAGCCTGTTGCAGCAGCAGCTTAGCTTCTGTATTAACAAGGGTAATAACACCTTTGCTATTAACGTTAATAACGCCCTCACGAACTGAGTTAAGCAGAATATTGCGTTCCTGCAAAAGAGCTGCAATTTCCTCAGGCTCATAGCCAAATAAAACGCGTTTAATACGGCTGGCCAAATAAATGGCACTAAGAATACCAACCAAAAGACCTATTAGAGCTGTAGTAATCAGGAAGAAAACAGCATCATATGTTGATTCACTAAGCAAATCGTCAGAATAGCCTGTTACTACATAGCCAATTACCTCGTTATTATTGTCATAAACATAACCGAAGGCTTTATTAGGAATGGCATAGTTTTCTTTCCAGGTAATTCTGCTGAATACAGCATATTTATTAACTAAAGCAAAGGCACTGTTTTCAAAATCCTTCAATCCCCCGGGATTATACAGAACACGCAGATTCTTTTGCTTATCATAAATAGCTACACCAGCTTCATCAGAGCTGTCCACATCATTAACATAATCGGCCATCATCTTATCAACAGCCGTCATTGGTGAGACATTGGAGGAACGCAGACCGTCCTTAATCTCAATAGAATTACAAAGTATATTATTGATGTTTACTGCATTAATGCTGACACGGTCATAAATAACCTTTACTACCCTTTGAGTAGTAAAGATAGACGCCGGTAAAAGCGCAATGCAAACAACCAAAGAAATCAGCAGAACTATTTGCTGAGAAAGAGTAAACTTTTTACCGGGAATTCTGTATTGAGTTGTCCTAAGCTCTTTTTCTAAATCATATTTTTTCGACATCTGCAGGCACCGTTAAGAACTGGATGCCAGGATTACGCTCAAGAATCCAATTGAGAGACCACTCATTGTTTACAAGGATAACAGGGCGGTTCTTTTTGTCGTAAACCAGCATACCATTGTCCAATCCTTTTATTTTCTCAATCTGCTCCTTCTTCTCCGCATAAACCCAACGAGCAACGGAATAAGGAAGCTGATTCATAAGCAGCTGAGCACTATACTCACTATTGAGTCGATACTCTAGTACTTCAAGCTGCAGAACACCAACTACACCAACTATGAAGCTTTCCAGGCCAACGCCTTCTTGCTTGAACACCTGGATAGCACCTTCCTGAGACAGCTGAATAATGCCTTTTTCAAATTGTTTACGCTTCAAGGAATCCTTAGGCTGAACACGAGCAAAGATTTCCGGCGGGAATACCGGGAAATCCTCAAACTGAAGCTTCATGCTGTTATCACTAAGAGAGTCGCCGATACCGAAGATACCAGGATCAAAAACACCAATAATATCGCCTGGATAAGCTTTTTCAACGATAGTACGCTCCTGTGCCAAGAACTGCTGCGGTTGGGACAGCTTAACCATTTTATTGGACTGTTTGTGATAAACGCTCATGCCCTTTTCAAACACACCGGAGCAAATACGCATAAAAGAGATACGGTCACGATGTGCAGGATTCATATTTGCCTGAATTTTAAAAACAAAAGCAGAAAATTTTTCATTGTCAGGTGATACCATTGTACCATCTTGCAATGCTCTAGGCTGTGGCTTAGGAGACAGTTCCAGGAATTTTTCCAAAAAGGGCTGTACACCGAAGTTGGTCATAGCAGAACCGAAGAACATGGGAGTAAGCTCACCTGCATTAACCTTCTCCAGGTCAAATTCATCGCCAGCCATATCCAGCAGCTCAATGTCATTGCAGAGGTTTTCATACAACTCATCACCAAGCAGCTCTCTGATTTTCGGATCATCAATAGACCCTGTAGTGGACTTCATAATCTTAGCGCCATGGCTGCCATCCTCTTCAAAAAGCTGAATAGTATTGTTAAGGCGATCATAAACGCCCTTATAGTGACCATCAATACCAATAGGCCAGTTTACAGGATACGCACGGATATTTAAAATCTTTTCCAGCTCATCCATCAAGTCAAAGGGATTACGTCCATAACGGTCCAGCTTATTAACAAAGGTAAAAATAGGTAAATGACGGCGATGACAAACCCAGAACAGTTTTTTCGTCTGGGGCTCAATACCTTTAGCAGCATCAATTAGCATTACTGCGCTGTCTGCAGCCATCAGGGTACGATATGTATCCTCGGAGAAGTCCTGGTGACCAGGAGTATCAAGAATATTTACGCGGAAGCCATCATAATCAAATTGAAGTACAGAGGAGGTAACGGAAATACCACGCTGCTTTTCAATCTCCATCCAGTCAGAAACAGCATGCTTATTGCTCTTTCTCGCCTTTACGGAGCCTGCTAGATGGATAGCTCCACCATAAAGCAAAAGCTTTTCTGTCAAAGTTGTTTTACCTGCATCAGGGTGAGAAATAATGGCAAATGTACGTCTTTTTTCAATCTTGTCTAATAATTCCTGCATAAGTTCCCCCTATTTATTCATTATTTTGTGCTTCATAAAGCTTATATGCATCAACTATCTGTTCTCTAATATAATCAGGCATGGGCACCTCTGTCTGGAGCTCTCCACGCATAGTAAAGCGGAAGGCAACATTTTCAAAGCGTTCACCGCCATAGGTTTCACATGTCACAGTAGTACGCATAAACTCATCATTGAAAATACAGTCCTTAAGAATATGAGCCTTGCGTTCCTTATCCCAAGCTGCATAATATGTGTACAAACATTTTTGTGCCGCTTCAGGAATATCCTCGCCTATAACAACAGTTTCAGTCTCATCAATAGGCGTACAATCCATATTTTTATAGAAAGAGCCATCTTCAAGCTCAATATCAACTGTCAAAACATAATCGGCTTCGCAGAAGCTTGCATCCTTAATCTGCCATTTTTCAATCCATTTTTCAATACAGGCAGGACAAATAAATTTAGTATCTCTAATATTAGGAGACATGTAATTATCACGATAATAGAGCTTATCGCCAGGTACAAAATGCTCCTTGCATTCGCTGCAAATAAATTCTAAGGTTCTAATCATTTGCTTGACCTCCCAGTTATATACATAAAGAATACATTAACTTGTAACTTTTGCATATAGCAATTTAAACATAAAAAAAGCCTTTACGGAAATCCGTAAAGGCTGTCGATCCGAGTTGGTCGGAGCGGCGGGATTCGAACCCACGACCTCTTCCACCCCAAGGAAGCGCTCTACCAAGCTGAGCCACGCCCCGAATCACGAGGACTATTATACCGAAGTTTGATTAGTTTGTCAACTCTATTTTTTAGAATTTTTAACTTATCATTCATTCGTAATAGTCAGGGTAGTCATTGATGTGTAACCAACTGACAGAAACTATTATACTCTTTTAACACCATCTTTGTCAAGCTCTAAAATGAAATATTTGCAATTTTCTTTTCTTTCCAAGAAAACTGCCTGCATAGCCTTAGCAATGGCCTCGCAATCCGCATCTGGATCAGCATAAGCCATGACAGTAGAACCTGCACCGCTGATAATAGCATTATAAGCACCTGCCTCTTTGGCCGCTGCAAAAACATCGTAAAGACCAGGAATCAGGTGAGCTCTATAAGGCTGGTGCAGCTTATCCTCTAGTGCTTCACTAATATATTCATACTGACCACTCATTAACGCTCCTACTAAAAGAGCTGAACGGGAAGCATTAAAAACTGCATCATGATGAGATACGGTTTGAGGTATTGCCTGACGTGCCAAAACAGTTGGCAGCTTACTGCCAGGAACAACTGCAATAAACTTAAGCGGCTTAGCTGGAAGCAAACGCAAACTATGAGCACTGCTTCCATTCATATAGCTGACGGTAAAGCCACCATAAATTGCAGGAGCCACGTTATCAGGATGCCCCTCAATTTCTGTAGCAATAGCAAGCAGCTCCTCCTTGGAATAATGGTTATCGCAGAGACAATTAGCTGCATAAAGTCCCGCTACAATAGCACTGGAGCTGCTGCCGAGACCGCGAGACATAGGAATTCTATTTATCATAGAAACCTTAAGGCCTATACGTTCGCCATCGGTAACAGCATTCCAAACCTTAAAAAAGCTTGAAAAAGCCAAATTGCGTCCAAAGGCCTTTAAATACTCGGAACCCTCGCCCACTACCTCCAACTGAAAGCCTCTAGTTGGAGTAATTTCATAGGTAGCTTCATTATATAATGTGCAGGCCAAACCCAATGAATCAAAGCCTGGACCACAATTTGCTGAAGTTGCGGGAACCTGAACAGTAACCTTATTCATACCAGTCACTCCCTTATGCCAGGCTGCTGTCTTCTACACGAATAACACAGCAAACCTTATCCACAACAGGCAGAACATCTAAAATCTGTAAAGCCATTTTCAGGCTGGTTTCGGCTACTCCATGTGTAATGACAACTATTTCTGTTTTTTTGCCAGGCACATTCATTTGAATTACATTTCGCAAGCTTACATTCTGTGCTGCAAAGGCTGCAGCAATAGCAGCCAAAGCACCAGGCTGATCAAGAACCTGCATTCTGATATAGCAGGGAGCTTCAACCTTTTCAGGCGGACACAAATGCTTTTCTTCAAAGCAGGTACAGTTAATTCTGTTAGTTAGGCCATGACGAATATTGCGTGCAATATCAATAACATCACCACAGACAGCACTCGCAGTAGGCATACGACCTGCACCAAGTCCAAGGAACATAGCCTCGCCAATAGCATCACCGTTAACAAACACTGCATTATAAACACCATTTACACCAGCTAATGGATGGCTCAAGGGCAGCATAGTAGGATGAACACGAACACTAACACCATACTTGGGGTCATTTTTAGCAATAGCTAAAAGCTTGACAGCGTAGCCCATATCATTTGCATATTTGATATCGCAAGCCTCAATACTTTCAATACCCTCTACCTCTACATCATCAAGGCTTATTCTAGTATTAAAAGCGATAGAAGCAAGAATAACAATTTTTCTTGCTGCATCTAAACCACCAACATCTGCAGTAGGATCAGACTCAGCATAACCCTTAGCCTGTGCTTCCTTCAAAACCTCTGCATAGCTCATATGCTCTGCTGTCATTTTAGAAAGCATATAATTGGTTGTACCGTTGACAATACCCATAACAGATGTAATCTTATTGGCAGCCATACTTGTTTTCAGGGGCTGAATTATAGGGATACCGCCGCAAACGCTTGCCTCGAACATAAAGTCCACGCCATTAGCTTCGGCCAAAGGAAATAGCTCAGCACCATAGCGAGCAACTACATCCTTATTGGCAGTAACAACATTCTTGCCATTTTTAAGTGCTTGAGCAATATATTCTTTAGCAGGATGCTCTCTACCCAAAAGCTCTACAACAATATCAATATCAGTATCATTAAGAATTTCATCAGCATCGTTAACTACAACATATTTATCGTCAAACTCTTGCTGAACCCTATCAGGATGACGGTCAAGAACCTTAGTTATGCGAACAGGTACACCAACCTTCTTCTCAATAATATCAGCATTCATTTCCATAACCTTAAGCAAGCCACCACCAACAGTACCAGCTCCCAAAAGGCCCACATTAATAACTTCTTTCATAGGTCCTCCCCATAAGGTAGTTTATATTATACCTGGCCTAAAACCTCAAGACGCTTAACGCCATCAATCATACGCAGCTTGTCTAAAAGAGCCTCTAAATCAACAGTAAGGTTTTTAGTTTCAATGGAAATAGTAGTATTAGCTACACCCTGCAGAGGGATTCCCTGGTTAATGGTCAGAATGCTGCCGGAATCGTCAGCAACAGTATTCAGCACCTTGGAAAGAACACCGGACTTATGCTCTAAAAGCAGAGACAGAGTAATGATTTTTTCCTTGCTTGCTTCATAGAACGGAAAAACAAAATCTTTATATTTATAGTAAGCACTACGGCTTAAGCCCATTTTTTCAACCGCTTCATTAATGGTCTTAATCTCGCCACGTTTTAAAATTTCCTTAACCTTAATAGTTTTCTTTATTGCCTCAGGCAAAATCTCCTCACGAACTAAATAAAAAGTAGATTTATCTGACATCTTAATTGTCCTCCTTATCTGTACAATAATTCTTGGTATATTATAGCACTGTTCTTGTAAAATGTACAAATGATTTTTAATGTCAAAATCGCGAAATGATTTTTCTCATTATTTTAGTCAAACATGTTACAGTTTCCAATTTAATTGTAAAGCTTAGAGAACATTAAACACCTACACGTACAATATATAGCAACATATAAAGTAATTAGAATACTCTATTCATTGTTAGTTGGTTTATTATGAATACACAAATTTCTATATTGATGATGCTTATATGTAACAGCTTAACACTACCCTACTTTTCAAAAAGTATAACATTTCCTTTTAATGATTATTTTTATACTACTTTTTATCGTACTCTAACTTTCATATATTCAAGTTTTTCATGCGAAGGTGTTTTCCCTATTATTTTCATTCCTCAACATCCTATATTTTATCACAGCCTTTAGTTACAAGAATAATCGCAGAATATTCCATAATATTTATGATAGAAAATCAAGATTACACGTAAAGCTTTCTGTACTAATATAAAAAAGAACGACCGAAGTCGTTCTTTTTTATGTTCAATATTACTTTTTAAAGTCTTTAGCGTTGCCTGGCTTAATCTTGCCTTCGGTACCATTTATCAGACGAAAAATATTTTCCTTGTGACGAACAACGACGTTCAAGCCTGCTACCACACACAGTGCAATATAAGGTAATGGATAACCAAAATACCAACTTGCTATAGGTGTCAGAATAGCTGCCAAGATAGAAGCTAAAGAAACATAACGAGTTAAGGCTACAACAATAATCCAAAGCAGAAGCACTGCACCAGATGTTTTGGGAAGAAGGAAAACCAAAATACCCAAACCAGTTGCAACGCCCTTACCACCTTTAAAGCCCAAAAAAATGGAATAGTTATGACCCAGCAAAGCACCTAAAGCCGTAGCTACATCTAAATAGGGACTATTGAAAACGTAATGTACGATAGCTACTGCTACAATACCCTTAACCATGTCAGCAATCAAAACCAGAACAGCAGTCTTGCTACCTACAGTTCTGAAAACATTAGTTGTCCCAATGTTTTTGCTGCCATACTCGCGAATATCAATTCCAAAGAAAGCCTTGACAATCCACAAGCCACTTGGAACTGAACCGCAGACAACGCCCAGGATAAAGCCCAGGACATAGTGTAAGATTCCAACTTCACTGATCATATTTTATCACCCGTTCTTCTTATTTATTATTCATCCTCGTTTTTACCGCGAATAATCAAATGTATGGGTGTTCCCTCAAAACCAAATGCTTCACGCAGCTTGTTTTCCAGATAACGCTCATAGGAGAAATGCATTGCTTCAGGAGCATTAACAAAAATTACAAAGGTAGGCGGCTTAATCTTAACCTGAGTTACATAAAGAATCTTCAGGCGAACGCCTTTTTCTGTAGGTGTGGGGTTAATTGCCACAGCATCGGCAATAACCTGATTAATAACGCTGGTTGCGATGCGCATAGCATTCTGTTCTGCAACGTAAGAAATAACCTCTGGCAGACGATGAATACGCTGCTTGGTCATTGCAGAAACGAATACTACAGGAGCATACTGCAGGAATACCAGCTCTTTACGCAGAGTTTCTGTATAACGCAAAGTAGAAGTATTGTCCTTTTCATACAGATCCCATTTGTTGACAACAAGGATTACGCCCTTTCCCGCCTCATGAGCATAGCCAACAATACGTTTATCCTGCTCAGTAATGCCTTCAACAGCATCAAATACCATCAGAACAACATCACTGCGATCAACAGCACGCAGGGAACGCATTACACTGTACTTTTCAATCGGCTCATCAACCTTAGCCTTACGACGCATTCCTGCAGTATCAATAAACAGGTAACGCTGGCCATTCTTAACAACAGGAGTATCAATAGCATCACGGGTAGTGCCGGCAACGTCACTAACAATGGAACGCTCCTCGCCTACCAATGCGTTAAAGATAGAGGATTTGCCTACATTAGGACGACCAATAAGTGCAACCTTAATTTCATCGTCCTCTTCAAGCTCACCTGCTGAATCCTGATCAGGGAACTTAGCCACAACTGCGTCCAGCAAATCACCAAGTCCTAAGTGATTGCTTGCAGATACAGGAATAGGTTCACCAATGCCAAGATTGTAGAATTCAAAAATGTTCATATCCTGTTTAGGAGAATCAGCCTTGTTAATTGCCAAGACAATAGGCTTTTTAGACTGACGCAGAAGACGTGCAACCTCTTCGTCCTCAGTAGTAATACCCGCACGAGCATCACAAACGAACAAAATTACATCTGCCTCTCTAATCGCAATCTGTGCCTGTTGGCGGATGGACACTGCAATAGCGTCCGCATTCATAATTTCAATACCACCGGTGTCTACCATCATAAATTCATTATCAAGCCATTCTGCAACAGCATATAATCTGTCGCGAGTAACACCGGGAGTATCTTCAACAATAGAAATCCTGCTATTGGCAAAAATATTAAACAGGGTAGATTTGCCAACATTAGGACGTCCTACTATAGCAACAATAGGTTTTGCCATGTCTATTACTCCTTTTCTAACATATTTTAACTCTAATTAAGAGATATTTTAATGGTCAATGCCATTACGGGATGCAACTCCCTTATGGAAGTAATGCTTTACCTCCTGCATATCAGTTACCAGGTCGGCAATTTTAATTAGCTCTTCTGGAGCACCTCTGCCTGTAGTAATGATTTCTAAATTTTGTTTGTGAGCCTTGAGAAAAGCTACTACTTCCTCTGTAGGCAGCATCTTGGTCGCCAAAACAATGTTCAACTCATCTAAAATGATGATATCTGCTTCTCTACTGCAAACAGCACTCTTTGCTCGCTCCCATCCTTCCCTGCACATTTCTAAATCAACAGGGTCAGGATTATGGAAGTTAACAAAAGCATCACGACCAACCTGCTCCAGCTTAAAGTCCGGCAACAGACTAGCAGCCTTAGCCTCACCGTATTCAGGGTCATCCTTTAAAAAAGAAAGCATCAGGGTTTTTAAGCCGTAGCCTGCACCACGTAAAGCTACACCCAAGGCAGCAGTAGTTTTACCTTTACCGGTTCCGGTATATACCTGCAGCATATTATCACCTTATTCCTCTACTAAATAATGCAAAAGCTCCCTAGCATTTTCAGCAATTTCAACCTTAGCGGGACAAGACTTCTTGAATTCCTCTAAGGACATATCGTCCAGGAACAAGGAATCCTTATTAAGTACAACAGCAGGAAGAATAATTCTTTTGCCCTCCTCTGCATAACTAAGAATGTCCCCGCCAGTCAACAGACCGGTAACGTTTACCCTGCCGCCAAAAAATTTATTGGCAACCGGAACAAATTGATGCTCAGTTTCAAGAGTACGGTTCAACTCATCCATAAGAGACTTTAGCACCTTATATGCACCTTCGCCTATAGGAATAATAGCATCAGGTCTTCCCTTAGGATTATGCAGTTTACTAATAACATCTTCCCATTCATCCAAGAAGCTGCGGGTCAGTCCAATGCCATTTTCAAGCTGAGGGAATCCATCATACCATTCTCCAGGAGGAAGTTCCTTGTCAGCCAGTAAATAGAACTCATCACCAAGATAAACAAAAGATTTTCCGGTTTCCTGACGGCAACGCTCCTGCCAAGCCGTAACCTGCTCCACAACTGCAGCAGCCTCTTCCTTAGTAAAGGTACGCAGCTCATGCAAATGGTCACGATTTTTAGTCAGACCTACAGGAACTACAGCCATTGTTAATACGCCAGGATGACGAGCATACAAATCAGCAAAGGTTTTCGCTAAAACCTCGCCATCATTATAGCCAGGGCAGCAAACAATTTGAGTATGAACCTGAATACCTGCTTCCAATAGACGCTCCAACTTAGTCATAAGCTCTCCGGCAAAACGATTATTCATCATTTGGCAGCGAACTTGAGGATCTGTAGCATGCACAGAAACATATAATGGAGTCATATGGGTAGAAATAATACGCTCAAAGTCTTCATCCTTCATATTAGTAAGAGTAATGAAATTACCATATAAAAAGGAAAGACGATAGTCATCATCTCTAACATAAAGTCCTGGACGCATTCCAGGAATCATTTGGTCAACAAAGCAAAAAATGCATTTATTATAACAGGTTTTAACCTTGTCAAATACTGCAGATTCAAACTCCAGACCAAGATCCTCATCAGGATACTTTTCAATAACAACATGACGACGAGCTCCATCCTCTGCTTCTATAAGCAAATCAACCTGGTCGTCAGTAGTATAGAAACTTAATTCAATTATATCTTTTACCTGTACGCCATCAATCTCACACAGCTTTTCTCCAGCCTTAATGCCAGCTTCTTCTGCGAGACTATGTTTACGTACACCGCTAATCAAGCCAATCATAATTACTCCTTAATCACAGACAAACAATTTACAGACACACATATTCGATTAATTATATCATAAATCCCTTAAAAATACTATAGCGATGGTTTTCGTACATAAATTTTACACACTGCTAACAAAAAATACGTAACCACCCCTAAAGTGATTACGTATTTCATTGATTTTATTAAATTTATCTTCTGCTCCTGCAAAGGCTCTTAAGCTCGTAGCCCCTGCACTCAATGAAGGTTTTTGTTTCTCCTGTGATAATAAGGGGAACATTGCGTAGCTCGTTGACATTTTTGCAGCCTAAAAGTGACATGTATTTAACGAGTCCTTCAACGAGACCTTTAACATATTCCGCCGCTGTCTTTACGTCCTTTTCTATAACAAGTCTAAGAATCGGTCCGGTTATACCCACAAGGTCAGCACCCAAGGCAAAGGCCCGTGCTGCCTCAGCAGCAGTTCTAATTCCACCGCTTGCAATAAGAAAACAGTCTTTTCTTAAGGTCATAGCAGCATCTACCAAGCTCCAGGCTGTAGGCACTCCCCAACCGGCAAAATCATCGCTGAGAACAATACCCGCACGTCTTGCTTCAATAGCCGGAAAGTTAGTTCCACCTGCACCAGCACAGTCAAAAACATTAAAACCCTTGGTCTGACATAAGGAAAACTGCTCCGCTGCAATTCCACAGCCAGTTTCCTTAATGATTACAGGTACGGAAACATACTCCTTAATGGCCGCAATATTTTCAATCATTCCGCTATAATCCTTATCACCCTCAGGCATGAAAAGCTCCTGCGCCGCATTCAGATGAATCTCTATAGCATCAGCATTAATCATATCCACTGCAGTCTGAGCCTGCTCAGGAGTTGCTAAGGCACTCATATTGGCAAAAACAATACCATCGGGATTATATTGGCGTACAATGCTATAGCTCTCCTGCCAACAACCATCCCTTACAGCGCCAAACTGCGAACCCACAGCCATAGGAATACCACAGACAGCTGCTACCTGAGCCAAATCTGCGTTGACCTCTGCGACAGCATCTGTACCGCCGGTAACAGCATCTATAAGAAAAGGAAATGCTATTTCTTTCCCCAACATTTGCCCAGATACAACAATGTCTGCCGGATTAATTTCCGGCAGACAATTGTGTAAGAAACGGAGATCTTCAAAATGAGTGCTAGCGGGACCATCGCCAAGTGCAAGAGCATATTTTATATGTTCAAGCTTACGTTGTGCACGCTGCATCAATCTTGCTCCTCAATATTAGTCTTGTTTCAGTTGTTCGGACAGATCTTGAGTCAGACCGCCAGATTTTTTGCCCATGTAGGAACGAACTTCAGCTTTTTCAGCATCACGTTTGATTTTGGAAATGCTCAGGCCGATTTTCTTGCTATCCAGATCAATTTTGATAACTTCAGCTTTAACAACTTGACCCAGTTCCAGAACGTCTTCAGGTTTGTTGATACGCTCTTGAGCGATTTCGGAAATGTGAACCAGACCTTCTACACGGTCGCTGATTTTTACGATAGCACCGAAGGGCAGGAATTTAGCTACTTCAACTTCGATGATGTCGCCAACATGCAGCTCGTTAGCTTCTACAACCCAGGGATCTTCTTGGGTAGCTTTGATGGACAACGCAACACGTTTTTTCTCGCGATCGATTTCTTTAATCATTACTTGTACTTCGTCGTCTTGTTTAGCAACGTCTTCAGGTTTTACATTGCGATCCCAAGACAGCTCGGTGTTGTGCAGCAGGCCAACCAGGTGCTCGTTGATTTTAACGAACATGCCATATTCCATAACCTTAACAACTTTACCGGTAACGATTTGGCCTTCTTCGATGGAGTCATAAGCAGCTTCTTCAGCAGCAGCGCGAGCTTCGCGAGCAGCTTGAATACGAGCTTCTTTAGCTTCTTTCCAAGCTTTGTTCTTAGCTTCTCTTTCAGCTTTCAGCAGATCGCGGCGAGAAACAACGATGCGTTTTTTCTCCAGGTCTACTTCGATGATTTCAGCTTCCAGTTCTTGACCAACATAGCCGGAGAAGTCTTCAACGCGTTTCAGTTCAACGTGAGAAGCGGGCATGAAGCCTTCAACACCTTCAACAGCTACAGCCAGACCAACGATGCTGCCGGATTTTTTGTTTTTAATTACGCGCAGAACCTTAACGGTAGCAGGACGTTTTTCGCCTTCGGCCAGTTCAGCAACATTTTTCCATGCTGCGTCACGTTCAGCTTTAACTTTGGACATTTCGATGAAATCGCTTTTGCCGCTGGAAGCAACAACCTTAACTTCTACTACTTCGCCTTCTTTAATGGTGCCCATCAGGTTTTCAGCAGTGCCGCCAACTTCCCATTCTTCGAACGGAATGTGGCCTTCTTTCATATAACCAAAGGAAACGTAAACGCCTTCATTGTTAACTTTAAATACTTCAGCTTCTACAACTTTACCGTTATATATTTCTACCTCCTCTACAGAATTCAACAACTCTTCAAAATTTTCCATGTTTTCCATTGCTATAATAGCCTCCTTAATTAAACGGTCGGGAGTTGATGCTCCTGCCGTGATTCCAATGTTGTGACAATCTCTAAGCATCTCTTTTGAAAGCTCAGCTGCAGTTTCAATATGATACGCCTTTTTGCATCTTTCTGCCACCAGTTCGTATAAATGCCTTGTATTAGCACTATTACGACCACCTATGACAATAACGGCATCACATTTGTCAGCCAGCTCCAATGCAGCCTTCTGACGCTGTGATGTAGCCATGCAGATAGTTCTATCAACCCGATATTCACCAGGCCTTTGTTCCTGCAAGGCTCGCAAAATAGCCTCAAACTTCTTCAGCTCGAAAGTGGTTTGAATAACCACTCCGTAGCGCTCTTTTTGAGGGACACTAGAAACATCTTCTATATATTCTACACAGATAGCGTTTTCTCCTGCCCATTTTAAAATACTTTTTACTTCTGGGTGATTTTTTTCTCCAATAATTATGGGAAAATAACCATCAGCCGCTGCCTGTGATGCTTTTTTCTGTGCCAAACGCACATTAGGACAAGTTGCATCAAGAATTTTCAATCCTAGTTGCTCCGCCTGTGCATATATTTCAGGACCAACTCCATGAGAACGAAAAATAGCAGTTTCTCCCGAAGCAAAATCCTTTAAATTGTCTTTACAGGAAATACCTCCTGCCGCCAGCTCTTCAATTAACTGAGGGTTATGAATAAGCGGACCATAGGTTCCGCCATGAACGTGCTGCTCTGCAGCCTCTTGAGCCATTTTAACAGCACGCTTTACGCCATAGCAAAAACCACAGTGCTCAGCTACAATTATATTCATACATTCTCTCCTGCCTGCAGCTTAGCAATATGCTCCATCATTTCCTCAGTCATGCTGTTTAACAGCTCCTTACTAATAGGAACGCCTTCCGGAAAATAAATGGGCTTACCAAATCTTACAGTAACCTTAGGCCAAATACGACCATATCTTCTGTAGTCAGTACCGATTACACAGGTAGGAACAATAGCTGCCTTAACCTTGCTGGCCATCATTAGAGCTCCAGGCTCAGCCTTTCCCAGCTTGCCTGTTTTGCTGCGGGTACCTTCAGGAAAAATAGCCAGTACATCACCATTTTGGAGAATATCAATACCATGCTTGATAGCTGCTCTATCAGCACCGCCACGACGAACAGGAAATGCACCCAAAGTTCTGATGATGAAACCGAAAACAGGGAAGAAAAGCTCTTGCTTAGCCATAAAATGAACCTTACGGGTAGAACAGGTACCAATTACCGGAGGGTCCAAAAGGCTAAGATGGTTACTGGCAATTACCAGAGGTCCTTCCTTAGGAATATTTTCCGTACCTTCATAGCGCATGCGCAAGGCTACCAGGAAGATTAATTTCAACAATGTTTTCAGAGCAGTATAAATCATTGTTCCCGCTCCTTTACAAGGTTTTCGATGAATGCTGCAACCTCATCAATACTCATAGCAGATGTATCAAGATAAATTGCATCTTCAGCCTGACGCAAAGGACTAATGGCTCTTTCGCTATCCTGCTTATCTCTGCAAGCAATGTCTGCCTTGAGATGCTCTAGGTCAACCTGCTGTCCCTTGGCAATCAGCTCTTTATAACGACGCATCGCTCTTTCCTCAACTGTGGCAGTAAGAAAAATTTTCAGCTGTGCATTGGGAAATACTACAGTACCTATATCGCGTCCATCCATCAGTACGCCACCGCTTTCGCCCATACGACGCTGTTGGTCAACCATTGCTTCACGAACTGCACCAATAGCTGCAACCTTGGATACAAGGGCTGTAACCTCTGCGCTGCGAATTGCATCAGTTACTTCAACATCATCTACAAACACGCGGTTTACGCTTGCCTCCGGCTTGAACATAATAATCATAGTATTGGATAGCATACCGATATATTCTTCATCTAAGTCATGACCTGTCTGTAAAAACTTCCAGGCAACACTGCGATACATAGCTCCGGTATCAATATATGCATAGCCTATTTTTTCTGCCACCATCTTAGCAATAGTGCTTTTGCCTGCGCCAGCAGGACCATCAATGGCAACAACTATTTTTTTCATCATTATCACTCTTTTTCTTAGGACCAGGGTCCGTTTTTATTGTGCTGCCGCCGCTCTTCCCGCAGCATAACCGCTGGAAAATGCAGCCTGCAGATTAAAGCCGCCTGTATAGCCATCCACGTCCATGACCTCGCCAGCAAAGTACAAACCCTTCACCAGCTTGGATTCCATAGTTTTAGGATTGATTTCCTTTACAGAAACACCGCCTGCAGTGACAATAGCCTCTGCAATAGGACGAGTTCCGGTAATGGGAACAGAAAAACCTTTAAGTGTCTTCATCAATCTATGACGTTCTTCTCGAGAAATTTGGTTAATAAACTTCTCTTCATCAAGAAAAGCCATATCACAAACAACGGGAATAAGACGTTGAGGAAGCAAGTCCTTCATACCATTTACTAGCTGCTTACGACTATACTCAACAAAGTCACGTTGAATGCGAGCATCAAGCTTCGCTTCAGAAAGTGCTGGCTTAAGGTCAATAACAAGCTCCACATCCTTGCCCTCGCTCAGCGCCTTGGCAGCCAAATTGCTTAAGGAAAGAACAATGGGGCCAGATACTCCAAAGTGAGTAAACAGCATTTCGCCAAATTCCACTCCCAGCTTTTTGCCATCTCCCAAAAGCGTAGCCTCTACATTACGCAAAGAAAGTCCCTGTAAATCCTCTACATAGGGATAGTCGCTTTCAAGAGGTACCAGGGACGGTTTTAAGGGAACAATAGAATGTCCTGCCTTTTTCGCCAGCTTAGCACCACTACCATCACTGCCGGTGCCAGGATAGGAAGCACCGCCTGCAGCTAAAACAACTGCATCTGCTGCATAAAAGCCGTCGATAGTTTTAATTCCCTCAACAGCTCCGTCCTTGCAAACTATTTCCAGCACCTTTTTATCAGTCTGAAGTCTGCCACCTAAATGTGAATAAATCTTCACCAGGGTATCTACTACATCTTTGGCAGTATCGCTCACAGGAAAAATTCTACCGCCACGCTCTACCTTAGTAGGCAGTCCGTTGCTTTCCAATAGATATACTATATCATCATTAGTAAAGCCACGTAAAGCACTATTCAAAAATCTACCATTGCCAGGAAGATTTTTGATGATTTCAGGGAGCTCGCAGGCATTAGTAATATTGCAGCGACCCTTACCTGTAATTAACATCTTTTTGCCAGGAATACGCATTTTCTCAAAAATAGTAACCTTGGCACCATCCTGAGCAGCAGCAATACCAGCTAAAAGACCAGCTGCGCCACCGCCAATAATTGCTACATTATTCATAGCTTAGCCGCCTTTTTTAATTGGGAAAGCTCCAGCTCAGTGAGCATACGGCACTTTCCACGTCCCAAATCTCTGAGCACAAGAGGACCCATTTTAACACGCTTCAGCTCGCGCACAGGAAAGCCAATTGCATCACACATACGACGAACCTGACGGTTACGGCCCTCATGAATAGCTATATCGAACAAAGTAGCATTATGGTCATGGTCATATGCACGCAGATTAACAATAGCAGGAGCGGTCATACCATCCTCCAGCTTAACTCCAATACGCAGCTCATCCAGCTTCTCCTGTGGAATAATACCTACGCATTTTACCAGGTAGGTCTTATTAACCTCATGGCTTGGATGCATAAGTGCCTGAGCCATGGCTCCATCGTTGGTCAGGAGCAGCAAACCCTCTGTATTATAATCAAGACGTCCTACCGGAAACACCCTTTGCGGAAGACTTTCAACAAAATCAGCAATGCTTCTTCTATTTTGAGGGTCGTTCATAGTAGTTACTACTCCACGAGGCTTGTAGAACATATAATAAACCTTTTGCTCCTGAGCAATTGGCTTGCCATCAACAGTAATTCGGCACTTAGAGGCATCAAATTTAACTCCTAGCTCTGTTACCACCTTACCGTTAACCTTTACACGTCCTGCTGTAATAATTTTTTCTGCTTCTCTACGGGAGGCAATACCTGCCGCCGCGAGAATTTTTTGTAAACGTTCTTCCATTAAATATTATCCTTAAAATATATTTTTGATTTACATAGGCAGACTCTCATTAGCCTTTTCATCCTCAATGCCTAAATCAAGAATCTGCTGCACTCCATCCTCTACGTAATCTTTAGCTTCCTGACTATCAGGTCTTGGCAAATCATCAATAGATCCCAATCCGAAGACTGTTAGAAATTTATCTGTTGTTGCATAAAGAATTGGATTGCCCAGGGCTTTCTTTCTTCCTGCCTCCGTAATTAAATCCAGCTCTAAAAGCGTATTAACAACGCCATCTACCTTAACACCACGAATAGCTTCCATTTCAGCCCTAGTTACAGGCTGCTTGAAGGCTACAATTGCCAAGGTTTCCATAGCAGCGTTAGTAAGCTTGATTTCCTTCTTCTTACCCATAGTACTGAACATTCTGTAATGCTCGGGCTTAGTAACCAGCTGATAGCCACCGCCTATTTCACGAAGCATCAGTCCTCGTCCCTCATCTTCATAGCTTTGGGACAAAGTTCCTAAGAGCTCCCAAACCTGTGGCTTTTCCAATTGCATAATACCTGCTATTTCCGCTACAGAGAGAGGTTCACCTGCTGCAAAAAGCACAGCCTCCAGAGCGCCTGTTAGTTTTTTATAAAGCATGCCCTACTCCCCTCCCTTAGGGAAAATATATATTGGTGCAAACTGAGCCGACTGGTTAATGGAAATAAGTCCCATTTTCAATAGCTCCAGTACACCTAAAAAGGCTGCAACCTTTTCACCAGAAACACCTACAGCAAACAGCTCATTCAAAAGAAAACCTTGTGGTTTTTTTTGCAATTTTTTGAGAATAGACGCCATTTTTTCCTGAACACTGAAGGCTTGTGGTTCAATATACGCTGAAGGCTTATTATCACTATTAACCATAGCTGCCAAAGCCTTCAGCAGCACACCTGCATTATAATTAGGCAAAACCCTCTCACAAACATCGGCAAACATCGGACGGCGATGATAATAGCGGTCTGCCTCCTCCTTCAGTATTATCAGAGATCCTGCAAGCTCCTTTATGCGTCTATACTCAACAAGCATTTCTACCAGCTGCTGACGGGGATCAGCCTCTTCCTCCGTATCTATTGCAGGAGCCTTAGGAAGCAGCATCCTTGATTTTATCTGCAGCAGCGTTGCTGCCATAACCAAAAATTCACTGGCTATTTCCATATCAAACTCACTGAGGTTACGAAGGTAGCTAATATATTGCTCTGTTATAGAGACAATGGGAATGTCATATATATCTATTTTATCCTTTTCAATCAGATGCATCAAAAGGTCTAACGGACCCTCAAAAGCACTGAGCTTAAGAGATAAATCAGTCATAAAGTTTACAGTACGTTCATGGCTGCTTTAATTTCTGCCATGTTCTTTTCTGCTTCCTTACGAGCGCGCTGTGCGCCGTATTCCAAAACCTCTTTAATGTATTCCGGCTTCTTTTCCAGTTCAGCACGTTTAGCGTGAATATCTGCCAGCATAGCATTCATCTTAGCTGCTAAGCATTTTTTGCATTGTACGCAGCCAATTTCACCAGCACGGCATTTAGCTTCAATATCCTTGCATTCCTCGGTATTGAATACCTGTTGGAATTTATACACAATGCACACATCAGGATTACCCTTGTCAGTCTTTTTAATGCGCTGCGGGTCAGTAGTCATCATGCGTACCTTTTCCCACATTTCTTCAGAAGACGCACCAAAGGGAATAGAATTGCCATAGGATTTTGACATTTTACGGCCATCAATGCCAGGCAACACCTTAGCCTTGGAGAATACAGCCTGAGGCTCAGGGAAAACTTCCTTGTGATACAGATAGTTGAAACGACGTACCAATTCACGAGTCAGCTCCAGATGGGCAGATTGGTCCTCGCCTACAGGAACGCAGGTAGCCTTATACAACATAATATCTGCTGCCATCAGCACAGGATAGCCCAGGAAGCCATAGGTATGCAAATCCTTACCGCTGCCCTCTAAATCTCTAATCTTGTCCTTGTAGGTCGGGACACGCTCCAGCCAGGACAAGGGAGTGCTCATACCTAAAAGAAGTGCTAGTTCAGCATGCTCCTTGACATGGGATTGTACGAAAATTACGTTCTTTTCCGGATCAAGGCCAGCGCTCAGCCAATCAATAGCCATTTCGTGAACATTGTCCTGCAGCTTAGAGGTATCTGCATAAGATGAAGTCAATGCATGCAAATCTACAATAGAGAAAAAGCATTCATATTCATTTTGCAGGCGCACCCAGTTTTCCAGTGCACCCATATAGTTGCCTAAGTGAAAACGGCCAGAAGGCTGCATACCACTAAAAATTCTACCTTTGTTCATCATTCAAGACCCCTTTATATTAATATTATACTGGCAGCCGCACTATCTTCACCATTCCTTTATTTATAAGGAAATGGCAGCACGGTAATTTACCATAATTTAGAAAATCAAGCCTAAAATACTGCTTACTATTCCCATATATAATCCAGCCAGCGGATTGATAATCATACCGATAACACCGGTAAATACCAGCGCTAACAGAATGTAGATGCCATAGCTGCCCACAAAGTTGTCATACTCCCAGGCCTGCTTTGCAGGAAGCAAAGTACAGAGAATCTTGGCACCGTCCAAAGGCGGAACGGGAATCAGATTAAAGAATGCAAACCATACGTTGTACAACTGCATCCAGAGCAGGAACTGATATACACCATTGCTGAGAAGGCCAAAGTTCTGCATAACAGCAGCAACCAACGCCGCTAGAAAACAGACAAAAAGATTTGCTGCAGGGCCCGCTAGAGAAACCTTAAGAATACCATCTCTGCGGTTACGGAAATTATTATCATCAATAGCAACCGGCTTAGCCCAGCCAAAGCCTACAATAACCAGCATCAGTGCACCAAAAACATCAAGATGTGCCAAAGGATTCATGGTCAGACGTCCCATATAACGGGGAGTCGGATCACCCATAGCATCAGCTGCTTGTGCATGTGCGTACTCATGAATAGTTATAGCAAAAAGCAGTGCCGGAACACGAAATACCAAAGTATTAAAATCTAACATTTATTAACCTCCGAAAAAAGCATAAACTACTCAATAGTACAATTATAACACAAGCATCAATAAAAAGGAAACGGAATCGCTCCTCTTATAGTGACGATTCCGTAAATTATTTACTATTTACCTGTAAAAACAGGATTACGTTTTTCGTAAAAGGCTGCAATGCCTTCCTTGCAATCATCGGTACCCATTAAAAGAGCCTGGGTAGTTTCCTCAATAGTCAGCACCTCATCCAAGGTTAATGCTGTGTTATTAAGATATTTTTTTATAAGAGAAATAGACAAAGGAGCGCTGGCCGCCAAGCGTGCTGCCATTTCATAAACCTTGTCATGAAGAACTTCGTCATCATACACAGCATTAAGCATACCTAGCTTTTCTGCTGTAGGTGCATCAATAAGGTCTGCAGTAAACATCAGTTCCTTAGCATTCAATACGCCAACAGCCTTGGGCAGAAAATAAAGGCCACCACAGTCGGGAATAAGTCCAACCTTGGAAAAGCTTTCTGCAAAACGAGCCTTAGCAGAAGCATATACCAAATCACAGGCCAGCATCAGATTAACACCAGCACCTGCTGCTACACCATTAACATAAGCAATCACGGGCTTTTCAATAGTGGTCAAACGTTTAGCCACGTCGCCAACCTTAGCAATGAAGGCTTTTTTATCAGCAGCAACCTCAATACCATTCAGATAGCTCAAGTCACCACCAGCGCAAAAAGCCTTGCCATTGCCTGTAAGCACAATTGCTCTGACCTCTTTATCAGCAGCAGCCTTAGTAATAGCATCGTGCAGTCCGTTAATCAGTCCGTCGTTCATAGAGTTGAGACTCTTGGGACGATTCATGGTAATCGTAGCAACATTGTTTTCAACAACATACAAAACTTCGTTTTCCATTTGCAGCACTCCTTTGCAATGTTATGAGATATGTTTAATTATATCATATAAAGACACTTTAGACAAAAGACCGCCTCCGTAAAATCGGAAGCGGTCTTGAATTATTTCTTCTTCAGTTCAGCAAAAAGAAATTCATTTTTTACTTTAATGTAGGTGCCCTTCATACCAAGGGATTTGGTTTCAATGATGCCTGCACTTTCAAATTTGCGCAAAGCGTTAACGATAACAGAACGTGTAATACCTACCCTATCAGCAATCTTAGATGCTACCAGCAGACCTTCGCTGCCCTGTAGCTCACCCAAAATATTTACTATGGCCTCAAGCTCAGAATAAGACAGAGTGGAGAAAGCCATTTGCACCATGGCTTTTTGTCTAGCCTCATCAGCAATAACAGCTGCTCTTTCGTGAAGAATTTCTACACCAAGTACTGTTGCAGCATACTCCGCCAAAAGCAAATCCTCGCTATCAAAATCTTGGTCATACTTAGCAACAATCAAAGTACCAATACGTTCACCATTGCCATAAATAGGTACAATGGTGGTTTTTTTATCCATAAACATACACTTAGTTTCTTGAATAAAAGAGCACTTTTGATCTACATGAGGAATATTTGCAAGAGTTTCTTTTACGCCCATGATAAACTCCAGGTACTTATCAGGAAATTTTCTGTGGTCAAGCACCTGATCTCTCATAATAGGACATTCAAACTCATGAATTAATGCGTAGCCCTTAATACCACCCTTGCGGCCTACAATGTAGATATTAGCACCAATTACCTCTTTCAACAAGCTGGCAATAGCATTAAATTCTACCTTGTCCCCTCTTTGCAGCAAGCGATTAATTCTTCTTGTTTTCTCTAATAATTCCATAATGTCCCCTCCTAGTAGAAGTTTTAGGCACGTGGATGATTTTTCCTGTAAACGGCAGCTATACGCTCAGTTGTCACATGTGTATATATCTGTGTAGTTGACAAATTAGCGTGCCCCAAAAGCTCCTGCACAGCTCTTAAGTCAGCACCATGCTCTAAAAGATGGGTGGCAAAAGTGTGTCTGATAGTATGGGGGCTGACGTTTTTGCGAATAGCCAGCTGGGAAATGTATTTATCCAGAACCCGGCGTACGCTTCTGTCAGTAAGAATTCCTCCACGGCTGTTAACAAAAACATATTCGTGCTCCTGCTTGTATTTAATCATAAGCTGCCTGCGATAAGCATAATATACCTGTATTACTCCACAGCAGGTGCTTCCCAAAGGAACAAGACGTTCCTTATTGCCCTTACCCAAAAGAAGTACAAAGCGATTACCCAAATCTATGCGTTCCAACGTTAACCCCACCAATTCAGAAACACGACAGCCTGTTGCATATAAAAGCTCCAGGACTGCAGCATCCCTTCTCCCCAAGGGTGTATCATCCGGCAGCTGCAGCAGCTCTGTTATTTCTAATTCATCTAAAAACACAGGCAATGGCTTATCCAGCTTAGGAGAACGAACCTTAGCAAGAGGACTAAAGTCAACAAGATTTTCTCTCAATAAATATTTGTAAAAGGAACGCAAGGCAGAAATATGACGTGCAATTGTGCGACGGGCATATTCCTTTTCATTAAGCATAGCCAAGTATGCACGAATATCCAACTGACCTATCTGACGCCATTGACAGCCTTCAGGATAGCGCTGGTCTATAAAAGAGATGAAATGATTAATATCCCTGCGATAATTCGCAATAGTAAGCTCCGAAGAATTCTTTTCTACAGCGAGATAATTATAAAATTTTTCAGTGAGGCTTATTTGAATATCATTCATAAACATTTCCTTATATTAAAGATTATCACAAACGCAATTCACTCGCAAGTAAAATTTCAAAATTTTCTAATATTATATATATATCTGAAAAAGCTGAAAGAAGCAGTGCTTTAACAGCACTGCTTCTCCGTTGAATCAGCATAATGAAAATTACACTATAATCTTAGCCCTAGATACAAAAATTGTCAAGAAATTCGTAATATTTTTATTTGTTAAATTTCCTTAGCGGAAATAAAGCTACCAAGTGCTTCTAGGGAGCGCTCAGCTAATTTAGCATTCTTTTCGCGTTTCTTGCGAATACGAATTTCCAAAGGCGGAATTATGCCAAAATTAATATTCATAGGCTGGAAATCCTCAATCTCAGGATTGCTAATATAATTTGCCAGAGATCCCAATGCAGTCACATCAGGAAAATCAACAGCAGCCAGCTCCATGGCAGCACGTGCTGCATGAATACCTGCCATCAGACCTGATGCAGCAGACTCTACATAGCCCTCTACACCTGTCATCTGACCAGCAAAATAAAAGCGCTCATTTTTTCTTAGGCAGAAATGCTTATCTAAAAGCTGAGGAGATTTTAAATAGGTATTCTTATGCATTACTCCAAAACGGACAAATTCAGCCTTTTCCAAGCCAGGAATCATGCCAAACACACGACGCTGCTCAGGCCATTTCAAATGAGTCTGAAAGCCAACAATATTGTACAAAGAAGCAGCAGCATTATCCTGACGAAGCTGTACTACTGCATAGGCCTCTTTGCCAACTCTAGGATCGACCAGCCCAACAGGCTTTAAGGGACCAAAACGCATAGTATCCTCACCGCGGGATGCCATTTCCTCAATAGGCATGCACGCTTCAAATACATCATGCTCAAAATCCTTTACCGGAGCACCTTCTGCACTGCACAGCTCATTCCAAAAGGCAAGATATTCTTCCTTTGTGTAGAAGGGGCAGTTTAGGTAGTCTGCTCCACCCTTATCATAGCGGGATGCACGATAAACCTTGTCATAGTCTAAGGAGTCTGCAGTTACGATTGGTGCCGCTGCATCGAAGAAATGACAATAGTCCTCATGGAGCATTTCCTTAATATTGGCAAAGAGAGCTTCTGATGTCAAAGGACCACTGGCAACAATTACTATGCCTTCCAGCTTCTCTAAATCAGTTACCTCTTCATGAATAACAGTAACCAAGGGATGATTTTTCACAGTCTCAGTTACAGCAGCGGCAAAGCCATCACGGTCAACAGCTAACGCTCCACCTGCAGGAACCTGATGCTCATCAGCCTTAGCCATAATCAGGGAGCCTAAATGACGCATTTCCTCCTTCAGAAGACCAACTGCGTTTTCTACATTTGCAGCACGCAGGGAGTTGCTGCAAACAAGCTCTGCAAAGTAATCCGTTTTATGTGCAGCACTGCTTTTAACAGGACGCATTTCGTGCAGGATTACAGGAATATCACGTTTTACCAGCTGCCAAGCTGCCTCACAGCCTGCCAAACCAGCGCCAATAATATGTATGGGTTTCATATATACCTCTATTCTTTTAGTAAATTATTCTTTTGCTTCTGTCTTTTTAGTACGAGCAGATTTGGTTGCTGCTGTCTTTTTAGCTGTAGTCTTCTTGGCTGCAGTCTTTTTAATAGTAGTTTTAGCTGCTGCCTTTTTAGCAGAAGCCTTAACTGCTGTTTTGGCAGTAGTTTTTTTAGGAGCAGCTTTAGTGCTTGTCTTTTTAGCAGCAGCTTTTACTTCAGCAGTTTCCTCTGCTGTAGCCTTGGAAACACGCACAGGACGAGCATTTTTGCACTCCGGATTCAGACAGAACCTCACCTTACGACCATTGCGCTCCACATGTTCACTCATAAGAGACCCGCAGTCAGGACATTTTTCCGCCAAAGGCTTATCCCAGCTTACAAAGCCACATTCAGGATATTTTTCACAACCATAGAAGGTTTTTCTGCTTTTACTTTTACGCTCTACAATATCAGCGCCGCAAATAGGACAAGCTACACCAATCTTCTTCAAAATGGGCTTAGCATTGCGGCAGTCCGGGAAACCTGGACATGCCAGGAATTTGCCAAAGCGCCCGTCCTTAATAACCATTTCACGGCCACACTTCTCACAGAAAATTCCAGACGGCGGCGGTGGCGGCGCAGGAGGCAGAGGATTAGGTTTTACATCCTCGAGATAGGTGTAAATATCACGAATAATATCTTTTTTATCAACCTTATGCTCGGCAATTTCATCAAGCTGAGACTCCATTGCTGCAGTATAGGGAATATCAATAAGACGGGAATAGTTTTCAGTCAGCCAACCGTTTACCTTTACGCCAAGCTCAGTGATAAGCAGCTTCTTTTGCTCCTTAGCTACATAGCCACGATCCTGAATGGTTTGAATAACAGTAGCATAGGTAGAAGGACGACCAATTCCCTTTTCCTCCAGCTCCTTAACAAGAGATGCCTCTGTAAAGTGAGCAGGCGGTTCAGTAAAGTGCTGCTCAGCTGGCAGCAGCTTGTGCAGCAGAAGCTTACTACCTGCTTCCAAATAAGGCACCTGCTTATCCTTTTCTTCGTCATCCATGGATTTTGCAGTCAGCTGCAAAAAGCCAGGGAACTTCAAAATTGAGCCGCTAGAGCGAAGCTGGTAGTCACCTGCGTTAATCAACAAGGTAGTTACATCATAAACAGCATCACTCATTTGGCTAGCAACAGCACGATTCCATATGAGAGTATACAAACGCAGCTGGTCACGATTAAGATAAGCCATCATTTCTTCAGGTGTACGCATAACGCTGGTAGGACGAATAGCCTCATGGGCATCCTGTGCGTTCTTCTTGCTGCTAAAGTAATTAGGCTTTTCCGGGCGAAATGCTACGCCCAATTTTGTTTCAATATATTCTCGAATCTCCTGAATAGCAACATCTGCTAAACGAACAGAGTCAGTTCTCATATAGGTTATAAGACCTACAGTAGCTTTACCAACATTAACGCCTTCATAAAGCTGCTGCGCTACCATCATAGTCTTTTTGGCAGAGAAACCCAGTTTTTTATTGGCCTCCTGCTGCATGCTAGATGTGGTAAAGGGCGGTACAGCATGACGCCTACGTTCCTTTTTAGTAGATTCACCTACAATATATTCAGCGCCTGCCAAAGCAGCCTCAGCAGCGTGGGCCTCCTCTGCAGTGTGCATTTCCAGTTTTTTGCCCTTGTATTTGACAGCATCAGCCTCAAATATTGGTGCTTTGGAATTTTCTCTCAGCTTGGCACTTAATGTCCAATACTCCTGCGGTACAAATTCCTGGATTTCCTTATCACGGTCCGCAACGATTTTTACGGCTACAGACTGAACACGACCAGCACTGAGACCCTTACGCAGAGGCCACAGCATAGGACTAATCTTGTAACCTACAATGCGGTCGATAATACGTCGTGCCTGCTGAGCATCAACCATATTCATGTCGATGGTACGAGGGTGCTTAATAGCATCCTTAACAGCAGTACTAGTGATTTCATGAAACTCTATACGACAATTTTTATCCTGGTCCAAGCCCAGAATATTGGCTAAATGCCAGCTAATTGCCTCACCCTCGCGGTCAGGGTCAGTTGCCAGATAGACTTTGTCTGACTTTTTAGCCAAAGCCTTCAGTTCTTTAATTAAATCACCTTTACCGCGAATATTAATGTATTTAGGCTCAAAATCATTTTCTACATCCACACCAAAGGTGCTTTTTGGCAAATCACGCAAATGGCCCATAGAAGCCTTTACAGTAAAGGTCTTGCCTAAAAACTTCTCTATGGTTTTGGATTTCGTGGGAGACTCCACTATTACCAAATTTTTAGTCATCCGTTCTCCTCCTAGCTGCGATGGTAACGCTGTGCCTGATTAACTCCAACCAGACCCGCTACCTGTAAATCCAACAGCTCTATACTAACAGCCGTAAAGTCCGTACCGCTTTGCTCAGTAAGCTCCTCCAACGAAAGAGCTCCCTGCCCAAGCAACTCCCACAGCTTTTTTCCAAGGGGTGATACGCTGTCTGGAAGGGCCTTTTTCAGCTGCTTTGGTTTTTCTTCTCTCTTTTCTTCCTTTGATATATCAGACTCTATTAAAGCCATCTCAAATAAATCCTGCTGATGAATGTCATGCTTCAGCAAATTTCTCCAGCTAGCTGCATCTTCCAATGCATCCTCAGGGGAATCCACAAGCTTAGCTCCATTGCGAATCAGGTCGTGGCAGCCAATGCTGGTGCCATCAAAAATATTACCTGGAACACAGTAAACATCCCTGCCTTCATCTGCCGCAATATTAGCAGTAATAATAGCACCGCTTTTACGAGCAGCCTCAGCAACAATAACTGCAGAAGACAGGCCTACAATAATTCTATTGCGTGCCGGGAAATTATTAGGCAATGGCTTAGTTCCAGGAGCATATTCAGAAATAACAGCTCCCTGCCTGCAAATATTCTTAAAAAGCTCTGCATTTTCAGGTGGATAAACTATATCCAGACCACAACCTAAGACAGCTATGGTTTTACCGCCTGCATATAGGCAGGCCTCGTGAGCGGCTGTATCTATGCCTCTGGCTCCACCACTAATAATAGTAAGGCCTTCTCTGCTCAAAGCTCCTGAAAAAACTCCTGCCGCTTTTAGACCATAGGAGGTCGCCCTTCTAGAGCCTACAATAGCTATACCGCAGAAGTCCTTAGGCATAGTACCCTTGATGTATAATATTAAAGGCGGGTCACTAATATTCTTCAGGCTGTATGGATAGTCATCATCATAAATTGATAACAGTGTCACATTCTGCCTGCTGCAAAAACTCTCAATACGCTCAGGCAGATCATCCCTTCTATTAGCAATAAAATTACTAATCTGAGATGGCTTTAAAATTCCCTGAGATTCAAGCTCTTCTGCAGACGCCTTAAAGACAGCCTCTGCACTGCCAAGTCTAGCAATAAGAACCGGAAGCTTGGCTCTTCCAAGACCAGGAACTACAGCGCAAACAGCAGCAAGATAAAATACATCCTTCATCACAAAAAGTCACTCCTCTTGTTATTATGCAGTCAGAGCCAACTTCTCGCCACAGCCGTCATAATATTTATATTTTTTCTACCATTATAGTTATGAACCAGTCAATAGTCAAGTGTTGCAAATTTTACAAACAAAAAAGGCTCTCCATAGAGAGCCTCATTTTCAAGCCTTCATAGCTATCTTTACAGCCTGGAAAAATCTATTCGGAAGGCAGCTTTTTCATAACATATGCACAAATATCTTCTGCTGCATTAGGACGTCCATAAAATTGATGCGGTACTGAGCTGTCACGACTCATATTGATTACGCCGTCTACCAACTGCTCTAAATTATGAGCAACATAGGCGTGACAGTGACGATGAAGAAATGCAGCATTACCAGCCTCCTGACCAGGCAGCGGCTTATATATCAAAAACTGCAAATCGCTTACCATTACCTCCGCCGCAGTAAGACCGCCAGCCTTAGTTATAATCATATCAGCTGCAGCCATCAGCTGGGGCACATCCTCTCGAAAGCCATATACCTCTAAAGAGCTGCCATAGCGCTCAACAAGTCGTTGTGCCAGCTTTTCGTTGCGGCCGGTAATCGCTAAAAGTCTAAGCTGAGGCATTTTTAACTGCAGCTGTTCCACAATTTCTTCCATAGGAAGCAGTCCTTCACCACCACCCATTAAAAGACAAACCTGCTGCTCATCGTCCCAGCCAAAGGCATCCCTGCATTTTGACTTATCAAGATGCAGATACTGCTGACGAACCGGAATACCGTATGCCAAAATTTCTGCATCACATTTTATTTTTTTACGCAGCAGCTCACTGCCAATAAAGTAAGTATTGACACCATCTACTAACCACCAGCGATGAACTGTAAAGTCCGTAACTACCGCACCCAGCCACAAATCAGGATGCTGCTCCTTATAAATGCTAATGATTCCTGCAGGCGTAGCATGGGTCGCCACAACAGCATCAGGTTTAACCTCCTCTAAATAAGATTTAGCAAGCCTTGCCAAAACCCTATTTAAGATAGTTCTAAGCCAAAGAGAGCCGTTTTCCCTATTTCCCCATTTATAGGCCAGTTCGTATAGCCAAGGACAAAGCTCTAAAATTTTAAGATAGCAGCTCAGGAATGTATTGCCTATGAATTTTGGAAAAAAATCAAAAACATTGCCATGGATCACATTAATATCTGGCTGCTGGCTAAAAACCTGTTCAAGAGCCTCTGCAGCCAGTTTATGACCTGAGCCAATAGGAGCTGACAGCAGCAGGACAGTGTATTTTTTCTTCATAATAATATCAACCTTAATAAATTTTACTGAAATAACTTGAATAATAAACGCTAATATTGTATCATATTTTTAATATATTCAACAGAGAAATCTCTGTAACAAATAAAAATTGGAGGCTCTGAAGATGGCAAATCGTTTACCTGTTGAAAGCTTTGGCTTTCCTGTAGATAAAATTAAGGCTGGTTATTACACTGATGCGTATTTCCTCCGTTCTGAGGAAATCTTAAATGGCGATAATCATCATCCCCGCGTATTAATGCAAATTTTCCCCCGTGCCAACGTGGTTCTCTGCGGCATTGATGAAACAATTGCTCTGCTGAAAAAATGCTCCTTTAATCCTGAAAATCTCATTATTCATGCACTTCATGATGGTGACGAAGTTGAAGAATGGGAAACAGTTATGACCATTGAAGGCGATTATGCTGACTTTGCTCACCTTGAAACTCTGTATCTTGGTGCTTTGGCTCGTCAAAGCCGCATTGCTACCAATGTACGTAAAGTTGTTAAGGCAGCTAACGGCAAACCCGTACTTTTCTTCCCTGCTCGCTATGACATTTATCAAACCCAGGAATCCGATGGCTATGCGGCTAAAATTGGCGGCTTAAGCGGCTTCTCCACCGATGCTAATGCTAAAGCCTGTGGTGGTAAAGGTTTAGGCACCATTCCTCACGCTCTCATTGCAGCATATAATGGTGATACTGTTGCAGCAACTGCAGCCTTTGATAAATATGTTGATCCCAGTATTGCACGTATTGCTCTGGTTGACTTTGATAACGACTGTGTAAACACCTCCCTCGCTGTTGCTCGCAAACTTGGCAAAAAGCTGGTTGGTGTACGCCTTGATACATCCGGCAGCATGGTCGACAAGAGCCTGTGGACTCAAATCGGTACCTTTAAGCCTACTGGTGTCTGCAAAGAGCTGGTCTGCAATGTGCGTAAGGCTTTGGATGCAGAGGGCTTCAACCATGTTAAAATCATCGTTTCCGGCGGTTTTGATGCGGCTCGTGTAGCAGCCTTTGAAGAAATGGGTGTTCCTGTTGATACCTATGCTGTTGGCTCCAGCTTCTTTGACGGCAATATTAACTTTACTGCTGATATCGTTAAAGTTGATGGCAAGGACTGCGCTAAGGCAGGCCGCCGCTACAACCCCAATCCTCGTCTGGAACTTGTTGAGTAATTTCAAAAGCACTGCTCTAGGGCAGTGCTTTTTTTGGCCAAATTATTTAAGGAGGTTATTTATATAATGAGCCTTAACTCCACCCCATCAGGAGAACGCATCCATATAGGCATCTTTGGCCGTCGCAATGCAGGCAAATCCAGCCTGATAAACGCACTGGCCAGTCAAAGCCTTGCGATTGTGAGTGACTGCAAGGGAACTACTACTGACCCAGTCCATAAAGCCATGGAGCTCTTACCCTTAGGACCTGTAATGATGATTGATACTCCCGGCATTGATGACGAAGGTGAATTAGGTCAGCTTCGTGTAAGCAAGGCCTACCAGGTTCTAAATAAAACAGATATTGCACTCCTTGTAGTAGACAGCAAATCAGGACTGTGTGCTGAAGATATTCAACTATGGCAGCATATCCAAAGCAAGAAAATTCCTTCCCTATTAGTATTTAACAAAAAGGAGCTGCTAGAAGAAATGGAGCAGGCACTTTTGACAGCGTCTGCCCTAAAGCTTACTAATAAGTGCTTTTTTATCAGTGCAGCAAATAATACTAATATTCATGAGCTTAAGGAGGCCATTGCGGCTCTTGCCCCCAAGAATAAAGAAAATCCTTTAGTAAACGATATTCTTGTCCCTGGAGATGTTGTAGTAATGGTTACTCCCATAGACAGTGCTGCACCTAAGGGACGCCTTATTCTGCCACAACAACAGATACTACGAAATATTATTGATAAGGGTGCTATTGCAATCGTAACTAGAGAAACAGAGCTTCAGGATGCACTAGGCAAGCTCTGCTCTCCCCCGCGCCTTGTTATTACAGATAGTCAAGTTTTTGGCAAGGTTAATAAAATGCTATCACCAGACATACCCTTGACATCCTTTTCAATCCTAATGGCACGCTATAAAGGTAACCTTTATGATGCTGTTCATGGCGTACGTCACTTGGACAATATCACAAACGGAGATAAAATCCTTATTAGTGAAGGCTGCACACACCACCGTCAATGCGGTGATATTGGAACAGTAAAGCTTCCCGCCTGGATTCGCAGCTACACTAAGTCAGAGCCTATTTTTGAATTTACCAGCGGCACAGAATTTCCTGCAGATTTAGGCAGCTATAAGCTCATTATCCACTGCGGCGCCTGCATGTTAAATGAGCGTGAAATACAGCATCGCTACAGCAGTGCAGTTCAGCAAAACATACCTATTACCAATTATGGTATAGCCATTGCCTATATGAATGGCATTTTAAAGCGTACTGTTGAGCCATTACCTGAAATTAGTAGCCTGCTTAAATAAGAATGTTTATGCATTATTTTATGCAAATATAACCAATTTACTATGTATATGGAAATACAAAAGCACGAGTTCTCTAATACAGAGAAACTCGTGCTTTATTATTTTTATTAAATTTATTGTTTCCAGTTGTTTACAGGAGCGCCCAAGGGCCAAAAGGTACGGCCATAGAAGTTGTTCAGGAAAGCGGCACCTGCACCATACAGAGACAACAGTGCAATGCACATTTCTGCGTAAGCAGCAATAGCATGAGGAGCGTGACCGCCAATACCCCACGCATCCAGCGCCAGGCAAAGCAGCAGTACGTCAATAAGCACCATGTCTACAAACAGGAATAAATTAGCAGAGGACGCAGCAATAGTACCAATGCAGGCAAAAAGGAAATAAGCAAAAAAAGCAAAGCCAATAGCCTTAGCATCAACGCCAGCAGCAAGACCTGCACCAAAGGTACCAGCCTTAATCATCCAGCTCATGCCAACGCCGGACCAGAAGAAGCCAAAGGCACAGAAAATAGTGCCGCCAAAAATATTTTTGTGGCAGTAGTCGAGAACACCGGCTAAAATTTGGGCAAAGGAACCACAGAATAGAGCCCAGGGAAGAACCCAGGAAACGTCAGAAACGATTCCCATCTTCTGAGCAGATGCCACCATGGTAACCACGGCAAGACCGAACAAACCTAACGGTGTCGGGTCGGCAAGGGAGATTTGAACATGTTGCGTAGAGTTATTGGTACTCATAATACGCCTCCTTTATTTTGAATTTAATATGTTGCATGAATACTATAACCTAAATAGATTAATTCCGTCAATACATGTTACACAAATTTTGTCAAAATTGAAAACATTGGAAACTTTTGCCATTGCAACACTTTCCTTGTGGAATTAGTAGACTCTAAAAGTACTAAAAATGCAGTATTTTGAATAAATATCTACTTTATATCTTTAACCATTATTCCCACAAAAAAAGACTGGACGAAGATATCATCCAGTCTAAAAAATATATTTACATTCTTTCTTTAAGCATATCCGCAGCAGCGCATAATGCAATAATCATAGCACTAGGTCTAGGCGGGCATCCTGGTACCATAATATCCACAGGCACCACGTCACTTACCTTACCTACAATAGCATAGGTAGAGCCATATGTATTACCACCTGCCGCACAAGCGCCACAAGCCATAACCAGCTTAGGCTCAGGCATTGCTGCATATGTCATTTTTAAGGCTTGCTCCAAATTGCGTGTTACGACACCAGTTACCATAATCATATCTGCATGACGCGGTGATGCAACAAAGGCAATACCAAAGCGATGCAAATCATATATAGGATTACTTGTTGCACCCATTTCAAAGTCACAGGCATTACAGCTGCCTGCATCCAGATGACGCACATGCAGACTTCTACCGAGCTTAGCAGTAATGGTTCTGCTTACCTCAGCCTGAGTTTCTGCCAAAAGTTCAGGCAAAGCCTCTTTAGATGTATGATGCAGACAATTTTTCGCACAAGCCTCCACACAGTGTCCACAAAAAATACATCTGCTGTAGTCTATAACGGGCTTGCCATTATCAATAGACAGAGCCTGTACAGGACAAGCTGCAGCACAAAAACCGCAGTTATCACAGCTACCAGTGACATTCAGCTGACCACGCATACGCTTGTGTCCGTCAGTACTAACAGTTTCTGTTGCGATTTTACCAGCTAAAATCGCCTCCAACATTTTCAGCATCTTGTCAACCTCCTATCTGTCTATGCAGGCATAGCATAATTCAAAGCTTTTATTAATCAAGGGAAAGTCTGGTATAATGTCACCTTGGACTGCAACAGTCAGAGCCGGCCAATTAGGATAGGAAGCAGAACGTACAAAGAGTCTATCAATTCTTCCCTCTTCATCCAGCATCAGCCAGTGAACATTGTCGCCACGAGGAGATTCACTAATGCCCCAACTGCCTTCAAGTGTACGTAGCTGACCTAAATCCACTGACAGCTCATTGCTGGCATCGCGACGAAGCTTGCTGATAATCTGACGTACCAGCTTAAGGCTCTCTTTGACCTCGCCAATACGAACCTTAATACGAGCCTCAACGTCACCACTTTGCTCCGTAATCACATCAAAGTCAAGCTCATCATAGATACCATAGCCCATGTCCTTGCGACTATCGCGTTTAATCCCACTAGCTCTTGCACCTACACCAACCATGGCCAAATCAAAGGCAGTTTCCTCGCGAACATGACCTGTAGTACGAATACGATTAATAAAATTACTTTGCTCCCACATAATATGTACCATATCAGCGTAAACCTGCTCGACCTTACGCAGAACCTCAATAATTTCCTCACACATATATTCTTCAATATCAGCATTAACACCGCCAGGAATAATCAGTCCACGCAAAAAGCGATTTCCTGCTACCATTTCATTAAGCTGTTGTAAGTACTCCTTTAGACGGGCACCCATACTGATAATGGGAGAAAAACCGACGCCGGCACAGATATTGCCTGTATCACCTACGTGATTATATAAACGCTCCAGCTCTGCCGCCAAGGTTCTGATAAGCCAAGCTCTATAGGGAACCTGTGCATCGGACAGCTTTTCTACTGCCTGGCAAAAACTCAGAGTGTTGGCTACACTGCAGGCACCGCAAATACGCTCTACTATAGGCAGAGCCTCCATAGGAGTCAGTCCCTCCACAGCCTTTTCTATACCTCTATGAGTAAAGAACAGCTTGGCATCCAACTGCAGCATAGCCTCGCCAGCCTGACTAAAGCGGAAATGTCCAGGCTCAATAATACCTGCGTGAATAGGACCTACAGGAACCTCAAAAGTACCTTCGCCTGCTGAAGTCAGCATTTCATATTCACGCTGACCACGAGCATTAAAATCCTTAGGATATTTCTTTAGCAATGGATGAAAATCCTCAGGAAAGCTTTCATGGAGAACTAGATGGCGCAGGTCAGGATGACCATCAGGCTCAAAGCCAAACATATCATGGAGCTCTCTTTCATACCAAGCTGCAGCAGGCAGAAGAGTTGTCAAAGAGTGATAGTGCAGTCCTTCCTCAAGGGGGAATTCAGCCTTCAGACTATCAAGAGAGCGTTTCTCTGGGTTATAGAACAAACAGTAAATCGCTAATCCGCCTCCGCGCTGAGTTTCATCGGCACCAAACATAGCAGCCAAAGGCAAAGTGCCTCCATTGCTGCAGATATTTGCAGCACCACGTAAATTTTCCGGTTTTACCTGCATTTTTCTCAGCCTCCTACAACCATAACAGCATGGTTCAGCATATTGCTTACCCACGGAATATTTTCAAAGCCTGCACCAATAATACAGGTCAACAAAAGCAGAACAGCCAGTACGGGAACATCTATTTTACCAAGCAAATCACCTAGAGGCTCACGCTTAGCCTTGTCGCAAAGCATACGCATCGCATGGTACAAAATACCAATAAGCACACCAGCCAAAAGAACAATAAGCAGACCGCCTGCAAGCCAATGACCTTCCTTGAACATTGCGGTCATAATATAAAATTTACTAAAGAACAGGCCCATAGGAGGCATACCTAAAATACCCAGAATTCCCAGCAGCCAGAAGGTTGCAGTATGAGGCACATCCTTAATCATTCCATGAATACGCATCATATTTCTTGTCTGATATTCCTGAATAATAGTGCCTGCAATATAAAACAGTACAAATTTGATAAGAGCATGACTATACATATGAAGCATTACTGCCTTAAGGGAAAATGAGGTAAACACGCCAATACCAGCAATCATGATACCAATATTTTCCATAGAGGAATATGCCAGAATACGCTTTACGTCACGCTGTACTACAACAAAGGGTACAGCAATAGCAACAGTCAGAACCGCAAAGAAAATCAGCATACCACTCATAATTTCGCTACCAGCAGTAGGAAGCAAAATCACCAAATTACGCAACAAAACATAAAGTGCGCAGCTACATAAAGCACCTGACAGCATACCACTAGTCAGTGATGGAGATTCTGCGTAAGCGTCAGGGAGCCATGTGTGCATAGGAGCCATACCTGCCTTAGTACCATAGCCAATAACAATAAAGAGCATTGCCAGCTTAGTCATAGCAGGATCAAGAAGATTTGCATTTTCATACAGATACAGCCAGCTTAATGCCTTTTCAGAGCCTAAAGCAGCGATCTGAGCATAGTACAAAATCAGGGTCCCCAACAGTGCTAAACAAATACCTACAGTACAAACCATAATATATTTCCAGGTTGCCTCAAGTGCAGCTCTGGTAAACTTAAAGGAAATCAGTAATGCAGAAATTAAGGTTGTTGCCTCAATGGCAACCCACATCAGGCCCAAATTCTTGACTAAAAGAACAATGAACATAGTCCAGCAGAAGAACTGCATCAAAGCAAAATAACGGCCCGTCTGCAACTGTTCACCCTTAAGGACACCACAACGCTCCTCACGTACAAGATAGGAACGCGCAGTCCAGGACGCAGCTAAATACAGTGTAGTAATGATAATCAGAACCCATACATTGAGAGCGTCCAGATAAAAATATTCACTATTAAATGGTTGTGCCGGATTAAATTTATAAACCAGCATCCCCACGCAGCCACCCACTGCAGTCGCCGTCAGACGATGAAGCCAGTGGAGAGTATTGTTGTTAAATTTACCTGTAAGTGCCAGCAAAGCACAAATCGGCGGCAGACACAGCAGCATAATAATATATTCCAGCATACTTTTTACCCCTTCAGCTTATCCAACACGTTAGTGTCCGTAGTCTTAAAGGACAGACGCAGGCGCGTGGTCAAAATAACAAGAATAACAACGGCAATAAGCACGTCTAAAAAAATACCAAGCTCAATAATCAGCGGCAAACCTTCGGTCATAATAAGACCTAAAAGATAGATACCGTTTTCCATGGTAATCAGCCCAATCATCTGCATAATTGCACGACTACGCATAACCATCAGAGTCAGGCCTGTCATAATCATAAACATAGAGCTGGCCACAATGTCACGTCCCTCTGCGGCATTGGGCAGAATACCATCTATTACCATATAGCTAAGACCTAAAGAGGCAGCAGCTACAGCAGTAGAATAGTTTACATTAATATCCGTAGCAATCTCACGCTCGTCACGCAGCTCATTTACCACCTTTAAAATAGCATAAGGAATAAAAATAACCTTAACAGCAATGGTCAGAATACCTGGCAAAAATCCATGGAGACCACCGCCGTGGCTCATACCTACTACTAGGCAAGCTACAGCAATAATAGCAGATTGTACACTTAGGCACAGGGTTGCTCTGCGCAGCTCCATAAAACGTGTCTGTAAAAAGACGATAAACATTAAACAAACTACTAAATATTCCATCGTCTACCTCCTACTGAGCTACAATCGCCAAAAGAAGCATAATGCCGGCAGCAGCTAAATACACGCGTACTTTAAACAGACGCATTTTATTATTCATCGTTTCCATTACACTTACAGCTACTGCGGATAGCAATACCTTAATCATAACAGGAGCGTCTAGAGGCAGATACAGCATAGAAAACAGCAGCAGAAAAACCAAAAGCTTTAATTGACTTGCCCAATGAATCAATGCCAGCAGACGGCCAGAATATTCCAATGTCATACATTCATGAATCATGGTCAGCTCTAAATGAGTATCCGGATTATCCACAGGAATACGGCTGTTTTCTGCAAGCAGCACCAAGAAAAAAGCAATACCTGTCAGTACGCCTGCTACCGTAAGATTAACCTGACCAGGACTAAGAGTCATACCACTTAAATCAGTGCTGCCAGTATGAAGAACATTGGATAAGATAGCAAGCATAATCAAAGGCTCTACAAAGGCTGCTACATATACCTCTCTGCTGCCGCCCATACCACCAAAGGCAGTTGCAGCATCCATAGAAGAAACAGCCATCAAAAAGCGGCCAAAGGCCATTAAGTAGACAAATACAAATACATCGCCAAATGTAGCATGTCCACCAATAAAATTAGGCAGCATGCAGGCAGCGGTCAAGGTTGTTATAAAATAAACACAGGGCGCAATACGGAAAATAATGCTGGTGTAAGGAGTCAGCATTGTAGGTTTACGCCACCATTTATAGATATCGTAATACTCCTGAAAAATGCTGGAGCCTACTCTATTTTGCATCCAGGCCTTACATTTTTTTACAATACCAGTAATCATAGGAGCTATAGCCAGCAACAGCAGTGCCTGGGCAAGGCATAGTGCTAAATTAAGCAATTCATTTTGAAAATCCATCATTTATACACAGCCCCCCAAATAAGTACTGCCACCATGGCAGCCATAACATAGCCAACATACAAGCGTACACTGCCCTGCTGCAAATGACGCAGCACTGCAGAAATTTTAACAAAGCGCTGCTGGAACGGAGCGTATAGCTTTTCAGTAATCATATCCGGTATTTCCAGCTTATAGGAAAGCTGACGACCAAAGTACGCATGATCCTTGCGCACGTAGGTTACCTGACGCTTTGGCTTCAGCATATAATCAAAGGCACGACGTACTGGCTTACTAAAGCCAATTGCAGAATACTGCTGACGCGGAGTAGGATAAGTACCACAGTTCCAGGTCACATCTTCCTCTACAAAAGTAGAAGAGCCAGATACTGCCATAAATACAGCTACAGAAATAATTGCTAACAATACTAGCAACAGCAAAGGACTAAAGGTAACAAAGTTACCACTTCCTCCCCAACCTACTGTACCCATAGCTGTAGCTACAAAGCCTGGGTCTAATTTTAAAGCACTGCAGGCAGCCCACATTACCGGAGTAGGATATATGCCACAGGCAACAACTAAAATACTGCTAATACCCATAGCAATAAGCATAAATACATCAGATTCATGAGCATGATCTGCAATTTCATTACGAGAACGTCCCAAAAAGGCTATGCCAAAGAAACGGACAAAGCAGCCCAAAGCCAAGGCACCAGTAAAGCCTAAAAGAATAAAAGCTAAAGCAGTCCAAAGACGAATATCATGGGAATTGCCTGCAGTGGACAAAGTAATGAAGCTTTGCAAAGTAAGCCATTCACCAGTAAATCCATTAGTCAGAGGCAATGCAGCCAAAGCCATGGAGCCTACAAAGGTAAATACTGCAGTATAGGGCATTTTGCGAGCTAAGCCGCCAAACAGTTCCAAATTTTTACTGCCAGTACCATGCATAATACTGCCTGCACTCATAAACATTAGTACCTTCATAATAGAATGGTTAAAGGCATGAACAAGAGCGGCGACAAAACCAATCAGGTACCAATGACCACCAACCAAAACCTGCAGCAGCATACCGCTGCCAAAGGCAGCAAAAATTACACCCATATTCTCTACAGAGGAGTACGCCAGAATACGTTTGATATCAGTTTCCATTTGAGCATAGAGCACACCCAAAAAGGCAGATACGCAGCCCACAACCATTACGATTACGCACCACCAGTAATTCCATTCCGGTAAAAAATCCAGAATAAAACGACCAAAGCCATAAAGTGCTATTTTCAGCATAACACCACTCATCAGAGCAGATACGTGGCTAGGTGCTGCAGGATGAGCCTTCGGCAGCCATACATGCAGAGGCACAAGACCTGCTTTTAAGGCGAATCCTAGAAAAGCGGTTGCAAAGACAGCATGACTCCAGCCACCCTCAAGAGTATTATGAGACATGTCTGCAAAGCTGAAGGAAGTGCTTGCGGCACATGTCAGCAAAAAGGCAATCATAATAGCAGCAGTACCAAGAGATGTCATTACCAAATACTGATATGCTGCATTCCAGGTCTCTCTTTTTTCAGATTCGTGGTTAACCAACATAAATGATGCTACAGCCATAATCTCCCAGAACAGGAGGAAGCTTAATGCATCACCAGCCAAAAGCACCAGTACCATGGACATAATAAAAAGATTCCACATACCGCCTAAAAGACGCAGACGGCTGCCCTCGTAACTTTGAGCATAACCAAGAGCGTAAATACTGGTAATAACGCCTGCAATACCCGTTAAAAGCAAAAAGACAGCACTCCAGCTGTCACAGGTCAGGCTATAGGCCCCCCATGTTAAGGACTTAATTTGAGCCCCGAAAAACAAGCTGCCTGCTGCCATGCCAGCAACAACTGCACTGCCTGCTGCAGCCAGTATATTAGACAGCCAATGAGCCATACGCTGCTGCTCATGGGGAAACAACAACGTTAGGACACCTACACCGTAGCATGCTACGGCTGCCAAAAACATTTCCATACTTAATCACCCGTTTTTTTAATTTGTTCACAGTTTTGTCAATTTTATTATTATAACATATTTAACTATAAATGACTATATAATTACAGAAAATATGTGATAAAAAGCACAGATTTTACACAGCAAGCATTACCGAAAGCAAAAAAAGAAGGCCATGCTACGCACAGCCTTCTCAAGAATCACTTATTTAGCTTTCGCCAGGAACTTACCATACATTTCATGGTCGTCCTTCATCATCTTGTCAGCTTCTTCGCCTACGATGCAGGTAGGATCAATACCTTGTTTTTTGAAGTATTCCTTGAATTCCTTAGATTCGCAAACCTTCTTAGCAGCGTTGCGCAGAACTTCCAGTTTTTCCTTCGGAGTATCTTTAGGAGCTACCAGAGTTGCCCAAGCGCGGATAGTCATATCATGGCCAAGCTCTTTAAAGGTCGGTACTTCAGGATAAATTTCGGAACGGGTTGCAGCCATTACAGCCAAAATTTTCAGGTTGCCAGCGTCAACTTGACTCTTGAATACGGAGGGATCTGCCAAGGTAGCGTCGATATGCTTACCAGCTAAAGCAGCAGCAATATCAGCGGATCCTTTCGGATAAGGAACATGTTTGAATTGAACGCCAAACTCTTCTTCAAAGGACAGAGCAGCAATGTGCCAGATTGCACCAATGCCAGAGTTGCCCATTTGTACCTTGCCAGGGTTAGCCTTAGCATAAGCTACGAACTCTTCCAGGCTGTTATAGGGAGCTTCCTTAGTAACAATCAAAGCAGCAGGTGCAGCAATAGGTGCGCAGATTGCTTTGTAGTCAGCATAGGTGTTCTTGCATTTACCTTGATGCGGGAACATAGCCAGCTCTACAGTAACCATACCCAGAGTATGTCCATCGGGTTTAGCATTAGCAGTTTCTACCATGCCGGTAACACCGCCGCCATCAGGTCTGTTAACAGCAACAAATTTACTGCCCTTCAGTTCTTTTTCCATGAACTGAATCAAACCACGTGCGGAAGTATCAGTGCCGCCACCGGGAGCTTTCGGGATAATTACGGAAATATCACCGTCAGCAGGATAAGCAGCCTTTTTCTCGCCACCGCCGCAGCCAGTTACCAGAACTGCCATGGTCAGCATAGCCATGAGGACCAATAAGATTTTTTTCATCAGAAAATCACTCCTTATATAATAATAAAAATAAAAACAAGTTATAGTAGCTCCAGCTCTAGAAAAACAATATTTACCCTTTTGTAGGTATAGCTAATATAAAGCTTAGTACCGGAAGCAATAATCGCAGGATAAGAAAACTCCCCTGCCTCGGAATCCAGATCGAACATTCTCTCCCAGCTTTTTCCATCATCAATAGACTGGAACAAGCTTAAAGGAGAACGCATCCCCCAGTTTGCCGCCACAGGATTGCATACCAGATACAGATACCCATTTGCACCTTTAACAAGGTCTAACCCGCTGTTATTGTTTGGAATATCTATAGGATAGGCACTGCACCAGCTTACGCCACCATCGATTGAATCACTGCGATAAATAAAGCCTTCACTGCTTCTAAGAAGCATATGCACGCTTCCATCAGCACTTTCCCACAAGCTTGGCTGAATTACGCCTCGGCCATAAAAGGATTGTTCACTAACAGCAATATCACTTGCTGCAGTTTTTTCACCTGTATGATATTCTAAATCATCAATAGCAATGGGATTAGACAGGCTCCAGTTGCGTCCATCGTCATCACTTCTATCTGCATAAGCCTTCCACAACCCATGCTCCGTTGATGCCCCTGCCAAAAGACGTCCGCTAGACAAACGTAATAGTTTATTGCGTACAGGTCCGCGTCCACCGCCATTATCTCCAGGTACAAGCTCACGAGCCCTAGTCCAGCTTTGACCATGATTCTCAGATTCCATAACTAGCGTACGCCAAGAAGCAATCTGCTGACCCTCCTTGTAAAAGAGCTGCACCACTCCATCATCTCTAAGATGCAGGACAGGATTCCAGTTTGCTTCCAATCCATCTGCCAGCTTAATCGGAAATGACCATACTCCGTTTGCAGTTCTGCGACTCATAAAGATAGCAACATCAGCATTGCCTTCGTGAGTACCACCAAACCAGCAGCACAACACCTCGCCATTTTCAAGAGCTAATAGTGTAGATGCATGGCAAAAATCTGTAGGAAGCTCCTGCACAAGCAATTCTTTCTTCATCGTATCACCATCAATAAAATTTTCAGAATATTATTGATTAACTCTATAATATGCAATCAATAAGTCCTTAATATTGTAACATATTTGTTAAATGGCGTAAACTGTTTAACGTAAAAAAAGAGCCCATCCAAACGGATGAGCTCCTTATAAGCTAAATTATTTACGGATACCCAGTTTAGCAATGATTGCACGATAACGTTCGATATCTTTGCTTTGCAGGTAGTTCAGCAGACCACGACGTTTACCAACCATTTTCAGCAGGCCACGACGAGAATGATGGTCTTTTTTGTTGGATTTCAGATGCTCGGTCAAGTATTTGATGCGTTCGGTCAGAACTGCAATTTGTACTTCCGGAGAACCGGTGTCGCCTTCATGACGAGCGTTGTCGAGAATGATTGCTTGTTTAGCTTCGCTAGTTAACATTGAGATTTCCTCCTAAAAATTAAAATTGCCATAAGCATAGCGGCCGTTGGAGTTTCGTACCACCAAGCCTTGGTTCATACCAAGATAGTATAACACGATATTAGCTTCTTGGCAAGCTAATTGTTAAATTTTTAACAGAACATATCTATAGTCTATCCAATTTCTGCACTAATGCTTTACATTGCTCCTTATCGGCAGCAAGCTGCGCCTTAAGTGCATCAATGGATGAGAACCTTACTTCTCCACGAACATATTCCTTAAAGATAACTGTCATCTCTTTACCATAAATATCTCCGTCAAAATCAAAAATATTAACCTCCAGACGCAGTCTGTCTACGTCACCAAAGGTTGGATTTTTACCAATATTGGCCATACCATAGTAAGTGTGGTTTTCCAATATAACCTGTACCATGTAAACACCACCCTTAGGTGCTGCAACATTATAATCCTCCAGCTCAATATTGGCAGTTGGGTAACCTAAAAGTCTTCCCCTTTCATTACCATGGGCAACAACACCAGCAAGGCTGTAGCTGCGACCAAGCATCTTTGCTGCTTCATCCATAAGCCCGTTGCTTATAAGCTGACGAATAGCTGTACTGCTTATGACAGTCCCATTATAGCTTACAAGAGGACGGACTATGAGTTTAAAACCCATAACTTTAGCAGATTCTGCCATAGTAGTGCAAGTTCCTCTGCCATAAATTCCATAGGTAAAATTCTCACCAACTGTAAGACAACTGTAATCAATGCTTTGAAGCTTAGCCAAAAATTCATCAGGTGTCAGCTGAGCAAGTTCTTTATTAAAGGGAATATCTATTAAAATATCTACTCCAAGCTTCTCTAAAAGCTCCAATTTTTTTTCTGGTGAAATCAAGGAAACAGGAACAGCTTCTGGTCTAATCAAGCTCAAAGGATGATTACTAAAGGTAAACACTGCCAGCTTAGCAGAGGTAGCTCTAGCCTGCTCCCTTGCTGCCAAAATTACATCCTGATGACCCAGATGCAGTCCATCAAAGGTTCCCAGTGCGATTACGCAAGGTCCTTTTACCCTATGTAATTGTTCTAAAGCAGTAATAATTTCCATCTAAATCTATTCTTCCTCAGGCATTTTATAATGCTCTAATATTTTTTCTGCCTTAATCATTGATTCATTGCAGCTTCCAAGTCCCAAGAATTCTCCCTCAGGACCTAGGAGAACGTAGCGCCCTTCAGAAGTACCTGCAATAGTAGTACGTACACCGTTAGTAATGCGAGCTGCCTGCCTTCCTGTAAGAACAAGCTTAGGGAGCTCTGCTACTGCAGTCAATGGTTCTGCCTTACAGCTTTCAGGCGCATCAGCAATTTCCTGTAGTGTATAGGCATCGGCCAGCGTGTAGCTGCCTACTCTAGTACGCAGCAGAAAGCTCATAGTTCCACATGTTCCTAAGGCAGAAGCGATGTCCTCGCCTAATACCCTGATATAAGTACCCTTTGAGCAGTCAATAGCTACAGTAAAGCGGTTGTCTGAAAAATGAAGCAGCTCCAGCTGAAAAATTTCAATTTCTCTGGGCTGACGCTCAACCTCAACTCCCTTGCGTGCCAGTTCATACAGCTTTTTACCATTAACCTTTAAAGCTGAATACATCGGCGGAAGCTGCTGCTGTACACCTAAAAAGCTGCTTAAAACTTTACTAAGGTCAGCCTCAGAAAAATGCGGCACAGGCTTTTCTTCAACCACAGTGCCACTATCATCTCCAGTATCAGTACGCTTGCCTAAGGTAAATTCTGCAATATACTGCTTTTTTCCTTCAACAGCAAACTCCAGCAAGCGGGTAGCACTGCCTGCAAAAACAGGAAGAACTCCTGCCGCATCAGGATCAAGAGTTCCCCCATGTCCTATCTTCTTTGTCTGCAGAGCACGTCTCAGGAAAGCCACCACATCATGTGAAGTCATTCCCGGGGGCTTCAGCACATTAAAAATACCGTCCATTACATTACCTTGCCTAACTCTTCCAACAGCTGGCGACGCGCTTCCTCAAGAGGAGCATAAATAGTGCAGCCAGCAGCTCTAATATGGCCGCCGCCACCAAAGTGCAGAGCAATCTGAGACACATCAGTTTCGGCTGAGCGCATGCTGACACGAGTAACCTCGGACTCCACAGCCTTGAAGAAAATCGCTACATCCACGCCCTCAATATAACGAGGATAGGAAATAAAGTTATCTGTAGAAATATCCTTATTATACAGCTCGTGAGGCAGGCTTATATAAGCAACCTTATCATTGAAGGTAAATGTCAGTGTTGGCAGAACCTTAACCCATAGTTCTACGTTAGCTCTTTCACGAACATCCATGGCATCAGCAATTTCGTTGGGTTTAGCGCCGCAGTCCAAAAGCTTAGCTGCCATGTTCATAGTTCTGGATGTAGTATTGGAATAGCGGAAGGAACCACAGTCCATAGTAATGGCTGTATAAAAGCAGGTAGCAATCTCTTTGTCCATCTCCCAGCCCATTTCATCAAAAAGCATGCACATTACTTCACCTGTAGCTGCAGCTACAGGGTCAAGATAAAGATAGTCGGCAAAACGAGTATTGGAAATATGATGGTCAATATTCATTAAGCATTTAGCTTCTACTACATCATTAACAATTCCTATGCGGTCAGCTGAACTGGCATCAATAACGCAGAGAACATCTACCTCAAGCTTCTGACCGGCTTCAGGACGCTTGCAGCAATCCATGCCAGGCAAAAATTTTAAGCTTTTATTAATGTCATCATCAACAAACAGAGTGATATCCTTGCCCTGCTGCTTTAAAAAGCGATACAAACCTAAAGCAGAACCAAGAGTATCTCCATCAGGGCTGACATGGCAGCACAGAACAATTTTCTGCGCTGCCAGTAGCATGGAACCGGTTTCTTTGAGAGTCAGTTCCTTACTCATCTTTTTCTTCCTCAGCAGCAGGCTTCTCCTCCTGCTTAATCTTTTGCAAAATACTTTCAATATGAGCGCTATACTCCATAGAAGTATCCTTTTGCAAAATCAATGTCGGCGCAAAACGCAGGCGGATACGCTTAGCGATTTCAGTGCGCATAAAGCCCAAGGACTTTTGCAGCGCCTTCCAGGTTTCTTCTTGTTTATCTTTTGGTCCATAAAGACTTACATAAATCTTAGCATAGCTCATATCATCAGTAAGCTCAACTCCGGTAACAGTAACAAACTGAATACGAGGGTCCTTTACATCCATCAGAAGCATTTTGCTAATTTCCTGTTGAATAGCCTCTTGTACCTTTTCTACTCTTAATCTAGCCATAATTATAACCTCTAGCTACTACTCTACGGCAACCTCTTCCATATCATACACCTCGAATTGGTCTCCTTCCTTCAGGTCACGATATTTTTCAAGGGTAATGCCGCATTCATAGCCTTGCTGTACTTCCTTAACGTCATCTTTAAAGCGGCGCAGGGAGTCAATTTCATCTTCAAAAATTACAATGCCATCACGAATTACACGAACCTTGGAGTGGTTAGTAACCTTACCCTCGGTAACATAGCAGCCTGCAATAAGAAGCTTGGAAATAGTAATCAGCTGACGAACCTCGATACGGCCGGTAACAACCTCTTTGAATTTCGGAGCCAACATACCTTTAATAGCTGCTTCTACGTCATTCAGTGCATCATAGATTACTCTATAGGTACGAAGATCAACCTTTTCTGTTTCAGCAGCCTTACGAGCGTTTGCATCAGGACGAACGTTGAAACCGATAATCAGAGCGTTAGCAGCAGATGCCAGCATAACGTCGGACTCGCTGATAGCACCAACGCCAGCATGAACTACGGAAACTTTAACTTCATCGTTTTTAATCTTTTCAAGAGAAGCCTTAAGTGCTTCAATAGTACCTTGAACGTCAGCCTTTACAACGATATTCAGGTCTTTAATTTCGCCATCTTGAATACGTTGGAACAGGTCATCCAAGGATACCTTGGAGTTCATCTTGATTTCCTCTTCCTTACGTTTAGCAATACGTTTTTCAGCTACGCTGCGAGCAGTACGCTCATCAGTGCTGTCCAAAATATCACCAGCTGCAGGAACGTCATTCAGGCCCAGAACCTCTACAGGAGTAGACGGACCAGCCTTTTTAATCTTCTCACCACGATCATTTATCATCGCACGAACCTTACCATAGCAGGTACCAGCAATGATGGTGTCACCAATGTGCAGTGTACCGCGTTGTACCAGAACGGTTGCGACAGGTCCACGACCCTTATCCAGCTGTGCCTCGATAATAGTGCCATGAGCAGGCAGATTTGGGTTAGCCTTCAGCTCTTGAACCTCTGCCACCAGCAGAATCATTTCCAGAATATCACTAATGCCAATTTTCTGACGTGCAGAAACAGGAACCATAATGGTATCTCCGCCCCACTCCTCAGGAATCAGACCATGCTCAGCAAGCTGTTGTTTAATATGATCAGGGTTTGCACCTTCACGGTCAATCTTGTTGATAGCAACAATGATAGGTACATTAGCAGCCTTAGCGTGGTTGATAGCCTCAATAGTTTGGGGCATAACACCGTCGTCTGCTGCAACAACAAGAATTGCTACGTCAGTAACCTGTGCACCACGGGCACGCATTGCAGTAAACGCTTCGTGACCAGGGGTATCCAGGAAAACGATTTGCTTGCCTTGATAATTAATTTTATATGCACCAATGTGCTGGGTAATACCGCCAGCCTCACGTGCGGTTACGTTAGTTTTACGAATTGCGTCCAAGAGAGATGTTTTACCATGGTCAACGTGACCCATAACGGTAATAACGGGCGGACGCAGAACACGTTTTTCTTCCGGATCGTCAACCTCAGGAATCTCGGTAGGATCTTCCTCAGGAGCCTTTTGGCCAACCTCTACACCAAAGTTGTCTCCAATTAGCAGTGCAGTATCATAATCGATATCTTGGTTGATGGTAACCATCATGCCCAGCATAAAGAGAGCCTTAATAACTTCATTTACTTCGCGTTTGATCAGCTTAGCAAATTCTTGAACATTAATGGACTCACCCACTTCTACATAAGTAGGTCTTTGAATTTCTGCTACCGGAGCTGCTGCTTTAGGAGCATTATTCTTTTTATTTCTATTTACAGGCATTTGATGACCTGCACTACGGTTAGGACGGCTTGCCTTAGTTGCATAAGAGCCTTTAATTTGCGGTTTTTCCTTGCGACCAGCCTTACCGTTAGCATTACGTTCATTACGGTCGCTACGGCCTCTGCCATTGTCCTTGCCGCTCATTTTTGAATTTCCTACTGCAGTTGCACGGCTTTCACCATGTACTGCCTGACCGGGCTGCTGACCCTTGGCCGGAACAAAAACTCCACCCTGACGCTGTTGGCCACGGTTGTTATTACGGTTACCTCCTTGAGCATTGCTGCCTTCAGTACGTCTTTGCTGGCCTTGACCTGCGGGACGTTGATTATTATTGCGAGGACCGCCCTGTTGGCCATTACGGCCCTGCTGACGATTCTCTCCACGATTATTATTCATACCGCCTTGACGATTTTCGCCGCGGTTCTCATTGCGTTTCTGCTGGTTTTGTTGATTTTGCATATTCCTCTGACTATTGCCGGCAGTCTTATTTTCCTGGCGATTTGCCTCTTGCTGCTTCGGCTGCTCCTTTCTTTCAACTTTTACAGGACTTACCTGTTTGGGTTGTTCTTTATGTTCAGCCTTAGCTGGCTTGGGCGGCACAGGCTTTTTATCGTAAGCATCTTTTATAACAGCCATGGTCTTGTCATCAACACCACTGAAATTAGTCTTGTCAATATTATGCTTCTTTAATAGCTCCAGGACTTCGTTTACGGGCTTCCCGTAAGCCTGAGCTACCTCATAAATTCTTTTACTACCCATTCATCCACCTCCAAACTAGATTTAACGGGGGATTATTTGTTTTTTATCATGTTGGCAAAATTACTGTCCGTAATAACTACTGCCGTTCTTCTGGCTTTTCCAATAGCATAACCAAGCTCATCACGAGTTAATGCCTCAACTACAGGAATATGAGCTTGCTCTGCTAAATAGAGCATATCCTTTTTGGAGTTAGGAGCTGCATCAGAGGCCAAAACCAAGAGCTTACCCTTGCCGCTTTTCAATGCGCCACGAACAGACAAGTCTCCTGAAGCAGTTTTACCAGCCTTCTGTGCCAAGCCTAAAGCAAAGGCAATGTTATTGTTTGCCATGGGCCAAATCCTCCAACAGCTGTGCATAAACATCCTGGTTGATTGGCTTTTCTAAAGCTCTCTCCAGTCGTTTTTCTTTGACAGCCTTTGTAATACACTCAGGATTCGGACAAACATAAGCACCACGACCATTCTTCTTACCAGTCATATCGAGACTGATTTCTCCTTCAGGAGAACGAACAATGCGCAGTAATTCTTTTTTGTCCTTCATTTCATTACAGCCCACACACTTACGTTGCGGGATTTTCTTCATCTTCATATAATTATTCCTCAGCCGCAGCCTCTGCCTTAGCCTGATCTTCACTCTTAATATCAATCTTCCAGCCAGTCAGCTTAGCAGCAAGACGTGCATTCTGACCTTCCTTGCCAATAGCCAGGGACAGCTGGTTGTTGGGAACAACAACGCGGCAGATTTTTTCTTCCTCATTAACGTTGGTTTCCAAAACCTTAGCCGGGCTAAGAGCATTAGCTACATATTGAGCCGGATCATCGCTGTATTTCACAATGTCAATCTTTTCACCGCGAAGCTCATTAACGATGGTCTGAACACGCATGCCCTTTTGACCAACACAAGCGCCTACAGGATCTACATTCTCATCTGCAGTATATACAGAAATTTTAGAACGATTGCCAGGCTCACGAGCAACGGATTTGATTTCTACAATGCCATCATGGATTTCAGGAACCTCAATCTCAAACAAGCGTTTCAAAAGGCCAGGATGAGTACGGGAAACCATAATTTGGGGTCCCTTCTTATCGTTCTTTTTAACCTCAATAATATATGTTTTGATACGCTCATGTGCTTGATAGATTTCACCTGGAATTTGTTCATTTACGCTAAGAACCGCTTCTACATTTTTGCCAAGCTCAATGTAAACGTTTCTGTTTTCCATACGTTGGATAACGCCATTTACAATGTCTTGAGCACGGCTGGAGAAACGCTCATAAACCTGTCCGCGCTCTGCCTCGCGAATGCGCTGCAGCACAACCTGCTTAGCATTTTGAGCAGCAATGCGGCCAAAGTTTTTCGGAGTAACCTCAACCTCAACGATATCATCAATTTCATAGCGAGGATCAATAGCCTGAGCTTCCTCAAGTGTCATTTGACTAGCATCCTCAGGCTCACCCTCAACAACAGTACGTTGTGCATAAACGTGGATTTCGCCGCTTTCTTTATTCATATCCACTCTTACATTTTGAGTAGTACCAGTATCCTTTTTATAGCCAGTAACCAAAGCCTCTTCAATAGCCTGGAACAGAAAATCCGGGTCAATACCCTTTTCCTTGCCCACTGCATAAATTGCTGAGATAAAATCTGCGTTCAATTATTACGCCTCCTATATAAATGTATTTAGAAATCTATATGTGGTCTAATATTGGCAATTAAGCTACGTTCAATGCGGGTAGGCTTTTTGAACTCCTTGCCCTTAATAATCTTTCTAACCTCAATGGCAGCCTCATCATGAGCATCAAGAATACCCACCAAGGATTTCATACCTTCCCAAGGCTCGTGGAACACAATATCAACCTTTGTTCCATATGCCGCAACAAAGTCCTCATCCTTCTTCAGTGGTCTGTCAATGCCAGGAGAAGAAACCTCTAGAAAATACTTATCAGGAATAGGATCCTTTTCATCAAGTACTGCTGTCACCTTTTCGCTGACAAGCTGACAATCATCAATCTCTACTCCACCCGGTCTGTCAATAAAAATGCGCAGATACCAGTCCTTTCTTTCACGAACATACTCCACGTCAACTAAGGTAATATCCGTACCCTCCAGAACAGGTTCCACCATTGCGGTGATCAGTGCTTCTACCTCTTTAGCCTGCATCATATTCACCTCCATATTAAATTTTTAAGCTAATAAGCGGAAAGAGCGGGTATTGCACCCACTCTTTCAAAAATGAATAATTATATTTCTAGTATTATTATAGCATAGACATAGAGCCATTAGCAAGTACTTAGCACAATATCTACTGCTATTTTAAGGAATAAGCTCTACAAAACAACAATCCTTGCCATTTATAGAGACTACAGAATCTGCATAAAATATGCACCATAGCAAATAAGCATCAAAGCACCGCCCCAGCGAGCTAAGGTGTAATTACGCAGAACGCACAGCCACAAAAGTACAGCAGCACCAATTGCTACATATGTATCAAACAAGAATGCCGAAGCAAAAGGAATATCTACAATCATAGAAGACAGACCGACAACAAATAGAATGTTGAAGATGTTGCTGCCAACAATATTGCCAATTGCAATGTCAGCATTACCCTTGTAAGCCGCCATTACAGAAGTAAAAAGCTCTGGCAAGGATGTACCTAATGCTACAATAGTCAGACCAATAATACGTTCACTCAATCCTGCATATACTGCAATAGCACTAGCTGCAGAAACGGTAACATTACTGCCTACAACAATAGTTGCCATACCAACAATAGTCCACAGAATACAATAGCCAAGGCTCATACCATAATCCTGCAAATCATCATCAACCTTATTCTTCATAGCCATAGTATAAAGATAAAGAAGATATACAGCAAAAGCCAAAAGCAGAACGCCGCCGTCAGCTAAGGTAATAGAACCGTCACGACCCTGGAAATACAGCAGGCCAGTAACGAAAATCATAAAGGGAATTTCCGTACGTACAGTGGAGCGAGCCACCAAAAGCGGGGTAATAATGGATGCCAGTCCGAGAATTACAAGAATATTAATAATATTACTGCCTACAATATTACCAATAGTAATATCCGCATTGCCACTCATTGCAGCCGCTATACTAACTGCAGCCTCAGGAGCACTAGTACCCATTGCTACAATAGTCAGACCAATAACGAGCTGAGGAATGCCAAAACGAGTTGCTATACCTGCTGCACCCTCTACAAACCAATCTGCACCCTTGCCAAGCATAACAAAGCCGATTGCCAATAAACCAAATTGCATTAAAATATCCATAACTTCCTCCTTAGAATTTTTGCAGCAACAACAAAAAGCGAGACTATGCTGCAAAATAAATCACAACAAAGTCTCGCTACTTACTTACAAAGCCGGACTCCATTCTGGAATCGTACTGACGACAGTGTAAACACGACAAACATCGTGCCAGCTACTCCCTCTTTACGATGAGTATACTATAGAACATGGATAAAAGTCAATGAAGAATTAAAAATAGAAACCATGACAGACTGCAGTCCTATAGAAAATTCCCATTACCTAATGTTTTCTACATATGAAATATGCGCCAGCCTTACAGCCAACGCATACAGAACTATTTATCTCAAATTATAGCATCAGTAGGAACAAAGTCTACAGTAGTCTTTACTAAAGCAACCTCATCGCAGTTTGGATATTTAGGACAGTGCACGCATTCCTTCCAAACCTTCTGCGGTAACACTCCCTTATCCGTTTCAATATAATCACATTTAGCAAAAAATCCCGGCTGGTAGGTCAAGGTAAAGAACATTGTTACGCCACGCTCCATACCCTCCTGCTCCAGCATTTTTACTATTTGACGGCCAATTCCCTGCCTTTTCAGTGAAGGGTCAATAGCCAGAGAACGCACCTCTGCCAGCTTATCCCATACAAAATGCAAGGCACCACAGCCCAAAAGACGGTTGTTCTCCACTGCTACGACGAAGTCGCGAAGATTTTCGTAAATGGAATTGCGTGAACGCGGCAGCATCAATCCCTCTTTAGCATAATCATTAAGTAAACGATGCAGATTCTCTACATCGCTAAATTTTGCCTGACGATAAATAATCATTAGAGCACCCCTCATTTTCATCATAAAATTTTATTTACACTGCTTTCTCTATTTTATCTACAGCAGCTTAATCAACTTTTTCGCCAACCTTTTTAGCAGCAGCCATAATTGCCAATCTGCCATGCTCAAAGGTCAGACCACCCTGGAAGAACACATTATAGGGCTCACGGCATGGTCCATCGGCACTAAGCTCAATGGAGGCACCTTGTACAAAAGTACCTGCTGCCATAATAATTTCGTCCTGATAGCCAGGCAGCGGAGACGGTACAGGCTCCACGTGAGCATCTACAGGAGAATTGCTTTGAACAGCCACACAGAAATTGCACAAGCGCTCCTTGCTTTCAAGCGTAATTGCTTGAATAATATCACTGCGACGTTCCTCCGGCAAAGGCTTAACAGCATAGCCTAAACCTTTGAATACAGCAGCGGCAAAAACAGCAGTTTTTACAGCCTGAAGCACAACGTGGGGAGCCATAAAAAGGCCCTGATAAAATTCGCGAGCAGTATCTCCTAAAGTAGCACCCATTTCGCCTCCCAGACCAGGAGCAGTCAAACGGTAAGAAGCTTGCTCTACCAAGTCAGCACGACCTACTATATAGCCGCCTGTAGGAGCTAAACCACCGCCCAGATTCTTAATCAGAGAACCTGCAACTAAGTCAGCCCCAACCTCAGTAGGCTCCTGCTTTTCGATAAATTCGCCGTAGCAGTTATCAACAAAGCAAATAACATTAGGATTAGCTTCCTTAGCAGCCTTACAGATGCGGCCAATTTCAGCAATATCAATAGTTTTACGCTCACTGCTGTAGCCACAGGAGCGTTGAATATGAATCATAGTAGTGCTTTCAGTAACACTTTGCTTAACCAGCTCTAAATCGACATGGTCACCCTTCATAGGAATTTCCTTGTATTTGACACCTATATCAACCAAGCTTCCAGGAGTTTTTACTGGATAGCCAATAATAGTCTGCATAGTGTCATAGGGAGCACCAGTTACAGCAATCAGTTCATCACCAGGTCGAAGATTTCCTAAAAGTGCTACTGCTAATGCGTGGGTACCGGATACAAATTGAGAACGAACTAAAGCAGACTCAGCCTTAAAGATTTCTGCATAAATTAAATCCAAAGTATCGCGACCTACATCAGAATAAGCATAGCCAGTTGTAGGCTTCAGATAGTAGTCAGAAACCATGTTATTGCGAAAAGCAGTAATTACCTTTTCTGTGTTATAAAGAGCAGCCTCCTCCATCTCTGGAAGCTGTTTGGCAACCTCTGCCAGAGCTGCCTGTTCAAGAGCCTTAAAATCTACCAATGTATTCACCTTTTTTGCTTTCTTTTAGTTTACCATATATTTTTCATATTCACCTAACTGAGCAGCATCCAATCTAACCTTCAGGCGAGTACCTTCGGCCAGATATTCCTGCTCCAGAACTGTTCCTGCCTCGTGAAGCTTAGAAACAATTGCCGTGTCACTATAGGGAATCATAAAATCAGCTTCTATGGATTGCAGCTTGAGATTTTCTGCAATGAGAGCCAAAAGCCTATCAAGATTTTTACGTCCCTTAGCAGAAATGCAAATGCTGTTCTCTTCCCTAGCCAAACGCTCCGGTAAAGCAGAATCCTCAGGAAGCTTATCTATTTTATTATATACCGTGATGATGGTTTTATCCTTCGCACCAATCTGCTCCAGCACCTTGTAAACAGCGTTACTCTGTTCCTTGTAGAGCTCGTGACTTACGTCAATAACATGCAGCAGCACGTCAGACTCTACAACCTCCTCCAAAGTAGATTGGAAGGCCGCTACCAGCTGATGAGGCAGACGCTGGATAAAACCAACAGTATCAGTCAAAATAGCCTGCTGCTTATCGGGCAGTTCAAGCTGTCTTGTAGTGGGATCCAAGGTAGCAAAAAGCTGATCCTTGGCATAGATATCAGAATTTGTCAGTACATTCAACAGTGTAGACTTGCCTGCGTTAGTATAGCCAACAAGACTTACTGTGGGAACAGAGGCCTTGGCACGACCTGCTCTGTGCAGATTGCGTACACTTTTAACCTTGCCAATGCATTCTTTAATGTAGGCAATACGATCTCGAATGCGACGACGGTCAACCTCCAGCTTAGTTTCGCCAGGACCACGAGTACCAATGCCGCCGCCAAGACGGGAAAGGCTCAAACCCTTACCCATAATACGAGGCAGTGTGTACTGCAGCTGAGCCAGCTCTACTTGCAGCTTACCCTCGTTAGTACGGGCACGCTGAGCAAAAATATCAAGGATAAGAGCTGTTCTGTCAAGAACTCGAATACCCATAGCCTGCTCAATATTACGCTGCTGAGCAGGTGTCAGCTCATCATCAAAAATGCACAGGTCAATGTTTTCCTGCTGCACGTACAATGCCAGCTCCTGCACCTTGCCACGACCAATAAAGAAGGCCGGATCAGGCTTAGGACGCTTTTGCAGGAATTTTGCTACTACCTGAGCTCCTGCAGTATCAGCCAGCTGCTTAAGCTCCTCCAAGGAATCTTCTACAGACCAACCAAGAGTACTCAGTATACCACCATATTCCATACCAACAAGAATAGTTCGCTCAGCGGACTGAGCCAAACTGGAGCTTCCTGTCTGCTTATCCAGAATACGCTCGACTGTCATCACAAGATTAGGAAAGAAAATCCCCTCTGCCTCAGCCATAGTAATGGGGCCATATGCTTCTACCACATACTGCTCGTTATTATCAAGGCCGGTAATCATACCAAAGCTGATTGTAGATTGAGTAATATCAGGACTAGTTACACCAATGGCTACCATTGCATCAAAGCGATTATTCTTTAAAGCAGAAACATCCACGCCACTTAAGGCAGAGTTACCGTTAGGATGAGTGTGAATGCAGCGCACTCCGCTCAAGCGGCTGCTGCCACGTCTGCCCTCAACAGGAGGTAAATCCACAGTATCGTTGCTGCCCACGGCAACAGCCTCAACCTGACCGCTGCGGGTAATATACAGAGAAATTTCCTTGTTGATAAATTCAGTAATATCAGCCAGGCGCAGAGCCAGCTCGCTAGTAAGCAGCTGACCACCCTCCAGCTTTACATCATAGAGTGTTTTTAACTCCTCAATAACGGAGTTACGGATACCCTTAAGATTACCATATATTTCTTGTGCCATTATACCACCTCCGCGCTAAGCGTTTTGGAGCATATGTTATTTTCTAACTCTTGCAGGCTCCACATTGATTTTATAGCCCTTAATAAAGTTTTTGTGCATTGCACCCATAACCTTCTCAGCTACATCTTCGGGAACCTCTACAAAGGTAAACTTATCGTAAATATTAATCAGTCCAATGTCACGTGCGGGAATATCGGACTCAATGGCAATGGTACTGATAATATCCTTAACAGTTACCTTTTGACTGCGGCCAACATTAACAAAGAGACGAACCATGCCAGGACGACCGCCAGTATTGCGAAGGTCATGAGCCAATACATCCTCCTGCGGAGCTTCTAAAGCCTTTACACCCTCTTGCATCAGCTTCAAAGCTGATGCAACAACTTCTTCAGAAGAATAGTCGTTCAGCAGAGTTTCAGCAATGGGCATGTAGTCATGATAAGCATTGAGCTCCAGAACAGTCTGCATCTTGCTGATTATTTGATCACGCTGACGCTCAATTACATTAGCAGCAGTAGGCAGCTGACGACGTTGAATCTTGGTGTGAGCAATGCGCTCAATAAGCTTCAGCTGACGGAATTCACGAGGAGTGATAAAGGTCATTGCAACGCCAGTGTTGCCTGCACGACCAGTACGACCAATGCGGTGGACATAGCTTTCAGGATCCTGAGGAATATCAAAGTTAATTACATGAGTAATGTTATCAACGTCGATACCACGAGCAGCTACGTCGGTTGCAATAAGGATATCGCAGGAACCTTCGCGGAATTTCTTCATGACTCTGTCACGTTGGTTTTGGCTTAAATCGCCATGAAGACCTTCTGCCATATAACCACGACTGGACAATGCAATAGACAGGTCGTCTACACCTTTTTTAGTACGGCAGAAGATAATCAGCTTGCCGTCAATTTCTGCGTCCAACAAACGGCACAGACCTTCAATCTTATCCTTGGTTTCAAAGTAGTACTGTTCAATCAGGGGAACAGTCAGCTCTTCCTTGGAAATAGTTACGTTTTTAGGAGCCTTCATATATTTTTTGGTCAGGCTCAGGATGGGACGAGGCATAGTTGCAGAGAACAGCAGGGTCTGACGTTCAGTAGGCAGACTGCGCATAATCTCTTCAATATCGTCCACAAAACCCATATCCAGCATTTCATCAGCCTCGTCCAGTACCAGGAACTTGATATGATCAAGCTTAATAGTACGACGGTTGATATGGTCAATAAGACGGCCAGGAGTACCGATTACGATTTGTACATTGCTCTTTAAAGCACGAATTTGACGTTCAATAGGCTGACCTCCATAAACAGGCAGTGCACGGACACGACGAGTACGACCGATATTGCCAATTTCCTCTGCAACCTGAATTGCCAGTTCACGAGTAGGAGTCATTACTAAAGCTTGGATATGATGAAAATCATCAATGCTTTGCACCAGGGGAATACCGAAGGCAGCAGTCTTACCAGTACCGGTCTGTGCCTGTCCGATAACGTCGTTACCATCTAATACCAAAGGAATAGTTGCTGCCTGAATAGGAGACGGCTCCTCAAAACCCATATCAGTAAGGGCTTGAACGATTTTTTTATCAAGCTCTAATTGACCAAACATTTCTTTTTGTGTAGTTGTCATTAATTATTATCCTCCGTTGTTTCTCTGTTTTCTTCTAAAATTTTATCAATAACCATGGAGATTGCCGTGAGTGCAATCCTCAGCTTATTTTCTGTTCTTGTGGAAGTATAATGATGCTCCTGACAATAAATAGCGTCTTCAGTAGCAACTGCAATATAGACAAGGCCAACAGGTTTGCCTTCACTACCTCCAGGGCCAGCATTGCCAGTAATACTTACACCATAGTCACTGCCTAAAAGGCGACGCACCCCTACAGCCATTTCACAGGCAGTTTCCCTGCTCACAGCTCCATAGCGGTCCAATGTATCTTGCTGAACGTTTATCAGCTTATTCTTAGCCATATTAGTATAAGTTACTACACTGCCTAAAAGGTACTCACTGCTTCCTGCTACATCTGTAATAAGGCTGCTAGCCAGACCACCACTGCAGGATTCGGCAAAAGCAATTGTTCGCCCTTTATCCAAAAGCATCTTTCCCAAGGCCGCAGCCAAGGTATCATCATCAACTCCATATATGTAATTATCCAGATATTTTCTTAGCTCCTGCTCACATTTATCCAATAAAATATTCGCTTTAGCAGGACTTTCAGCCTTTGCAGTTATGCGGATGATTATTTCACCATTGCGTGCATAAATAGCTATAGTTGGATTACTTTGGCTAGTAATAAGAGAATCAATTGTCTCTGCAGCCTTAGATTCACCAATTCCACGTAAATGTAGAACTCTGGATAAAATTATGCCCTGATTGGAAAAACGCTGCTGTAATCTTGGCCACAGCTGCTTCTCGCAAACATCCATCAATTCGGCAGGAGGCCCGGGCAGCATAATAAAGGTTTTATCATTATAATCCAGCCATAAACCAGGAGCTGTACCTGCATCATTCTGCAGTACCTCTGCTCCAATAGGAACATAGGCCTGTTTATCATTGTTAGTAGGAGCACATGTGCCCTTTTTGCGGAAAAAAGCATCAATGCGTCCCCAAGTATCAAGGTCAAGATAGGCCTCTGTATGACAAACCTCCATAACCATTTCCTTAGTTATATCTCCACGTGTAGGACCTAGACCACCACTGGTAATAATTATATCAGCTCTTGTCATAGCCAGCTCAAGTACTTGCTTCATACGCTCAGGATTGTCCCCAACAGTAGTCTGATAAAGAACATCAAATCCCATGCTGTTAAGTCTGCGTGATAAGTATTGGAAATTGGTATTGAGGATATCTCCCAACAATAATTCAGTTCCTGTATTGATTACCTCAACCTTCATTATAAACCTCCTAGAGCTAACTTTTAAGCCAGCTCGCCTACCATTTCATAGGTAAAGCCCTGCAAGATTCTAACCTTGACCATTTGGCCAATTTCTAAATTACCGGCGCCTTCAATAAAAATATTGCCATCAATATCCGGTGCCTCGTGATAGGAGCGACCAAAGGCCAGCTCCGGATTTTCCTCATCAAAGCCTTCAACAATAACGTCAAGCACTTCACCTTCACGCTCTAAATGCAGGTCTTCAGAAATTCCTGCCTGAAGAGCCATCAGCGCGTGATAACGATTTTCCTTAACCTCTGGAGCAATTTGGTTAGGCATAGCGCCTGCAACTGTACCCTCCTCTCGAGAATACTGGAACACGCCTGCATTTTCAAAGCGCTGCGCCTCTACAAAATCCTGCAATTCTTCAAAATCCTCATCAGTCTCGCCGGGGAAACCTACAATAAAGGTAGTACGGATAGTAATACCAGGAATACGCTGACGCAGTTTAGCCAGCAGCGCCTCAACTTCTGCCTTGGTATCATAGCGATTCATACTTTGCAGCAGACGGTCGCTGGCATGCTGCAGGGGAATATCAATGTATTTGCAAACCTTGTCCAAAGTGGCAAAGGCTTCAATAAGCTCATCATTAAAATTATTGGGATATAGATACATAACTCTAATCCATTTGATGCCATCAAGTTCGTTTAAATCACGAAGCAGCTGTGGCAGCATCAGCTTACCATATAAATCCTCGCCATAACGGGTTGTGTCCTGAGCTACAACAATAAGCTCTTTTACTCCGCCAGCAGCCAAGGCTCTCGCCTCGGCCATAACCTCATCATAGGGCTTACTGGTATATGGTCCACGAATTTGAGGAATACAGCAGTAGGAGCAGCAGTTATCGCATCCCTCTGCAATCTTTAAATATGCCATATAATCAGGTGTTGTCAGCATACGAGGCATAAGCTGAACATTTTCACTCTTAAGTTCAGAATTTTTTTCTAAATGCTTAACGCGTTTGCCACCAACAACCTGGTCTATAACCCAACCAATATCGGTAAATGCGTCAGTACCAACAATAGCATCAACCTCCTTGAGCTCCTCAAAAAGGTCGTCTGCATAACGCTGACCTAAACAGCCTGTCATAAGCAGATATTTGCAGACTCCATTATTCTTATATTCTGCCATCTGTAAAATTGTATTTATAGACTCCTCCTTAGCACTTTCGATAAAGCCACATGTGTTGACAATTATCATATCTGCTTCAGAAGGATCATTAGTTACGGTCAAGTCCTTTTCACGAATAATTCCCAGCATCACCTCAGAATCAACAAGATTCTTAGGACAGCCAAGACTTACCATACCTATTTTCATTTCTTTTCCTCCTCAATCTATTTACTAAACCTTACCTTTTCCAACCATTTGGCAACCAGCTCTTCCTGCTTTGTATAATCAACGTAGTTTTTGTTCAGCCACAGCTTTTCTGTATCAGCTGCTGCATAATCTTTACCACGTGGAAAGAGGAAATGATAACCAACAGCATCAAGCTGGGAAATCTTCTGCACCTCGGCACTGCCAATGAGCCATTCAAAAAAGCTAGCAGCCTCTTTGGTAAGACCACAATCAGCAAATACCCCTACGCCATAAAGGTTGATTGGTGACCCTTCATTAGGGTGTACCACATAGGCAGGAAAATCATTTTCCAAATATTTAAAAACATAGCTTTGACGAGTTACAGCAAGGTCTGCATCGCCTACTGCCGTCATACGAATTGGTGTAAAAGGAAATTTAGCATATTGGGCTATAAAACGATTAATATTCCACATATAATTAAGAGATGTTGCCTCTCCCATATGGTCCGCCATAGCACCTAAAAAATTTTTTGTACTGTTACTGTCAGATAAATTCTCTACAGCTATACGTACATCCTGTAGATTCTCCAAGTCATGCCAGCCTTCGATATTTTTCTGGCCAACCTTTCGAGCAAATTGTTGATTTACTAAAAAAACTGTTGGATCATAAAAAGCTCCATACCAAAAGCCTTCTCCATCCTTAAAGTCTGTAGGAATCCTATCACCTAGCTCGAAGAATACTGAACGCAGCTTCCCCTGAGCCTTTAAACCCGCTAAAGTGCGACTTTCAGCCAATACCAAATCAGGTCTATAAGTGTCGGGCTTAATCTCATATATAGCCTTCAGAAGAATTTTACCTCCTGTGCTTTTGTTGTAGCTATGTACAAGGTTTTCCGTATACTTGGGATCAAGCTCAGAATATAAAACCAATGCCTTATTTAATTGTTTATCACTGTCACCGCCACCTCCACAGCCTGCCAATAGCAGACTGCAGAGTAGCAGCGCCAGAAAAACACAACGCAGCATATTATCTACCCTTTACAGATTTATTACCTCTGCTGTTATTTTTAGCTTTACCTTGATTTCCGTAGGAACGACCGTTGCCAAGTCCCTGCTCCTTAGAAGCTCTATGAGAAGCATTGGCACCTCGTTTGCCAGTAACGTTAGTACGTTCTCCTCTACCAAATGGTTTCTCATCATTCATACGGCCTCCGCTGCGGCGGTCAACGCCACGAGCTGACTGTCTGCCACGAGGTCGTCCCTGATCTACATACAGAAGGCAGTGATTGTCGCTACCAACTAAATCCATGCGTCCTGCCTTTTGCAAAGCTTCCAGAACCAGCTGTCTGTTACGTGGGTTCTTGTACTGCATCAAGGCACGCTGCATCGCCTTATCATGGGGATTGCGCGCAACGAAAAGCTCCTTGCCTGTTTCCGGATCCACTCCTGAATAATACATAGCAGTAGATGCACTGCCAGGAGTAGGAATGAAATCCTGTACCTGCTCAGGCTGATGCTTAATATCTCGTAAAAACTCAGCCAATTCAATGGCATTATTCAAAGTGCAGCCTGGATGACTAGAAATAAAGTAAGGTACTAAATATTGCTCCAGTCCGATTTCTTTATTTTTTTGAGCATACAGACGCATAAATTTCAGATAAACATCTTTGCCAGGCTTGCCCATTTTAGCTAACACCGGCGGAGAAATATGCTCAGGAGCAACCTTTAGCAGACCACTCACATGATAGCGGCAAAGCTGATCCAGGAAGTCAAGATTTTTATCAGCCAAGAGATAGTCAAAGCGAATACCACTTCGAATAAATACTTTTTTCACTCCAGGCAGTGCACGCAGCTTCTGCAACAGGCTGATATAGTCACTATGATCAGCATCTATGTTGGGACATGGGCTTGGAAACAAGCACTGTCTGTCCTTACAAACGCCGTACTTAAGCTGCTTAGCACAGGAAGGATGGCGGAAGTTGGCAGTAGGACCACCAACATCATGGATATATCCCTTAAAACCTGGCATTTGTGTAAGAATTTTTGCCTCGCGAATGATTGATTCATGACTACGAGCCTGAATTATACGTCCCTGATGGGCATGAATAGCACAGAAGGAACAACTGCCAAAGCAGCCTCGGCAACTGACAATACTATACTGCACCTCTTCTAAGGCAGCTACACCACCTAAAGCATCGTAAGACGGATGCCATTGACGCATATAGTCTAAATCATAAATTGCATCCATTTCCTCCTGAGTCAATGGGTACACAGAAGGATTTTGGATAATATATTTCTTTTGCCCCTTTTGAATGACAGTCTTGCCATAAAATGGGTCCTGTTCTCTGCTCTGCAGCTTATAGGCCTTGGCGAACAGCTTTCTATCCTGCTGAATTTCACCCCAGCTAGGCAGCTCCACATATTCCTCGCCTTCTGGCAAAGACTTGCTGGCATAAGCAGTACCTCTAATATAGTGCATATCCTCAAGAGATGCACCGCCAGCCAGGTAATCGGCAATCTCCACTACCTGTTTTTCGCCCATACCATAAACAAGAAGGTCAGCACCACTGCTTTCCAAAATAGAAGGCAAAAGCTTATTTTCCCAATAATCAAAATGTACAAAGCGTCGCAGACTAGCTTCAATGCCACCGATAATTACAGGCAGTTCAGGCCATAGCTGTTTTGCCAGCTTGGCATAAACCATAGTAGCATGGTCGGGACGCTTGCCCATAACTCCACCTGCAGTATACTTATCAACACTACGGTGGTGCTTGCTGGCAGTATAATGGCACAGCATAGAGTCCAGATTACCGCCAGAAATCATCACGCCAAGACGAGGCTTTCCTAAAGCAGCTAACTTTTCTGGGTTATCCCATTCTGGTTGGCATAAAAGTGCTACCTTATAGCCTTGAGCCTCCAGCACACGACAAATTACTGCAGGTCCAAAGGAAGGATGATCCACATAGGCATCACCACTGATGAATAAAAAATCCAACTGCTCCCAGCCACGCTGAGCAATTTCTTCTGCAGTTATAGGTAAAAATTGTTTCATAAATTACTCCGTTTTAGTATATGTCGAAAGAACTACGCCATGTTGACCAGAAAAGTCAACAGGCTTACCGTTATAAATAACCTTCATAACATCAATATTGCCATATTTAATAACAAGCTTATCCTTAGCTTCAAAGGTCTTTTTATCTTTATCATACAGCATAGAAGCAAACACTTCCTTGCCATCAGCTGTAACCTCTAGCCAACAGTCACCTGTAGCCTCCAACTCTACAACAACCTTGTCTAATGGTGCTGCAGGCTGAGAAACTGCCGGAGCTTCTGCCTTAATAGGCTCCTCTTGTGCAGCTGGCATGCTCTGCATATAGTTAACCAACTTGGGAACTGTGAAATAGCCTACTGCCAAAATCATCAGGGCACCCAAACCTACTGCAATTTCTTGCATAGGCAGCTTAAACTCTGGCATAGAAAAGCCTCCGCGACCAGAACCAATATCACGCTTATCCTTCAGCTGAATGTTCATCTTAACATTTTCAACCTCGCGGATAGCTGCAGCACGAGCAGCCTCGCCAGCAGAGCTTTCTCTGTACATGGAAACAAGCTCCATGCCATCCAACCCCAGATAATTACCATAACTGCGAATGATACCACGTACAAAAACGTCGCCAGGAGCCTTATTATACTCCTCGTCCTCAATAGCCTTTATATACGAGGATCGTACATTAATAGCCTTCTCAATGTCTAATATAGAAAGATTTTTTGCTATTCTTGCTTCACGCAAGGTAGCACCTACGCCCTTTACATCCTCCACAATCAGTACCTCCAATTATTCCTGATTCAGGAAGCGTTCCTCCACTTCCTGACGAGACATAATCACTTCACGCGGCTTACTGCCGACAGCCTGACCGACAATTCCCATTTCCTCCATGGTATCCACCAATCTGGCAGCTCGGGTGTAGCCAATCCTAAATCGACGCTGAAGCATAGATGAAGATGCCTGTCCCATATCAAGTACAAGCTTAATAGCATCCTCTAAAAGCTCATCCTCCGCCAGCATGGGGCTGCTGCCATCTTCCGGAGCTGAACCCTTACCATCACACTCCAGCTCCTGTTCCGTAACCTCTTCCGAGTAATTTACAGGAATGGATTGTTTAATAATAAAGTCAACAATTCTATTTAACTCGGCATCACTAACAAAGGCTCCCTGTACTCTGACAGGCTTATTCATGCCGATGGGATAAAACAGCATATCACCTTTGCCTAAAAGCTTTTCTGCACCGCCCATATCGATTATAGTACGTGAATCAGTTTGTGATGAAACAGCAAACGCGATTCTAGAGGGAATATTAGCTTTTACAATACCGGTAATAACATCAACAGAAGGTCTTTGAGTTGCCAAGATAAGATGAATACCAGCAGCACGAGCCTTTTGAGCAAGACGCAGGATAGCATCCTCCACATCAACCTTAGCAACCATCATCAAATCACTAAGCTCGTCTATGATAATAACAATAAACGGCATCTTCTGTTCTGCTTGGCTATTATAACTATTAATATCACGAACATGGTTATCAGCAAAGGTCTGATAACGACGTTCCATTTCTGCTACCGCCCAATGAAGTGCTGATGCAGCCTTCTTAGGCTCCGTTACTACAGGGGTGAGCAAATGGGGAATACCATTATAGTTAGAAAGCTCAACAACCTTAGGGTCAACTAAAATAAGCTTCACATCCTCAGGACGAGCCTTATATAAAATTCCAGCAATAATAGTGTTAATACATACAGATTTACCGGAGCCAGTAGAACCAGCAACCAGTAAATGGGGCATTTTTGATAAATCAGCTGGAATAATATTGCCGCTAATATCCTTGCCTAAACCGATACACAGACTAGACTCACTTTGACGAACCTGCTTATTGTCAACAACCTCTCGGAAGCACACAGGGTCATTCTTTGTATTCGGTGCTTCGATACCAATGGCCGATTTCCCAGGAATAGGAGCCTCAATACGAACACCAGGAGCAGCCAACCTCAGAGCAATATCATCTGCCAAATTAACGACAGAGCTTACCTTAACTCCAGGAGCAGGCTCTAATTCAAAACGGGTTACAGAAGGCCCTCTTGTAACAGCAATAACCTTAGCCCGTACACGAAAATCGGCCAATGTTTGCTCCAAAACAGCACACTGCTGCATAATATCCTTTTCATACGAGGACGCAGGTGTTGCTGTAGGCATATTCAAGATTTCCAAAGGCGGCAGCTTGTAAGCACTTTCCATTTGCTGCTCATTCTTAGGTTCAGATACAGCTTCTGCAGCAGCGTTAATCTTTTTCGCACTATCATAGATTTCAACCTTACGCTGTTGCTCCTCCATTGCATGTGCAGCAGTGCCAACACCAGTCAGAGAAACAACCTTACCTGTATTTCCGGCAGCTTTTTCCTCTGCAGCGTTTTCTGCACCTGCTTCCACAACCTCGCTAAACATAGACTCACCATTAGTTCTTATGTAAGGTGCTTCATAGGCTTTATCACCACTGGATTGCTCAGGCTTACTATATGAATTATTAACAAACAAGCTGGCTACCCTATCAGTTTCCTGCTTATGTTCTACAGTTAGTGGTTCAACAGCAGTAGGCTCAGCAGCTGCAGCTTCATGGTAACCATTCGCAGGCTCATCACCGTAATTAATCTTAGGACGAATAATAACCTGCTGAGGAGGACGTTCCACCCATTCAGGAACCTTGACCGGATTTTTTTGAATTTCTTCTTTTACAGGATCCTGCTCATAAATATTATCATCCTTGAAGCTCAGAATACGTCTAAATGTTGATTGCTTTTTGATACCATCCTGAAAACTATTAAATTCGGAGTCATTGTAAACCTCCTTAATAGAGCTAGCATTATTCTCATGCTTTAGGCTAGCTGCTCGCGGAAATCTTCTTTGGGGAACGACTTTCTCAGCAGTCTTAAGCTGCTCCTCCTGTTTTTCAGGCACAGCTTTCGGAGAAACAGCAAACATTTCCTTAACGTAAATATATATTCTTTTCCATGGCAAAACGAAAACTATGGTCAAAGCCCAGCCACATGCTAAAAAGGCAACAGTACCATTTTCTCCCAATAGATTGTGGAGAATCCAGGCAATAACGCCTCCAATAAAACCTGCTCCTTCTGTTAACCGTTCAGGATAAAGCTCCTCCTTAATTGGCACTAAAATATGATGAGCTGTGCCTAAAAGACACAGCATCACCATAAGAAAAGCCAATGTTTTCTTGTTAAAGAAGCCTGCAGAGGCAGAAAAAACTAACCTCCAGCCCCAAAGCAACAGGACTATAGGCAGCAAAAAGGACATTTTACCTAAAAGATAATTCTGTACAGTGTTGGCAAATTGTAAGGGGAACAGCTCAAAAACTGCAAAATAAGCAAGGCCATAAATTGCTGCCAGCACTAGAAAAATAATGCCAAGATATACCGCATTATTACCGCTATTCTGTTTTCTTGCTTTCCTTTCCTTACGCATTTTCATTACTCCAAACTTTTCATTACTCCAAACAAAGTATTTTTAAATTTCCATAATAATCGGAAGAATCATAGGACGACGGCGGGTCTTTTCATAAAGGAAACGACCTAAAGCGTCCCTTACATTAGACTTAATTACAGACCATTCAGATACACCGTTTTCCTCACAGCGTTCAAGAGCAGCCTGAACCTTATCCCTTGCCTCTTCCATTAAATCCTCAGCCTCACGAACATAGACAAAGCCTCTGGATACAATATCAGGACCAGCAACTACGTGACAACTTTCCTTATCAATGGTTACAACTACGATCATAATACCGTCCTGACTCAGCTGGCGACGATCGCGAAGAACGATATTGCCAACGTCACCAACGCCAAGACCATCTACCAGCACCTTGCCTGCAGTAACCTTGCCATTAATGCCAACGCTGTTTCTTGTCAGCTCAATAACACTGCCATTTTCAGCGATAACAATATTTTCACTAGCCATGCCAAGGCTCTTAGCAATGCTTGCATGCTTAATCAGATGACGGAACTCGCCATGAACAGGAATAAAGAACTTGGGACGAACAAGATTATGAATCAACTTAATTTCTTCCTGGCTTGCGTGACCAGAAACGTGAACGCCATTGCTCTTTTCATAAATAACATCAGCACCCAATTTATACAACAGGTCAATGGTACGGGAAACAAGCTTTTCGTTACCAGGAATAGGAGTTGCAGAAATAATTACAGTATCACCAGGCATAATATCAACCTTCTTGTGATCATTCATTGCCATACGGGTCAAAGCTGACATAGGCTCACCCTGACTACCGGTAGTAATAATAACAATCTTGTCTGCAGTATAGTTAGATGTTTCGTCAATGTCAATCAGTACACCGTCAGGAGCATTCAGATAGCCCATCTCTCTGGCAATGCTTACGACATTTATCATACTGCGGCCAATCACTGCAACTTTACGATCATATTTAATGGCAGCATCAATAACCTGCTGAATACGGTGAACGTTAGATGAGAAGGTTGCAACTATGATTCTATTCTTTGCATAACGGAACTCATCGTCAAAGGTCTTGCCAACCATACGCTCACTAGGAGTGAATCCGGGACGCTCGGCGTTAGTACTATCTGCCAACAGAGCCAGCACACCGCGATCGCCGTATTCCGCAAACTTGCTAAATTCAGTTACCTGACCATCTACCGGAGTATGGTCAATTTTAAAGTCACCAGTATGAATAATAGTACCAATAGGAGTGTTAATTGCAATAGAAATTGCATCAGGAATACTGTGGTTAACTCGAATAAAATCAAGACGGAAGGAGCCAACGATTACTCTGTCACCAGGTTTAATGGTAACCAAACTTTCAGAGCTTACACCATTCTCCTTCAAGCGGCCTTGTAATATTCCCAGAGTAAGTGCGGTACCATATACAGGAACATCAAGCTGCTTTAAAACATAAGGCAAGGCACCAATATGGTCTTCATGACCATGGGTAAGGAAAATAGCCTTCACCTTGTCTCTATTTTCAATAAGATAAGAAATATCAGGAATTACTAAATCAATGCCAAGCATATCGTCCTCAGGGAACATTAAGCCAGCATCTACGAGAATTATATCATCGCCATAGCGAAAAACAGTCATGTTTTTGCCAATTTCCCCTAAACCTCCAAGGGGAATAATTTGAACTTTATTTTGAGATTTTGCCAAAAAAAATACACCTCCGATTTTATAATTATTACATTGTCAAGATTATGGGCTGCACTAGCCACGCACGCTCATCTTGATTCCGCACAAATGTAAAAGCAAATAAACTATACTGTGTCCGCACACATACTCTAGTACTATATATTATACACTATATAGTGAGCCTTGACAAACATTCCAAATTTATTTTTGTAAAAATTGTGTGATATGTAAGCTCCGCAACATGATACAGCTCAAAATAGTAAAAGCAACGGATCCCTCGTCTATTACAATAAATACTTGTAGTATGGACAATCTTTTGATATACTCATAAAAAATCCAACATTCTTTTTTAGAATAATATAACTCTTTTTACAAGAAAATCCGAACATTCACTTAAATAGTAGGATATTTTGAATAATTTACAGAAATGAGTGCAATGTAATGCAAATAAAAAAAGTAGCAGATAATGAAAGGCTAAAATACAAGGACCTGCTTCTCCTTGCAGACGAGGAATGGAATATGGTCGCAAAATATCTTTATAGCGGAGAAATGTATGTTCTTCTTGAAGATAAAGTCATAGGGTCCTGCATAGTTACCGACGAAGGAAACGGGAACTTAGAACTTAAAAGCCTGGCTGTTTCCCCTGCCTATCAGCGTCAGGGCTACGGTCATCTTATGGTTGATTTCGTCCTGCAGCATTACAAAGGCAAAGGACATGCTTTGTACGTTGGCACAGGAGCAAGTCCTATTACACTGGGATTTTATAAAAGCTGCGGCTTTGTTTACTCCCATTCTATCAAAAACTTCTTTACAGACAACTATAAGGAACCAATAATTGAAGCTGGCGTACAGCTTGTTGATATGATTTATTTAAAGCAAACGCTATAATTTTATATTATTTTAAAAGAAAGAGCCTGGGATAAAAGTGGTCTCATAAACTAAAGCAAGGCTAGAGGTTGAGTATTGCTCAACTTCTAGCCTCTTTGCTTGTGTATATGTTTAACGATTTTTAATTTTAGCTATATACTTTATATGCTTTTTTGTTATTATCTGTCTATAGCTGAGTTTTGTCCCAGCCTCTTTTGCTCATTCACTTTATTCTGCAGCTGCTATACCTTCTGCAGTTTTAATATTATTACGAACATCATCGCAGCATTTATGGAATTCTGCTTTTTCCGCGTCAGTTAAGGGCAGTTCCATTACCTGTTCTACGCCGTTCTTGCCAATTAAGCAGGGTACACCAACAAATACGTCCTTTTCACCGTATTCACCCTCTAAGAGCATACTTGCAGGCATAATACGTTTTTCATCATGCAGTACAACACGAACCATACGTGCAGCAGTAGAACAAATGCCATACTCGGTACAGAATTTACCAGAATATGTTACCCAACCACCACCGATAGCCTTCTTTTGCAGCTCAGGTTTATCAAAAGCAAAACGTTCATCAACCTTTTCCAAAGTAGACAGCGGTACGCCGCCAAAGCTTACGCAGGACCAGGCAGCCATTTGGGAAGCACCATGTTCACCAATCATATAAGCACTGATAGATTGATGGTCAACACCAGTTTGCAGGGCCAGTTGAGAAACAAGACGAGAAGTATCAAGACCAGTACCAGTACCGAATACATGTCCTTTAGGCAGCCCACTAAGCTTATAGATAAGGTCAGTAATAACATCACAGGGATTAGTAATATTGATGATGATACCATTAAAACCACTTGCCATTACCTTGCTCATATAGGATTTTACCTGAGCCGCAGTAAATTTCATTTCATCAAGACGGTTATTGCTTGCACACAGGCTGATATCGCCAATAGCATTAACAATAACATCGCAGTCGCCTAAATCAGCATAGGTACCAGCTTCAATTTTTACATTATGAGGCATATACATAACTGCATCACGCAGATCCTGTACCTCACTTCTAACCTTACTCTCTTTAAGGTCCACCAATACAAGATGGTCAGCAATCCCCTGAATCGCGATGCTGTACGCTACATGAGCTCCTACATGACCTAAACCTAAAATACCTACTTTGCGTTCTTTAATAATCATAAATTTCAGCTGCCTTTATATTTATTCTGCTGTATGGCAGCTTCTCCCCTCCATTCTCTGCAGCAGATTATTTTATTTATTCTTTAAAATAGGAAGTGTCGCTGATGCGTGACCCATAATAGTAATGGTGTAATCCTTCTTATCCTGCTCCTCCAGCTTAGCCTGAGCAAGCTCCCAAGCCTCTGTCAATGATTTGCAGGGAATATGACCCGTACGACGCACAAAATCAAAATTTTCCTGACGTGTAACTAAATACGCAGTAACGTCATTAATAATACAGCGAGACTTGAAGGCAACAAATGACGGAATTGTAAAATTAGCTCGAATATCCTTTTCAAACTGCTCCATATCATTACGGCTAAAACAGTCTGTAAAAATTGCAGGCTCTTTAATATCCGGGCAGTCTAAGGTGAAAATCATAATGCCACCTTTTTTTACTGCAAACTGAGCATTCATATGACATTTAGTAGCTTGGTAAAGATTCATATCCTTAGGGAAACCACCGGCAGAAGCAATTACTACATCAGCGAGCTGCTCGATTTCAACGCCAGCCATAGCCAGCAAATCGTTACAACCCTTTTCCCAAGCCTCATACCAATGACCAGCTACGATTTCACTGATTTCACCACCTGGAGTATAAACAGTATTCAGTAAAAAGTCCGGATCTAGCAGCTTGCAGGCCTCTACCATATCCTTATGAACAGGATTTTCCTCTAAAAGACTGGCATCACATGCTTTATTGCATCCACCGCCCTCTACAGGAGACATGCTCATAGCATGGTTATGCATGATACTATCATATGCTGAAATACCAGGCATTACAGCCTTGCGTCCACCACCAAAACCAGCAAATGGATGCAGGGAAACACCACCAGTAATAATAACCCTGTCAGCTTCAGCAACATGCTTATTAATAGCGACAATATTACCTGATGATGTTACACCAATTTCAACCAGTTCATTTTTATTTCTACTATCATGCTGAATAATTCTTATACGAGCAGCAATATCTTCACTGCATACAATTTTATTTTCTTCTTCAGTATGGCCTCTATGCGTACCAGTAGCAACAACAATTGTAATATCCTCGTCTTTAACTCCGGTATCATTAAGCTCAGCAATGATAATAGGCAAAAATTCGGCAGTACCACACAATCTGGTAATATCACTGATTACAATAGCTACTGTCTCACCTGGAGCAACAATATCTCTCAACGGCTTAGTACCAATAGGGTTACGAATAGCATCTAAAACAGCTCCAGCCACATCGTGGCATATCTCTGCTGGATTACCATCAATATTATAAATAACCTTTTCCTCCGGCAGGAGAACCTCTTCGAAACCCTTACCCATGGGCAAAGAATATTTTTTCATGCGAACACCTCAATTATACATTTCGTTCAATTATAACCCTTTTATGTAAAAAAATAAAGAGCGCCGCTAAAAAGCGACGCAAAGTTCACAAAAAATTGTTACAATTTTACATTTTCTTCTAACAGAATTTAAATAATTTACATAATTACAGACTACTTTTAGTTTACAGTTATCTACTACCAGCGCTTGCTTGATTTCCAATAATCACTACGCAGTAAAGCTAATGCAGTGAATAATTCAAGACGTCCTAAAAGCATTGCCAAGCTAAATGCTATTTTTGCAATAGGACTAACATGGGCGTAATTGCCTGTTGCACCAAGACTTTCGAAAGCAGGTCCCACACTTGATAAGCAGGCAGCCACACCAAATACGGACTCTACAACTCTAAGACCTGTAGCTGATACAACAATTGAAAGCACAGCCACAACCATAATATACATAAAGAAAAAACGACTAATATTGATAACTGTAGTCAATGGCAAACGTTTCTTGCCATAATAAACATTAAGCAGCATCTGCGGATGTAATGTTCTGCGCAGCTCTGCAGCAACTGTTTTAATAAGAACAATAAAACGGCATATTTTAATACCACCGGCAGTAGAACCAGCACAACCACCAGTAAAATACATTACAGCCAACAATAGCTTGGAAAAGGCTGGCCATTGATCATAGTCACAAGAAACATAACCTGTTGTACTACCAAAAGAAGCTACCTGAAAGAACGCTGCCCTAAAGCCATCTCCAATACTAAAGCCATTACAATATACAATATTGGCAGTTATCATAAGGGTAATGAGCAAAAGCAGGCCAACATATATTTTAAATTCTAAATCTTCCCATAAAACCTTAAGGCCATTTTGTGTAATATGATAATACAATGCAAAGTTACCGCCTGAAAGAATCATAAATATACCAATGACATACTCTATAGGCGCACTTTTAAAATGAGCAACACTGGCATTATAGTTAGAAAAGCCACCTGTTGCAATAGTGGAAAAAGCGTGATTTACTGCATCAAAATTAGACATTCCCAATGCTGATAAAATACCAGCAAGAAAGATTGTTATAAGTAAATAAATATAAAACAGAGCAACTGCAGTTGTGCGTATACGAGGTAAAATACGACTATTAGAAAAACCACTAACTTCTGCATTGAAAAGATAAACCGCACTTCCGGCAATTTGTGGCAGGAGTGCAACGAAAAGCACTATGATGCCTATACCACCAATCCAATGGGTAACGCTGCGCCAAAAAAGAATACTTCTTGGCAGCACCTCTAAATCGCTGATAGCTGTCGCACCAGTTGTCGTCAGACCAGACATTGTCTCAAAATAGGCGGATGCAGGGTCTAAAATCCCCATCATCATAAAAGGGACAGCTGCTAGGCCAGCAGCCAAAATCCATGAAAAGAATACTGTTCCTATACCTTCTCTTACAGAAATGTTCTTGAAGGTAGCATTACGACCATACCAATTAAATATAGAGGCAATAATGAGTATTAAGCCTATGGACAATATATAGTCTTCATAACAGTTCTCACCATAACAAACAGACATTATTAGCGGCGCACACATAGCTATAGCCATACCTGTACAGACTTTGCTTAAAAGATAGATAATAACCTCTGTATTCATTCATAATCCTCCAAGCATTACCAATTTTGTTTATTACGCCAAAAATCCGGACGCATAATAGCCAATAATGTAAAAATCTCCAGACGCCCTAAAAGCATAGCACAAATACCAACAAAACGTGCCCAATTAGAAAGGTCTGCATAAGTTGAAGTAGGCCCCACTATACCAAAGGCAGGACCAACACTACTCATACAGGCAGCAATTAAACCCATAGAGTCCATTGTAGACAGACCTGACAAGGAAATAGCTATGGTTAATACCATAAATACTAAAATATACAAAAAGAAAAATCTAGTAATATTACCAACAATAATAGGGTCTATAACCTTGTTGCCCATTTTTACAGAATAGACAATCTTAGGGTGCAGAATACGCAAAAGCTCAGCCCAGCTAGCCTTGCACAAAATTACCAGACGAGATATCTTGAGGCCGCCTGCAGTAGAGCCACTGCAACCGCCAATAAACATCAGCAGCAAAAGAACGTATCTGCTAAAGCTAGGCCAATTGTTGAAGTCGTCTGAAGCAAAACCTGTTGTACTACCAATGGAAACAGCCTGGAAAATACTATGACGCAGGCTTCCTTCAAAATCCATATAGCCGGTAAAATAAATATTACAGAAAATCATACAGGCTGCAACACTTAGAATTAAAAGATAATAGCGGTGCTCCATGTCATCACGAAAGGCCTGCCAGTCACCACGCCATATTTTGTAGTACAAAGAAAAGTTCATACTCGCAATAAGCATAAATACAATAGCTATAATCTCTACAGCAAGCGAATCAAAATAAATCAGACTGTCATGGAAATAGGAAAAGCCACCTGTTGCGACTGTCGCTAAAGTCAGATTGAGTGCTAACCAAAGCGGTACACCTGCAAGCAGCAGCAATACTGTTTCAATAACAGTAAGAGCAAAATAAATACCCAAAATGAGCATTGCTGACTCTTTAATTTTGGGAAGTGTACGTTCTGCTACAGCACCAGGAAGTTCAGCATTAAATAGATAGCTCGTACCGCTATTCATCTGTGGCATAATAACTATAAATAACATAATAACGCCAATACCACCAGTCCAATGAGTCAGACCACGCCAAACCAATATACTTGGTGGAAATTCATTGAATGAATGTGCTGTAGTTACGCCGGTAGTCGTAAATCCGGAAACACTTTCAAAAACTGCAGCTATAGGATCCGCTGGATTATGAAAAAAATAAGGCAAAGCCCCCATCAGACATACCATAATCCATCCGCATCCCACAACAGCAATAGCTTCTCTGACACGCAGACGCTGACGTGGTTTGTCGTTACCATTACTAATCAAAAGAGTTGATAATAGCAATGATATAGAAAATGTTGCACCAAAAATCCACACATGATCCTGATCATATATAAGTGCTACTATTAATGGCAGAACAAGCACTGTTGAAAAAGCCTTCAAAAGCTTTCCCAGCAGTCTCATTACAAGTCTTGAATCCATAAATTATCTCTGCTTTCAAACATTGGTAAGGTCTTTTTAGCAAATTCACTCTTAATGAAAAGAATGATTCTATCGTTTGCCTTAAGAACAGTATTACCATTAGGAATATAGGCATCATTGCCACGTACGATGGCACACATAAGACTTTCTTTTGGAAGATTAATATTACGCAGCGCCTTACCATCAACATCGCTGTTCTTACCAACAATAATCTCCAAAGCCTCTGCCTGGGCACCCTCAAGCAAGGATACAGAAACGATACCACCCTTACGAACAAAACGCAGTACCTCACCGGCACTAAGCAGACGAGATGACAAAACTATATCTACGCCAACTTTTTCCATAAGCTCTATATATTCGTTACGTGCAACACGTACAATGGTCTTCTTAGTTCCCAAGTGCTTAGCAAGCTGTGCCAGCAATAAATTCAGCTTATCGTCCTCTGTCAGACAAACAACCACGTCTGACTCAGCAATTCCTTCCTCTGTTAATAAATCGATATCTGTACCGTCACCACAGAGAACAAGTCCTCTATTGAGTTTAGAGGCAAGCATCTGACAACGCTCCTTATCCTTCTCAATAACCTTAACTTGAATTCCCTGTTTTTCTAGCATTGGAGCTAAGAAACGTCCTGTTCTGCCTGCACCGATAATTAGTACACGCTCCAATTTTTCATATGTACTGGAAAACTTAGTCTCAAAATTCTTAATTGCTTCATTTTGTCCAACAAGATATACGTTATCGCCAGGAAGAATATAATCATTACCACGAGGAATAATCATCTGATTGCGACGGAAAATCATGGCAATAAGTATATCCTGAGGAATGTGCAAATCCTTCAAGGGTATATTAATATAAGGAGAAGTCTCTAAGACCTTTGCCTCAAACATACGTACCCTGCCATCTGCAAACTCATCAACATTCAGTGCTGAAGGCGTCATCAGTATATGCTCAATTTCTACCGCAGTAATGCGTTCAGGATTGATAACAAGGTCAATCTTCATATTTTCATTGAGCATTTCCGGAGCCTGAATTGTATAATCCACATTACGAATACGTGCAACAGTATGCTTAATACCATTCAGCTTTGCCATGAGGCATGTAATCATATTTACTTCATCGCTGTCTGTACAAGCAATAAGCACATCGGAGTCGCGAACATCAGGGTCATTGAAAGTTGAAGGATTACAGGAATTCCCTTCTATCGTCAAAACATCAAGAGACGCCTGAACTACCTCTTTACGTTTTGGGTCTTTTTCAACAACTACAACATCGAACTGATCCTCTGCTAACAGCTGTGCAATACTATACCCTAGTTTGCCAGCACCAGCAATAACTATACGCATTAGAATTACTCCTTTATCTTCAAAGTAAGCACATAGCTTATAAATTCTTAGCATTATTATAACATAATTCTAATTTTATTTCACAAATCCAGTAAGCAAGTTAAAAATGTTGTTACAAAACCAGCAGAAAACAAAGTAATATATTGGGAAAAATATAACTTTTACACTTATCTAATCACCTCTAAATGATTAATTCTCTACAATAATCATAATTATATCTTATAAATGATAGAAAAAATTGGAAAAACTGCAAAATTAATCAAAATAATTGATAGATAAAGGCCTAATAGACTAGATTTGAGATTGTAAAGTATAGCCACACAAACTTAAAATACTTACAAAAAAGATAACTATAAAAATAAAAGCAGACAGCACTAAAATAATTATGCCATCTGCTGAATAAAAAAATCAAATCATCTACTATAGCGTCACCTAGTTAGAGCATCAAAGTTAATATGAAAATCATACATACTTTATCATAACAAAATTTGTAAGAAAAATGCCTTGCCTCTCTGATATGTACCCAGAATCCTGGACACATTTCTTAATTATGCGAGGCATGTGGA